>JAEEGF012368227.1_pt1 | contig 39202 bp, 37 predicted proteins | sample 9134171 | NCBI WGS metagenome assembly JAEEGF01 (sample SAMN16246542, study PRJNA631951) | gut metagenome | biome: gut microbiome; feature: rumen; material: AP-attached | host: Bos | place: Iran: Karaj | collected 2018-10 | reverse complement strand
GGAAAAATGAATCCAAACCCAAACAAAATATTTCCTAACAGAAAAATTAAAACAATAACAAATGTTAAACCTGCGATAAAAAACAAAAATATTATTGTCGGAGACTTTACTTATTTTGCCGATACAGATTTTGAAAAGCATGTGACACACCACTATGATTTTATCGGTGACAAACTTATAATAGGAAAATTTTGTCAGATAGCTGCAGGTGTAAATTTTGTAATGAACGGTGCAAACCATCAAATGAATGCTGTTACAACATTTCCTTTTTATATTTTTGAAGGGTGGAAACAACAAGTTCCGCCGTTAAACAAAATGTCTTTAAAAGGTGATACAATAATAGGAAACGATGTTTGGATAGGACAAAATGTAACAATTTTGCCGGGAGTACATATCGGAGACGGAGCAATTATAGGATTAAATTCCGTTGTAGGAAGTGATGTTGCTCCATATACGATAGTTGCAGGTAATCCTGCAAAAGTAATAAGAAAAAGATTTGATAACCAGTTGATAAAATTGTTGCTTAAGTTAAAATGGTGGGATAAGAGCATAAAAGAAATTAACGACTTAATCCCGATTTTAACGGATAACAACTTGGCAGAAGTTAAGAAATTTCTAAAAAAATATTTGGCTTAATATAGGAGAAAAGTATGGCTATTAATATTCACAAGAGTAAAGAAAATATCGATATCGAAGAAGCTCTCGGAGTAATTTGGACTTCTCTTCAAAGAAACGAAGACGATTTCGAAAAAGTTTCCGAAACAATAGAGAAAGGTGTATCACAAAACATAACCAATATTCTCTTGGAAAAGAATTTTATAATTAAAGAAAAAAACAAAATAAAACTTACGGCTTCCGGTGAAGATTTAGGGAAACAGCTTACAAGAAGACACAGACTTACAGAAAGATTGTTAGCCGACGTTTTGGATTTTAACAGACAAGATATAGAAAAAATTGCCTGTGATTTGGAACATAACCTTTCCACCGATTTAGCAGACTCTATCTGTACATTGCTCGGACATCCAAAACAATGTCCGCACGGAAACCCGATTCCTGAAGGGAACTGTTGTAAAAATTCGAGCAGCAAAATAGAATCCATAGTTGTTCCTTTATCAAAAATAGATATTGCCGAAGAGGTAACTCTTTCGTACATAGTTACAACAAATCACGACTATATGCACAAACTTTTATCTATCGGATTGGTTCCCGGAACAAAAATAAAACTGCATCAAAAGTTCCCTACATATATCGTGAAAGTTAACGAAACGCAAATTGCTTTAGACGGTGAAGTTGCAAATCTTATTTATGTAAGAAAATAAAATTGTAAAGTTTTGTATAATTTAGAATATGAAAGTTTTAAAGATTATAATATTAACATTATTGATAACATTTTTACTGTTTGTAGCGTCTGTTTATATAACTTTTAAATATATTCTCACTCCCGAACGAATAAAAAGTTATGTGCGAACTTATATAGAAACAACAATAAGCGAACAGTTTGAAAAATATAAAAAAGAACTGTTGGACAAATTATTTTCTTCAGGATTTATAATCAGCAAGGAACAAAAATCCGAAGTTAACAAAGATAAAAAACTCGATGACAACATTGAAAGTGTTGATGTGTTGGAAAAATCCGAAGATGACAATTTGGAAGGTGCAAAAATTACCAAAACAGAGATATTGCAGGGTATAAATGATGTGAATGTGTTGACGGCAAAAGTGTTCAGCGACGTAAATACAAAAATGGAAAAATTGAAATATAAAGTAACCGAATATTTTGAAAACAAAGGTACAAAAGAGGAATAAAATGTTTAACGGAAAACAAAAAATACATTTTGTAGGTATCGGCGGATCAGGTATGAGCGGAATTGCCGAAGTTGCACTTAATTTAGGTCATCAGGTTTCCGGTTCCGATATAAAAAAAACGGAAGTAACACAAAGATTAAAAGAGTTGGGTGCAAAAATATATATAGGTCATAAAGCCGAAAATGTGAAAAATGTGGATGTTGTTGTAACATCCACCGCAATTTCAAAAGACAATCCCGAAGTTAAACAGGCAATAAAAGAAAAAATAATTATTATTCCAAGAATTGAAATGCTTGCGGAACTTGCAAGATTAAAATATACAATTACCATTGCGGGAACTCACGGAAAAACAACAACGACATCAATTACATCCATGATATTGGACGAAGGCGGATTTGATCCCACCATAGTTATCGGCGGTAAATTAAAAAATTTAAAAACTAATGCTCGATTGGGGAAAGGGGAATATATAATCGCCGAAGCAGATGAATCCGACGGTTCTTTTTTAAAGTTGTCTCCGGTTTTAACGATTGTTACAAATATAGATAACGATCATCTCGACTATTACGGTTCTATGGATAACTTAAAACAGGCTTTTATTAAACATATAAACAGTTTGCCTTTTTACGGCTGTGCAATGGTTTGTACCGACAGTCCTTTAGTAAAAGAAATTTTACCGTATGCAACAAGAAAGTATATTACTTACGGTTTTAAAGGAAATCCCGATATAACTGCTAAAGATATAACCGTTGTTAACGGTAACACTGAATATACAGTTATTTATAAAGGAAAAAAATTAGGGAAAATTTTATTAAAAGTTCCCGGTGAACATAATGTGTTGAATTCTTTAGCGGCAATCGGTATCGGGTTACAATTCGATATACCGTTTGTGACAATAAAAAATGCACTCTTTAAATTCGGCGGAGTAGGCAGAAGACTTGAAGTTAAAGGTGAGAAGAAAGGTATAACCGTTATAGACGATTACGGTCACCATCCTACCGAAATAAACGCAACGCTTTCCGCGTTAAAGCATAATTATCCGCACAAAAGGTTGGTTACAATATTCCAACCGCACAGATATACAAGAACTCAAAATTTGTATAAAGAGTTCGGTAAGGCGCTTAAAAAAGCCGATATTGTTTATGTTATGGATATTTATGCCGCAAGTGAAAAGCCGATAAAAGGTGTGACGGCGGATTTAATTATAGATTCGGCAAAACAAAACAAATGTAATGTTTGTAAGTTTACCGATATAAATTCCGTTGCCAAAACATTGAAAGAAAACGATATTTTGTTAACGCTCGGTGCCGGAAATGTTTGGCAGCAGGGAGAAGAATTATTAAAAATAATATAGAAGAATATTTGTTATCGATAAAATGTAATTACAAGTGTAACGAACCGTTATCAAAACACACAACATTGTGTATAGGCGGTATCGCGGATTTTTTTGTTGAAGTTGAAACCGAAAAACAATTAATATCGTTATTAAAATTTATAAATGAAAATAAAATAAAATTTTTTGTTATTGGCGGCGGTTCAAATATTTTGTTTAGCGATGAAGGTTTTAGAGGAATAGTAATAAAACTTTCGTCAAATTCAAACAGTGAATTCGGAAAAGTGGAAACTTGTGAAGGTAAAGAAAAACAGAATACGGAATATGTTTGTTGCGGCAGTGCCGTAAATTTAGCTTATGCGGCAAGAAAAACCGCCGAACAAGGTTTAAGCGGTTTGGAATATATATCATCAATACCCGGAACCGTAGGCGGTGCGGTTTTTGGAAATGCAGGAGTAAAAGAGAGTTCCGTTTCCGATGTAATTGAAAAAATAGAAGTTGTTGATTATTTCGGTAATAAAGAAATTTTAAATAAAAAAGATATAGGATTTGAATACAGAAAAAGTAATTTGGAAGACTGTATTATAACCAGGGTTTTTTTTATCTTGAAAAATGTTGATAAAAATGATATTTTAAAGACGATTTCACAACAACTTGAAAGAAGAAAAAAATCACAACCAATCGGTACTAAAAATGCAGGGTGTATATTTAAGAACCCTAAAGATGACAGTGCGGGAAGACTTATAGATTCGCTAAACCTTAAACATTATAATGTCGGAGATATAGAGATATCCGATATACATGCAAATTTCTTTATTAATAAAAACAACGGTTGTGCAAAAGATATGTTAAGTTTAATTGAATTCGTAAAAAATGAAATTTATAAAAAATATAATATAAAACTTGAAACGGAAATAAGAATAATAAAATGATAAATTTAAAAAACAAAAAAATAGGTGTGTTGTGCGGCGGAACATCGTCGGAAAGAGAAATTTCTTTAATGTCCGGTAAAGAAGTGTATAATGCAATAAAAAAGTTGGGTTTTAAGGTTGTTTTGATAGATGTGAATAAAAATGTCGCAGAAAAATTAAAAAAAGAAAAAATAGATGTTGCATATATAACTCTTCACGGAACACCGGGTGAAGACGGTACGATTCAAGGTATGCTTGAAGTTATGGGAATACCTTACACGGGTTGCGGAGTTTTTTCCAGTTCGGCAACAATAGATAAAATAATATCAAAAAAAATGTTTGAATATGCAAAAATTCCCACAGCCGAATGGACAATAATAGAAAAATTAAAACCTTTTGATGAACTATCTTATCCCGTGGTTGTAAAACCCGCATCACAAGGTTCTGCAATAGGGATATCGATAGTAAAAAATAAAAAAGAATTTGAAAAAGCGGTAAAACTTGCATTTTCTTATGAAGACAGAATATTGGTGGAAAAATATATTAAAGGTGTTGAAGTTACGGCGGGAGTGTTAAACGGCAGAGCATTACCGGTAATAGAAATAGTTCCCAAGGGTAAATTTTATGATTTTAAATCTAAATATACCGTAGGACAATCCACACATATTATTCCTGCAAGATTGTCGGAAAAGGTGTTGAAGAAAATACAAAATATTGCACTTAAAGTTTATGACGAATTCAGATGTAACGGAACGTGCAGAGTTGATATGATAGTAGATAAGAAAAATAATATATATGTTTTGGAAGTTAACACTTTACCCGGAATGACAAAAACATCTTTGTTTCCGGATGCGGCAAGAAGTATGGGATTGAGTTTTGAAGATTTAATATTGGAAATTTTGAAATCGGCAAAATAAAATGGCTATAAAAATAATTAAAGATAAAGCACCAAAAAAAAGAAAACCCATAAAAAAAACCGTCAACAAAAAAGCTAAAAGCGGTTATACGACAAGACATACCGATTTGGCTATGACATACGGCAGTATAAGTATAGGAAGAGGCAGAAAAAAGAGTTTAAGTAAAAAAATATTCAAAAAAATATTTAAGTTGCTTTTTGTCGGTTGTTTGGCTTTTGCTTCGTTTTTCGCTTATAATCATTTAATGTCATATTTATGTACTCTCGACAGATTTTTTATAGATTCAATAGAAATCACAGGTTGTAACAATGTTACGGAATCAGAAATAAAAAAATTGATACCTTTTGAAGTCGGAGACAGTTCTTTTGCGGTAAGATTGGGACAAGCCGAAAAAGAAATGAAAGAATATAAATCCGAATTAAAAGATATTTCAATGTCCAGGCATAATTGGGGAAAGAAAATAGTTGTTTCTTTAACCGAAAGAGTGCCGGAAGTGTTTGTCAGTATAGACGATAAAAATTTCGGACTCGATTTCGATAATAAGCCGTTCAGCTTAAGAGGAAATATGTTTGACATGAAAATTCCCACATTAAAATTTGCCGATATTGAACAGAGAACATTTCTTCTTAACTTTTATAAGAAGATAAAAAAATATGTTCCGAATTTGGTTCCGGAAATTACGGAAATAAAATACGGAGAAATCGATGATATAGTTCTGACACTGAATAACAGAACCGCTGTTTATTGGGGATTACCGAAAGAAAATAAAAACAAAGAAAAAACCGATAAATTACAACAAATTTTAAGTGATTTATCCAAAAAGAATAAAGAAGCTAAAAATATAGATTTAAGTTTTATTGATGACGATAAAAACAGAGTTATCGTAAAACTTTTTGTTGAACAAGAAGGAGTTTAGCAATGGAAAAAGCAGATGCTATTATAAGTTTAGATTTGGGTACCAATTCTATTCACGGTGTAATTGCACAAATAAACGATGAAAATAAAATAGAAATTTTATCTGCCGATACTTTTTTATCGGACGGAGTAAGAAACGGAGTGATTTCCGATATCAGTGCCGCAGAGTTTACGGTGCATAAATTTTATACAAAAGCCGAAGATGATTTTCATATTGAAAATTCCGATTTATTATGTGCCGTCAGAGGTTCTTTGATAGAAGTTACAACAGCCAATACAAGAGTAAGAATTGATGAAGAGGAAGGCGGAATAGTTACGGAAGATACTATTTCCGAAATTATAGAAAGGTTGGAAGAAGGAAACAAAATTCCCGATACAAAAGAGATAATTGATATAATTCCTCAACAGTATAAGATAGATGAACAGGTTGTTTCAAACCCGGTAAGAATGAGCGGTAAATTTTTGGAACTTACGGCTCTTATGATTTACGGAACAAAAAGCAACATGTCTAATATTAAACAGGCAACCGGCGGATATAAATTGAAATACGGGTACAGTGCAATTTCCGATACGTTGGTTTCAAATGACGATAAAGAGTTGGGTTGCATATTGGTGGATATCGGCGGTATGACTACCGGCATAGTTGTGTATGCGGAAGGTAAACTGAAATATTCTTTTGAATTAAATTTCGGTTCCGATTATATCACAAGAGATATTGCCGCAAGACTTAAAATTACCAAAAGAGAAGCCACAAATATAAAAGAAAAATACGGTGTTATATTGGAAGAACTTATAAGTGAAAATACTGAATTTGAATATACCGTTCCCGGCAACAAAACACAAAAATTTACCGTAAGAGAATTGGTAGATATAATAAAACCTCAAGTAGAGACACAGTTGGAGCAAATATTAAAAAATTTTAAACAAAGAGGTATAAGACCATCGGAATTTGTCGGAGGCTTTATACTTACCGGCGGCGGTTCTTTGCTTAAAGGAATGCCGGAAGCTTTTTCAAAATATTTTGAATCTGTTGCAAAATGTGCAACATTTACCGACGAAGATTTTGTTTGCTCGGATGATAATATAATTAATTCTCAAACTTATACTACAGCACTTGCCATACTTAAAAACAGTTTAAAAACTTTAACGCCGACTGCATTGGAAAAAGGAAAGAGAAGTTCTAAAAAATCATTTTCACAAACAATTAAATCGTGGTTTAACAATTTAAGATAAGATTTCAACGGAGTATTAATATGGAAAATTTGGAAATAAGGTTCCCGGAACAGCAATTTGTAAAAACAAAATCGAATAACGGAAATCAGGAAAGAAATAAAAATGCAAATATTAAAATTATCGGAGTAGGCGGCGCCGGAACAAATGCCGTAAGCAGAATGGTTATGGCAAACATTACCGGTGTTCAGTTATATGCCGTAAATACGGATATCGGCAGTCTAAAAAAATCTTCTGCAGATACAAAGGTGTCTATCGGAACAGGTTTAGGTGTAGGGGGAGATCCGATAAAAGGAGAAAGATATGCGGAAGAATCTTTGGATAAATTCAGAGATATGTTGCAGGGTGCCGATATGGTCTTTATTACAACCGGTATGGGCGGAGGAACAGGAACAGGTGCAGCTCCCATAATTGCAAGAGTTGCAAGAGAAATGGATCAGAACCTGAAAAAAATAGGTAAGCCCGGTATTTTGATAGTCGGAGTTGTTACGAGACCTTTTTCCGCGGAAGGTCCGGTAAGAGTATCAAATGCAAATAAAGGTATAGCAAACCTTAGAGAATATACGGATGCTTTGATAATAATTCCGAACGATAAATTATTTTCTTCTTTAATAGATGAAAGAACCCACTATGAGCAGGGTTTTGCTTTTATAGATGATGTTTTAAGAAGGGCCATAGAATCCATAACGGATACAATAACAAAAACAGGTATTATAAATATAGATTTTGCCGATATTCAAGATGTTTTATCGGGAGCCGGAAATGCAATTATCGGACTTGGTGACGGTAAGACATTGGAAGAAGCTTTTAAAAATGCAATAACAAACAAATTTGTTGAAGGCGACGATATAACCGAGTCGAGCAAACTGCTTGTAAATATTTCATATTCCAATAACAGTTCATTTAATGTTGGAGATGTAAAGAAAATATACGATTATATACCAAAAGAATTTAAACATTATGAATCTTTAAAAGTAGGGCATATAATAAATGATGATCTTGATACAAAAATAAGAGTATCCATCATTGCATCTTTCAAAAAAACAGAAGAAAAAGAAAAAATAAATAATGATTTATTTGACGATGCCAAAGACAGAGAAAAAGAAGAAGAGCAACAGCAGCAACAAATACAAAACGAAGAAAATGCTGATGTGTTCGCAAGACCTGCTTACGAAATTCACAGACCCACAAAATTATAATAATTACTTACTATGCAAAAAAATAATATTATAATTTCAGAAAATGAATTTAAGACTTTTCATTTAACCACAACAAAGTTCTGTGGAAATATGAAAAACGCGGATGAAAGAAATAGCTTTTGTAAATCCGTAAATATTGATGCAAAAAAAATAGTTTTTGCTAACCAGGTTCACGGAACCATGGTTAAAAAAGTTTCATCTGCCGATTGCGGAACTTTTATTGCCGATTGTGACGGTTTAATAACCGATGATAAAAATATTTACCTGTGTATTTTTACGGCGGATTGTATGCCGGTATTTTTAGCTTCAAGAGATTATTCCGTGGTTGCATTGGTTCATGCCGGTTGGAGAGGTCTTGCCGGCGGTATTATAGAAAGTGCAACAATAAAATTTTTAAAAGATTTCGGTATAAGCAGTCAGGATATTTTTGCATATGTGGGACCGCATATAGGACAATGTTGTTACCGGGTTGGGAACGAACTAAAAAAAGCTTTCAACAGACCTGATGATGAAGAATATTTTTCCTTGGCAAAAGAAGCGCAGAGACAATTTGAAAAGTTAGGTATAAAAAGATCATATATAAATTCTCATTGTACTTGCCACGAATATGAAATGTTTTTTTCTTACAGAAGAGAACCTACCGATAAAAGAATAATGTCTTTAATTAAATGTAAATAAGTTTATAAATAAAAAAAGCTTAAGACCGGTATTTGTCTTAAGCTTTTCAATATTTTTAAAAAGTGCTGAGGGGCAGAATCGAACTGCCGACACAAGGTTTTTCAGACCTTTGCTCTACCGACTGAGCTACCTCAGCACTTTACTTCTTTATTCGTGTATAAGATCTTCTGTTTTTTCTTCAACAGGAGCAACTTCTTCTTCAACTGCCGGAGCTTGTTTTTTAAAAGCTCTTGAATATCTTGCTTTTCCTTTTTCTACAAATTCTGAAACTTTTGTTTTGCTTTCGGCAACAAATTTCTTGCCTTTTTCTTTTAAATCCGCACCGACTTCGCCTGCGTCTTCAACGAAATCTTCGGTTAATTTTTTCAAATGAGCTCTTGTTTCTTTTCCTGTTTTCGGAGCATACAATAAAGCTGCTGCCGCACCTACAACTGCACCTAATAAAAAAGCAAAAAGACCACTATCTCTGTTATCCATAATATGCCTCCTACTTCTTTTTTCTAAAGATCATAGATGTTACTGCAGGTAAAACCGTCGCGACTATCTTAACCCAAGCTTTCGGGAAAAAGTTAGCAACTTCCAAAACTCCTTCCGAAACTTTATGAACCGAATCTAATTCGACATTAACTTTGTCTATAGTTTCTTCAAGTTTTTTTGTTGTTTTTGCTATTTGAACCAAAGTAAGTATAAGATAAACTATGGCAACTATGATAGCTACTGTCAACAAAACTATACAAACTGTAATTATTTCGTTCATATCTTTTAAATTCTACCAAAAAAATATTTTTTTTTCAACTATATAATTGTTTTTCCTGATTCAAGCTCGAACAAATGAACCTTTTTCAAATCAAAAACCAACTCTATAACCTGGTTGGGTTTTGATTTATTATTTGAATCAACTTTTGCAACCATTATATTTTTTCCGGTATTAAAATGTAAATAAATTTCGCTTCCCAAAGGTTCAACTATATCTACCGTCGCGGAAAATCCGCTGACTACTTGATGGGAAATACTTGCAAAAAGTTTATCGTAAATATCTTCCGGTCTTACACCCATAACAATCTTTTGGTTAACAAACGGTTCAACTTTATCTTTCATAAAGTCGGGAACTTTAACGTCGAAAGAACCTTCCTTTAATACCAAACCGTCATTTTCTTTATAAACTTCAACATTAAAGAAGTTCATCGGAGGTGTTCCGATAAAACCCGCAACGAATTTGTTTGCCGGTTTATCATATAATTCCAACGGACCTGCAACCTGTTGAATAATACCGTCTTTCATTACACAAATTTTGTCACCCATTGTCATAGCTTCCGTTTGATCGTGGGTAACATATATCATTGTACTTTGTAATCTTTCATGTAATTTTTTCAATTCGGCTCTCATTTGAACTCTTAACTTTGCATCAAGGTTTGATAATGGTTCATCAAACAAGAAAACTTTCGGTTTTCTAACGATGGCTCTGCCTACTGCAACTCTTTGTCTTTGACCGCCGGAAAGCTGTTTCGGTTTTCTGTCCAACAAGTGGGAAATACCCAAAATATCGGCAGCTTCTTTAACTCTTTTATCTATTTCGGCTTTATCGTAACCTTTAAGTTTCAAAGCGAAAGCCATATTTTGATAAACTGTCATATGAGGATACAAAGCATAGTTCTGGAAAACCATTGCTATATCTCTGTCTTTTGGAGGAACATCATTAACTCTTTTGCCGTCTATAAAAATATCACCTGCGGTAATATCTTCAAGACCTGCAACCATTCTCAAAGTTGTGGTTTTTCCGCAACCGGAAGGTCCTACGAGAATACAAAATTCTTTATCTTTTATTTCTAAATTGAAATCTTTAACAATTTTAACATCGCCATAACTTTTGTACACATTTTTTAAAATAATTTCGGCCATTAATTCCTCCAAAACAGCTACAAAAATACAGTTGTTGAAATAAAATTATATACTTTTGATAAAAGATAGTCAAATAACGGCAATGTATAATTCACAATTTACAATTAAAGTGCCCTTCGGGCGATTTTGTAATAGATTACTTCGCTATGCCGGTAATTACTGAGTTTTGGCTTTAGCCCTGCGTCAATCCATAGCCGTTAATTATACATTATACATTGTACATTATAAATTGCCGTTTAGGTTTGACACATTTTCATATATAATGTAAAATAAAAAGATATGTTTTGTGAAGATAATAAAACTTGTATACAAAATTTTTTGTTTCAAAAGAATTTTGAGTTTCGATGGTGAAAAACAGACAGTTTTCGTATTTTTAACCTAAAAAACTCAAAAGGAGAATTTTATTATGTCAAAATTAAATAACAGTAAAAAAATAATTTTAAGTGAAGAAGATATACCTAAACAGTGGTATAACATACAAGCGGATTTGCCGCATCCTTTGGAACCTGCATTCAATACAAGAACAGGTAAAATTGCAACAAAAGAAGATTTATGCCAAATTTTTCCGGAAGCAATTGTTGAACAGGAAGTAAGCAGAGAAAGATGGATAGATATTCCGGACCAGGTAAGAGATGCTTATAAAATATGGAGACCGTCTCCGCTTATAAGAGCAACAAATCTTGAAAAATTTTTGGATACCCCTGCAAAAATATACTTTAAAAATGAAGGTGTAAGTCCTTCCGGCAGTCATAAATCAAATTCCGCAATAGCACAAGCTTATTATAATATGAAAGCGGGAACAAAAAGAATAGCAACCGAAACAGGTGCCGGTCAATGGGGTTCGGCTCTTGCTATGGCTTGCAAAATGTTCGGCATAGAATGTGTAGTATATATGGTAAAAGTTTCGTTCCAACAGAAACCTTACAGAAAATCTCTTATGCAGGTTTATGGAGCAAATGTTTATGCAAGTCCTTCGATGCAAACCGAAGCGGGAAGAAAAGTGTTGGAAAAAGATCCTGACTGCACAGGTTCTTTGGGCATAGCAATATCTGAAGCAATTGAAGATGTTTTAACACATGAAAATGCAAAATATTCGTTGGGCAGTGTATTAAACCATGTTGCAATGCACCAAACGGTTATAGGTTTGGAAGCAAAGAAACAATTGGAAATGATAGATGAATATCCGGATATAGTAATAGCTTGTTTAGGCGGCGGTTCAAATTTCTCGGGTTTAGCTTTTCCTTTTATAATGGATAAGATAAACGGCACACACAAAGATTTAAGAGCAATAGCTGCAGAACCTTCTGCATGTCCTAAACTTTCTAAAGGTGTATATGCTTACGATTACGGTGATTTGTCCGGTTTTACGCCGGCATTCAAAATGTACACATTAGGTCATACATTTATGCCGAGCGGTATACATGCCGGCGGATTAAGATATCACGGAGCATCACCTTTGGTATCTGCAATAGTAAAAGAAAAACTTGCAGAATCCGTAGTAGTAAAACAAAGAGAAGTTTTTGAAGCAGCTGTAACTTTCGCAAGATGCGAAGGAATTCTTCCTGCACCGGAATCTTCTCATGCAATAAGAGTGGCAATAAACGAAGCATTAAAAGCAAAAGAAGAAGGAAAATCTAAAACTATATTGTTCAATTTGTCAGGTCACGGACATTTTGATTTAACGGCTTACGAACAATATTTGGCGGGAAAAATTCAGGATTGTAATTATTCCGAAGAAGAAGTTCAAAAAGCATTAAAAGATTTACCTAAAGTAAACTTATAAATTTTGCTAAGCAAATTTTGAGGGATAGAAGTATAGGGGTGTTTTTATTATGGCTAACAAGACAGGGATTATTTGTACAATGGGACCTTCCACAAGGTCTGCAAAAATAATAAAGAGTCTTTCCGATAACGGAATGACGGTCGCAAGACTTAACTTTTCTCACGGAACTTTTGAGCAATATGAAAAAGATATTGCTTTAATAAGATCCGTAAACAAGAAGTATAAAAGGAATATTAAAATTTTGGGCGATTTGGAAGGACACAGAATAAGAATAGGTATGTTGGAAGGCGGAAAACCTGTTGAACTGAAAAAAGATCAAAAGGTTGTATTAACCAACAAAAAACTTATAGGAAATTCAAAAACTCTTTCTATAGATTATTCGGGTCCTATGTCCGATTTAAAAAAAGGTCTTGAAATATTTATAGATGACGGTAACTTGAAACTTACGGTAATTGCAACAGGTAAAGATTCCGTTACCACCGTTGTTGGAATGGATTATCTTTTAAAAGAGCATAAAGGTATAAATATACCTGCCGCAAAATTGCATTTTCCGGAAATAGAAGAACATGACAAAAAACATATTGAATTTGCAATAAAAAATAAATTGGACTACATTGCAAATTCTTTTGTAAGAAACAAATCCGATATGAAATATTTGAAAAAAGTAGTTTCACAACAACATCCTAAATGCCAACTTGTAGCAAAGATTGAAGACAGAGAAGGTATAGATAATGTAGCTTCAATTCTTGAAGTTTGCGACGGTATAATGGTAGCAAGAGGTGATATGGGAATCTCTATTCCGTTGTGGACAGTTCCCGTAGTTCAAAAATACATCATAAGAAAATGCAGATCAAGACAGAAATTTGTTATAACAGCAACTCAAATGCTTGAAAGTATGGTGGAAAATCCTGTTCCTACAAGAGCTGAAGTAAGCGATGTTGCAAATGCAATTATAGACGGTAGCAATTTTGTAATGTTATCTGCGGAAACAGCGGTAGGAAAATATCCCGAAAAAGCTGTTGCAATGATGGGCAATATAATAAAATTTACCGAAAAAAATATATATAGATTACCGTTAGTCTAAACGACAATGTATAATGTACAATTGTCGGTAAAAATTATAAATTGTAAATTATAAATTAAAAAATACGGAGTATTTTTTTAATGAAACAATTGTTGTTTTCTTTTTTGGCAATGAGTTCGGCACTATTTGGAACTTTTATAGTATTGAAATTTTCCGAATGGGCAAGAAAAAATTCCATATTGTTAATAGGTTTTGCCGCAGGTGTTATGTTATCCATAGCATTTGTTCATTTGTTGCCGGAATCGGTGGAACATAATCCCAATGCAATAATTTATGCTTTTGTCGGTTTCCTGTTTATGTTTGTAATTCAACATTTTATATTTTTTCATCCTTGTCACGACGATCATTGTCATGTTCATTTAGGAACACTTTCCACTTTCGGTTTATCTTTGCATTCTTTTTTTGACGGTATAGTTATAAGTATAGGGTTTGGAGCAAATGCTTATATAGGACTTATGACAACAATAGCAATAATGTTGCACAAGTTACCGGACGGTGTAACAATTACCGGAATTTTGATGCACTCGAATAAGTCCATAAAACAAATAATATGTTATTCGTTAACGGTGGCAATATTTACTCCCGTAGGAACATTGGTGGGACTTTTCTTTTCTAACCAAATAGCACATTTAATAGGCAGCTTTTTAGCATTTACCGCCGGAACATTTATTTATTTGTCAGCGGCGGATCTTATCCCGGAAACTCATAAAGCTTCCAATAAAAAAGCGGGATTATGTTTGTTGTTGGGTGTAATAATCGTTTCATTCTTAGGCCACATTGCCCACTAAACTGCAATTTACAATTTACAATTTATAATCTATAATTAACACAATTATTAATTTATTAATTAAGGATAAAATTATGAAGAAATTAAAAATTTTGTTGGTTTCGTTGGCAGGCTTAATTGTCGTTTTATCTATTGCGGCTGTTGTTGCCGTAAAAGTGTTTTTACCGGAAGATAAAATAAAAACATATATTGTGGATTATGCAAAAAACAATCTTAACAGAGAAGTTTCTTTTGATTCCATTTCCATTAAATTTATAGGTATAGATTTAAAGAACTTTAAAATGTCGGAAAAATCCACTCTTAATGACGGAACATTTATAAAAGCCGATGATTTTATAGTAAAAATTTCTCCGTTGCCGTTATTATTTAAAAATATAAAAATCAGCAGAATTTTGCTTGATTCGATAGATATAAATATATTAAAAGACGAAAAGGGAGTATTTAATTTTGATGATATAATACAATCTTTCCAAAATAAAGATTCTCAACAAGAACAAACAAATACCGAAGAAAAAGCCGATGAAAAATTACCTTTTGCAGTAAACATAAAACATTTTGATATTAAAAATGCAAACATAAGTTATATAGATAAACAATCCAAACTTGATGCAAGTATCAAAAATTTGAATTTAAAAACAGACGATTTTTCTTTGGATGACATTTTTTATTGCAAACTCTCTTTTGATTTGGCAGTTAAACAAAATAAACTTGATATTTCTTTGCCGTTAAGTGCAAAATTTAAAACAAACTTAAATAACTTTGATATGAACAAATTATTTTTGGATGTTAAAACATTTGAAACAATTTTCAATAATGCAACGATAAGTTTGCAGGGCAGTGTGGAAAATATAAATAATCCGAAGATAGATTGTAACCTCATATTAAAAAATATAGACGATAAAACTTTCCAAGATTTCTTTAAATGCAAAACCGAATTTAAAGCAGACGAAATAACATTTAAAACAAAATCGGCAATAAATATTTCTTCAATGAATGCAAATATTGAAAGTTTAAGTTTGGTTCTGCCGGATTCCAAGGCGGATGTTTCCGGAACAGTTGATTGGGGTAAAGAAGATATTGAATACGATGTAAAAATGAATATTGATTTATTAATGGATAATTTTACAAAAATTTTTCCGGAATATAATTTAGCCGGAAGATTAAAAACGGATTTTGCGGCAAATCAAAATTTTTGTGAAGGAAAGCTTGGTTTGGAAAAAGTTTCATCAAAATCTAATTACGGGAAAATATCGAATTTAAATACTGAAATTTATTTGAAAGCGGAAAACAAAACACCGTTACACAAAGTCAATTTTTCAACTCTCGATATAGACAGTCTCATTTTTAATATTAAACAATTATCATTAAAATATAACGATTCCGATATTTCCGCAACCGGTGAACTTACAAAACAACCGAAATCCGTTCTTACTTTAAATTTACAATCTAAAAATATTTCAAATAATACTTTTAAAAATTTTTATGATTGCCCGGTAAAATTTATAATTCCGACATTGGATATGAATGCTGTTTTAAATTTAAATTTAAGTTCAAAATCTGCGGACATAACAAAATTTGATATTAAAATGCCGGATTCTTCCGCCAATGTAACCGGTTTACTTGATTGGAAAAAAGAGAAGAATTTTGTTTATAATCTCTCTTTAAATTTGAATTTATTGTTAGACAGCATAGCAAAAAATTTCCCGGAATATAAAATGAAAGGAAAACTTGTTTCCGATGCAAAGGTTTCCAATACCAATTTTTCAGGTAACTTAAATTGTTCAAATGTGGCATTTGAATATTTGCCTTTTGCCACGATTTCGAATCTTAACTTACAGGCAACGGCAAAATCCAACAATAATATTGTAATAAAATCGGCAAGCGGTATATTTAACGACGGCAATTTTAATGCAAACGGCTCGTTAATAGACAAAGATATAAAATTAAATTTTAATATGGATAAATTAAAAATTGTTGCAAGTACTCAATCTGTTTCATCTTCATCATCAACAACATCGGCTTCAAAATCATCATCATCTTCATTTAATTATAATATTTACACGGATATATCCATAGGTGAAGTAAATATTCCTTATTTGACAAGTAAAAAAGCTACATTAAAAACTGCATTAAAATCCGTAACAGATACTTGTAAAAAAACTAACGGAACATTTGCTTTGGTAATAAGTACGGGAACAATAACAAATGTAAATAAACTGACAGATAATAAGATAGCTAAAACATTTTTATCTTTATTTAATATTGTAAACAATAATAGAACCGAAGAAACAAAAGCCAACAGTAAAAACGATATAAGTTTCCAAAATATAGTTTGTGATGTTTTATTTACCGATGGTGTAATAAATACGAACGATGTTTCAATAAAAATTCCTACCGCAAAAATAATAGCTAAAGGTACTGCAGATTTAAAAACCGAAGCTTTGAATTTGTCTGTAACCGCCGGCAATTATGCGGGAATGAAAATTAAGGGAACAATGTCCGATCCGAAAATTTCTTATGATGTCGCTGCCGCAATATCAACAGCTTTAAGTGATAAAAATGTTACGAACGCTTTAATGAGTTTATTTAAATCAGACAAGAAAGAAGAAACGAAAAAAGAAGAAACAAAGAAAGAAGAGGCAACAGCAACACAAGAAACCGCGAAACAAGAAACAAATAAAACGGAAACAACACAATCGGCAACTGCTTTAATGGGGTTGTTTAAATCCGACAAGAAAGAAGAAATGAAAAAAGAAGAAACAAAGAAAGAAGAGACAACAACACAAGAAACCGTACAACAAGAAACAAATAAAGCGGAGGCAGCACAGGAAACCGTAAAACAAGAAGCAAAGAAGGAAGAAGCATCGCAAGAAGCGGTAAAACAAGAAACAAAAAAAGAAGAAACAACGCAAGAAACTGCTCAAACACAAACGCAACAATAGGCATACAAATTTTATTAAAATATAAATCGAACAACGGGGGATATGATCGAATTAAGTTCGGGATACCCCCGTTTTATTGTTTTTAACGGCATTAGTTTTTTGATAAAAACCAATTGTAAAAAAATAACAAAAATTGATATTATTTATGAAATGTAACTTTTTGTTATATTCATATAGTCTAATAAGAGTGATGTTAAAAGGGCGAACACAATTTGCAAACTGCTAATTTATAATTATTTATTCACCTTATAAATAAAGATTACGGAGTAATTTTTAATGAAAAAGAAAATGTTTACATTAATAATATCTTGTTTGGCGGGATTTGTTTGTTATGCAAATGCCGAAAGTTTAACTTGGCAAGATTGTATGAATATGGCAAACAAAACGAACAATACTCTTGTTATGGCAAAACAGGATTTGCAAATTGCCGAATACGATTATAATGTGATATTAAACAGATATTATCCGTCGGTAAATTTCAGGTACGGTTTTTCAAGAAGCGGTAACGGACATGCTTCAAACAATTGGAGTGCAAGTTTAAATGCTTCACAAACAATATACAATTTTCAATCAAACGCCCAAATACACAGTCAAAAAGCTACCATAAACAGAACGGTTGCACAGCTTACAAAAACTTCCGCTGATGTTTATTATTCAATAAGACAATCTTTTTTACAAATGTGTTATGCTCAAGAAAATATAACGCTTTTGGAAAGTATTTATACAATGAGAAAACAGTCTGCCGATATTGTTCGATTACAATATGAGGGAGGAAAAGAAAGCAGAGGAAATATGTTAAAAGCTCAAGCGCAAAAACAGTCTGCTTATGTAAGTGTATCGAATGCCAAAAGAGATTTAACCGTTGCAAGAAGATCTCTTGCTCAAAATCTCGGAGCGGATTTAAGTCCGATATGTACGGTGGATTATAAACTTTCAGAAGTTGAAGATAATGAAGATATAGATGTTGATAATGCGGTGGCAAATTGTCCCGATGTTATACTTTCGTCTGCATCGGTAGAAATAACAAAATATTCGGTAGATTCTTCCAAAGGGAATCTTTACCCGAATATTGCGGCTTCGGCATCGGTAGGAGTTTCGGATGATACCCATCCAATACCGCCTGCCGACAGCAAAAATTGGAGTGTCGGTGTGTCATTGAATTATCCTTTATTTTCCGGAGGTTTGACAAGCACATTAAATACAATAAAAGCCGCAAACATAAATTTGGAGAAAGCAAAAGAAAATTACAGACAAGCCATACTCAATACAAAAACAAGTTTGGAGGAAGTTTTGGCCGATATAGAACGAACAAAAGATAACATAAAAATATATCAAATGTTTTTGGAAGCAGCCACTCAAAGGCAAAAAGAAGCAACAATAAAATATAGAGCGGGAACGATGGATTTTCAAACTTGGCAGGATATTGAACAGGAGTATGTAAATTACCGAATATCACACCTTTCCGCTTTACATAATTATAATTTAGCTTTAGCCAAAAGAGATAGACTCTTGGGTAACACTAACGGAGAAATAAAATGAAAAAAGCAGCAATAATTTTTACTATACTTCTTGTGTTGGGAATAATAATCACTTATCAGCTTAGAGACAAAAAAGAAAGAGTTGAGGTTATAAATTATGTGCCGTATACTGTTTCTACGGCCGATGTAAAAGAGATTATTGATACAACCGGTGAAGTTTCGGCTTTGAACAGAGTAGAAATAAAACCTTCCGTTTCCGGAAGAGTTGATAAACTCTTGGTTAATGAAGGAGATACGGTAAGAAAAGGACAAGTGTTGGCATATTTAAGTTCTTCCGACAGAGTAGCAATACTTGATGCCGTAAGATCCAATCCGAACGAAAACATAAAAGATTGGGAGAACACTTATAAAGCAACTCCGGTAATTTCACCTATGAACGGAAAAATAATTTTAAGAAATGTTGTTGAAGGTCAAACAATTTCAACAAACGATATTTTATATGCTTTGGCGGATGAGTTGATAGTTTTAGCAAGTGTTGACGAATCCGATATAGGTAAAATTAAAAACGGACAAAGAGCCGAAATAACACTTGATGCTTACAAAGATGTTTCAATAAACGGTAAAGTGTTCCAAATTTTGGAAGAAGGGAAAAATGTCAGCAATGTTATTACTTATTATGTAAAAATAAGACCTGAAAAAACTCCCGCCTTTTTTAAATCTTTGATGACGGCAAATATTGATATTATCGTAAAAGAACAAAAAGATGCCGCGGTTATTCCGTGGGACAGCTTTTCCGAAGACGAACAAGGGAATACTTATGTTTTGGTCGGTGATAATATGCAACAATCAAAACATATAATAACGACCGGAATTTTAGACGGAGATAATGTTGAAGTTACTTCCGGACTTTCAAAAGGTGATACGATTTTGGTTAGAAAAAGAAGATATAATATCTCCATGACGAAAGAAGAAACAAAAGGTTTCTTATCGATGGGGCCGGGAAAGAGAAAAACCGGCAAAGATATTTTAAATAACGGGCAGAACAAAAAAGCATAAATGTTTTTGTTGTAAGAGCGGAGAAAATTTTTATAATGGAAAAACATGTACCATTATTATCAATAAAGAATATCACAAAAGTTTATAATATCGGGGATAACAGACTTGATATTTTAAGAGGTATAAATTTAACCGTTGAAGAGGGCGAGTTTGTTGCAATTATGGGACCTTCCGGTTCGGGTAAGTCCACTCTGATGCATATATTGGGTTTGTTGGACAGGCCTACCGACGGTGTATATGAAATATATGGTGAAAATGTTTTAAAATTCAACGATAATCAAACCGCATTTTTAAGATCAAAAATTATAGGTTTTGTTTTTCAACAATATAATCTTTTAAACAAAATGACTGCTGCAGACAATGTTGCTTTGCCTATGGTATATTCCGGCGGTAAAGACAGAAAAGAAAAATCCGAAAAGTTACTTGCGGAAGTAGGATTAAGCGACAGAACGGAACATAAACCCACACAACTTTCCGGCGGGCAACAACAAAGAGTGGCAATAGCAAGAGCATTGGTAAACGATCCGAAAATAATTTTTGCCGATGAACCTACGGGAAATTTATCATCGAAACAATCCAACGAAATAATGCAAATATTAACGGACTTAAACAAAAAAGGTATAAGCGTTATTTTGGTTACACACGAACCCGACATTGCAAAATGGGCAGACAGATTAATAATGATTAAGGACGGACAAGTTCTTTCCGATACCATTCAAAAGAAAAAAGAAAAGAAAGAAGATACAAAACCTTTAAAAATAAAAAAAGAAACATCTCGTTTAAGTATAGCGGAATTTGCAGAAAACTTTTTTTCCGCATTAAGAGCAATTATTTCAAATAAAACAAGATCAATTTTAACAATGCTTGGTATTATCATAGGTGTTGCTTCTATCATATCTATGTTGGCGCTCGGCAGCGGAGCACAAAAATCTCTTGAACAACAAATAACATCTATGGGTACTAATTTGTTATATTTAATGCCGGGACGAATTTCGTTGGGAGGTGTTTCCGGTTCTGTAGCCAGAAGAATATATTTAAAAGATGTTGATGCTCTTGCCGAAAATACGGAACTGATAAAAAATATAGATCCCAATGTAAGCGGTTCGGCACAGGTGGTGTACGGTAACAAAAATACAAATACTTCAATTACGGGAGCAACCCCCGTTTATCAATATTTACAAAATGCCGTTCCGCAATACGGAAGATTTTTTACAAGATCCGAAAATGAAAATTTATCTAAAGTGTGTGTAATCGGAACAACCGTAGTAAAAAATCTTTTCGGTAATGAAGACCCTGTAGGCAAATACATTAAAATTAACAGAAAACAGTTTAGAGTCATAGGCATTTTACCGGTAAAAGGCGCACAAGGTTACAGAGACGGTGACGACATGATAATAGTTCCGTTAAATACCGCAATGAAAAGATTGCTGGGAACGAATTATGTGTCTTCTGTTGCCGTTGAAGTTCAAGAAGGTAAAATGAGCGAGACGGAAACTTATTTGTTGAAAACAATGCTTGAGCGAAACAAGCTTACATCCGAACAGGCGGATGCTTTTAGAATAAGAAACATGTCGGACATGATACAAATGCTTACTTCGACAACACAAACGATGACAATGTTGCTTGGAGCCGTTGCCGGTATTTCACTGATAGTCGGCGGTATAGGTATTATGAACATAATGCTTGTAAGTGTAAGTGAAAGAACAAGAGAAATAGGTTTAAGAAAAGCTATAGGAGCAACGAAAATAGCAGTTCTTTTACAATTTTTAATAGAGTCATCCGTATTGTCGCTTTTAGGCGGAATACTCGGTGTAAGTTTAGGTGTTGCCATATCGGTTATAGTTTCTAAAATTGCCGGATGGGCAACTTTTGTGTCGTCTTTTTCCGTAGCTTTATCCGTGGGATTTTCTGCAATTGTAGGTATAGTTTTCGGGTTGTGGCCTGCAAAGAAAGCATCGGAATTGTCACCGATAGAGGCTTTAAGACACGATTAGTAATTTAATAAATTGAAAGATACATTTTAACTGAAAATTATAATTGGTTTGTAAGGGGGAAAAAATATGAAAAAATTTTTAAGTTTGGTATTAACATTATTTGTAAGCGGTGTGGTTTTTGCAGCACAACCTCAGGAAAACAAAGAAAATTCCATGTTTGAACCGTCACATCATAATCAACAAAAAATGAAACAAGAGTTTGATAAAATAGCAAAAGAACTTAATATTACCGAAGAGCAGAAACAAAAAATGAACGAAATGATGAAAGCCGATATGTCGAAAAAAAGAGAATTGAGACAACAAATAAGAGAAAAGATGGATGCTGTTGATGAAGAATTGATGAAAGAAACGATTGATATGAACGAGATAAATAAATTGGCAGCCGAAATTCAACAAATAAATGCCGAAATTTCAAAAATAAACATTGAAAGCAAACTGAAAGTAAGAAGTGTTTTAAGTTTTGAACAATACACGAAAATGGAACAAAACAGAAAACAAATGATGGGAAAATTTAAAAGGGATATGTCTGACAAACAAGATAATAGTGATAAAGATAAAAAGGCACAAGATGTAAAAAAACAAAAGAAATAATAAAGTTTTAATTAAAAAACAGCGAACGGATTTCTTATTTTCGTTCGCTGTTTTTTTTGTGATGTTATTAATAAAGTGCGGCTTTTAAATTGTTGTTTTTGCGGTTAAAAACTTTTTTAATAAATCTTTTACATTTTGCCGTCGGAGCATTATATTGTTTTAATTTATTTTTTATTTCTTTAATTTTTAGTTCTGCTGCTTTTTTACCTTCGTTTACCATCAAATTGAATTTGTTAAATTCAGACCACGATATGTTTTTTATGTTAGGTTCTATTATTACATCTGCTTGTTTTATAAGTATTTCATAGAATAAATGGCTTGCAATGAAGTTGCATCTGTTCATAATGTCTTTTGATTTTGTAGGCAAACTTTCCAATTTCTTTAATTTACTTTTAACATCACTTGCCAAAACAAAGTCTGCTCCGAACATTTTAGCTACGGTTACGGGTGTAACATTTACATGAGCTCCATCGGTGTACCATACATCATCTATTTGTACCGGAGGGAATACGCCCGGAATTGATGACGATGCCAAAACAATTTTTCTTAAAGGCCCTTTTGTGAAAATTTTTTCTTTCCCGTTGGTAATATCTGTTGCTACACAAGCGAAAGGAATAATTGTTTCGGAAATATCAACATCGGGGATTATTGTATTAACCAAGTCTTCTAAAATAGAATGAGACAAAAAGGCATTCCCGCCTTCTTGTGATCCGTATTTTACAAATTCTCTTGCTTTTCTTATTAAACTTCTTGCGGATGTTACCTGATTCTCATCTTGCATTTTTTGTAAATTCATTTTTGAAAAAAGAATTTCGGAAAAATATTGTTTCAATGTTTTTTCTATCTTTTCCGGAGTTTCTCCCATAGCATACAGCGCACCTATAACGGACCCCATGGAAGTTCCGGTAATATAATCAAATTTAATGTTATTTGATTCCATTACTTTCAAAACACCTATGTGTGCCAATGCTCTTGCTCCGCCACCGCCTAATGCTATTGCTGTTTTCATTTTTCATTTACTCCGTTCTTTTTTCCTAATTGTCCGCATGCTGCCCCTATATCCAAACCTTTAGGTTCTCTTATGTTAACCGTTATACCGTTCAATTTCAATATTTTTTTAAAATTTAATATTGATACTTGTAACGGCGTTTTATAATCAAAGCTGTTTGTCTCGTTATACGGAATAAGATTTACTTGCACACTCGGATTTACAAGCCCGGCAACTTTCATAAGTCTTGCAAGTCTGTGAGCATCGGTTGAAGTATCATTGAAATCTCTTAATAAAATATATTCTATTGTAACCCGTGAATTTGTTTTTTTCAAATAATATTTACATGTGTTAAGTAAGTCCGATATATTTGTACCGAAATTGTTCGGTATGATTTTTGTTCTTTGTTTATCATCGGTTGCATGAAGCGACAGAGCAAATCTCACTCCCAACATTTCATTAGCAAGATTTTTGATTGCCGGAATTATTCCCATTGATGAAACGGTAATGTGTCTTTTGCCGATATTCATTTCTTTTTTTGAAATAAGTGTTTTTATTACGGAAATGAGATTTTTGTAGTTCAGCATAGGTTCGCCCATACCCATAAACAAAACACCGGAAATTCTTTCCTTTATATCGTTTTCTATGTGCAATATTTCTTCTAAAATTTCGCCTCTTGATAAGTTCCTTGTAAATTTTGTTTTACCGGACAAACAAAATTTGCAAGAAACGGGACATCCTACCTGTGTTGAAATGCAAACGGTTTTTTTGTTTTCACTTGGCAGACATACGGCATAAATATATTTGTTATCGTAAGTTTTAAATGTATAACGAACAGTTCCGTCCAATATTGATTCATCTTTAATAACCTTGGTAAAACTTCTCAAAATAAAGGAAGATTCCAAATTTCCTCTGATATCTTTTGATATATTTGTAAAATCGTTGAAATCCAAAACTTTTTTGGAATAAACCCACTGGATGATTTGATCCGTTTTGTAATTTTCTTTAACGAAAGGTTTTAAAACGGAATACAATTGTTTAGGCTCTATATCAAGGAAGAATTGTTTTTGTTGTTTTGTCATTAATATATTACCTTTGGTGTTTTATATTTGTCCTCTTTAATAACATTTGCCATTTCTTCAAGTTTTTTTATTCTGTCATCAATAGGAGGATGAGTGGAAAAAAGATTTTGTAAATCTTTTCCTTTAAGAGGATTAACTATAAACATGTGTGCCGTATTCGCAGAAACATTGTTCGGCTCTTTTGAATTACCGTAAGCCAATTTTCTTAAAGCCGAAGCCAAAGCCAGAGGATCATTTGAAATTTTTGCACCGTCGGAATCCGCTATATATTCTCTTGATCTTGAAATTGCCATTTGAATTAACGATGCGGCAATAGGGGCTAATATCATCAACAATAACGCTATTATAAAATTTGAATTGTTCTTACTGTTTCGTCCTCCGCTGAAATAAAAACCGAACCTGACAAGAGTCATAACCGCACCTGCTAAAGTTGCTGCTATGCAACTGATTAAGATATCTCTGTTTTTTACATGAGACAGTTCGTGGGCAAGTACTCCTCTTAGTTCTCTGTCATCCAACAATCTTAATATTCCTTCGGTAACGGCAACTGCGGCATGACTGGGATTTCTTCCGGTAGCAAAAGCGTTGGGCATATTTGTGTTTATTTTATATATTTTTGGTTTGGGAATTTTTGCCGACAATGCAAGTTCTGAAACAATACTGTGTAACCGGGGATCTTGTTCCGGTGAAACTTCTTTTGCTTTGTATGATGCCAAAACTATTGAATCCGAAAAAAAGTAAGATATGAAATTGGATACTATCGCAACAATTAAAGCGATCTGCATTCCTCGTACACCGCCTATAAGTTCACCGATAATTAAGAAGAAAACAGTCATGAGCAACAGAAGAAAAAAAGTTTTTATCGAATTGCCGTTCATTTAATAACCTCTTGAGATAAAATACTTAGAACATTATACTAAATGTTTTTAATTTTGTATATTTATATAAAATTTAATAAAATATAAGACTATAAAAAATAGTTTTTTTTTAATATAATAAAAAAACATTTATTATGTAAGTTAAAAGTGTAAATTTTTAAAGTGAAACAATTATGATATGTTAATAGTCTAAAGTTTGTACTTGTTGTAAAAATTTGCACAGTAAAAAGATAAGTAACTTAGAGGAGTTGTTAAAAATGAAAGTTTGTAAATTGGTTGCATTGTTGTTTTGCAGTTTGTTAATTTTGGGTGCATGCAAAAAAGAAGAAAATTTTATTGCAAAGGTAGGTAATACAGGTATAACCGTAGAAGAATTTTCCGAAAGAGTTATGTCGGCACCTCCGTCATATCAAGCATATATTAATACGGAACCGGGCAAAAAACAGTTTATTGATTTGCTTGTCAGAGAAAAACTTATGTTGGAATCGGCAAAACAGGCCGGAATTAACAAGAGAGAAGAATATAAAGATTCTATTGAAAGTTTTAAAGAAGATCAGAAAAGACAGTTGAAAGATTATGAAGACGGTTTAATGATAGAAATGTATATTAAAGATATTCAGGAAAATACCATATCCGCAAGTGAAGAAGAAGTTAACAAATATTATGAAGAACATAAACAGGATTTTACGAATCCTGTGGCAGTAGTTGCAAAGCATATTCTTGTTCCGACGAAAGAAGAAGCAGAGGAAGCTCTTGCAAGAATAAATAAAGGGGAATCTTTTGATAAAGTTGCACAAGAAGTATCTACCGATAAAATTTCCGCACAAAGAGGAGGAGAAATCGGGCCTTTCAGAAAAGGAGAACTTGTAAAAGAATTTGAAGCTGTTGTGTTTGATTTGAAAAAAGGTGAAATATCCGAAGTAGTTGAAACTCCGTTCGGGTTCCATATAATAACAAAGGTATCTGAAGAAATGTTACAACCGGTTCCGGAAGATGTTGCAAAAGCTGAAATAAAAAGTATTATAGAAAAAACAAAATTTGAAAAATGGTTTGAAGATACAAAGAAAAAGTTAAAAGTTTCCGTAGATTATTCGAAATTGGATAAGGTGGGCGGTTCTGATTTCGAAGAAGGTGTTGAAGAACAGCAAGAAGAACCGGCAGATGAAGAAAGTTCGAAATAGTATTTAAATTAGTATTTGATCGGAAGGAGGAAAAATAAAGTGAGAAAAATTTTAACGTTGGTATTTATGATGTGTTTTGTTGCAGGAATCGGGTTTGCAGAAGAAGTTGTAGATAAAACCCTTGCAATTGTTAACGGAGAACCTTTAATGAGTTCCGAGTTTAATAAGTTGCTTGAGCCTATGATTCAACAATATAAGGCAATGGCTCCTGTAGAAGAACAAACAGATTCAAAAATAAATGAGTTGAAAAATCAGATTTTGGAACAAAGAATCGAACAGATGGTTCTTACACAGGAAGCAAAAAAACAAAAAATAAAAATCGTACAAAGAGAATTGGATGAGGCTGTAAATCAGGTAAAGAAAAGATTTCCGAGTGACGATGTTTTTCAATCCGAATTAAAGAAAGAAGGTTTATCTTTGGTTCAATTTGAAAAGAGAATAGAAGAACAATTGATGGTTCAAAAACTTGTTGAAAAAGAAATGAAAGGCAATATAAAACAACCTACGGATGCAGAAATAAAAAAATTTTACGATAATGTAAGAGCTAAAATGAAAGGTGAAAAGTTAAACCTTTCCAAAGAAGAAGATGAAACCGTAGATGCCGTTGCAAAACTTTTAAAAAGAATGTCATCTGAGCAGGTAAGATTGAATCAAATTTATATTAAATGCGACAAAGATGCAACTGCTCAAGAAAGAAAAGCCGCGGAAGCTAAAGTTGCCAATGTAAAGAAGGCTTTAGCCGGCGGAGCAGGTTTTGCCGAAACATCCGAAAAATATTCCGATGATGCTTTACTCAAACAAAGAAAAGGAGATATGGGCTTTGTTATAAAAGGAGATTTGGATAAAAGATTGGAAGATAAAGCTTTCAGTATGACTGTAGGACAATATACCAAAGAGCCTATACAAAGTGATTCCGGTTATCATTTTTTAAGAGTAACCGAAAGCAGAGCAAGCCAATCTTTTACATATGAAGATGTAAAAAATGATTTGGCGGAAGTTTTGTACAGACAAAACGGTAAAAAACTTTTCGATAAATGGGTAGACGGTTTAAAAGCAAAAGCAAATATAAAAAGAAACCAAGTTTGGTAACAGATGTTAAAACCTAAAGTTGCAATAACGATTGGTGATCCGGCAGGAATAGGTCCGGAAATAGTTTTAAGGGCTGTAAATTCTTTGAAAGTTCAAAGGGTTTGCAGCCCTGTTGTTGTCGGTGATAAGAAAATCATTGCAAAATATTTTAATTTGAATAAAAAATCAAATAAAACAGAATTTGTATTCTCTTCCGATTATTGCGAAGAACCGATTTTGGGCAGCCCTTCAAAAATATCCGGACTTATAGCTTGCGATGCAATAAAAAAAGCCGTAAAAATGTGTTTGGAAAATAAAACAAAATCTATGGTTACGGCACCGGTATCAAAAGAATCATTTAAGTATGCCGGATTAAAATATTCCGGGCATACGGAATTTTTGGGAGCATTAACCAAAACAAAAAATTATTGTATGATGATGATTTGTGATGATATAAATTCGGTTATGGTAACAAGACATTTGCCTATATCCGATATTTCATCGCAGTTAACACAAAAAGATATAATTTCCGCTACAAAACTTTCTGCGGATTTTATAAAAAAAATATTAAAAAGAAATCCCCAAATTTTATTATGTGCATTGAACCCGCATGCCGGTGATAACGGAATTTTGGGTAATGATGAAAAAGAAAAAATCATTCCGGCTGTGAAAAAATTAGAAAAACAAGGCTACAATATTTGCGGACTTTATCCTGTAGATGTCGCATGGTCAAAATTCTTGAAAAACAAATATGATTTGATAGTGGGAATGTATCATGATCAAATAATGTTACCTTTAAAAATTTTAAATCCGAAACGGATAGTAAATGTCACCGCAGGACTTCCTTTTATAAGAACATCTCCGGGGCACGGAACGGCATTCGATATTGCAGGTAAAAATGTTGCAGATCCGTCTTCCATGGAACAAGCAATAATTTATGCTGCAACCGGAAGATAGAATATAGCAGTTTTATTCGGTTAAACTTATAAAAAGCAAAACATTCTTTTTTATTTTCAATCCGTTGCGGTTTTGAGGGGGTACTTTTCTTTGTCTATATCTTTCATATTATATCTTTTTGTGTCTTTTGCTTTGGCCAAATCTACCTCGAATCTGACTATTTTATCGACATAAACATTATTGAAAGATTTGCCGGAATATTGTTTTATCACCTCATCAAATTGACCTGTCCTGCGTAATAAATCAGCTTTTATTCCTATGAAAGTTTCTTTGTTTTTTGTATTTTTTCCTGCAGCAATCAATATATCTATCAGATTCAGACATCTTTTCCTGCATTCGATGGCATCCTGTTTGTATTTCTTGGTCTTTGGGTATGTTTCTGCATCATCATCACAAGCCCATGCCGCATTTAAGAATCCCCAAAATACATCTTCTATATTTGTCTTGGTTCCTTTTATATCTGCAACTTTATCGTGTGCTTTCACCAATGCGTACTTAATGAATTCCTCTGCCTCTAAACTTTTTGGGTTAATGCCGTCACATGTTTTATAAATTTCAGTACCTAAAAATTCTTTGATACCGGGATAACCTTTTGTTATATCAATATCCACATAATCACAATTTAAACAATGTTGCAAAAACAGAGTAAAAGAGAATAATTCCGGCGGGCGTGTGTCCAAATCGCATGTACCGAAACGGCTGGTACTGTACATTACAGATACCGTTGTTGGAAATCCACAAACCCCGCATTCGACCATTTCTTCATGTATAATTGTCATGGTTATACCTCTTTGTTTTGTTTATCGACTAACAAAATCTACGGCAATCTTTATCCGGTTTAGATAGATGCCTGCCGTCTTGTCAACTACATCTTTGTTTTATACAATAAATTAAACGTTTATTCAATTGCTTTTATGGTTCTTATAACAGAATGTACCATTTGTCTCATAAGAATGTTCTTCAATTATTAACAGAACACAGGAAGATTATTAAATGATAAAGAGTTTAACAGGAATAAGGTTTTGGCTATTCTTAAGTATATTAGTTAATCATATTTATACAAATATAATAGTAAATTCTGAAATCGGTAGAAGTGGTCCATCATTATTTTTCGGTCCGTTTGCAGTACTGTTTTTTTTTGTGCTATCAGGCTTTTGTATTGCTATAAATAATTTTGATAAATTCGCTAACATATCGTTTAATTCAATAAAAAACTTTATGGTAAAAAAAATTGTAAAGTTTTATCCTTTATACATTCTTACAGGTTTGATAATTTTGGTATTCCACTATATTCCTTTAAATTTGAAATGGATTTATAAATTTGTATTCTTGTATGTACCAATGTTGCAACCATACACACATTGGCATAGTTGCGGAGGGAATGGCACTGCTTGGTTTTTGGCAGCTTTGATGCTATGTTATTTTGTTACTCCGTTCGTATTATGCTTTATAAATAATTATTTAAAGAATTTAAAGCGTAAAATGATTGCATATTTTATTTTGTATATAGTATTAATACTTCTTTCGGTTTTGTTAATAAAATTACATCTTTCAAATAAGTCTTTTGATTATTTATATTATTTTCCTCCCATAAGAGTATTACATTATTTGGCGGGATTAATACTGGGAGCGGTATATGCACAGCATATAAAAGAATATATTGAAAAAAGTATAAATTTTATTAAAAAGTCTTTCATGGATATTTTTGTCTCTGTATTATTTCTGCTTGCATTAATTATTGATATCAAATCCGGAGGTGTTCCTCATGTCCACGGAAAAAGCTTTCCTGTTGAACAAATAATAGGAATTCCTGTTATATCAATTGTTATTTTATACCTATCTAATGCATCTAAAAGTATATTGTCTTATATTTTAGAAAACAAGATAGTATTGTATTTAGGCAGTATTTCTTTTGAGTGTTGGCTCATTCATTATGTATTTATAGTTTTCTTGAAGCAAAGATTAATATCATATTGTAATAATTATATTGACGTATTTTTTATTGCAGCATTTTTATTGTTATTAACTGTTATTTTTGTGTTTTTATATAAATGTACGGTAAATAAAATTATAAAAACAAAATTGAAATAATAAAGGTAAAAAACAAATCACCCTTTTTTCTATCTAATAACCACAAAAAAAGGACGGTAACGCGGCAAACATCAGGACAACCCTGAGTGCAACATTACCATCCGATGATATTGTAGCCGATTATATTAAAATTGTCAACAAGATTTTGAAAAATAAAAATAAACCGGCAGTAAAAAGTAATACGAGCGGAATCGGATCTTACAGTTCCGTGCTTAAGACCGGTGTGAAAGTCGGTGCGGAAGAAACACCGAAAGAAGCTGATTTTAGTAAAAAACAAATCACCCTTTTTTCTATCTAATAACCCGATAAAAAGTCTATAGTTATCAATACTTTTCTTTTAACAAATACAAATTTTTTTCTCAATAATCTGTTATTGTCGATATTTTATAATGTTATAAAAAACATAAAAATATATTGAATTTTTAATCATATTATCAAATTTTATGCTTTTTCTCAACTATAAAAATTAAACATAAAAGTTATTATGTTGAGAAAGCAAAAAGAACAAACTTAATCTTCAAACTCTAAAAATTTTCTGTTTAGTTTCATACCAAATTCTACTTTAGTTGATTTTTCTTTTGCTGTGTCTTTTCTGATTTTTCTTTTAGTGTTAATTACATACAAATTGTTTATACAATTATCACAAAGGGGGAATATTAATAACATAATTTTAGTGTTTCCAATAATTGTTGTAATATCCTTTTTTAAGTTTTCTATTCTTTTTTTTGTTAAGTATCCGGAAAAAAGATAGTATTGAACTTTTGATAAACCATAATCTTTACATTTTTCAGCTACTTTTGTTCTGGTTTTTTTATTGTAAACATCAAAAAAAACATAAATAAAGAAATTATTCATGATATCACCATTTAAAACTAAAAGACTTATAATTTAGATTTGTTTGTAGTATATAATCGACCACTTTCCGAGCTTGCATTAATATTATGTCACAAATTTTATATTTTTTACCCATATAAGATTCTCTTGATGATAATCTGTCTATTATTTTTTTACTGAAACTTTTTCTTGTGCTTAAAGATAAAAATCCTTGTTCTATTTTTATATTTCTGTTGGACATAATAAAAGATATTACGGCTCTATCAACAATAGGAGCCCTAAATTCTTCTATCAAATCAAAAACCAATGATGGTTTCCCTTTTTGTTCGGTATGTAACAATCCTATATACGGATCAAGACCGGATAATATTATTGCTTTCCATATTTGAGAATATAAAATTCCGTATCCGTAATTTAATAATGTGTTTACCATATCAGTTGGTATTTTATGATCTCTTCCTAAAAATTTTATTTTATTCACAAGAAGAATTGATATTGTATCCCAATAAATTCTTGCACAAGTGCCCTCGTATCCCATAATTTTAGTTTTGATTTCTTGAATATCGGAGTTGTCTTTCAATTGTAAAATTTTTCCGATGTTGTCAGTCATTTGCTCTATTGCATTTTTAGTCGTATTTATTTTTAAAATGTTTTGTTCGGTATCAGTTGTTAAATTTTTTGTTGCATATTTCAACAGGGAAATTTGGTTAAAAATCTTTCCTGATATCATTTTTATAATTAAGTTGTTTTCTTCAACAGAATCTTTAATTTTCATTTGTTTTCTTTTTAATAAAGTATTATTTGAAGAATATATTGAGTTCAACATAGCATACGGTTTGCCTGAATAGTCGTGAAAAGATAGGCTGATACCATTTTTTATAAACTCTTCAATTAAATCAGAAGAAAGTCCTACGCCTTTAGAAAAAATGGCAACTGTTTGTAATTTAAAGAAAGGTAATTCAAAAACTACTTTGTTTTCTTCTTTTATTTGAAGTCTTTCAGATTTTTTAGATAATCTAACCCCAAATCCCGAAACGAATAAATAGGAAAAATCTTTTGATACCAAAAAAGAAAGATTTTCGTTAAATTGCCAATTAACAAAAGTATCAAAAAACAGAGGAATTTCCGAATAATATTCGGTATTTTTGTCGTCAAATAATTCTTGTTGAACATACTTTTGAGGACGGATGATATAATCTTGTTCCATAATAACACCTCCATGTTTTTTCTGAAAGTATAGTATATGTGTTATTTTTTATTGAAAAACTCTTCGTTTTTTTATGGATAGTTTTAATCATATTTGTAAACAAAATTTTAAAGGTAATTATTTGCCGTTAATTATAAATTGTAAATTATAAATTATAAATTGCCGTTTCACTGTTGACTTTTTAAAATAATTTAATTATAATATTCAAACTAAATTGGTTAAAGTAGTCGTCCCGACTCACCTTCACCTTATTTTTAGGGAAAAGGTTTTAGAAGTTTAGAGTTATATTTTTTTATATGGGGGACGGGTATCTTTATCCGTTCTATTTTTATTTTTGCAGGTAAAATCCTGCGAGGGGGATTGTATAGATATTCGAAGATATCGTACTAATCAGTACATAAGAGTACCGGAAGTAAGACTTATTGATGAAAAAGGCGAACAGGTAGGAGTAGTTCCGATAGCGGTTGCTTTACAAAAAGCAAGAGATGCGGGACAAGATTTAATAGAAATTGCTCCTCAAGCGAAACCGCCGGTTTGTAAAATTATAGATTATTCAAAGTTTCGTTATGAGTTGGCAAAGAAAGAAAAAGAGTCTAAGAAGAAACAAAAAAATATACAGCTAAAAGAAGTAAGACTTAGAACAAGAATCGCTGAAAACGATTTTAACGTAAAACTTAAAAAAATAAGAGATTTCCTCGAAGACGGAGACAAAGTTCAAATAACGGTTATGTTTTCGGGAAGAGAAATGCAACATAAAGATTTAGGTCTTGCCGTTCTTGAAAAAGTTAAGGCGGCAGTTGAAGATATAGCAGCTGTTGAAGGCAAATTGTCTTCTATGGGAACAAGGTCGTTTGCGACCTTAACACCTAAAAAGAAAGATTCTAAAAATAAAAAATAATTTGGAGGATATGTATTATGCCTAAGATGAAAACTCACACCGGTGCAAAAAAAAGATTCAGAGCTACCGGAACAGGTAAATTGAAGTATAAAAAATCAGGTAACAGACATTTACTTACCGGAAATCCGGGCGAAACAACAAGAAAATTGAGAAAATCTCAAATAGTAGATGGTACTGATATGAAAAGAATGGCAAAGTTTATGCCTTATGCAAAGTAGTTTTGTTGGTTGTTTAGAAAATTAAGGAGAAAAGATAATGAGAGTAAAAAACGTAGTTCAAACAAGACAAAGAAAGAAAAAAGTCTTTAGACTTGCCAAAGGTTATTATTCAGATAAGAACAATCGTTGGAGAATGACTATTCAACAAGTTGAAAAGTCTTTGGTATATGCATATAACGACAGAAAAGACAGGAAAGGTGTATACAGAAGAATGTGGATAGTAAGACTTAATGCTGCAGTTAGAGAAGAAGGTATGTCTTACAACAGATTTATTTCCGGTCTTAAAAAAGCAAATGTTATTTTAGACAGAAAAATGCTTGCTGAAATTGCCGTTACAGATAACGCAACATTTAAACAATTGGTAGAAATAGCAAAAGCTGCATAATAGCGGATGAAAAATTCACCTGTTAAAACTATAATTTTATTTTTTATAGCTTTAATAATTTTGGGAACAGCATTGTTGTGTTTGCCTTTTGCAAGACAAGATAATGCTGTTTTCTCTGTTTTATCATGTTTGTTTACTGCTACATCTGCAGTTTGTGTAACAGGTTTAACGGTAGTAGATATAGGAACTTACTTTACCCTTTTCGGGCAGATTGTTATACTTTTGTTGTTACAAATAGGCGGCCTCGGGTACATGTTGGTTTCAACCGGGTTAGGTCTTTTACTCGGGAAAATGGCTTTAAAAGACAGAAAGATAATGCAGGAACTTTTTGATATCAGTTCTTTTAATGAGCTTTTTAAATTATTAAAAAAAGCGGTAATTATTGTATTAAGTATAGAATTGTTGGGTGCGACAATTCTTACAATAGGTTTCTTGAAAGATTTTTCTTTAGGGAAAGCAATATATTGCGGAATATTCCATGCGGTATCTGCTTTTTGTAATGCGGGTTTCAGTCCGTTTGGTAACAGTTTGGAAAGTTTTTCCGGAAACCCTGCAATACTTTATACTGTGGTGGCTTTGGTGGTTTTAGGCGGCTTGGGATTTTTTGTATTGGTAGATATAATAGATAAAATCAGAGGCAAAAATATAAAACTTACTTTCCACTCAAAAGTTATCATATGGATGACCGCTCTTTTAATAGGTATAGGATTTGTTGTTTTTTGTATAGGGCAGGCAGGTACATTTATAAACCTTGATTCTTCTTGGGGATGGATTGTAAATAATGCTGTTTTTCAAGCAATAAGTTCAAGAACCGCAGGTTTCAATACTTTGCCGATGTCCACAATGACAACATTTACTGCATTTTTCTTAATAATGTTAATGTTTATAGGCGGCGGTCCGGGAAGTACCGCCGGTGGTATAAAAATCACCACTTTAACTTTGGTCTTTGTATTTATAAGAAGTGTTATAAAAGGGCAGGATGATTATGTTCTTGCTAAAAAGAGTATGGATTATGATTTGGTACGAAAAGCTCTTTTAGTGTTTATATTAATGATAATACTTGTTGTTATGTTTATTACATTGATGTTGTTTGTTGAACCGCAACTTGATACATTAAAGGTTATATTTGAAGCAGTGTCGGGTTTTTGTACCGTAGGATTATCTCTTGGTATTACTTCACAGCTATCTGTAACAGGTCAAATATTATTAATATTAGCTATGTTTGTAGGTAGAATTGGAGCAATAACAATACTTATATATTTAATGAACAGAAAACCAGTTGCAAACAATATAAAATATCCTGAAGGCAGGATCCTTATAGGATAAAAATTGTAACAAATGGAGAAAATATGGCAAAAAGACAGTTTGGAGTAATAGGGTTAGGAACATTCGGATCAAATGTTGCAAAAGAGTTAGCAGCAAGAGAATTTCCTGTACTTGCGATTGACCATAAAGAAGAAGTTGTTAACAGAATAAGTTCTTTTGTAACACAAGCAATAGTTGCCGATGCAACCGATGATATAGCTTTAAAAGATGCGGGAATTGCCGATTGTGATACGGTTATAATTTCCATGGGTGAAGATGTCGAAACAAGTATCCTTGCAACACTTATAGCAAAAGATTTGGGTGTGCCGAATGTAATTGTAAAATGTACAAGCATGTGGCATTCCAAAATAGCCGTAAAAATAGGTGCAGATAAAGTTATTTACCCTGAACTTGAAATGGCAAAAAAACTTGCAGAAAGTATGGCAAGTCCAAACATTTTGGAACAGATAGAATTTTCTAAAGATTATAATCTTATTGAAATAATGGCTCCCAAGGATTTATGGAAAAAAACATTAAGACAAGCTAACATACGAAACAAATACGGAATAAATATTATTGCCATAAAAAGAAATGTTCCGTTTATAAATGATGACGGACAAAGTGATATTAAAGAAGAAACAAATATTGCTCCCGGTCCAAATGATGAAATTTTGGAAAATGATATTTTGGTGGTTGTAGGAAAAGAAGAGCAATTAAAAAAGTTTAAAAAATTGTAGGTTATATATGGCGGAAGAAAAAACTCAGGAACAGTTGTTGGAATTAGCAAACTTTTATTTTTTGAACAGTAAATTTGAAGAAGCGGAAATTGAGTTTTATCAAGTGTTGGAAAAAGATCCTAAATGTTGGCAAGCATATTGCAGTTTAGGACTGATATATGAAGAAAGAAAAGATTTTATAAAAGCAAAACAGATGTACGATAAAACACTTGAATTGAATAAAGAAAATAAGGTCGCAAAAGAACATATTAGTAAAATTACGGGAATGAACAATGAATAATATTAATGAAATACTTAAAGAAGCATTAAACAAACTTCAAAGTGCACAACTTGCAGATATTGAAAATATTAAAGTTGAATATTTAGGTAAAAAAGGTAAAATTACCGAAATATTAAAATCTCTTTCTTCGTTAAGCATAGAAGAAAAAAAAGAAATCGGTTCGCAAGTTAATTTAGCAAAAACACAGTTAACCGAAGCAATGGAATCAAAGAAAAAAGAAATTTCCAACAAAATTTTGGAAGAAAAAATGAAAAACGAAAAGATAGATATATCAACAGCTTTTTCATTTGATTTTCCTAAAGGTCATTATCATATAATAAGCAAAGCAATAGAAGAAATGAGTGATATATTTGTTTCTTTAGGATTTAATGTTTCCGGCGGCAGAGAAATAGAAACAGACTGGTACAATTTTGAAGCATTAAATATCCCTAAAGATCATCCTGCAAGAGATACTCAGGATACTTTTTATCTTGAAAATTCCGAAAACTTGTTGAGAACACAAACATCTGCAGCACAAATACACATTATGGAAGAATCAAAACCTCCAATAAAAGTTATTGTGCCCGGCAGAGTTTACAGAAACGAAGCGACAGATGCTTCACATTCTGCAATATTTCATCAAATAGAAGGGCTTGTAGTAGGTGAAGATATTACTTTTGCTCAACTTAAAGGAACGTTACAATTATTTATAAACAGATTATTTAATCAGGAGTTACCTATACGATTTAGACCTTCACACTTTCAGTTTACCGAACCGTCTGCGGAAGTGGATATGAAATGTGTGTTTTGCGGCGGTAAAGGTTGCAGGGTTTGTAAAGGCAGCGGATGGATAGAAGTGCTGGGATGCGGAATGGTTCATCCTAATGTTTTCAGGGCGGTAAAATATGATCCCGAAAAATATACAGGATATGCTTTCGGATTGGGTGTTGAAAGATTTGCAATGCTTAAATACGGAATTGACGATATGAGAGTTTTATACGAAAATGATTTAAGAGTTTTAAGACAGTTTTAACAAATTGTTGAACAATTTGTTGAGGTATAGAAGACCGGAGGAATAGAAGTATAGAAGTGAAAGTATAGCGGTTAGTTAAGTTGTTTCAATACATCCATACCTCTATACATCTATACATCAAAAATCGCAAAGCGATTTTTAAAGGGGAAAAAATGAAGATTTCATATAATTGGTTAAAAGAACTGGTAGATTTTGATATGGAGCCGCAAGACCTTTGCAAAATGCTCACATTTTTGGGCGTTGAAACAACGGTTGTCGGCGGCGGAACAAATTGGTCAGGAGTTATTACCGCAAAAGTTTTGGACAGGCAAAAACATCCTAATTCAGACCACCTTTCAATATGCAAAGTTAATGACGGGAAAAAAGATTATCAAATAGTTTGCGGTGCGCCTAATGTCGCAGCAGGTCAAACCGTACCGCTTGCTTTGATAGGTGCGGTGTTGCCGGGGAATTTTGTTATAAAAGCATCTAAAATCAGAGGTGTATCTTCCGAAGGTATGATATGTTCTAAAGAAGAGTTGGGATTGGAAGAAAGTTCCGATGGTATAATGGTGTTGGATGACAAAACACCTTTAGGCAAAAAACTTGAAGATGTATTGGAAAAACAAGACACGATTTTGGAAATAGAAATTACAACCAACAGAGGCGATTGTTTAAGTCATTGGGGCGTTGCAAGAGAAATTGCCGCAAAATTACAAAAAATTCCTACATTGCCGACACTTAAAACAGCAAAATATACGGAAAAAAATTTGGTGGAAGTAAAAGACAAGGATTTGTGTACAAGATATATCGGTTGTCATATAACAGGTGTAAAAATTGCTCCGTCACCCAAATGGATGAAAGATAAACTTGAGAGTTGCGGAGTAAAATCAATTAACAATGTTGTAGATATTACCAACTATGTTATGTTGGAATTAGGTCAACCGTTACATGCTTTTGATGCTACCACTCTTTCAGGCGGAAAAGTTGTGGTAAGAAGAGCAAATGACGGTGAAAAGTTAGCAACACTCGACGGAAAAACTCACGAGTTGGATAAAAATAATCTTGTTATAGCAGACGGTTCAAAAGCACTTGCAATAGCGGGTGTTATCGGAGGACAAAGTTCTTCAATAACCGATGCAACGACAGAAGTGTTTTTGGAAGCGGCAGTATTTAATCCTGGAAGTGTTAGAAAAACAGCAAGAAAATTAAACATTTCCACCGATGCATCTTACAGATATGAAAGAGGAACATCTTGGGAAGTTGCAGAAATGGCAAGTTGGAGAGCATTAAATCTTATAACGGAACTTGCCGGCGGAAGACTTGAAACAAGAGAAGATTATAACAGTCCCGACAACGAAAAAGTTATAATAAATTTAAGAGTAGAAAGAGTAGAAAAACTTTTAGGATATGCCGTTGATGAAAAGACAATAGCAAATATATTAAGATTTTTAGGTATAGAAATAAGTTCTAAAGTACAGAACGTTCTTATAGCCGAA
>JAEEGF011894711.1_pt1 | contig 39205 bp, 30 predicted proteins | sample 9134171 | NCBI WGS metagenome assembly JAEEGF01 (sample SAMN16246542, study PRJNA631951) | gut metagenome | biome: gut microbiome; feature: rumen; material: AP-attached | host: Bos | place: Iran: Karaj | collected 2018-10 | reverse complement strand
ATCTTTCAAAGGACCGCATCCTGCTCCATTGCTGCTGCGGACCGTGCTCCACGGCCATCCTGGAATGGATGGTTACGGAGGGACTCCGTCCCGGGGTTTTCTTCAGCAACTCCAACATAGTCCCATTTGATGAATATGTGAAACGACGCGACGAACTCGCCCGCTACGCCTCCTCATTCGGACTGGAAGTCATCGATGATGAATATGACCACGCGGCCTGGCTGGAATATATCAGGAGCCGGTCCCTGAGCGAGATCGAAGGGCCCGAACGCGGTCCACGCTGCCAGGCATGCTTCGAGTTCAGGCTTCGCCGGGCTGCTGAATATGCCGTCTCGCACGGCTATTCCATTCTCACGACGACTCTCGCCTCTTCCCGCTGGAAAGACCTCCGCCAGGTCAATGACGCCGGATATCATGCCGTTAGTTCCGTGTCCGGAGAGGGTATACCCCCAGAGGACACTGCCACCCTCGGCACGTTAAGAGAGCCAAATGGACAAAGACTGCTTTGGTGGCCGCAGAACTGGCGGAAAGGCGGACTGCAAGAACGCAGGAACTTCCTGATCAAGTCCTGCGCACTCTATAACCAATCCTGGTGCGGCTGCGAATTCAGCCACAGGATTATCTGAAACGCTTCATTAAAGCTTGGAGCGCTCGACTCCTTCGAAAGTGATCTTCACCGGTTCGATCAGGCCGTCCTTGTCGAAATGCATCTCGTCGATGCATACGACGCGGTTGTTCCCGTCCCTGGAACCAAGCGGATGCCGGTGATAGACTATGAACCACTTGTCCTTCCTTTTATTGTAGATGACAGAATGGTGCCCGGCCCCGGTTCCTACTTCCGGGTCCTGCTGCAGGATCTTTCCGATCCTCTTGAACGGTCCGAGAGGATTGTCGGCTATCGCATAGGCAACGCAATAGTTCGGTCCTGTCCATCCTCCTTCAGACCACATGAAATAATACTTTCCGTCCTTCAGGAACATGAACGGACCCTCGACATAGTTCTCCGGGGTGATCTCCTTGAACAATGTGCCGTCATCGAACGGAACGAGTCCGGTAAAGTCGTCGTTCAACTTGCAGACATTGCAGTGCCTCCAGCCGCCGTAATACATATACCAGGTACCGTCCTTGTCCTGGAACACGAACTGGTCGATCGGCTGGGCCCCGTTGATGACCTCGTCGATGATCGGTTTGCCGAGCAGGTCCTTGTAGGGTCCCTCCGGACGGTCCGCAACGGCGACGCCTATGCCGCCCTCCCCTTTCTCGTGCATATCATTGCCTCCGAAGAAGAGGTAATAGGACTTGTCCTTATGAACTATGGCCGGCGCCCACATGGCCTGCCATACCCATTTCACCTCGTTATTGTCGATGATGCGTTCGTGCTTTGTCCAATTGACGAGGTCCCTGGAAGAGAATGCGTCCAGGTAAGTCTGCTGCTTGTAAGGGAGGGATGCCGTAGGGAAAATCCAGTATTCCTTCCCGAAAACTGCCCCTTCAGGATCGGCGTACTGCCCCGGAAAAACAGGGTTGCCGGAGCGCCGTGCGGTCGAACAACCGACTGACAACAGTGCCACTAGTGCACAAAGGAAAGCGATAACGGTCTTTTTCATATTCAATCAAATTCAAATTTCTTCTCCCATTTCAATAAAACGAGCCCCGGCATTCAGGAAGTGTGCGGTTATCCAGAAAACCGTCCAGCTCTCGACATATCCTCCCCGCATCCTGATCGTGTCAACGACTCCTCCGTGCTGGGCGAAATTGGTATGCTGGAGCTGCTCTCCCTGGCTGCCGAACGCGTCAGTGAGCTGGAAGCAGCTGCGATACATCACCTTCGAGAGTTTCACGAGCCTGTCGTCTCCGAGATACCTTCCCATCTTGCATACTTCAGGGGCAAAGAAGACCCCATATACATCGATATGCTGGTTCTGCGGAGACACCACCGTCCAACCCGTGGTCATGACACCGTGGTCGGCCATCCTTCCGGCGGGGAAAGCAATATCCCAGACAACTGTATAGCTCAGGCAGACATCCATGGCGTGCTTTGCCCATTCGAGATACTTGCTGTCCGAGAACCTTTCGTAACAAGCCAGGAAACCCTGGAAGGCCGCCCAGGCCCCTTCCTTGTCCTCGCAGGTGGCATCCAGTGTACCTCCCCAGTAGCACCCGTCCATTTCGAGATGCCTGGAGGCAAACTCCCCGGCCGCTTTCTCGGCAGCCCGGCGGTATTTCCTGACACCGAAAAGGTCGCTTGCGATAGCCAGTGGAGCGATATAGAATCCTTCGGCTGTAGACCTTGGATTCCAGTCCTTGGAGAGGATCCGGTCCGAGGCTCCGTCACACGTCTTACGGAGAAACGCTTCCCATTTTGAAATATCATATCCTCCCGTCTTTCGGGCGGTCTCGATCGCCTTGGCGAAGTCATACATCGCCTGGCCGCAGGATACCGGATCTCCCTGGTCCCATTTTCCTGTCAGGCAATCATAGCGTACCGTGAATATCCCGTCTTCCTTGAATTGCGCCCCGGTAAGGAAATCCAGGCTTTCCTGGACCAGGCCGTGAACCGAGGGATCTTCCAGGCGGCCGGCAAGTACCTGCAGGGCATATCCGGGAGAATCCGCCTGTCCGCACCACCCCATCACTATGTCTTTCCTTTGGTAGCGCGGGTCATACATGTCAAAACCAGCGGATTTTCCGTCTTTCATCCAGCGGGAAAGGGCAAGCCGGTATTTGGCCTCGACGATCTCATCGAAGGGGGTGAACCTGTCCGCATCATATGGCCTGTACCGGTCGAGGGAATGATAGACCGGCCGCTGGAATCCTGTACCCGGACGGTCAATCCCGTACAGGTCTACGAAAAATTCCTTTTCTATGACACGCCCCGGCTCCATGTATATATAAGTGTCGGGATATTCCACCGGTCTGGTCTGCAAGGCCTTGACCACGCTCCTGCGGCCATTGTAACCAACTGGACCGGAATACATCACAATTTCAGTCAATCCATCCCCGGCTTCGGCTCCGAATGACCACCACAGGTCGGGAACGACTGCCCCGCGGACAGGTGAAGGGACAACGTGCACAGCCGCAGCGTGCAGGGCCGAAGGGTTCTCGAGCATAAGGAATGGCATGGGATACCTGTGGTCTTCGAATATCGCGAACTCCCCTGGAGCGCCGTTCCAGACCGGAACCCGTCTCGGGTCTACGGAAGCTCCGTTCTTGTTGCCATAATAGACTATACCTGGGGCAAATAGGGAAAGACCGTTCCCCTTCTCCTGAAGCCTGACGGACAGCGTCACGTTATGCAGGGTATCCTCCCCCGTCCACTCGAAACGCCTGACACATCGTACAAGGCCTTCCCCGGTCAGGGTATATGAGTCAGCCAGCTCCATGCGGCCCGGTCCGATATCCATGGAGCCTCTCAGGACCGTCCATCGTCCGGAAGTCTCGACCTTGACCGGAGCGGCATGCTTCCATCCGCTCATCCAGCCGTCCTTCCAATCCGTAGCGACCGACCACAGGCCTTCCGAAGGAGTACGGAGAGTATCCTTCCCGTCCGTGAAAACCACCCTTCCTTCCGAAACCTCGAATCTGGTCTGGGCGCACAACGGAACTCCCGACGCTACCAGAACCACCAGCAGCGTCAATATTCCCGGATGCCGTTTCACCTGGACCGCCTTATTTGAACCACTCGGTGATATGGTCCTTTGCCCAAAGGAAATAGACAAGGAGACCAACCCAGCTGGTCAGGAGCACGATAACGGTGCAGATGATCTTACCGACAGTGGAGATAGGTTTCTTGAAAATGTCGAGAACCGCCAGAACGGCCAGAACAATACCGACGATATACAGAATCTTACCCATGATGTAATTGATTTTCCAACAATATAAGGATTTTTTCGCGATCTTTGCTCTATCCAATCTCGCCATATCATGAAAAAACTGGTCATCCTTTCCATCATAACCCTATGTCTGTTCGGATGCAGGCAGGAGAAGGAGAAAAAAGCCGTTTACATCATCATCGACGGAGTTCCAGCCGACATCATCGAAAGGCTGGACCTTCCGGCAATACGGGAAATCTCATCCAGGGGCGCTTATGGCAGGAGCTACGTGGGCGGAACGGTCGGACGCTATGACCAGACTCCGACGATCTCCGCTGTAGGCTACACGGACCTGCTGACTTCCACATGGGTCAACAAGCATAATGTTCCCGGCAACAGCAACCTGAGTCCGAACTATAACTACTGGACCATATTCAGGATTGCAAAGGAGCAGAAGAAGGAGGTCAAGACCGGTCTCTTTTCAAGCTGGATCGACAACAGGACAGTCCTGCTCGGGGAAGGAAAGCCTGAGACCGGCAACCTCAGGATAGATTATGTATTCGACGGATACGAACTGGACACCGCCGCCTTCCCGAAGAAGGAATATGACCTCAACATCCTTGACGTCGATGAACACGTGTCAAAGGAGGCCGCCGAATGCATCAGGGAGAATGCCCCCGACCTCAGCTGGGTATACCTATGGTACACCGATGACGCGGGTCATTATTTCGGAAACGGGGAGGCCCTGGACGAATCCGTGCGCATAGCCGACAGGCAGGTCGGAAGGGTTTGGGAAGCAGTGAAATACCGCGAAGAGAATTTCAACGAAGAATGGATGATAGTCGTGACGACGGACCACGGAAGGGACTTCAAGGGATATGGACACGGAGGCCAGTCCGAGAGGGAGAGGGTCACCTGGGTGGCCACGAACCAGAAGGTCAACGAAAGGATGACGTCCGGAAAGTCGGCCATTGTGGACATCGCTCCCTCGATAAGCCGTTTCCTTGGATTCGAGATCCCGCGCGATGTCCTTTGGGAACAGGACGGGATTCCGTTCATCGGGAAGGTGGACATAATGGAGATGGACATACTTCCATACGACAACTCCGTGGACCTGAACTGGGAATGCCTCGACGGTAAGGCTATGGTGAAGGTCTGGGCCGCAGCGGACAACAAGTTCAGGGAAGGCGGGAAGGATGAATGGATCGAGGTTGGCTCTGTCCCGGCAAAGGCGGAGACTTTCCGGGTGGATTTGACTTCCCTCCCGGAATCGAAGTTCTACAAATTCGTTCTCGAGACTCCAAACACTACACTGAACCGCTGGTACTCTATAACCAAAGACAAATACACGAATTTCAAGTTCCCGGTAGCATATTCACATTGACATGAAGAAAACAGCTTTATTAGCATTGTCTGTCCTACTGCTGGCAGGATGTGGCAGGAAAGCAGAACCGGTACGCCTGGAACTCCCCGGCTGGGCGGATGATGTAAGGACCGGAATCAACGATTTCCTGAGCCTTTACGGTGAAGGAGGAAGGAAGCACCACGACGGGACCTATGTCGTGTTCGACTTCGACAATACCACGAGCATATTCGATATCCAGTATCAGATGGTCCCTTTCCAGCCGATGGTCATGGCGTTCGAGATCGTCCCGGAAGAGATGGGAAACATCCTTTCCCAGGACCTTACCCGGATGGACATCTGCTCTGAATGGATAGAAGACATCTGTTGGGATTATTCGTACCTGTACAAGAATTACGGTCCCTTCACGGCCGAAGGGATGTCCCCTTCCGACACTGCCGCCATCCACAAGGATCCATCCTGGCTGGACTTCGCCACAAAGATGTACGGCCTATACAACCTGGTCTATCAAATCGAACCTACAGAAGTGTGCATTTCGTGGCTGACTTCGTGGTTCCACGGAATGACGGACGACCAGATCTATGCACTTTCAAAGGCTTCCCACGAAACATTCAAGGATGTGGAGACTTCCATTGTGAAATGGGGAGGCGAAAGACCCTGCTCCTGGACCAGCGGGATATCTGTCACCGATGAGTTGAAGGAACTATGGAAGGCGTTGAAGGAAAGTGGAATAGATATTTGGGTATGCTCGGGATCACAACTTGAACAAGTGAGGGCGGCGGTCGATGATTTCGGACTTCACGAGTGGTGCACCGGAATCCTTGCCGTGCCTACCAAATATGATTCTTCCTCGGCCGGCTACCTTGCCCTGCCGGACGGAAAATGGCAGAGGGATACCGTTGAGACAAGGAGTTTCACCTGGAACAAGGGAAAGGTCACTGCCATCGAGAACGCCCTGGTCCCCCGCTATGGACACGGACCTGAAGCCGGATTCATGGACAGCGGTGGGGATTTCCATTTCTGTACTGAATTCTCGACTCTGAAAATGGTTGTCTGCTTCAACACCGCCGACAAGAATGAGCGTGACGGAGCCGGCCTGGTTGCGGAGACCGCACTCTATGAAAGGGATGTCCTTGGATATGACCTGAAGAAGGCGAACAAGGCGGGAGACACTTTCTACGTCCTCCAGGGAAGGAATGAGAACGGCATGCGCAGCCTCATTCCGTCAAATGCGACAATAAAGTACGGCGCTTCGGAAGAACAGCTTTTCAAGAGCGACGCCAACACGGCTTTCCTGGATTCGCTCAAGGCGGCTAAACCTTCGGTAAAGGACATCCTGGACAGGAACGCCCTCGGAAGGATCGACGGTTTTACGGGCTATCATTCAAGATAGCCTCAATCCATCTCTTCGACAGGAATCTCCCAATCGTCGGTCCTGAAAGGAACGACGGGTTGGCCCAATGTGGTCTTAAGGTTGGTTTCCGAATAATTGTTGAAGCAGTATCGCACGGCCACCGGCTCCTTGACTCCGTCCGCCCAGACCTCGACCTGGTTGTCGGACCAGAGGATCCTGGCATTTGCAGGACGGAACTTACGGTCTGCTCCGGCTATCTCGAATCCCTTGACGGAACGCACCACCTGCCCCTGGCCGTCTATCCAGCTGAAGCTTCTCGGGTCGGACTGGTCGTTAGGGGCGCAGAGGTTGTTGAATGAGATTACCGCCCTGCCGTCCTTGACCTCCATCGACTTGTAGGTCGGAGCGTCAGCGGGCACGCCCGGTATGCCGTAATCCCTTGAAAGGGCAAGCCACGCCAGTCTCTCCCCGACCGAAAGCTTGTCCGGCTCGTGGATCAAGGAATACATACCCACGTCGGTAGTGCTCGCCATCGCGCAGTATGGTACCATCGTCGTAGCCTTGATCTGGTTCTCCACCAGCATGGCCGACCTGCGTTTCTCCGCCCCGCTGTAGCGATACGGAGCTATCTGGGTAATGTAGAATGGCATCTTTTCGTCACCCCAAGCTTCGCGCCACTGGCGGATCATTTCCGCCTGCATGTCGGCATATTCCTTCCAGTTGTTGCGGTTGGACTCGCCCTGATACCATATGAAACCCTTCGCCGTGTAGTTGGTTACAGGCGCCACCATTCCATTGTAGAGGACGGAACAAGGCAGATAGTCTTCATTCCAGTTCTCACGGATATATTCCTCGTCGACCCCCAGCTTGGCATTGGATTCTGGAGACATCCAGGCCTCTATGTTGGTTCCGCCCCAGTTGGTCGTAATCAGGCCTATGGGCACCCCGAGATACTGGTTGAGGCAGCGGCCGAAGAAATAACCCACGGCGCTGAAGGCTCCGACGGTTGCCGGATCCGGACAAAGCCATTCTCCGACACAGTCTTCCCTGGGAACATCGGTTGAATCCCTGGCCACGGTGAACAGCCTGATGTCGGGATAAAGCCTTGCATCGCGCATCGTCTCGGCTGCATTGATGCAGGGTTGGCCGAGGAATCCCTGCACCGGCATCTCCATATTGGACTGTCCGGAACAGATCCAGACTTCGCCCAGGAGGATATTGCAGAGCCTGATCTTCTTCCCGTCGGAAATCCTGATGGTATAGGGGCCTCCGGCATCCTTCGTGGCCACTTTAACTAACCATCTGCCGTCAGCGTCCGAACGGACCCTGTAGGTCTTGCGGTTCCATGAAGTCTTGACCCTTACCGTTTTGTTCGGCTTGGCCCATCCCCAGAGATTGACCTGGGAATTGCGCTGGAGTACCATGTTGTCTCCCAGGACAGAGGGCAGGCGGATTTCCGCCTTCACCAGGACGGTTCCTGCAAGCAAAGACAGGATTATAAGAATCTTTTTCATTATTCCTCAACCTTTACATTGTCACAATCATTGAAAACGAACCGCTCCCCGGAGTTGCCGAAAGCGGGATAATCTGCATCGGTAAACTCTATCCTGTTGTTCCTGAAGGTGAATCCGTCCACGCAGTAGAGATTGACGATCCTGTGGTCAAAGCCCTTGAAGACATTGTTCTCGACCAGGATGTTCTTGTGGTAGCGGGAATGCTCCCTGTCCGCAATTCCGCTTCCTACGGCTATCACGGCGCTTCCCCAGGTTGCCGAGCCATACATGCAGTTGTCGAATACGTTATCCCTGATGACAACGTCCCTGACTCCGGACTGCTCGTACCAATAACGTCCGTCTCCCTCGAAGAGGATGGCGGTGCCGGGGCTGTGGAAGGTGTTCTTCTCTATCACCACCTTGCCACGGGAACCGATCAGCAGACCCCTCGCGCGGTTGTTGCCGATATAGCAGCCGCTGATGAGCACGTCCGGATAAGCATCATCCTCCGCCACTACGTCACCAGGCTTGGTTTTGTCGGTAAGATCCCCTTCGAACGTTACTTCCGCATATTCAGAGTTGAGATATTCAACCCCCTCGACCTTCATCCTGGAATATGTCTCCATGGTCCGGCTGTCGACAAGTTCGAGTGTCATCCCGGGTTTGATGAACTCTATACCGTACTGTCCGCTGTTGCGCCAGCGGAGAAGCAGCCTGTTCCCGGAGAGCACCTTTTCGACGGCCATATACCAGCCGTGGACATTGGTGGCGTCATCCTTCTGGCCGCGGAAGATGCAGTCGACCATACGGATGTAACCTTTGCAGTTGACGAAATGGGTGGCATCCGCCGAAATGCTGATCACCCTGTCGGAACCGGGGGTCGGTTCCACATCCATCCTCAACAGTTCTATGTCTTTGGAACTCTGGGCTATGACTCCCATTCCGCAACAGTTGTAGAGCTTTACGTCGACGAGGTTGAATCCGTCACAGTCTAGCAGGGTGAAGGCCGGATTATTACGGTATGAAGCCCCGAAGGCCATTACATTACCTACCGTTCCGTCACCGTAGTCGTCACGGTGGAAACGGTATCTCCCGGGACCGACTTCCTCGGCCTGGGAAGACTCTGTCCAGATCCAGTAATCGTGGACGTGGTAGGCCACTTCCTTCCGGACCGGATCGAATTCCAACAGGCTGGAGTAGGGATAGGTCTCATTGTTCTCATCCCTGAAGACCAGATTCCCTTCCCTGAAAGTCATGTTATAGTGCTCCGGGAACTGGACTTCGAAGAAGCCCTTCCCTACGGCTGTTATCCTGCCCTCGGAAACGAAGGCCCTCTTGAAATCTATCGTCAGGTCCTTGACGGTTATTCCCGAGCAACGCTCCAGGTTGAAAGGGGATATGTGTCCGGAGAACATCAGTACAGTCCCGTTGCCTTCGACAGTGAAATCCTTTACATCCTGCAGCTGGAAGGCGATCCGCTTCATCGAAGGATCGTTGTTGCTGATGTACTGGTATTCCTCGAAAGCCTGCGCGGGCTTGATGTTCAGGGTATCTCCCGGAAGCACAAGGGTGGTGGCCTTCTTGGTTGCACAGTCGGCCAATGCAGCCCTGATGGCCGGCATTGCATCTTCCGAAGAAGATTCGTCGAGATAGTCCTTAAGATAGACTGTTGTGTCCGGGGCCGAGCATGCACTTGCAGCCAGGGCCAGGACAAGAAGTTTCCGGAATATCTTCATATTGTTTCAGATTACAATTTCACCTCTATCGGAGATCCTTCCGCCGCCTTGAAAGACTTGACGGAACCGGAACCGTGGTCGGTAATCCTGACCAACAGTCCTTTAGCCCCCCTTTCGGCTTCTATGTCGAAATCGGTCCCGAAAGCCTTTATGTGGCGCAGGGCTATTCGGTCCCATCCGTCGGCAAGGCGGGGAGTCAGGCGGAAGCTGCCCAGTCCCGTAGGACGCAAGCCGAACATGCCTTCAATGACGGCCCTGCAGTAAAGCCCGCTTTCAGCGGAAAGATGCCTTTGGGAACCTTCCGGCCAGGCCTCGATAGGGTAAGGAACGTGGGTCCCGAGAAGACGCCTTTCCGAATAGCTGTGCATCAGCCTGTCGGCCGTCGCAATGTCTCCGGCAATGTAAATCCCCCTTAGTGTGTAAAGAGTGGAACGGTCCCAGAACGTCTCGCTTCCCTGCTCGGTCAGGACACCGTCGTCAGTCAAAAGCTTGGGAGACGTGAGGGCGGCTATGGTGCCCTCCTCACGACCCTTTATTCCCACTATCAAAGGCATGCAGATCCAGGAACGAAGGACGGTGTTCCCATCGTAGTAACGGTAGGTGTGATAGCCCTGGATGTCCGCCCCGAAATAATCCTCGATTGCCTTGGCAAGCCTTTCCGCCCTCTTCCGGTAACCGGCGGCGACAGACGTTCCCTTACCCAGGCTCTTTGCAAGCATTGCCGAAGAAAGGAGGGCATCGTAGTAAAGGGTAGAAGTGCAGAGATTCGCTTCCCCGGCCGGGAACCTGCCTTCAAGTTCATCGCTGTCGGAACGCACGACACCGGCATCGTTGATCTGGCGCCGGCAATATTCAAGGCACCAGGTAATCAACGGCCACAGTTTCTCGGCCTCGGCCCTGTCGCCGCGGGCAAGGGCATAGCGGGAAGCCCCGTGGGCGATCATTGCGGCATCACCGCGGTCTCCGGCACCGTCCCAGATATCTGTTCCTTCTGCGATTATGGAACTCGGGATGGGCTTGAATCCATCATTCATGAAGCGGGCGAAATGCAGATATGAGTTAAGTGCCGATTCGTTTCCGACACCGTAGCCCAGGAACGGAAAGAACGGATTGATGTATTCCGCCTGGTCGTTCGCCCAGATGGCGGCGTAATAGGATTCTCCGCCAGGGCCGTGCATGAAACCTCCCTTAGTCTTGTATATGCTCTCGCTGGCTCGGATCTTGGCGAAGCGGAATTCGCGGTCTATCACGTCATCAGGAGTGTCCAGCACCAGACTGGAATCCCAGCTTCCGACCAATGCCCGCCTGGCAGCATACTCTGCATCCAGATCGGGATCAATAGGTTTTCCTGAAGCCTTGTATGCCTGGAAGCACGCTCCGAAACGGACGGTTTCCCCCGGCTCCAGGACAAAGGTTCCGGTTCCTTTCAGGTCGGCCCTGATGACATAGACACCGTCGACTCCTTTTTCCGCGAGAGTCCTGAACGACTGGGAATAATCAGGGATATAAACGGTGACCGGACGTTCAGAAATGTTTTCAAGCGTGTACGTCTCACCCAGCAAGGGTTTGTCGACGGAAGGGAAGATAAAGCGTGTCAGCTCCACGGACGGCTTTGGAGCAGTTCCTGTTCCAAGGCCGATGTTAGCCTTTCCGACAGCGAAGGAGCTGACCACCTTGATGAAACCGTTGATCTCAACCTCCTTGACTTTCTCCAGTTTGAGTGAAAGCCCGTTGATGCTTACAAGCGACGGTATATCCGTCCCTATCCTGTGCATCAGGCTGGCGTGGGTATTGTTCGGAACCGTTCGCAGCATTGGAAAGACGAGCGACCTTTCTTCTGTGAAACGACCGTCCGCTTCCACTCCCCAGCGGATGACGGAAGACATCATCTGTCCGCTCATTTCGATATGGTCGTAATATGGAAGCTGTGTCCCGGCCGGATCCAGCTTGATGCCTCCGTCAGGGGAAAGGGTCCAAGTAGGGGCGGCCTGGACGACCAGCTGGACGAGAGACAGCAGAACTAATGCAAACGGTTTTCTCATATCTTGGTTTTTATCCGATAAGACCGGAGATGAATATAGCCGCTATTGTGATCGGAGTCACATATTTGATGAGGAAATAGAGTATCGGGAATATCTTGCCGTTGAGCTTCAGCAGCCCTCCGTTCGTAAGTTCATCCCGGACGGATTCCTTGTCCATCTTCCACCCGACGAATATGCTGAACAGCAACGCTCCGAGGGTCATCAGATAATTGGAGCAGAGCTTGTCACAGAAATTGAAAACTGTGTTGCCCGCCAGCTTGAATCCTGCCAGCGGTCCGAAAGACAGGGAGCAGAGGACTCCTATTACCAGACAGATGGCAAATATGCCGAGAGTGGCCTTCCCTCTCGAAACCTTCTTCTCCTCAACCATATAAGCGACTCCGACTTCCATCATGGAAATGGATGATGTCAGGGCGGCCACCAGGATGGTAAGGAAGAACAGTATCGCGATGACGGCACTGATTATCCGGCCGCCGGCACCCATCTTTGCAAAGATGAAAGGAAGGGTTTCGAAGACAAGCCCGGGACCGGCCGCCGGTGCTATCCCTGCTGCAAAAACAGCCGGCATAACCGCAAAACCGGCCAGGATTGCGAAGAGCATGTCGAACATGGCCGTTCCGGCTCCCGAAGCGATCAGGTCCTCTTCTTTCCTGACGTAGGAAGAATAGATCAGCATGGTTCCCACACCGAGGGACAGCGAGAAGAAGCTTTGCCCGAGGGCTGCGGAAAAGGCATCTCCTGTCAGCTTGGAGAAATCAGGCCTGACCAGGTACCTGACTCCTTCCGAAGATCCAGGAAGGGTGATAGAATACGCCGCTATCACCAGGATCAGCACGAAAAGGACCGGCATAGAAATCTTGCTGAACCTCTCTATGCCTTTCTTGACCCCGGAGAATATGATGAAAGCAGTCAATCCAAGGAAAGTCAGGGTGCAGGCGATCGGTCCCCATGCGGAAGAAGAGAACTCGGAGAACATACCCGTCACCGCCTCCGCGTTCTCCGGCCTGAAACTCAAGGTCAATGCCTTGAACAGAAAGGCGAGGGACCAACCCCCTACCACGCTGTAATATGAGAGGATGATCACCGGAGTAACGATGGTCAGGAGTCCGAGCCACTTCCAGCCGGTTCCGGGAGCAAGGGTTCCCATCGCCCCGAAAGTATTCTGATGCGTCCTCCTGCCGATGACGGCTTCTGAAAGGAGGATCGGCAGGGAAAGCATGAAACAACAGACGATGTATATCAGTATGAACGCAGCACCGCCATATTCCCCGACAATGTAGGGGAAGCGCCAGATGTTGCCGAGGCCTATGGCCGAACCGGCCATGGCCATGATAACCGCCGCGCGGCTGCCGAAATGCTCCCTGTTCGTCATAATACCAGATTGGTTATGAATATCGTGATGACCGTAATCGGTGCGACATAACGTACCAGGAAATAGAACACCCCGAATATCCCGTTGTTCAGTTTCCCGTGGTTGGTGATCTCTTCACGCACATCCTCCTTCTTCATCTTCCAACCCACAAAAAGGACGACCAGCAACACCCCGGCCGTCAGGAGGAAATTGGAAGAGAACGCATCTACCTTGCCGAACACCTCGATGGAGAATACGCTGGCCAGGCCGAGAAGCCAGGTAACGGCGAAAATCACCAGACAGGCCGTGGACCTTTTGAAATTCTTCTCCTCGACCAGATATGCGACACCGACCTCGATGAGCGAAATGCTGGAAGTCATGGCTGCGACTATCACGGAAAAGAAGAAAAGGGCGGCCACGCAGGTGGCAAGGAAAGGAGAGGAGGCGCCCATCCCGGTAAAAACGTGAGGAAGGGTCTGGTAAACCAGTCCGGGACCGCTGCTTGGGGCTATACCGGCGGAGAAAACTGCCGGCATGATGGCAAAACCTGCAAGGACGGAGAACATCAGGGCGGCAAGGACGGTGCCTACACCCGAAGCCACCAGATTCTCATCCTTGTGGATATAGGAGGAATAGGTGATCACAATTCCCATTCCCAGGGACATGGCATAAAAACTCTGGCCGAGCGCGAAGGCGAATGTCCTGCCGGTAATCTTGGAGAAATCCGGCTTGACAAGGTAGTCGACTCCCTTTTCCGCCCCGGGCATATTCAAGGCATAAACCATGATGAGCACGATAAGGACGAACAGGAGAGGAATTGAAATCTTGTTGAATTTTTCTATTCCCGCCTTCACTCCGAAAGCCACGATCCCGGCCGACAGGCCCAGGAATATGGTATTGAAAAGTAGCGGAGTCCATCCGGAAGGACGGAACTCTCCGAAATCCAGGGAGAAGGATTTCAGGAAGTACTCTATGGACCACCCTCCTACAATGCTGTAATAGGAAACGATGATGGTCGGGGTTATGACACTCAGGTAGCCAAGCACCGTCCAAAAGCTCCGCGGAGCGAGCTGGTTCATCGCTCCGATGGCATTGGAATGGGTCCTCCTGCCGATGACAGCCTCGGTCAGGAATATCGGGAAGGACAGTATGAAGGAGCATAGGATATAGACCAGGATGAATGCCGCACCTCCATACTCTCCAACCATATAGGGGAAACGCCAGATGTTGCCGAGGCCTATGGCCGAACCGGCCATGGCCATGATGACGGCAATCCGTCCGCCGAAATGTTCTCTTTTTGTCGTCATAAGTTCGTTATCGCCTTGTGTAGATCGTGAATTCGTAGCCGTAACCGGTCTCGGGATCGATGGCCACCGGGGTAGTGGATTCGACCTTCCATATTTCGGGATCGATCACGGGAAAGAACGTGTCCGCATCCTCAATCGAGGCATGTACATGGGTGATGTAGAGTTTGTCTGCCGTCGGCAGCGCCTGGCGATATGTCTCACCTCCACCCATCACGAATACCTTCCCGGTTCCTGAGCCTGTCGAAGGGTCCACCATTGAATACGCCTCTTCCAGGCTTCCGGCCACTTTCACCCCTTCCGGCTTGTCGGGCCAAGGGAATATCGAAATGACCACATTGTCTCTCTTGGGAAGCGGTTTCCCTCCGATGGACTGGAATGTCATCCATCCCATGACAACCGGACAGCCGGTAGTGGTCTGGCGGAAATACTTCATATCCTCCGCGATGTGCCAAAGCAGGGCGTTGGCCTTGCCGATCGCGCGGTTGTCGGCGATTGCGACGATTATGCACTTTTCCATATTCAGAATTGTTTTATACTGCGACAGGGGCCTTGATGGCAGGCCATGGATCATATCCTTCAAGGGAGAAATCCTCGTATTTGAAATCGAAGACGGACTTCACGTCCGGATTCAGGTTCATCCGGGGCAGGGAGCGCGGCTCCCTGGACAACTGCTCGCGAACCTGGTCGAAATGGTTCAGATAGATATGGGTATCGCCGGTCGTATGTACGAACTCTCCAGGCTTCAGACCGCATACATGAGCTATCATCATGGTAAGTAGGGCGTATGATGCGATATTGAACGGAACACCCAGGAATGTGTCTGCACTCCGTTGGTAAAGCTGGCAGGAGAGTTTCCCTTCGGCGACATAGAACTGGAAGAGGCAGTGACATGGAGGAAGGGCCATCCTGTCGACCTCTCCCGGATTCCATGCGCTGACCATCATCCTGCGCGAATCAGGATTGTTCCGTATCATGTCTATTACCTGTGAAAGCTGGTCGATCGACCGACCGTCCGGAGAAGGCCAGGAACGCCACTGATGGCCGTAGACAGGGCCGAGGTCTCCGTTCTCGTCGGCCCACTCATCCCATATCGTGACTCCGTGATCCTTCAGGAACTTTATGTTGGTGTCACCTGAGATGAACCAGAGCAGTTCATAGATGATCGACTTCAGATGTACCTTCTTGGTGGTCAGCAGAGGAAAGCCTTCAGAGAGGTCGAATCTCATCTGATGACCGAATACCGACTTAGTGCCGACTCCGGTGCGGTCTTTCTTGACCACACCTTCATCCATTATCCTTCTTAGCAGGTCCAGATACTGTTTCATACAACTGAGAATTGCCAGATTATCGCTTCCTCAAAGGTCTCTCCGGGCCTCAGGACGGTGGTGGGATATTCAGGTTTGTTGGGGGAATCTGGGCAGTGCTGGCACTCGATCGCTACTCCCTCATAATCGAAATAGCTGCGGCCGCACTTGGCGACAGGACAACCTGCAAGCCAGTTTCCGGTGTAGATCTGGACTGCGGGCTGGGTGGTGAACACCTCCAGCAGGCGTCCGCTCTCCGGTGCGTGCAGTTTCGCGGCAGCCTGAAGCTGTCCGGGCTCGTAGCCGTTAATCATGAAGCAGTTGTCATATCCCTTGCCATATTTCAACGCAGGGAAATCCGCCTTGATCTCGGCGCCTATCTTCTTGAACTCCTGGAAATCCATCGGTGTCCCTGCCACAGGGTCCGGCTCTCCGAGAGGGATGAGCGTCTCGTCCGTCGGAAGATATACGGAAGCGTTGAGTTTCAGTTCGTGGCCGAGGATATCCCCGTTACCTTCTCCGTTGAGGTTGAAGTAGGCGTGGTTGGTAAGGTTGACCACCGTCGCCTTGTCTGCCTGTGCCGTGAAAGTAAGCCTGAGGGCATTGTCATCTCCCCATTCATACCTGGCAACAACCTTGAGGTTCCCGGGATATCCGGCTTCACCGTCTTCGGAATAATACATGAACTCGACCGCGTCTCCGTCTATGCGGCTTTCCCATACCTTGTTCTGGAATCCCTGGGGGCCTCCATGCAGGTGGTTGGGGCCGTTGTTGACCGGAAGTGTGTATTCTTCGCCATCAAGGGAGAACTTGCCGAGTGCAATCCTGTTGGCGTACCTTCCGGGGCACTTCCCGGAACAAGGACCGTCGGCGAAATAACTCATCGGATCAGGATAACCAAGGACGACGTCGGCAAGCTTGCCGTCCTTGTCCGGTACTACTATGGAGACGATGGCCGCTCCGACGCTGGTAAGTCGTACGAAAGCTCCGCTCCCGTTCTTGACAGTGTAAAGGAGGATTTCCTCTCCCGCAGGGGTCTTGCCCCAGATTTCCTTTTCGATTCTCATATTGTTCCTATCTGATTATTTCCAAATACTGTATGATTCTTTCTTCAGGAGCATCCTTCAGCACTACATTCTTCTCCGAATCCAGAAGATATAAGGATGGTATCGCTCTCACATTGTACTTGACCCCGCTGCGTATCGAATAATCCTGGTCATATCCGCTGTACCAGGAAGCAGGATACTCCTTCGCCAATGCCTTCCATTCTGTAATGTCGCGGTCTATGTACACATTGACAACCGCCAGTTTCCCGTCGCCGATCAAGGTTTGCAGAACCTTGTTCCCTTCTATCTCTTCTATGATTTCCTTGCAGGCGTGACAACCCGGATTCGAAAAGAAAAGCAAGGTATGTCCGGCCTTTATGCCGTAGAGTTTATGACGGCGTCCCTTGAGGTCGGTGAATGAAAAGTCCGCGGCCGGGGTGCCTGCACGGTTGATGGAGCACATCGAGGCGTCGTATGAATATGCCTGTCTCATGTCCTCGGAAACAAGGTCGGACATTGAAAGGCCTGAGACATATGGCAGGTAAAGGTCTTCGTCACGATACGGAGAGTTGGGATCGTACAGGAATTTCGGAACCATCTTCTCGAAGAATCCGAAAACATTGGAAGAATCATTCTCCTTGCCGAACCGCTCTACGCTGCTGAACAGACCAGACATGGCTTTCGTCGCAAAATCCCTGCTGCAGTTCTTTTCCAGCAAGGCCGCATACATCCCGAAAGCCTTCTCAACCTCAATGTTCCTTACCCCGTTGACCAAAGACGAATCACAAGGATAAGACTTGCCGAGGAATGCGTCCCAGAAATGCGTGGCTATATATTCATAAGCCTCGTTTGCGTCGGTTATCATCGACGGAACCGTGGGCATGGGAGGAAAACTCCGTTCGACAGGGGCACCGGCACCCTTGTCCTTCTTCCCATCGCAGGCGGGAAAAAGAACCACCACGAAAGCCAGGAGCAGGATGCAGGAAAACATTGAAGCCAGGAAGGACCTCAACCCGCGTTGCACCAGGATATTAAAGCTTTCCGGCATGGGTTTTCAAAAGTACATTCTTACAAATTTACAAAATATAATGAGTAACTTCGCAATTGAAATGAAGCGAATCCTGTCAGTCCTGTTACTTATCCTGGCATATTCCTCCGCAAGCGCCCAGTTCCTTGTCGGAGGAGGTGATCCTCCGGGCGTCCGATGGATGAAGATGGATACGCCCGAGTTCAGGATCATCTACCCGGCCGGAGAAGATTCGCTTGCCAGGGTATACGGTTCCCTTATGGAGAATGCCAGGATTGCCGTCAGCAGGTCCTCGGGACTGTTGGTCGGAAAGAACTACAAGTCCCGCCTTCCGGTAGTCCTTCACAGTTTCCACACCACATCGAACGCCTCTGTTGCCTGGGCTCCGAAAAGGATGGATATCTATACCGTCATGGATCCGTATTCCCCCACCCCCATACCTTGGGAAAAACTTCTAGCCCTCCACGAGGGAAGGCATGCCGCCCAGATGCAGGCCGGAATCGAAGGGCCTTACAGGGTTTTCCATTACCTCGTTGGAGAGATGTTCGCCGGTGCCTTCGCCGGCATATTCCCTGGACCGGTTTTCCTGGAAGGGGATGCCGTCGTGACCGAGACCGCCCTGTCCGCATCCGGAAGAGGCAGGCAGGCTTCCTTCCTTTCCTATATGATGCCGGCGTTCGATTCAGGAGATTTCCGTGATTACTGGCAATGGTCGTTCGGGTCAAACAGGTATTACGCCCCTGACTACTACAGGTCCGGTTACATGCTGATATCCGGAGCTCGTGTGTTTTTCGACGCCCCCCTGTTCACAAAGGATTATTTCGACAGGATCAAGGGTGGGGGCCTTCTGTTCAACCTCCAGAAGACCATGAAAACGGTCAGCGGAATGAACTTCAACACCGCCTACAGGACGATCGAAGAAAGTTTCCGTTGTCTCTGGAATGAAGACGCCCTCTCAAGGGGACCGTTCATTCAGGCACGTCAGGTAACCCCCCAACCTTGGAGACATACCGACTATCGGGGTTCCGTCGTGGCGGACGGTTCAGGAATATGGTCGACCAGATCAGGACTTACCAGCCCTGGTAGCCTGGTGCTGACCGGAACCGACGGCAAGACTTTGTATTCAAGGGCGATGTCGCCAGGGACCGGCTCCCTGTCCTATGACAAGACCGGGAACCGGGTATGGTGGTCCGAGTCTGTCCCCCATTGGAGATGGCCGCTTGGCGGCAGCTCAAGGATCAGGTACATCGATGCCGCAAACCCCGGCAAAGTCCATGACCTGACAAAGACGGGGCGTTATTTCAATCCAGCAGTTTCCTCTGACGGGAAAATGGTCAGCGCAACAGAATATCCTTCTACTGGAGGAAGCAGGATCGTAATCCTCAACAGTACGGACGGACATGCGGAAAGGATAGTCCAGGCTCCGGATTCACTGCAAATCACTGAAACCGCCTGGCTTGGAGACAGGCTCTTCGCCGCCGGTCTCTCAGACAGTGGCATGGGTATATATGAACTTCCTGTCGACGGTCCGGATGGCAGTTCGTCCATACGCTGCATCCTCGGCCCCCGGCCTGTTGAAGTGTCAACGCTCCGGACCTTCGATTCCTCACAGGGACCGACGTTATCCTTTGTCTGCGACCGTTCGGGAGTCAATGAATTCCATATCCTTGATGTCAGTACAGGAATCCTCACCCAGGCCACTTCCACAAGGTACGGAATCCACAGCCCTGCATTCGATTCACGGACGGACACCTTGTATTACAGTTCCCTGGCTCCGTCAGACGATCCAGGAGCATACAGGCAGGGGAATATGATCTATGCCACGGCACTGGGAGACCTTCCGATGAAGGTGGTTTCCTTTGACGACCTTGCATCCTACAGGGTCGCCGACGCCCTTTCCAGACAGGAAAGGGAACTTGCCGGAAAGGTCCCGGAAGCATCATCCGGATTCCAGGCAACAACCTTTTCCGAACCCCGCAGATTCCATAAGGTCATCCCTACGATACATTCCTGGGCTCCTTTCTATTTCAATTACGACAATGTGGACAACATCAGCGGGGATGAATATTACAATGCCGCTTCGCTTGGCGCAACCGTCATGTTCCAGAATCTGACCGGTGACGGTTATGGTTTCCTGGGATACAGTGCCCACGAGGATCCCGACCGTCCGGAAGGATCGGGAGCGTGGAGGCATTCAGCACACTTCAAATATCTCTATACCGGGTTCCTTCCCGCGGTGGAAGTATCTGCAGACCTTGGCGACAAGGCCGCTGCGTACATATTCAGGGTACAGCAGCATGACAAGACAAATGACAAATATACGATCCAGACTTTCCGCGACAAGGAAAACAGACCATATTTCGAGGGAACGGCAAGGGTTTACCTGCCGGTCAACCTCAGTTCCGGAGGTTATTCCAGGGGTATAGTGCCACAGGTCAGGTTCAAGTATACAAACGACTTTTTCAACGATAAGATAAGCCTTCAGGAGATAATCCAGGACGGGGACAAAAAGATCAGCAAGGAAACGGGTTCCCTGAACATCAACCATTCCTCCAGGCTCCTTACCCTGGACTTCTCTGTCAGGGGATATGTGCTCCGGGACAAGGCGAAGGCCCAGGTATATCCAAGGCTGGGCATAGGTGCGGAAGCCGGCTTCCATGCCAGGCCGGGACATTCCTCTTCCTTCAGCAACACGGCATACTTCTACACTTACGGATACCTTCCGGGCATTCTGGAAAACCAGGGCATCAAGCTCTCGGCGGCAATAGGCTCCGACATAGGAGGCGGGGAATACAGTTATCCGGACACGCCTGTATCCTTCATCCCCAGAGGTTTTGCAGACACCAACCTGAGGAGCATCGGAAACACCTGCGCCCCGACAAGGCTGAAACTGTCCTTCGATTATGCCATCCCGTTCCTCAACCTGGACTGGTCAGGGCTGAGTCCGATGGTATATGTGATGAATATGGAAATAACTCCATTCGTGGATTATTCCTACCATAAGTTCAAGTATTTCAACGACTTCTTTGTCAACAGGCAGAAGATAGAGTCCGCAAGCTTGGCCAGCGTCGGGGCCGACCTGGTCCTGAACCTAGGGAATCTGTTCTGGCTGCCTTACGGGTCCAGGCTTGGAGTGCGGTACGCCTGGAACACGTGGGACAGAATAGACGGTTTCAACGTAAAGGGACTTGACCACCATTACTTCGGCGCCATATTCAGCGTCTCTATGTGATTTTTTTTATATATTTGTCAATTAGTAGAACATTTTACTAATCCTATATTCATGGAAAAAACAAAGACCGTCCCCGCTTTCTGGGGCAAGGAGGACTGGCAGGCTATCTGGATCGGTTTCATAATCATCCTTCTCGCCTGCATCGCAGTCCTGACAAAGGCGTTCGATCTTTCTGCAGTCAAGTTCTCCACGTGGGCAGTCGGTGAAGCCGCTGCGACGAAAGCTGTTCCGCTTGCACAGCAGCTTGGTGCCTGGGCCTTCTGGCGTAAGCTCATCGTCACCATAATCGTGCTGGGAACCCTCTTCACCCTGGGAGTCAAACTGCAGGGCCAGAGCGTCAAGAAATACATCCCGGCTTTCCTGGGATTGTTCGTCATCGCTCTGGTAGTCCGTTTCGTAAGTGCGGAATTCACTCTCAACCGTTATCTTGAATGGGCTTTCTGGGCTCTTCTCATCGGCCTCCTGATATCCAATACAGTCGGAGTCCCGGACTGGCTCAAACCCGCCATCAAGACTGAATTCTACATCAAGACCGGACTCGTCATCATGGGTTTCTCCGTCCTGTTCTCGAACATCGCGAAGTTCGGTCTCTATGGACTCGGAATCGCATGGATCGTAACTCCGGTCGTCATCCTGTTCATGTGGTGGCTCGGAACCAAGGTCCTGAAGATCGACAACAAACCACTGGTCATCACGCTGGCTTCAGCCACATCCGTCTGCGGAACTTCTGCGGCAATCGCCACCGGCGCCGCTTCGGGAGCGAAGAAGGACGACCTTTCCATCGCCATCTCCATCTCCATCATATTCACGATCCTCATGATGGTTTTCGAGCCTATGATCATCAAGGCTGCAGGCATGACCCAGCTGATGGGAGGTGCCCTCATCGGAGGTACGGTAGACTCCACCGGAGCCGTTGTCCTGGCAGGTAACGCCCTCGGTCCCGAGGCAGAACAGGCAGCGGTCCTCGTGAAGAGCATCCAGAATATCCTTATCGGCTTCATCGCCTTCTTCGTGGCAGTATTCTTCGCCACAAGGGTCGACAAGTCTTCCGACAAGAAAGTCGGTGCCAGTGAGATCTGGAACCGTTTCCCGAAGTTCATCCTCGGTTTCTTCGCGGCTTCCCTGATCGCTTCCTTCATCCTTCAGCCGCTCAGCGGTTCAGGCTCTGTCAAGGAGATCAACACCGTGCTCGACCAGTACAAGAACTGGGCTTTCGTGCTCGCCTTCACGAGCATCGGACTTGACACCAACTTCAAGGAGATCGCAAAGCAGATGCAGGGCGGAAAGGTGCTCTGGCTCTATATCATCGGCCAGGTATTCAACATCGCTCTCACCCTCTTTGCCGTCTGGTTCCTCCTTTCCGGCGTAGTGTTCGACATCCCGGTCCTCGACCTTTACAAATAGTGGGATCCGGCAAGGTAAAAGCATCCAAGGTGGTCACCATCGTCGCGGTGGTGGCCATTTTGGCTTGTGCCTTGTGGATAATGGCAAACAAGATGGGCCTTGTCTCCGGTTACGACTTCGGAGCCGGGGCCTATTACTATACGGATATCCCCGGATATGAGGATATCTTCAGGGACGATGTCTACAAGACTTCCGTCCCTTATTGGGTACATGTGGTGCTCTTTCTTGCCTGGGGATGGCTCATGTACCGGCTATGGATATGGATCGATAAGCGGAAATAAATGGAAACCAAGCTGTTGGCATCCTGTTCTTCTTGCGGATGCACCAAGGAAATAACCGCATACGGCGGAATCAACGTCGGTGAAAGGCCGGAACTCAAATCCCGGGTGAAGGATGGTTCTCTCTTCGTATGGGAGTGCCCTTCCTGCGGTGCTGCGAACCTCGCCGCATATCAGACCATATATCACGATCCGAACGAAAGGATATTGATCTGGCTGCTTCCGGAAGGTACGATTCCTGAAGCCCAGGTGGAAGCCATCGGCCGCCAGATCGAGGCTTCTTCGGATTTCCCCGAAGGATATGTATTCCGGAGGGTCGGGGACGTCGGTTCCCTTATCGAGAAGGTCAATATCTTCGACGCCGGACTTGACGATACCGTCATGGAACTCTGCAAGTATGTCACCAAGATGGAAATGTCCGAAAAGGCCTCCGGAAAGGCAATTTCAGGCGCATCCTTGAAATTCTACAGGACAGACGGTCCTGACAACGACATCGAGTTCTCCTATCCGGCGGACGGCAGGATGCAAGGCCTGCGCATCGGCTTCAATGTATACGGAGATTGCGCCGGAATACTCCGACGCAATCCTTCGATGAAGCCTTCTCCGGGCTTCTCTGTTGTGGACCAGGCCTGGATAGCCCGGTTTTTCAGATAGCTTATTCCACCTTCCTGGCTCCGTCGCTGATCACGACATTGTATATCTTCACGTCGTGGCCGAACTTGGCGGGGAACTGCTCCTTGACGGCGGCGATGAAACCGTCGTAGAGTTCCTCCTTGACAAGGTTGATGGTGCAGCCTCCGAATCCGCCGCCCATGACGCGGGAACCGGTGACATCGCACTTGCGGGCCAGTTTGTTGAGGAAGTCGAGTTCAGGGCAGCTCACTTCATAGAGCTTGCTCATGCCGAAGTGGGTCTGGTACATCATCTCACCGACAGTCTCGTAGTCACCCCTTTCAAGGGCGTCGCAGACGTCGAGAACCCTCTGGACCTCTCCGATGACATATTCCGCCCTGAGGAAATCCTCCTCGGGGATCTCTTCGCGTACTTCTTCGAGCCAAACCCTCTTGGCGTCACTCAGGAAGTCGACCTCAGGATGGTTCTTCTTGATGGCTGCGGCGGCATTCTCGCAGGATTCGCGCCTCTTGTTATACGCCGAGGATGCGAGTTCGTGCTTCACGCAGGAATCGATGAGAACCAGCTTGTATCCCTTGGGATCGAAGGGGAAATACTTGTATTCGAGAGTCTTGCAGTTCAGGCGGATCAGGCAGCCCTTCTTGCCGAAAATGGAAGCGAACTGGTCCATGATGCCGCATTTCACGCCGCAGTAGTTATGCTCGGTGCTCTGGCCGATCTTGGCAAGCTCGAACTTGTCGATATTGTTGCCGAAGAGCTCGTTGATGGCAAAGGCGAACGTGCTCTCAAGGGCAGCTGAAGAAGACAGTCCGGCTCCAAGGGGAACGTCTCCGGCGAATACGCAGTCGAATCCTTCAACCTTTCCGCCACGCTTGATGGTCTCGCGGCAGACTCCGAAGATATAGCGGGCCCACTGCTGCTGGGGCTTGTCCTCCTCGGAAAGTCCGAATTCGACATATTCGTCATAGTCGATGGAGAAAGCCTTGACCTTGTTGGTGCCGTTGAGCTTGATTTCTGTCATGATGCCGCAATCGATGGCGCCCGGGAACACATAACCTCCGTTATAGTCGGTATGTTCACCGATAAGGTTCACCCTTCCCGCCGAAGCGAAAACTTCTCCCTCGGTTCCGAATAAAGTCTTGAATTTTTCCCTGATTTTGGTTTTCATATCCATGGTATTTATGTGATTATTATATTCTTTCCCGCGAATTTACTGAAATAATCGGATTTCCCCAACAACCTTCAGGACTATGGGACGATGATCGCTCACTCCCCCCGAATATCTCGGGCCGCTGTATGTCCGGAACGGTTTTTCACCCGAATGGGCATTATCCTTGACCGTAAGGAAGGGTATGCTTATGATTTTCATCTCCGCTCCAGCCGCAGCCAGGGAAGGTGAGACGAAGAACATGTCTATCAGTTCCCATCGGCCGGAATACTTGATGGTCCCTTCCCCTTTCCGGGCAAGCGGAATCGCGAGGTTGACCATGGTACGGGAATATTCTTCCGTGGACTCCGGTACATCGTTGAAGTCTCCCATGGAGACGATGTTCCTCCATCCGGAGGCTTTCAGGGAATCCGTGGCCTCCTTCAGCCGGCGCAGTGCAGTTTCCCTCCTGCCTGAGGATCCGCCGCCGTATTTGGATGGGTGGTAGTTGACCAGGACCGCCAGGCTGTCCCCTCCCGGACCGATTAATTCCGCCAGAAGGATATCCCTCGTATGGAATTCCGGATCGTTACAATCCCCGACTTTCAGGGGTTTGGAGGACTTGAGGACCAGGCGTTCCTTACGGTAAAGCATGGCTGCGTCTATTCCCCTTGGGTCAGGTGAGTCATAGTGGATTATTCCATATCCCGCTTTTGAAAGAGGGGTGTCCTTTGTAAGCCTCTCGAGCACGAAACTGTTCTCTACTTCCGCCACGCCTATCACATCCGGAAGCATCCCTTCCCTGTCCGATATCCACAAGACCGTCTTCGCAATGGCAAGCGATTTCCTCATGAATTTCCTCTTCGTCCAGTGTTTCTTTCCATAGGAAGTGAATTCTTCTTCCGAAGCATTGCAAAGGACGGTGTCCCTGCGCCAGTCGAAGTAATTCTCAATGTTCCAGAACATCATGAACAGAGAATCCCTCCCCGGTTCCGGATATGGATTCGGGACCATCAAGGGAAGGGCAGTTACTATGAATTCGATTATCTTCATGGCCAAAGATGGAGGCACAAAACAGAAAAAAGGAAAAGAAACGGAAAAACATTTTCTTTAGATTCGTATCTTTGTCTTCATCAAAAGATAACTGACTTTATAAATCAACGGTTTATGTCTTTGAAGTGCGGAATAGTAGGGCTTCCTAACGTTGGAAAGTCAACCTTGTTCAACTGCGTAAGCTCGGGCAAGGCCCAGAGCGCCAACTTCCCTTTCTGTACCATCGAGCCCAACCTGGGCTCCACCAATGTGCCTGACAAGAGGTTGGAGGTGCTTGCCGATATGTGCAAGCCAAAGAGCGTTGTCCCTGCAACGGTCGACATAGTAGACATCGCCGGCCTCGTCAAGGGAGCTAGCAAGGGTGAAGGGCTTGGCAACCAGTTCCTCGCCAACATCCGCGAGACGGATGCCATCCTTCACGTACTGAGGTGTTTCGACGACGGAAACGTAGTACACGTGGACGGCAGCGTGGATCCGGTAAGGGATAAGGAAGTCGTGGACATGGAACTCCAGATCAAAGACCTGGAGACCGTGGAGTCGAGGCTTGCCAAGGCGACCAAGCAGGCAACGACCGGCGGGGACAAGAACGCAAAAAAACTGGTTGACCTGCTGCTTCGTTACAAGGAGGCCCTGGAGCAGGGCAAATCCTGCAGGACGGTAAGCCTCAACAACGAGGAAGAAGTTTCCCTGTCCCATGACCTGTTCCTCCTTACCAACAAGCCGGTCATGTACATCTGCAACGTAGATGATGCCTCCGCAGCCTCTGGCAACGGTTATGTGGACGCGGTCCGCGAAGCGGTTAAGGATGAGGATGCCGAAATCCTTGTCATTTCCGCCAAGACTGAGTCGGAGATTGCCGAAATGGACAGCTACGAGGACCGCCAGATGTTCCTTGAAGAGATGGGGCTTCACGAGTCAGGTGTAGTCAGGCTGATCCAGGGAGCATATCATCTCCTGGGACTTCAGACATTCTTCACCGCCGGCGCCGACGAATGCCGTGCCTGGACGATCCACAAGGGAGACAAGGCGCCCAAGGCCGCAGGAGTCATCCACACGGATTTTGAAAAAGGCTTCATAAGGGCGGAAGTCATCAAATACGAGGACTATGTCTCCCTCGGAAGCGAGAGTGCCGCCAGGGCTGCAGGAAAGCTTGCGACTGAAGGCAAGGAATATGTAGTACAGGATGGCGACATCATGCATTTCCTGTTCAATGTATAAAAAACCCAAGGATATGAAAAAGACAACATTGGCAACCTTATTCGCAGCCCTAGTCATATCTGTCGGCTGCGCTACGACGGTCAGCCTTCCCGACCGTCTCGACAAATTCGTCGAAAAGACAGAGAAGGAGTACAAGAATTATACTGAAGAGGATTGGGAGAAGTCCCGTGCAGAGTATGATGCACTGGTGGCGGAAATGAAAGAGAACTATGATTCCTATACAACCTCTGAGAAAGTCCGCACCATGCAGGCTATAGGGCGCTACAGCACCCTGGTTCTTGGCAGTGAGATATCCAATGCTTCCGATGCCGTCGGTGACGTCCTGCAGCAGATACCCGAGACAATCAACGGAATAATAAACGATATCGACACCGCTTCGCTGCGCAAGTCGGTCGAAGGGATCAAGAACGGAATCGAGGGACTTGTCGAAAGCATCGACACAGCAAAGATCCGCAAATCCATCGAGAGCATCACGGAGAACATCGACACCGCCAAACTCCGCGAGAAGATCGAGGCTATCGTGAAGATCCTTGAGGGAGAATAATCATCCCCTCCATAAAAGAAAAAGAGTGGCTGAAAAATCAGTCACTCTTTTTTTCGCTTTGTCTTCTGCTAGAAGAAACGGGCCCTGTGGTCCTTTACATCTGCCTCCTGCATCATGACAGGAAGGATCATCTGAGCGTTGTAGCTACCCATCTGGAGAGCGCTGTTCTTTGCGTCTTCCTCGGTATAGAAAGCGCCCATGTCGCGGGAATTGACCTTGAAGAAGTAGGTTCCGATTGTTCCGGCAACGGGACCGCACAGCTGGCCTTCGGGAGCTACTGAAACAGCACCGATGAACTTGGGATCGAGGCCCTGTCCGGCCATTGTGGCAAACCTTACGTCAACGTCTGAACTCACCACGGAGTGAAGGGTGTCGGCGATAACCTGAAGGTCGGTCATTCCCTTGACTTGCTCGGCGAGCCTTTCAGCGGCCTTCTCGCTGGCAAGCTCACTGTAGAGCTGCTGGTTGATGACATCCTTGACCTCCTCGAGGCTGGCTATTCCTTCCTCGTGGATACCCTTGACGGTAGCGACGAAGAAATAGTTGTTGTTCACGGTGATGATAGGGGAAACCTTTCCGACCTTGTTGTCGAAGATCCACCTGGTAACCTCCTTGGCCTGGTCGATAGCTCCATAGCTGGAAGTGCTCTCGAGGACACCGTTCATCGGGTGTGAATAGACTCCGCAGGAGTCGACGGCGGCGACGTAGTCACGATATCCACCGGCTGCAAGCTTTGCAAACTTGCTGGCATTGGCATAATAGTCATTGTAAGTCTCTCCGCTGGGAACCGCGGTCTTCGAAAGGATGGCGACCTGCTTCTTGGTTACAGGTGCGGTCCTCTTGGTGACCTCCACAAGGTGGGTTCCGTACTGGGTCTTGAGGGCAAAGGGCTTTCCGACCTGAGCAGTCATCACGGACTCCATTCCGGGAATCATGAAGGTCTGGGTCATCCAGCCGATATTTCCGAGCTCGCCGTCAGCTGCAGACTGGGTGTCTGCGGAATAGGAAGCGACGAGGTTGGAGAAGTTCTCTCCCTTGGCAAGGACGCTGAGAAGGCTGTCAGCCTGCTTGTCAGCGGTAGCTCCACGGAGAAGGATGTGCCTTACATAGACGGAATCGGGAACCTGTGCGGTTTCCATGATCCTGCCGGCGTAGAACACGTTGTTGTTGTCCGAAATGATGGGAGAGGTACCGGCAGCGTTGCCGAACACGAATGAATTCAGCTCGGAATTGACAGTGTTGAGCTCTCCGTCCTTGTACCAGAGACCGTCGAGGGGTTTCTCGGAATTCTTGGCAAGGAAGGACTTCATGCCTTCCGTGGTGCTGAACTCGTCATAGAGGTCGGTCATGGCCTGGTTGGTGGCAGCGATGTCGGCTTCTGAAGGCTTGACTTCATAAACGACATATTCCATATCCCTGGAAGCTGTCTGCTTGAACAGGTTCTTGTGGCTGTCGTAGAACTTCTTGATGGCTTCGTTCGTCACCTTGACGGTGGTGTCGGTCACGAATCCGTGGGGAACCATCACGAAATCAACATTTGTGGTATTGTTGTTCTCCTCGATAGCCCTCTTGAGCATCAAGGGGTTCTGGATGTTGCTGTTGTTGAATAGAGAGCCGTACTTGGCATAGAACTGCTGGGTATTGACAGAATTCTGGATATAATCCCAGTATGCCTTGAGCCTTCCGGTTCCATCCTGTGCGGCGCTGGAAATGAGGTTCTGGAGGGCTTCCTTGGAGAAGTTCCCGTTCTCGTCCATGAACGCGGGGTTCTGGGCGACGATCGGGGATACCATGTCTCCTGCAAGGAGTTCTTTCATTTCTTCCTCTCCTACCCTGATTCCGGCATCCTTGGCCTTCTTGGTGAACAGGTACCTGTCCACAAGGTTCTGCCAAGCGGCATTGCGGATCTGCTCCTGCTGCTGCTCGTTCTGGGCGGTGGTTCCGGTAACCATCTCGTTGATCGTGGTGAAATTGTCGATATCCTGCTGGAAGTCGGTAAACGAAACCGCCTTGCCGTTGATTTCACCTACATTGTTCTTGGAAGACATCATCTGGAACGCGGACTCAAGAGTCCCCGGGTCGACGATGAATGACAGAAGGGCTATTGCGATGATTATGGACACCGCAAGTCCGGCCTTCTCGCGAGTTTTTTGAAGAATCGCCATTTCGTATTGTTTTATTCAATAATTTCCAACTAATCGATATTGGGGTGCGAAGATAGTGATTTTTATTCAATTAATCACTTTTTTTTGAGCAAAGGCCCAATAAAGTTGACCGAATCGATTATCACCCTGGTGGAGTCCTGTATCACATACACATAACTGTTGAAGGGCCTGAACAGTATGGCGTTGCGCGCCATCTCGTCAGACCTCATGCCGAACCCCTGCATGAAATCGTCGTTCGTGAACATCCTCACGTAACAATCCGTATATATCTCCTTGTTGGCCTGGTCCCAATACAGGGTATCGGTCTCCAGGGTCTGCTGTTTCATTATATTCTGGACAATGACATTGCCGAAGGCAGACCACATTTCGGTATTGCTCTTCTTGCTCTTGAAATGCCTGGCGTTGTTGGAGTGAAGCACCGTTTCAAGCATGTCTTCCTCCGAATATGCAAACACATGAAGCCCTTTCGGGAACAGTTCATATGAGCAGGTATCATTGTCATATCTCTCCATCACATCAGCTTCTACCCGCATCTTGAGGCCGCCGTTGTCTGTCTGGACCATGAACAGGCTGTCAACTACCTGTACCGGGGTTTCAGACAGGTTGAGCTGGGCCGCCTCACTGAGCTTTCCTCCGCAGGAATATACGACGAAAGCAACCGCAAGCGCGGTTGCAATCGTCAATAGCTTATGTTTCAGGAGTCTCACTCCGTGCTTTTCTTTTATTTCTGGGTCCTGACCGTCGTGGTGGCGTGCATTCCTCCGCAGTTGACGCTGTAGGACTGTCCGTCCACTACGTCATACATGAAAGCCTCGGCCTTCTGAGGATAATATACACTGTAGGAACCGATGAGCCTGTTGCAGTCTGCGGTAAGGGAAGCATCTGCATTCTTGGCCTTCTGCAGGTAGTCGACAGCAACCCAGTAGTTGGCCCTTCTTTCAACCTCATTGCCACCGCAACGTACGGAGCCCCAAATGGTTCCGATGATATAATAAGCCTTGCCCTGGTTTGCGGGATCAAGTTCTGCGGCTCTCTGGGCTGCGGCGAACGCCTTTGCATTCATTCCGCTCTTGAGGGCGAAGGCAGCAAGTTCCAGCTGGTAGTTGGCCTTGGTCTGAACATCAAGGTCGTCGAATTTAAGGGCCTCCTCGAGATAATTGACAGCAGTCGTATTCTCGTCCTTGGCGGCATGCAGTTTATAAAGGTAATAAGCCGATGCTGCGGAAGGCTCGTTGGCGTGCATCTTGGTGACAGCCTTGAGGAAGAGGTCGTTGTTCTGGCAACCTTCGGTATTACCCATCATCTTGACGATGTTGGTGACGAGATCGATGTTATCGGGATCGGCCTCATAGCGGGGGGTGAACAGCGCGATAAGGTTGTCGCAGCTTGCCACCTGGCTGGTGATGAACAGTCCCTCGATGTCAGCCTTTGTCTTGACCACTTCTTCGGTCTGCTCCGCCTTGCCTATGAGGGCGATGGCGTTCTGGTATGTATTGATGACATCCTCGGCGCCAAGCTTGTCGGCCTTGAAGAGATCGATGGCTGAATTCAGCTGAAGAAGCAGAAGGCTGGGCTTCGTCTTCTCCTGGTTGAGTTCCACTATCTTGCCAAGACCCTCATAGATATCCTTGGGATCCTTATAGAACTGGGTCATGTACTGTCCCTTCGTGTTCATGGCTGCGACCGCATAGTTGGGATAATACTCAGCCCTGAGGTCGTTCAAGGTAAGGAGCGAATCCACAAGCGCCTGACGCGCTGCGGCATCCTTGGTCTTGTTGATCTCCCTGCCCAGAAGGGTCATACCGTTCAGAAGCATGTTCTGGCTGGCGGTAGGAGGGCAAAGCTTCATTGCCTTCCTCCAGTTGGGAAGGGCGTCGTCATAATTCTTCTGCTTGTAGTACTCCTGATAGTAGGACAGGTACTTGATGCATTCGTCCTTGTTGGGACCGTACTTATCCTGCGCGGAAAGATTCATTCCGAGCATCATAGCTAAGCTTAGCAATACAAGAGCAATCTTTTTCATGGTGTTATGGATTAGCAAGTTAATATTCTTTTTATCCTATTCGTACCTGGTCTTCAAGAACCAGATGTCGTAAATATTCAATCCTATGTTAAAGTTCACGTATCTTTCCCTGATCAGATTGCCGGTCTTCGACCCCCTCTGTCCTACATCTATTCCCAGTGTCAAACCGTTACTCAACCTGTATACCGGAAGCGTAACACCAAAAGTCAGGCCAAACGCATTCAGGTCCAGTCCGTCTATCTTGCAGTAGGCTTGATCCCAATACGCTCCTCCTCTGTAAGTTATCCTTCTGCGATAGTATCTGATGTCGTTCCTGTTGGGAACGATGGAGAAGCCGGCCCTCACTGACTGCGCCATTGAAGCGGCGAAGACGGAATTGCCCACATTGGCAAAACCGATGGTATTGTCAAGTCCGGAAGAAGTCCAGTCCGAACGGCTGTAATTGACTTCCGCGGTCCATTTGTCATTCCCCTTCAATGCAAGGCCGAATCCCATCTCCCCGGCAAGGGTTACCTTACCCTTCGCAAGTTTTTCATTGAACGTCCTGGGTGAAGGGGTTGAGTCGTTGATCGAAGAAATGGTCTGGATCTCGAACCTGTCAACCTCGCCGCTTAGATTGGCTTTCAACTTGTAAGTCGCACCCACTACGGCGGAAACATTCTTGCCCATGGGCAATTCATACTGCATTCCGAACTTTCCGGTCAAGGCATGGAGATGCATGGTATAACCGCTGCTGATGCTCCTGTAGGAGTTGGAGGCCATCGTAAACTTGTTGTCCTTGTGCAGGGTTCCGAAAATATAGTCGAATTCTCCGCCTACCGAGAATCCCTTGAATACATTTACTCCGGCACCGATGAAAGCATTGGTCAGGCTGCCGTAACCCTGTACTGTATTGAGTATGGATTCCGTCTTGGCTATTATCTCCGGATCGGTCTCCCACGCCGAGATCTTGTATCCCACATCACTGTACGGAGCCAGGCCGACATACATTGCAAGGGGTTTGCAGATCGGGAATGACATAGCAACGCTGCTGAGGTTGAACGTGTTGTTCGAGCTGTGCATGTCCCCCTGTGCGTAATAGCGGTTTCCCTGGGCTACACTGAAATCGAACATGAATGATTTCGTATCCCTTTCGGTAACCGCCGCCGGGTTGAGAAGGTTTATGTTCCTTTTGTCGCGTGTGGCGATACCAGTCCCACCCATGCTGCGGTTATAGGCTGTTCCGAATTTGGATATGTCACCTATGCCGTACATGGAATACGGGGAATATGAATTATATGCCTCGTTCTGCGCACCCAGAGGAAGCACACAGAAAGCCAGCGCTACGGCCAGGAGTATCTTGTCAAACTTTCCTTTCAGCATAATTGTCAGCTATTAAGGCCAACCCCATCAGCACAAGATTACAGACTACAAAGATGGAGTTTTTCATTCTTTTTGCAAAATATAACGCGTCTCCTCCGGTAAAAACGGCTACTTTTTCCGGAAAAAGCGACAAGTACCCAAGTATTTCAAACATTATGCCGCCCACAACTCCGTCTTCTATGGAAGAAACCAGGGAATCTCCCGTCTGGCTGACTGTCGAAGGGGTATTCACGAGCGGCAGCGTCCTTGAATACCTGTTAAGCGCCTTGAACCTGGTCCGGCAGCCGAGGGATATGTTTCCGCCCGTATACTCCCCTTCCTCACCGGTAACGTCTACCGTCAGGGTTGTTCCGAAATCGAATACCACACAGCCCTTTCCTTTGAAAAGATGCCCAGCGGCGAGTACGGAAGCCGCCCTGTCCGAAGAAAGATAGGCAGGAAGTCCGTATCCTTCTATGATATCCGTATGTTTCCTGTCCATTACCAGAAGGGTCCTGCAGCCGGACCGCAGTCTCTCCTCTTTCTTGATATCTATTTCTATTGTGGAGGAAACGACCATCACATCAGCTTTTTCCCTGGCCACTATGGAGTCGATGAAATCGAACATCTTCTCCCCCTGGTAACGGAAGGTCTTCCCGAGCGTCATTCCATCGGCCCAGGCAGCCTTCAAGGCCGTGTTTCCTATTTCGATTAAAAGATTGGACATGGTATCATTGGAGTTTTCTGAGGGTATTGAGAGCCAGAGGCAGGGAGTCTATTCCCCTGGAAACTATCTTCAACTTGCCTTCGGTCTGCTTCAGATTGAACAGCCTTTCGTTGGCATTTATCCTGGACAGGATACTTGAGAATACACCTGATTTGTAATATGGCGACATCGGATTCGAAATGAAGAACATTATCATCATTCCGTTCTTTATTATTATTTTCTCGAAACCGAGTTTCCCTCCCAGATTCCTTATTTTCACGACATTGAACAGGTTGTCCACCTCCGGAGGCATCTGGCCGAAACGGTCTGTAAGACGCTCCCTGGCCCTGTCTATTTCCTTGTCGTTAGGAAGGCTGTCAAGCTGCTTGTAAATCCTTATTTTCTCTGCGGTAATATCTATATATGAATCAGGAATCATGGCCATCTGGTCCGTCTCGATGGTACAATCCTCGATGAACGAATCGTCCTTCTTCCTTGTTACGAGACCGGTTTCCATACCAAGTTCCTCCATGGCTTCGGCGAGGATCTTCTGGTATGTCTCATAACCCATATCCATGATGAAGCCGCTCTGCTCGGCACCGAGCAGGTTTCCGGCTCCCCTTATGTCAAGGTCCTGCATTGCGATATTGAAACCGCTTCCAAGGTCCGAAAATTCCTCTATCGCCTTGAGTCTTCTCCTTGCATCATCGGTGATGGATACCAGCGGAGGCACAATAAGATAGCAGAAAGCCTTCCTGTTGGAACGCCCGACACGGCCTCTCAACTGGTGCAGGTCGCTCAGACCGATATTCTGCGCCTGATTTATAATGATGGTGTTCGCATTTGGAATATCCAGTCCGTTCTCGATGATGGTGGTGCAGAGGAGCATGTCGTAATCACCCCTGATGAAATCCAGCATCCTGTTCTCAAGTTCCTTGGATTCCATCTGACCGTGGGCGACGCATATCCTCATGTCCGGAACCAGCCGGTGAAGGATTTCATAGATGGAATTCAGCTCTTCAACCTTATTGTGAAGGAAGAACAGCTGGCCTCCCCTGTTGAGTTCGTAATTGATGATGCTCTTTATCTCCTCCTCATTGAACAGGATTATCTCTGTCTGCGTCGGAATCCTGTTGGGAGGAGGGGTGTTGATAATGGAAAGATCCCTAGCTCCCAGCAGGGAGAACTGAAGGGTCCTCGGTATGGGTGTGGCAGTTAGGGTGAGCGTGTCAACCGAAGATTTCAGCTGACGGAGCTTTTCCTTGGCCGATACTCCGAACTTTTGTTCTTCATCTATGACCAGAAGTCCAAGGTCGTGGAATTCAAAACCTTTCCCGAGCATCTTGTGGGTGCCTATGACGATATCAAGGCTTCCGCTCTTGAGCCTGGCCTTTATGTCATTCACTTCCTTGGTCGTCCTGAGACGGCTTATATAATCGACTGTACAGGGAAAATCCTTCAACCTGGAAGAGAACGTGGTGTAATGCTGAAGGGCAAGGATAGTGGTAGGTACAAGAACCACCACCTGTTTTCCGTCGGTAACAGCCTTGAATGCCGCCCTGATAGCTATTTCGGTCTTTCCGAATCCTACATCGCCGCAGATCAGCCTGTCCATCGGGCTCTGGTCCTCCATATCCTGTTTGACAGCCTTGGTAGCCGTTTCCTGGTCGGGAGTATCCTCATACATGAATGAAGATTCCAATTCCTCCTGGAGATAAGTGTCGGGAGAGAAAGCGAAACCTTTGGAAGCCTTCCGTTTGGCGTACAGCTGTATGAGATCCTTGGCTATATCCTTGATTCTGGACTTGGCACTCGTCTTCAACGTCTGCCAGGTCTTGGATCCGAGCTTGTTTATCTTCGGAGCCTCTCCGTCCTTGGAACGGAAACGGGAAATCTTGTTCAGGGAATGGACGGATACGAACACCACGTCGCCGTCCTTATACATCAGCTTCACTACCTCATGCATCCGCCCTTTGTCGTCCTTCATCCTGACAAGGCCTCCGAATACACCTACACCATGGTCGATATGGACAACATAATCACCTATATTGAAAGCGGTAAGGTCATTCAGTGTAAGCTGCTCGCTCTTTTCCACCGTCCTGCGGATACTGACCCTGTGGAAACGATCGAATATCTCATGGTCGGAATAGCAGCATACCTTGTCTTCATGGTCTATGAAGCCGGAATGGATATTCTTCCCGGAAACGAATTCCGGAACCAGGCCTTTATTCTCCGTAAGTATGGATTTGAGCCTTTCGACCTGGGATTTCTTTTCACTGAAAATGAACACCCTGTATCCATTTTCAATACTCTTCCTTATATCTGCTGAAAGGATTTCGAAATTCTTGTTGAAAACCGGCTGCGGAGAAATGCTGAACTTTATTATCTCATCGTTGTCCACCTCGAGGGGAACATCCAGGAATACCTTCCTGAAAGTATCCAGTTCCTTGAAGAAATCCTCCTTCCTGTACATATCAGAGGAGTCCGCCCAGACAACCGTTCCTTCAGGAAACAAGTCGGATATGCTTGTCCCCGAATCGGAACCATCCTCCGTCACCAGGTCGGGAAATATCTCTATCTCATCCTTTTCCTCCTTGGAAAGCTGTGTATTGCAGTCGAATACATGGATTTTCTCGATCTCGTTGCCGAAGAAAGTAATCCTGTAGGGATTATTGAAGGAGAATGAGAATATATCTATTATGGATCCCCTGATACTGTACTGACCCGGAGCTGAAACGAAGTCTACCTTTTCGAATCCTTGTTCCGCAAGGGTTTCCTTTATCCGGTCATGCGATATTTCCTGGCCTACGGAAACCTTGAGGAGTGAAGAACTGATATTCTTGGAAGAAGGTATCTTCTCTTTCAGGGCTTCCGGATAAGTAACTATGAAAAGCCTTTCAGAATTATTGGAATTGGACATCAACTTTCCGATAGCCGATGTCCTCTGGACTCCGACGGAAGACTTGTAGTTACTTCTTTCCACCGCTTTTCCGCTGTCCGGAAGATAAAATACAATATCCCCGTCTACAAGTGAATACAGATCGGAAGAACAGTATTCAGCACTCTCCCTATCAGGTAACAGAACCACGTGGGTACCTTTCTTCGCAACCTCGCTCAGCACAAACCATCTCGCGGAAAGAAAGAGTCCCCTGCAATAGTTTTCCTTCCTTTTCGCAAGCCCTTCTTCGAGTTTCCTTCCCGATTCTGAACTTATCAACATTACTGTCAGGATGGTGTTTAAAAGCTGTTGATAATATTGTTGATTAAAGCCTGTTTCCTGTTAGTTCTCCGAAGCGGTTCTTTTTTCAACTTTCCATTATATGTTTTTCAAAAACTCACAATAGATGAAATACTAACAGAAATAATTGAATAATAAATAATTATAAACTTATCAACTTTTCAACAAACTATAAAGAACCATCAAATCATATAAAAATAAATCAATATATTTGTATTGACTAATATTCTCTCCGATGACAGAGTTCGATCCGCACAATACAATCGAAAGCAAAGATAAGGATTTGGACGGAATAATCCGACCGCAGGAACTGGAAGACTTCACTGGCCAAAAAGAGATCGTATCCAACCTGAACATATATATAAAGGCGGCCAAGATGAGGGGTGAAGCCCTCGACCATGTACTTTTCCACGGTCCTCCCGGACTCGGAAAAACCACGTTGGCGCATATCATTGCCAATGAAATGGGTGTGAACATGAAGATCACTTCCGGACCTGTCCTGGACAAGCCCGGCGACCTTGCCGGACTGCTCACTTCCCTTGAGACCGGAGACGTGCTGTTCATTGACGAAATCCACAGGCTTTCCCCCGAAGTGGAGGAGTACCTTTATTCGGCAATGGAGGATTATGTGATAGATATAATGATAGACAAGGGGCCCGGCGCCCGTTCCGTCAGGATATCACTCAATCCTTTCACGCTTGTGGGTGCAACTACCAGGAGCGGACTGCTTACGGCCCCTCTGAGGGAGAGATTCGGAATAACCTGTCCTCTGGAATATTACGACACATCGGAACTCATAAGGATAGTGAAGAGGAGTTCCAGGATCCTGAAGGTAACCATCGATGATGAAGCATCGAGGGAGATAGCATTGAGGAGCCGCGGTACACCCCGAATAGCCAATGCGCTGCTCAAGAGGGTCAGGGATTTCGCCCAGGTCATGGGTGACGGTCATATCGACCTGGATATAGCCAGGTATGCCCTCAATAAACTGAAGATTGATACCCGAGGATTGGATTCCATTGACAACAAGATACTCAGAACCATAATATCAACTTTCAAGGGAGGACCTGTCGGTGCCAACACCATAGCTACGGCTATCAGTGAGGATCAGGGCACATTCGAGGAGGTATATGAACCATTCCTCATAAAGGAAGGTTTCATAGTCCGTACCCAGAGGGGCAGGATAGCTACCGAGATGGCTTACAAGCATCTGGGTATGGAAGCCGAACTTGAAGCAAACAAGACGGAAAATGGTACGTTATTCTAGGATTGCCATCTTTTTGGCTACCCTGCTTCTTCCGATACAGTCTTTTTGCTGTACTTCGGTGATAATATCCGGCAATGCCCGCGCTGACGGACGTCCCGTCATGCTCAAGCACCGTGACACAGGGGAAGTAAACAACAGGATGCAGTGGTTCAGCGGTCCTTCCTACAAATTCATAGGACTCGTTAATTCCTCTTCAAAAGGAGGAGAGGTCTGGGCAGGACATAATTCTGCCGGTTTCTGCATCATGAATACCGCCACATATGACCTCAAAGATGACAATGTTCCTGAATCCGATATGGATAAGGAAGGCATCCTGATGTTCAAGGCATTGGGAATATGTGCGGATCTGAGGGATTTCGAACATCTGCTTGACACCCTTCCTAAACCTTGGGGAGTGGAAGCCAATTTCGGGATAATAGATGCCAAGGGCGGTGCGGCATATTATGAAGTAAACAATCATTCTTATAAGAAATACAACGTCTCGGAAGAGCCCGAGGGGTATATGCTGGTGACAAATTTCACCAGGAGCGGCAGGCCTGCCGACCGCAAGGGAGTTGACAGGTTTGAAGCAGCTGCCGGAATACTGAAAGGAATAGATATTTCTACAGCCGGTCATTATGAACTGCTGAACGGGATATCCCGCTCCGGAAAGCCGATTTTAAGGGATATTTCGTCCTCCTCGATAGTTTTCGAGGGAGTCGTTCCAGGAGAGGATCCGCTTCTGACCGTGGCCTGGACCATACTTGGCTGCCCTTCCACGAGTATATATATTCCTTTGAAAGTATTCGGAAGCGACCATATTCCCGCTTTCATGAAGGAATACAAGGATGGTGACAATGCCCAGATCTGCAGCCAGGCCCTTGTGATAAAGGGTATATATGGATTTGAAAAAGGCTGTGCCGAAGAATGCCGGGAAGTGGAAAAGATAGTGGACAACGGTTTTTCCAGAGGGATGTCTCCTTCCAGGTATGACCGTTTCGTAAAAAAGGTATACAGGAAATATCGGTTGATGTATCTTAGAAAACTGCCGAAAGTGGTTCATTGAATTGCGGAATCCGATAAAAATCATTAAAATTGCAGACTAAAAGACAATAACCTGAAAAATCAACTAACACACTGAA
>JAEEGF010952911.1_pt1 | contig 39205 bp, 21 predicted proteins | sample 9134171 | NCBI WGS metagenome assembly JAEEGF01 (sample SAMN16246542, study PRJNA631951) | gut metagenome | biome: gut microbiome; feature: rumen; material: AP-attached | host: Bos | place: Iran: Karaj | collected 2018-10 | reverse complement strand
CGCAAGGATTACGTTGTCCTTACTCTGCGGGATAAATGCTGCGCGAATCTTCTTACCCAAGTCGCTACGCACGGGAATATTCTGCAGGTTCGGATCGCGGCTCGAAAGGCGGCCTGTCGCGGTACCCCACTGGATAAAGCTCGTGTGGATGCGGCGCGTGTCCGGATTGATGAGCGTCGGGAGCACCGAAATGTAGGTGCTCTGCATTTTCTTGAGCTCACGGTACTCGATGACGGCAAAGACAATCGGGTGCGGCGCCTTGAAACTCAGTTCTTCGAGAACCACGGCGTCGGTACTGCGTTTTTTGATTTCTGGAAGCCCGAGCGTATCGAAAAGCACGTTGCCCAGTTGCTTTGGCGAGCCGATGTTGAACTCGACTCCCGCCATGTCGCAAATTTCCTTTTCCAGATTCTCGATGCGGCGTGCAAGTTCCTGTTCCAGCGTCTTGAGGGCCGGAACATCAATCGCGACACCCACGGATTCCATCTGGTACAGTACCTTCAGCAGCGGCATTTCCTGCTCGAAGAAATACTTCACGTAGTCGAGCTTTTCGAGTTCCTGCTTGAGCGGCTTCCAAAGGCGGAGCGTGTAGACTGCATCTTCGGCGCCGTATTCGGTGGCGTCCTTGATGGGCGCGCGGTTGAACGTAATCTGGTTCTTGCCGCGCCCGATGAGGTTCTCGATGGGAATCATCTCGTGCTGCAGGCGCTGCATCACCTGGTTGTCGAGCCCGAGGCCGGATTGCCCCGGCGAAAGCATCCAGGCTGCAATCAGCGTGTCGATGATGTTTGCGTTGTCGATAACGGCCTGCGGAATCTTGAACGCGCGTGCGAGAACATGCAGGTCGAATTTTGCGTTATGGAAAACGAACGCGCGCGGAACATTTGCGCCTGCGGCGGGTGTGTGGTCTGCTAAAAATTCCTTGAACCACTCCTTCGCCTTGTTGAAGTCAAAGTTTCCGCCCTTGCCTGCGGGCAGCGGAAACCCGATTTCGTCTGTGTGCGCGATGGGGATGTAGTAGCCTTTCGCCACGTTGCCTTCGCTGTCGGCAGACGCAAGGCACATTCCCACGAGGCCGCACTGCATCGGGTCGAGGCCATCTGTTTCAGTGTCCACACCAATCAAAGACGATGCGGCAAATTCCGCCTTCATCTGCTCAAAAACTTCATCGCTGTCGACGCAAATATACGGGGGAGGAACATCAACCGGGAAACTTGCTGCCTGAATCGCGGCATCCCCGTTTAAGGTCCCTGAGCCTGCCGAAGGGCCTTCCGCACCTTCTCCGTCCCGCACGAATCCCGTCTTGCTCGGGACTTTCTCAAGCAATCGCAACAGACTGTTGATTTCGTGGTCCTTGAACATCTGCGCGAGCGTATCCACGTGCAGGCCGTTGTATTCGAGCGCCTCCAGGTTTCCACTGAATGCACGCTTGGTCTGGAGCGTCACGAGTTCGCGGCTGAGGAATGCCTTTTCGCGGTTGTTCGCGAGATTGTCGTGCAATCCCTTCTTGGTAATCTTGTCGAGATTCGCGTACAGGTTATCCATGTCGCCGTAATCGTTCAACAACTGGATGGCCGTTTTCGGGCCCACCTTCGGAACGCCGGGAACGTTATCGCTTGCGTCACCCATGAGCGCCAGGTAGTCGCGGATTTTTTCCGGTGGGAGCCCGTATTTTTCCAATACCTGCTCCGGGCCAAAGTCAATGCCGTCTGCGCCCTTTGTCAGGTGGAAAAGGTGGATTTTGTCGGTCACAATCTGTGACATGTCCTTGTCTTTACTGAGAATCACGACGCTGTCGAATCCCGCCTCAACGGCCGCTACTGCGGTACTTGCCATCACGTCATCCGCCTCGTAACCCGGTTCCGAAAGCAGCGGGATTCCGCTCGCTTCAAGGCTTTCGCCTAACAGCGGCATCTGCGCCGCCATCTCTTCGGGCATGGGCCCGCGATTTGCCTTGTAGTCGGGGTAAAGTTCGTGCCTGAAAGTTTTCGTATGTGCCACGTCGCGCGCAATCGCAAAGTGCGTCGGGTTGTGCTTCGCCAGAATGCGCAACACCGCACCCCAGTAGCCGTGCATCATGGAAACGTCTTCGCCCTGGCTGTTCTTGAGCGGGTTTTGCGAATAGGCGTAGAACATGCGGAATGCGAGCGCGTAGGAGTCGAGCAATAGTAAAGTCTTTTCGGCCATATTTGGAATGTAGAAATTTGTTATATTCGTGTTTGTAAAACAAGAGGATAAATCATGAAGAACTTTAGCGAAAACATCAAGTACATCGGTGTCGATGACCGCGACTTGGATTTGTTCGAAGGCCAGTACGTGGTGCCCGAGGGCATGGCCTACAATTCGTATGTGATTATTGACGAAAAGATTGCCGTGACGGACACGGTCGATGCGCACAAGGTGGGCGAGTGGCTCGCTAACTTGGAGACTGCTCTCGCTGGCCGCAAGCCGGATTACTTGGTGATTCACCACCTGGAACCGGACCATGCCGGCGGCATTGCTGATTTTGTCGCGAAGTATCCGGAGACGACGCTCGTGGCGTCTGCAAAGGCGTTCGCGCTTCTGCCGCAGTTCATGGCGCTCCCTGAAGCGGTCAAGAAGCAGACCGTGAAGGAAGGCGATACGCTTGCGCTCGGCAAGCATGCGCTGCAGTTTATCGGTGCCCCGATGGTGCACTGGCCCGAAGTTCTGTTCAGTTACGAACAGAGCGAAAAGGTGCTGTTTGCGGCCGATGCATTCGGCAAGTTTGGCGTGTACGACGCCGACCCAGATGACTGGGCATGCGAAGCCCGCCGCTACTACTTCAATATCGTGGGCAAGTACGGCAACCAGGTGCAGGCTGTTCTCAAGAAGGCTGCCGCGCTCGACATCAAGACGATTTGCCCGCTGCATGGCCCGGTGCTCACCGAAAACTTGGGCTACTATATCGACAAGTACAACACCTGGAGCAGCTACGCTCCCGAAGACAAGGGCGTGCTTGTGGCATTTGCCTCGATTTATGGCGGAACCAAGAAGGCTGCGGAAAAGCTTGCCGAAAAGTTGATCGCCGCCGGTGTCGAGAAGGTCGTGGTCTCTGACCTTGCCCGTAGCGACATGGCCGAAGTCATCGAAGACGCTTTCCGTTACGACCGCATGGTGGTCGCCGCTCCTACTTATGACGCGGGCCTCTTCCCGGTCATGGAAGACTTCCTTAACCACCTGAAGGCAAAAAATTACAGCAACCGTAAGGTTGGCATCGTAGAAAACGGCACTTGGGCTCCGATGGCAGCCAAGAAGATGACCGAAATTCTCGCTACGCTCAAGAACGTGACGCTCGCCGAAACCGTGGTAACGGTGAAGTCGACGCTCAGCGCCGAATCCGAAGCCGCGATGGACAAACTCGTTCAAGAACTTGTGTAAGAGAGTGTCATCCTGAGCGTAGCCCCTATGGGGCGAAGTCGAAGGATCTAGCAACCAAAGGCTGCGGGCAACATTTCAATGACATCGCTGGGGAGCATGCTGAATGCTCCCATTTTTTTGCGGGCTATGCGGCCCGCTTTTTGATGCAACAATGCTCCGAGTACGGCGGCTTCGGGGGCGGCAAGGCCTTGCGCGAGTAGGGCCGTGATGATGCCCGTGAGAACGTCGCCGGAACCGCCTTTGGCGAGTCCGGAGTTATGTGCGGGAATCACGAATACGCGGCCGTCGGGAATGCCGACAAATGTCGGCGCGCCCTTCAGGAGAATGACCTTCTTTGTATTGCGGGCGATGTCGCGCACCAGTTTGGGGATGTCGATGTCGTTTGCCGGAAGGGCGCCGAAAAGCCTTTCGAATTCCCGACGGTGCGGCGTGAGGATTGCTTCGCTGGGAATGCCGAACAGGAAAGACGATGCTCCCGAGGTGGGGCTTGCTGAAGTCTTGTTGAGCGTGGCGATGGCGTTCAGCGCGTCGGCGTCGATGACCGCCGGGCACTTGATTTGCGGGAGTAAGTCGATGACGGCGTCGCGCGTGCATTCGGCGCACCCGATTCCGGGCCCGATGGCGAGTGCCTGGTTGTGCTTTGCCTTTTCAAGAATTTGCGGGATGTGCGCGGGCGAGAGGGCTGTGGCGCGGTCGTCGACCGTGTCGCCGTCTTGGCCGGCCATGTCTTGCAGGTTCACGAATACGGGTTCCGAGAGTTTCGCCTGCAGTACGGGCATTGTGGCGTCGGGGCTTGCGAGCGTCACGAGGCCGGCGCCGCTCCGGAGGGCGGCCTGCGTGCAGAGCGCGGCGGCTCCCGGCATATCGCCGGAGCCTGCGACAATCATGGCGCAGCCTTGCTTGCGCTTGTCACCCCAGTCGTCGCGCTCGGGCAGCATTTGCGGTATGAGCGTTTTGGTGGCGAGGAACGTGTTTTCGCTGAACTGGGCGACGATGCCTGCGGGGTAGCCGAGCGGCGCGACCGAGGCTTCCCCGAAAGCGGGACCGCCTTCGCGCGTGTAGGCGTCCAGCCGCGGGAACCCGAACAGGAGGGATTCAAGTGCGTGTATGCAGGGTTCCCGACGCACGTGTTCCTGTGAGTCGTAACCGGTGGGTGCGTCGGCCGCGACAACCGGGATGTTTGATGCGGCAATGTCGCGGACCGCGGCAGCGTACAGTTCCCGCAACTCGCCGTGCGCGCCGTTCCCGAGCATGCAATCTACAATCAGGTTGAAACCCGCGAATCTCGGCGCCCGCTGCGCAGTTTCAGCCTGCGTCGCGACTTCTGTCGGCGAATACATCGTTAAACGCCCGCCGGCCTGCGCAAAATCATCCAAAGCCATCCTGGCTTCGTTCTGGAATTTCTCGGCGGCGGCAAGCGAATACGTTGTGCAGGGAATGCCCGCTTCAATCAGCAGCTTCGCGAGCACGAGCCCGTCGCCCCCGTTGTTGCCCCCGCCGACAAACACCGCCGCCGATCGCGGCGCATTTCCAATCTGCGTTTCGGGCGCATCCCCGGCCCCGCAATAAGCATCCCCGTGACAAACGGCGTCGCGGTTCAAAACTTCAATCACCTTCTCGAACAGCGCTGCTCCCGCCTGCTTCATCAGGTCGTAGCCCGCCTCGATTGCGGTTGCATCTCCGGCGAGCGCTTCCTTGGCGGCCTTGTCAAGTGCACGCATCCCCTCGGTCGAGAGGACGGGCATGAGTTCCGTAAAGCTGAACTGGTCGAGAAGTTTCATATTTTGAATATAAATTTATACCGCAGCCTTTGACAAGACCTCGATGGCGTATTCGCTCGGAAAACTAGAACAAATCCAGTGAACTGTCCAGGTAAATCTCTTCGCGCACTTTGAGCTGGTGCTCGGGCTTGGTCATGTAGTAAAGCAGGAATTCCAGGATGATGGCGCTGCCGAGGCTACGCCCTTCGATTTTGAAGTGCCGGAATCCCGCGGGCGCGTACACATTCTGGATGTCGTCTATCCCGATAAATCCCGGGTTCTTCATCGCGTCGGAAAAACGGTAGCCCCTTTTGGCAGTGGGCGAGACGCATTCATGGTCCTCGCAGTCTTCGCCGAGGCTCTTGCGGCTCACGTTCTCGTAGCAGTTCTTGCGGTCGTAACAGCCGAACCAGCAGCATTCATTGCAAAGGAACTCGACCTTCTGTTTTTGTGCGTCCGTAAGCGCGTTCAACTTGCCGAATTGCTTGTTCAGGCGGAAATCCGGCACCACGTAACTGAATTCGTTGCGGTTTAGTTCGGTGACAAACTGCTCAAAGTCAGTAATCACCTTCGTGGTCGAAGAGACGAAATAAAACCCGGGATACTTTGCCTTGATGTAATCGAGCAGAAGATCCGAGTGGACGATGATGCCGGCACCGTCCAAACCTGCATCGAACTCGGCGCCGTTCTTACCATCGGCGAGCCCGGCATCCGCGCCTTCGAACACCCTGCACAACGCATTGCACCGCGCATCATCAAGGTGTTCTTCGCGAACTAGCGAATTGCTGAAGGTAAGCCGAGGTGAAATCCCGTATTCCTTCACGAGTGCAGCGACTTTCTCCGGCTCAGCCTCGCCGAATCCGACACGTCCACCTCCCCAGATGCAATCGCTCGGCGCCCCGTAAATGGAGCCGATATCACACCAATCGTAAAAGTATTCCTGGTGCTCGCGCCAAAGCGGCAAGAAGGCCTTGTACAGGTCGTAAAACTCGAACAGTCCGGGAAGGTGGAAAAAGATTTTCATCTTGCCCAAAGTATAATATATTTGAATGTACAAAAAAAGGAACCCTTGCGGGTTCCCTTTTTAAAAAGGATTAGGTTAGTCGCAGAACCATTTGTGATGTCCGTGCGAGCAAGCGTTCTTGTGGCCGAATGCAGAATTCCCGGGGGAATCGTTGTCATCATCGGAACTGGCAAGCACTCCCGTAAATCCTCTTAAGTCGAGGATTTGCATTTTGGGCTTGTCGTAGGTTTTCTTCATAGTTTCTATGGATACTTACTTGATGATGAGCATGGAATCGTCCCAAGCCTCGTGCTTTTCGAGGCCGAGGAGGTTCGCGGTCGTCGCAGCGATGTTCGAAAGACCCCAGTCACCTTCCTTGAGGCCGAGCTTGCCGCCCGTTACGTTATCGTAAAGGATGCAAGGAACCTTGTTCAAGGTGTGGCTGGTCTTGGCCTTGAAGGTACCGTCCTTGTTGACCTTCGGCATGCCGGTCTTCTTGTCGATTTCGTACATTTCGTCGGCGTTACCGTGGTCTGCCGTGATGATGGCGACACCGCCGAGGGCGTCAATCACCGGGAGCAAACGGGCGAGGCCGATGTCCACAGCTTCGATAGCCATGGTAGCAGCGCGGAAGCTACCAGTGTGGCCCACCATGTCGCCGTTGGGGAAGTTGCAGCGGAGCGTCTGGTACTTGCCGCTCTTCAGGGCTTCGATCATGGCGTCGGTGATTTCGGCTGCCTTCATCCACGGGCGCTGTTCGAACGGAACCACGTCAGATTCAATTTCGAGGTAGGTTTCGCCGTCGAACTTGCTGGAACGGTTACCGTTCCAGAAGTAGGTCACGTGGCCGTACTTCTGCGTTTCGGAGCAGGCGAATTGCTTGACGCCCGTTTCGGAAAGCCATTCGCCGCTGGTTTCCTTGATAGCCGGAGGCGGCACCAAGAAGCGGTTCGGGAGCTTGAGGTCGCCGTCGTACTGGAGCATGCCGGCGTAGCAGACTTTCGGGAAGCGCTTGCGGTCAAATTCGCTGAAGGATTCTTCTTCGAAGGCGCGGGTGATTTCGATGGCGCGGTCGCCACGGAAGTTGAAGAACACCACGGAGTCGCCGTCGTTGATGGTTCCCACCGGCTGGCCGTCCTTCGCAATCACGAACGGCGGGAGGTCCTGGTCAATAGCCTTGGTTTCGCCACGGAGGGTTTCGATGGCCTGGGTGGCGTTGTCGAAGTAGCGGCCTTCGCCGAGCACGTGGGTTTTCCAGCCGAGTTCCACCATCTTCCAGTTGGCGTTGTAACGGTCCATGGTGATCTGCATACGGCCACCGCCGCTAGCGATGCAAACGTCGAATTCCGGGCTGCGGAGTTCGTCGAGGAACTTTTCGAACGGGCCGACGTAATCGAGAGCGGAAGTTTCGGGAACGTCACGACCGTCGAGGAGGATGTGCACGCGGACCTTCTTCAGACCTTCCTTCTTGGCCTGGGCGACCATGGCCTTGAGGTGGCTGATGTTGGAGTGGACGTTACCGTCGCTGAAGAGGCCGATGAAGTGGAGCACGGAACCGTGGTCACGCACGTTGGAGGCGATTTCCTTCCAGGCGTCGCGGCCAAAAATTTCGCCGGAGACGATGGAATCCTGCACGAGGGCGGCACCCTGGTTGTAAACCTGGCCGGCACCGATAGCGTTGTGGCCCACTTCGGAGTTACCCATGTCTTCGTTGGTTGGCATACCCACGGCGCGGCCGTGAGCCTTCAAAAGCACGTTCGGGTACATCTTGAAGAGGTTGTCGAGAGTCGGGGTGCGGGCAGCCTTGATGGCGTTGCCTTCGACCTTATCGGTGATGCCAAAACCGTCCATCACGATGGTGACGACGGGTCCCTTGATGCCGGGGAAATTGGAAAGCTTCTTGAGCATGATTTACTCCGTTGAAAAATTTACGGGGTAAATATAAAAAATTGCCCTCCAACAAAAAAGAAACCCCCACGGAGGGAGCTTCTTTAAAAGGCTTGGAATCTAGATTACTTGTAGTAGGTGATTTTGATGGAACCCTTGGAGCCGCCTTCCGTCATCGACTTGCCTGCCATGAACGGGTATTGCTTACCATCGGCGGTCGTCACAATCACCCAGGTACCATTGGCGAGCTCGTCCTTGAACTGGCGGACAGATGCCTTGAAGTCTTCGAGGCAGAGCGGGACCTTGTCCGGGAGGAGACCGTTGGTCTGGGAGTAGTTGTCCTCAAAGAGGGTGACGCCTGCAGCAGGTGTTGCATAGGCTACGCCGTCTTCGAACGAGATGGTGATGTGCGGATTGTCGGCGAGGCCCGTCTCAAAGTTGAGAGCGTGCTGATCGCTGCCGAGGCTTGTAGAAAGCGTGATTTCGTGTGCGGTGACTTCGGTGCAAACAGCGGGTTCAGTGCTAGAAGAAGACGGCGGGAGGTCGGCTTCGCACTGGTTCTGTTCGCGAACAAAGGAACCGGAAGTGATTTCTTCGGGATCGTCGCCAAAGACGCTGGTGTAGATGACCGTTTTGACGTTGGGTTCCTGAGTGCTGCTGTAAACAACAATCTGCAGGTGGAAGTTGCCGCAACCGTTCAGCTCGGCGGTTTCGAAGGTCTTGCCGCTAAGCGGGATCAACTCGGTGGGGAATACAACGCCGTCGAGAGGGACGGTGACGCTCTGGTTGATGGTCTTGTCGTCGACCACAAAGAAGCGGACGCTGTCGATCTTGGTTACAGCTTCGGGAGAGAACGACGGGTCGAGGGTGATGCCTTCCATGTTGAGCTGGATAATGCCGCTAATCGAGACGGTGCTCGACTTGGGGAGGGCGCTGATAGACAGCGACGTGCCCACGCTCGAGAACATAATCGGGTTGATTGCAGACTGTTCCGGGAGGACCACCGGGTCACCCTGGGAAGGAACGGAGTTCGGCTGCGGATCGTCTGCGCTGCTGCTGGAATCGCCGCCACAGGCGATAAGACCAAAAGTGGATGCGAAAACGGCAGAGCCAAGGAGAATCTTTTTGAAATTCATAAGTTTTACCTCTCTAATCTTTGCTCTTGAAAATACACAAAAAAGGGGCGGAGTGCAAACTAAAAAGAGTAAAAAAAAGCTACAAAATGGCTGAAAAACGAAAAATAGTGCGAAAAAGCACTTAAACCAGCTTTTCGTAAAGGCGGGTGAAGCGGCGGGCGTTCCTGCTGTTGCGGACGGCTTGTCCAAACGCCCCCGGGGCGCTTAGCACCCACACGTGCCCCTTGGCCCTGGTGACTGCCGTGTAGACGAGGTTCCTCTGCAGCATCACGTAGTGGCTGGCGTCCAAAATGACGACCACAGCGGGGTACTCGCTGCCCTGGCTCTTGTGGATGGTGCTCGCGTAGGCAAGCGTCAGTTCGTCCACTTCGTCGCCCTCGTACTCCACGGTCTTGTCGTCGTAAAAGACCGTGATTTTCTCGGAGTCCTTTGCGACCTTGAAAATGATGCCCACGTCGCCGTTGAACACGTTTTTCTCGTAGTTGTTGCGGACCTGCATCACGCGGTCGCCGTCGCTCCACGGGACGCCTCTCAGCTTGTGGCGCGCCTTGCCCGGATTCAAGAGCTCTTGCAGGTAGTGGTTCAGTTCAAAGGTGCCGAGCGGCCCCTTGCGCATGGGCGTGAGGATTTGCAGGTCGGCCTTGGGGTCGATCTGGATCTTGCTCCTGATGCCTGTGGCGAGGAGCCCGCGCAAAATTTCCTTGGCCTGTTCCGGCTCGTCGTAGGGCATAAAATGGAAGTTCGGGCCGTCAATGGGCGAGGGTGCAATACCCTGGTTGATTTTGGCTGCCTTGTCGGCGATGTCGTTCCCGCCCGATTGCCTAAAGATGTGCTGCAGGCGCGTCGTCGGCATTTGGGGGCAGCGGATGAGGTCGTTGAGCACGTTGCCGGGGCCCACGCTCGGGAGCTGGTCGGCGTCGCCCACGAGCACGATGCGCGTGCGGTAGGGAGTCGCGGCGAGGAGGGCGGCGCAAAGCCAGGTGTCCACCATGCTGAACTCGTCCACGATCAGGAGGTCGCAGGGGAGCTGGTTGTCGGCGTTCCTCGAGAACTTTCCGGTGCCGGGGTCCACCTCCAAAAGGCGGTGCAGCGTGCGCGCGGTAATGCCGCAGAGGTCGCCCATGCGCTTGGCGGCGCGTCCGGTGGGGGCGGCGAGGAACACGCTCTCGTCCATCTTTTGCGCGAGGTGCAAAATGCACTTGAGAATCGTCGTCTTGCCGGTACCCGGGCCGCCGGTGATAACGGAGATGCGGCTTTTGAGCGCCATTTGGATGGCGTTTCTTTGGATGGGGTCGAGGGTGATGTGATTCTCCCGTTCCCAGTTCCCCAGGTCTTTTTCAAAACCTTCGGTGGGGAGGGGGCTTGAACCGAGGCGCCTCAAAATGTTGTCGGCAATGTCTTGCTCGGCGCGGAACATCGCCGGCGAAAAGCAGTCGTCGTTGACGCGCTTGATGCGTCCCTGCCTGCAGACCAGTTCGAACTGCTCCAAAAGGCTGTTGAGGGTGTCCTCGTCCTCGGGCAAAATGCGCAGGTTGCGGATGGTCTTTTCGAGGAGCGTGTTCTTGGGCAGGTAAGTGTGGCCTTCGTTAAAGCTCGCTTGCTGCAGCACGTACAAAAGCGCCGCCTGCAGGCGGCGCGGGCTGTCTTTGGGGATGCCGACCTTGGCCGCGATCTCGTCGGCGAGCAAAAAACCGATGCCCCACACCTCTTCGCAGAGCAGGTAGGGGTTCTCTGTGACCGTCGCGATGGTCTCTTGCCCAAAGCGTTGCCACAGGCGCTTGGCGACGCTCCCCGTGATGTTGTGGCTGTACAAAAAGAGCATGGTTTCGCGGCTGTGGCGGTTCTCTTGCCAGCTCGCCAGGAACGCCTCTGCCTTTTTGGCGGTGATGCCCTTGATTTTTGCCTTGCGGAAAATTTCGGGATGGTTGTCGAGAATGTCGGTGGTATTTTCGCCGAGGGCGTTGACGATGTTCTCTGCCGTCTTTTTGCCAATCCCCTTGAAAAATCCGCTGGCCAGGTACTCGACGATGTTGTCTTGCGCGGGGGGTGCGACCTCGAACGCGCTACACTTGAACTGCTTGCCGTACTTGGGGTGCGTGCCCCACTCGCCCTGCATTTTCAGCTTTTCGCCGCTCCGTAAATCGGGAAAAGTCCCCGTCACCACGACGGGGGCTTTCAATCCATCCACGGTCACGCGAAAAACGGAGAAGCCGTTCTCGGGACTATGGAAGGTGACATTCTTGATGACTCCTTCGAGCTCCATTCCTTATTTGTCGGTCGCCTTCGGGTTGAACTTGTTCTTTTTGTCGAGGGACTCGTCCCACTTGTCGGCATCAAAGTTCTCCCTTGTCGAGAGTGTTTTGCCGCGTTTGCAAAGGAGCGTCACAAGGCCCGTCGCCAAAATCACGGCGAGGGCGATGGCGGTATTGTAGTCGAGGCCAAAGCCGAGCGGGGCGCCCTTGAGGTTCGTGGGGCTCACCCAGAGGATGTAGGCAAAGCAAATGAATGACATGAACCAGCAGGGGCAAAGCGTAATCCAGAAGTTCTTCTTTTTACTCCTCAGGTACACGGTCGCCACGCAGAGGCTGCAAACCGCCATGAGCTGGTTGCTCCAGCTAAAGTAGTTCCATAAAATGTTGAAGCCTTGCGGGTTCAGGTTGCTCCAGAAGATGATGGCGAGGCAGATGGCGAACATGGGCACGGTGAGGAGCAGACGGTTCTTGGCCTTGGCCTGGTCAATGCCCGTGAGTTCCGCAATCGTGAGGCGGAGGCTCCTCAGGCTCGTGTCGCCGCTCGTGATCGCGAGGATGATGACGCCCACCACCACGAGGATGGAAATCGGGGTGAAGGGGATCACTGTCGAAACGAGTACGCTCAACACCTTCACGCCACCGGCGCTCATGAGCTGCGGCTGCATGTGGTAAATGAACATACCGCCGGCTGCCCAGATCATGCCGATGAGGCCTTCGATAATCATCATGCCGTAGAATGTCTGGCGACCGGTCTTCTCGGTCACCTCGGTGCGGGCGACAAGCGGGCTCTGGGTGCTATGGAAACCGCTGATGATGCCACAGGCGATGGTCACAAAGAGCATGGGAATAACGGGCTGGTGGCCCGGATGCTGCACAAAGTTCGAGCCGAAGTCGCTCAGGCTGATTTCATCGAGCACGTTTAGGTGCGGGGCGATGCCGATCATGATGCCGAGCGAAGCCAATATCAGAAGCCCGCCAAAGATCGGGTAAATGCGGCCGATGACTTTGTCGATAGGGCAGAAGGTGCTAATGAAGTAATAGGCGAAAATCACGCCGACCGCAATCCAAAAGAGCGTGGGCGAAACTGCCGAGCCCACAAGGATCGGGGTGTTGACAAGCTGTGCCGGCGTGTTGGTGAACACGGCGCCCACGAGGATGAGCGCGACCGAGATAAGGGTCATCACGACCTTCGAGGGCCCCTTGCCCAGGAATTTGCGCGAAAGGGCGGGCACGTTGTAGCCGTTGTTGCGCATGCTGACCATGCCAGAGAAGTAGTCGTGCACGGCTCCGCCAAGCACGTTCCCGAGCGGGAGAATAATGAACACGATGGCGCCGAACTTGATGCCGAGAATCACGCCGATCACAGGGCCGATTCCCGCGATGTTCAAGAGCTGGATGAGCATGTTCTTCCAGTGCTTCATCGGGACGCGGTCGACGCCGTCCGGGATGGCGAGCGCAGGCGGTTTGCGGTCGTCGGGGCCGAAGACTTTTTCAACGAACTTTCCGTAGGTGAAGTATCCTCCAACGAGGATGGCGATACCAATTAAGAATGTAATCATGTTGTTTGCCTTCTTTTTGTGTTAAAACTTATTCTTCTGCGGAGTCTCCTTCGTCCGTAGTGCTTGCGCTGTCGTTTTCGGCGCTTTCGTCGGCAGCTTCGCCAGCGGTTTCGTTGGTGTTGCCGTTTTTGCTGTCGTCGGTATTTTTGCTTTTGACGGGATCGTCTTCGCCAAACTGTTGCCTAAAGTAAAGGATGTTCGTGGTGAAGCTCGACTTGCCTGCGTAATCGAAGCCGACGACCGGGTGGAACGAGGTGCCCAGCTGGAAGGCGACGGCAATGCCGAATTTGAAGCCGTTATTGCCCTTGACCGAGATGTTCGGGTTGATGGTCTGCCCGTAGTAGCCCACGGGTTGGTTGTTCTCCTTGGTTTGGCAGGTCAGCTTGCCGCTCGATTCCATGTTGGCGTACTGGTAGCCGAGCGTGAGCATGGCTTCCACGAACTTGACCGGCTTGTAGCCAATGACGGCGTCGAAGGTGAGGGCGGTAATGTCGAGGTCCAGCGAACCGTCGTAGTCTTCGGGCTGGTAGCTGATGCTGCTGGTGTTGTAGCCGAACACGAGGCTCACGTCAAGACCTTGCGCGGCGGGGGGCAACTTGTCGCGGAACAGGTGCCCAAAGCTGTATTGCAGGCCAAAGCCAAACAGGTTGAACCCTTGCAATTCGCTAATGGAGGGGAGCATCATAAAGCGGAGCACGGCACGGGCGTGGTAAAAGCTTGCGCCAAGCTGCAGGTAGGGGTAGGTGAAAAAGCCGAGCCCGTTCAGGGTCTCGTTGCCGTAAATGGTCCAGTCGGTCGCGGCGCTGTCCGGGTCGCCGTGGGTGCCAAAGATGGTCGGAACCTGTTCCGGGTCCCCGAATTCATCAACCTCGGTAAACTTTTGGTCGTCGCTTCCAATGGGGATAAGCGAAATGGGAAGCCCCGCTTCAAAGGTGAAACTTTGCGGGACGCTCGCGCTCACGTACCAGTTGCTGTTCAAAACATTGCCCAGGTTGTCGATGATGGGCTTTACGTAACCGGGACGGTTAAAGAATCGAGCGACACTCGGGTCTGGGTTGGCGCGGTCCTCAAAGGCGGCGAGAGACTCGTAAATGGAGGCCCAGCCCTTGTCGTCCATGGCGCAAACGGAGGCAACTGCCCCCAGGATAATCAGGATTGTCTTTTTGGCAGTCTTTTTCATGCCGCCAAAGATAGCTAAAAATGGGGTTCTTGACCGAGGGCTAGAACTGGTATTGGAGTCCCACGGAGACCATTACGTAGGTCTGCCACAGGTAGGGATCCAGGTCCAGCGTCCCGGTGGCCTTGGAGTTGACCGCCTTGAACCAGTTCTCGTAAATCTTGATGGCCGGGACCATCGAGAAATTGTCGGTAATGTAGTAATGGATGTTTGTGATGAATGCGAATCCGGAGCCCATCAGCTCGGAATTCTGGATTTTGCCGCCAATGTAGGCGGAATTCTCGGTCTTGAGGTTTGTGTAAGAGTAGCCAATGCCCGCGCCAATCTGGAAGAAGTCGGGCCAAAAGAAGTTGTACATGAATTCAAAACCGAAACGCCAATAGGTGTATTTCTCGGTGACTTCGGGGTTGTCGATGAGTTCGTTGGAGGAGTTCCAATACTGGAAGTCTATATCTAGCGAAAAACAGCGGATGTTTACGCCCAAGGTGATGTCGGGCATGGGCATGATCTCGATAGCGGGGGTGTAGATAATGGATTTTGCCCCTGTGGAATCGGTGACAGAAATCGCCTTTTCGTTGACGTCACCCCTGGTGGCGACTGCGCCGAATCCTAAGTTGATATAGTAGGATCGTGGCCAGTAGCCTTCATCCTCGTCGGCGTGGGATATTGTAAATGCGCACAGGAGTGCGGCGATCGTCAACAAACGTTTCATAACAGTCCTTGTCCCAAACCGTCCCGTTTCCTAACCCGTTATGCCCTTTTTTGAGGGCAAACCAATAATAGTAAATTTACAAAAACATTAAAGGGCGGAGTAGTGGAACATGGCGTCAATGCATTTTTTTGCGGCGACGCGCACATTTTCTTCCAGATTCACGTGTTCCGCTTTTTCGGGGTGGCGGAGTGTCTCGAGGATGTTCTCGAGCGAGTTGCTCTTCATGTACTTGCACATGCTGCAGCTGCCGACGAACTCCTTGTCGGGGAACTCGTAGTGCATGCGGGCGTTGAGGCCGCATTCGGTGAGGAGCAAGAACGGCGTGCCGCTCGGCTGTTCCTTGATGTAGGTGACCATCTGGCCGGTGCTGCCCACATAGTCGCTCAAAAGGGCGACTCCCGGGTGGCATTCGGGGTGGCTCACCACTTTGAGGCCCGGGTTCTGCGAGCGGAAGAAGTTGATGAGTTCGGGGTCGTACGTTTCGTGCACGTAGCAGCAGCCTGTGTGGAGTATGATTTTCTTTTTGATGCCCTGGCGGTTGAGTTCCTTCTGCAGGTTCTCGCCCATCAGGCGGTCGGGAACGAACACGATCTTGTCGTTCTCGAGGGACTTCACAATCTTGAGGACGTTGCCGCTGGTGACGCAAACGTCGCAGGCCGCCTTCACGTCGGCGGTGGTGTTGATGTAGCACACGAACGTGTGGTCGGGGTACTTTTTGCGGAGCGCCTGCACCTCTTCGCCGGTAATGGAGTCGGCGAGGCTGCAGCCGGTGAGCGGCCCTGGGATGAGCACGTCCTTGGTGGGGTTCAAGATCTTTGCGGTTTCGCCCATGAAACGCACCGCCGAGAACACGATGGTCTTTGCCTTGACCGTTGTGGCGTCCTGGCTCAGCTTGAAGCTGTCGCCCGTGTAGTCGGCGACGCCCAGCACTATTTCGGGGGCCACGTAGCTGTGCGCAAGGATCACGGCGTCGCGTTCCTTTTTGAGCTCGTTGATCTCGTTGATGGTCGAGATCATCTGCTCGCACTTTTCCATGGTGTAGGTGCAAAGGACTGCACCCGGGTGGATTTTGTTCAGACGGTTGTAAAGCTCTTCTGCGGTCATGCCGCCAAATTTAGCAAATGGGGACGTCAATAGCCAGCCCATTCTGCCGAAATAGATGGGCTCGCCTTGCGAATCGCTTCGTCCTCGGGCGTGTTTTTTGCCGGGGCGATTTCGCCCGCGGCGATTTTCGCCTTGATTTCGTCAAAAGTACGGGGAGGCACCGAAGAGGGGGTGTTGTCGCCCAGCACCTTGCAGGGGGCGGCCTCCGATTCTTTCGCCTTGTCCTTGACGGGCGTGTATTCGCGAGCGGCGGGAATCTTGTAGAACTTGTCCTCTTCGGGGCACCATGCGGTAAGGCTCTTGCCGTAAACACACCCCGAGTCGAGACCGATGAATCCAGGGACGTGTACAAAGCCCTGCTTGGCCCAGTGCCCAAAAATCACGAGCTTGTCCCATTGGACCTGCTCGTACCAGGGCTTGTCATTCCAGTAACGGATCGAGAGCAACACTTCGGGGTTCATGTCCTCGAGGTGGGATTTGCCTGGTTCCAGGCCCGCGTGCACCAGCAGGGCGTGTGGCGTGTCGCGCCACAGCGGCCACGTTTTGACGGTGTCGCGGATGTAGGTCCACTCTTCGAGCGAAAGCGCCCTGAAACGCTTGCGCTGTTTTTCGGTCCAGTACGACTCGGGCGTTTGCATCATGCGGATGAGGTGCTCTTCGTGGTTGCCGCGTACGGTCAAAATGCCGCAGTCCTCCACAATCTTCATCGCCCGCATCATGTCGGGACCTTTGTTGATGATGTCGCCCGTTTGGTAAAGCGTGTCGCTTCCGCGAACATAGCCGAATGCGTCCAGAATTTTTTCAAGTTCGTCGGCGCAACCGTGCACGTCACCTATGTAAAGAGTCCTAGACATAATTGATAATGGGTGATTGATGATGTGAAATCTTCTATCTCTAAGTTCTGCCAACTGAACTGTTTCATACAAGCATCTATCTCTCGTCTGAAGGCGCAGCCGCCTATAGGTGTACTGCTTGGCGCAATTTGTTCATCTCGTCGGCGGTGAGTTCGCGGAATTCGCCGGCGGGCAGGTCGCCCAGCTGAATATGGCAGTAGCTCACGCGTTTGAGGTCACGGATCTCGTAACCCACGGCGCGCATCATGCGGCGGATTTCGCGGTTTTTGCCCTCAATGAGCCAGAGTTCCGCGTAGTCCTTTTCAAGGTACACGTCTGTCGCAAAGGCGATTTCTTCTTCGGCGTTCGGGTCTTCGGGGTCGCGGATGTCCACGCCGTTGACCAGCTTTTGCGCGGCTGATTCCGAAAGTGGACGTGTGGTCCATACAAAGTAGCTGCGAGGGATTTCGTAGCTCGGGTGAGTCAAGCGGTGCAGCAGTTCGCCGTCGTCGGTGAACAGCAATAGACCGCGGCTCTGCAGGTCGAGCCTTCCCACGTACTTGAACGTTTGGTATCCCGGCGGCAGGTAGTCGTAAACGGTGCGGCGGCCTTGCGGGTCGTCCTTGGTGCAAACGCAGCCTGCCGGCTTGTGGAATAAAATAGCCTTCGTTTTTTTTGGGAGCGTCGCGCGCTTGCCATCGACCAGCACCTCGTCCTCGTTTTCGTCCACCTGGTGACCGAGGTCGCTGATGGTCACTCCGTTGACCTGCACGCGGCCTTCGGCCACGAGCCCGTCGGCGGCGCGGCGACTGGCGAGCCCGCTGAGCGAGATAAACTTGTTGATGCGCATCATGTTTCGGTACTGTCCATTTCGATTTTGAGCGCCTTCACCTTGCGCCACAACGTGGATCGGCTAATGCCCAGCTTTTCGCAAATCTCCGCCTGGTTCCCCTTGCACACCGAGAGCGCATGCAAAATGTGACGACGCTCCATCTCTTCGAGCGAAATGATTTCGTCCTCGGATTCCTGCGGGGCGCTCTTGCCGGCGGGGCGGGCGAGGGCGTTGTTGCGGGAATTGCCTGCGGTGGGTTCGGCGGTGTGGTTCTCAATGGCTTGGACCGGCTCCACGACGATTTCGCCGTCAATAGCGTCGCTCTTCATGTGCGGGATGGCGAACTGCTTTTCGCGCGCCTCTGCCTGTACTTCTTCGGGCAGGTCCTCCAGGCGGATGACGCCGTTCTCGGAGAGCACAATCGCGTGCTCCACGATGTTCTCGAGTTCGCGGATGTTGCCTGGGTAGGGGTACTTGGTCAGCGCGTACTGCGCGGCCGGTTCCAGGTCCAGAATCTCCTTGTTGTGCGTTTCTTTGTACTTCAAAATAAAGTAGCGGATGAGCGTCGGGATGACCGGCTTGCGTTCACGCAGGGGAGGGAGCTGCAGGTGGAATGTGTTCAGACGGTAGTAAAGGTCTTCGCGAAAATCGCCTTGCAGCATGGCCTGCTGCAGGTCGCGGTTGGTCGCGGCAATCACGCGCACGTCCAGGTAGCGGGCCTCGTTTTCGCCTACGCGGCGAATCTCGTGGCTCTGCAAAAAACGCAGCAACTTCACTTGGGTCGCCGCCGAGAGCTCACCGACTTCGTCGAGGAACAGTGTGCCGCCGTTCGCCGATTCAAACAAGCCCTTCTTGTCCATGGTAGATCCGGTGTAGGAGCCTTTTTTTGCTCCAAAGAGTTCGCTCTCGACCAGGTTCTCGGGAATCGCGCCGCAGTTGACTGCCACAAAAGGTTCGTTCGCACGCTTGCTAAAGCGGTGGACTACGTTCGCCAAGAATTCCTTGCCACTACCCGATTCGCCGGTGATGAGCACGGTACTCGTGGTGGGGGCAATCTTGTAGACCGTCTTTAAAATCTTGCGCATCTCGGGCGTGTCGCCCAGGAGGCTGTCGAGCACCTGCGATTCCATCAGTTGGTGCGTGCTCTTGTTCTGCTGCTGGGTCTGGATCTTTTTGGCTGTGTCCTCGAGCTGCTTGAGCGAAACCGGCTTCATCAAAAAGCTGTTGGCGCCGCGGTTGATGGCGCTGGTGGCGCCGGGCCAGTTTTTGCTGTCGCAAAGCACAAAAATCTCGATGCCGTGATTTTTCTCTTTGAGGTAGCTTACCATGTCCATGTTTTCGAGAGTCAAAAACGGAACTTCGATAAACGCGAGGTCTATCGCTTCGTTTTTGATTAAAGGCATGAGCGCGTCACTGTCGGAACACACCAACAACTCGGTGTCGGGCATGAGCCAGGAACGCTGGATGTCGCTGATAAAGGTTTTATCCAAATCGGCGATCAAGATTTTCATAGATTCTCGATTACTGGTGGTTCTGAATGATTTCCTCGACCTTGGCTCTGATTGCCTGCAGGTCCACGGGCTTGTTGAATGTGGCAGCCACGTCAAAGTGTTGTGCTGTCACCAGGTAGTCTTCGGCTGCGGTGCGTCCGCCACCGCTCACGGCGATGACGCGGTCGCTCATTCCCATACGGCGGAGATCCAAAATCACTTCGTAGCCATCCACATCCGGCATAATGATGTCGGTGATAATGACGTCGAACTTCTTGTTTTGGTACAGGGTCTTGGCTTCCTTGCCGTTCGAAGCAGTTTCCACCTCGTAGCCCTTGATTTCCATGGCCGATTTCAACATGAGGTTGAATTGTTCGTCATCATCAATAATAAGAATGGTGGACATGATCACTCCTTCCTTTTATCGTTAAATTTCTTTGTACAACTTCCAATATAGATTAAATTTCGTGCCTTCGCCAATGGTTGTCTGTATTGTGAAATAGGCATTGCCCTCTTTTAACAGGCGTAAGGCGCTCGAAAGCCCCAATCCCAGGCCTTCGCCAGGGGCTTTGGTGGTAAAAAACGGGGCAAAAATGCGTTCCAGCGTGCCTGAGTCCATTCCGGTACCGGTGTCCGAGACCGATATCTTGACGTAATCCCCGGTCGGGATGGGGGGCGCGTGCGGTGACACAATCTGCTGCAACAGGGATTCCTTGGTGACCGAGAATCCGAGGGTGCCGCCCGTCTCCTTCATGGCGTAAACGGCGTTGTTCGAGAGGTTGCTCAAAATGCGTTCCATGGAAGGCGCCTGCGCCTTGACCTTGATGGAGTCGTCCAACTGCTCGGCGGTAATTTTGATGTTCGGCGGCAAGGTGATGATGAGTTTGTTGATGACATCGCGCACAATGTCGGTGGGCGGGAATACAGTGTCTTCGATCTTGCTCTCGGTTTTGCCTCGCACGGTATCGAGCAGCACGTTCAGCGATTCCTTGCCTCGTTTCGCCGCCTTTGTGGCTTCAAGAACAAAGTTGTTGGCGCTGTCGAGCTGGGCCTTGACTTTTTTGTCGGAGGCGTTGCTGCTGACCGTCCCCAAAATTTCGTGGGCGAGCTCGCAAAATCCGATTTGAGAACCGAGGATGTTGTTGTAGTCGTGGGCGAACGCGCCGCATGCCGTACCCAAGTCCTCAAGGCGCGAATGGATGATCTTTTGTTCGCGCAGTATGTTGCGCTCGCGCTCTAGGCGTTTTTCTTCGGAAAGGTCGATTTTTAGCCCAATGACCTTGTACGGCGGTCTGTTGGTAATGATGGGGATAAAGTGGTTCTGGTAGGTGTAAACCGCTTTCTCGTTTTTGAGGTCCATCGAGGCCTGTTCTTCGGTAATCACGTTGTGGTTGGCGTCCTCGTAGCTCGTGAACACGCTGTTGATGCCATTGTCGCGAGCCTTTTGCTCGTAGGGTGAAATACTGTCGATGGGGTCGGTCGTCTTGTTCAGGTTGCCGCGCACGGCAATGTCTTGCTGGTTTTGCGTTTGGTAAACGCCGTTCTCGTTCTTGGACCAGAACTGGAAGGGCAGTGCGTTGATGAGGGTGACGTTGACGTTCTCGGTTTCCTTGGATTTTTTTTCGGAGATGTCCAACCGGTCCTGGTAACGGATAAGGTCCTGCTTGTACTCGGCGAACTGGCGGTTGAGCGTCTTGATACGTTGCTGGTAAAAGAGCAGGTTCGTCTGGTCGCTCAGCAAAAGCGCGTTCAGCGTGGTTGTCATGGACTGGTGGATCCCAAAGAGCCCCACGTTGAAGGTGTGGAGTTCATCCTTGATTTGAACCTTGACGTTTTCGTAGTAGGCTTCCTGAAAAACGTCAATGCCCGGGAGCAGGTCCTGGACTTTGATTTTTTTGAATTCGGCTTCGGAACACTGGAAAAGCTGCTGTGCGGCGGGGTTGGCGTAGACGACATCCCCTTTGGAACTAAAGTACAGAACGCCGTCGCTTAAACGGAGCAATAATGAATTCAGGAACCAGTTGGAACTTTTGTTCTTGAACGAGATGGAGGTAAAATATTGCCCGTCGATAATGGCGATGAACAGGGCGCAGTACTGGAACCACTGTAAAAAAGTGACTTCCCCTCCGTCCATTTTAAAGTTGTATGCCAGCGGGAGCACAAAGTCGAATGTGATTGGCAGAATGATAAAAAACATGAATGCCGCCAGCATGTAGGTGCCAATTTGCGAGAGCGACAAGTCGCTCGACAGGATGGTCTTTTGAATCAAGACGTAACCGGCAGAGACCAAGGGGGTCATTACAAATATGGCAAAGACGATGGAGAAAGCGACGAATACAGGGCGGTTCTCTAGCCCGTTAATGGGCAGGCTGAAAAGGGTCGCCATTTTTTCGGGAATGGTGCAAAACAGTACGGTCAGAGTAATAACCGAGAGACCGCCCAGTATGTTCATGACAGTCCAAACGTGGGTGTGCCTGATTTTAAAATTGAGTTCCCCCACGCGGTAGGCGGCGTTGCCCAACTGCACCCAGGCGAGCGCCTGGATGCCGAAAATGACTTGCCTAAAAATGGTATGCTCGTAGCCGCCGCAAAACAGGTTTCCAATAATGTTGGCGTTGTTCCAAACGCACAAAATGACTGCATATTGGTAAACCGGTCTTGGCAGCTGCCGGCTCCTTATTTTTTGGCCAATGCTAAAGGGGAAAAATACGGCAATGACCAATGCAACACAGGAGAGGACCAGTGTTACAGGGGAGCTGGAGAATAAAACTTCGTGCATACCGATAAAAGTAACTCTTATTTAATGCGTTTTATACCAAAGGTCCTGGTCTTGTCGTAAGAATCCTTGGCGCTAAAGCGCTCCTGGGTCTTGGCGTCCTTGGTGGTGCTCGGTATAAACTTGGTCTTGAGTTCAGCCTTGTAAATGTAGGCGCCGGTGCCCACGGCCTTCCCGTCCTTGGAGCGAACGCCCGTATTTTGGGTGTTCGTCCATTCCACATACAAGGTGACCTTGTTGTTGTCGGAGAGGTAGGCTTCTGGAGTCACATCATAGTTGCCCGAAATACGGTTCACGAAGGTGCCCAGGTTGGTATAGATGGGCATGTCGTACTTGATTTGCAGGGACTTCCAGGCGGCGGGCTCGTTCTTGGCGGCTCCACGGGGGACGGTGAGGTCGAACACCCAAACGGCGCCGGTAAGCGGTGCAACCGTGGTGTCTATGCCCTTTTGCAGAACAACCCCGGTCTTGGTGTCGATCAGGTCCAGCTTGCCGGAGGCCTGGTTCTTGATGAAAAGGCGCATGGTCGGGTCCTTGTCGGTCGCCGTGGCAATGGAAGAATTGATATTGGAAACGGCGCTCTTCACGTACACGTTGAACGTGATTTCGGGAGTGCCCTCGCTACCGATGGTGACCCACGGGTTGTCGGTGGCGGGCGAGTTCCCGCTCATATCCGCAAAGGCGCTCTGCAGTTTGGGGGCAAAGCGGGCACGGTCGCCTTCCATAATGAATTCGCTTGAGGTGTCAATGGCGTTGAGCGTCATGCTCCTTTGCACCCAGCGGTAAACATTGTCTTTGTTGACGGCGAGGTTGTCGCGCTCGCGCAAAAAGAGTGTCCGCATAGAGTCGATGGTCTGCACCGGCTCGCTTATGAACAAGGTCAGGTTGTTGAGACCGGTATTTTGCAGCGAGGCCGAGACAAACACAGGGCCCACATGGTCTTCGGCGTAAATGGAGTTGCTCTCGTAGGCGGCTCCGGCACCCAGGTGTTGCACGGCCAGGCCGGCACCCACAAGTGCTTTCCCGTTGACTTCGCCGTCGTACGGACCGTTGGTGTTGCCCAAAGCGAAGGGCTTTGCCAAGGTGAGGTGCAACGATTTTGCGTCGGCGCTGAACTGGAGCGCCGACTTTTCGACGGCAAGGGTCTCGGGGGTGGCGCTGCCGAATATGAGAGTCAGGGAATCGGGCATGTGCTTGGCGTCAACCGCCTGCATAAATTCCACTTCGGCGTATTCGGCAATGCCGTCTTCGTCCTTGTCGTCGATCAGGGCCGAGACCATGGGAATCGGGCGGATCTTCAGCAGCACGGTGACTTGCTTGGGCGTGCAGGAACCAAGCTCGTTGCCCGCCAAGTCTCTGATGGGAGTTGTCGGGATTAGTTCCACAGTCATGCCTTCGGTAATCAGCGAGCCTCCGCCGGCATCGAACGCAATCTCGAATTCCCAAATGTTCAGGGAGTCGTTGTAGAGCCTTACGTTTTTCACCGTGGGGGCGATCTCGGCGGAGTTCACCTTGAGAGGCCATTCGGCTGGTGTCTTGATGGGCTCGCTAAACTGGATGTAAACGAAGTCGCTCGTGGCGTCGTTCAAACGCTCCAGTACTGAGACCGAGACCAGGTTGGGCGGCATGCCGTCTTGGTAAAAGTCCTCTGCCGTCTTGACCCCTTCCTGAGTGTTGCTGATGAGCGAGATGAATCCAACGGGGTTCGTGTTGATGGTCGTGTCGTTGATGCCTGCGCCAACAACCAGTTGTTTGCCGTTTTGGGCAATTACATTGGTCGAGGAGAGCGTGTCCCCGCGGTAAACGAACTTGATTGCGTTGAAACTCTGTCCTTCGGTGGCGACGTACTCGTTCGAAAGCGTAATGTCAAAGGCGTCGGGGATGTCGTCGCAGTCGGTGTCGACCATCTTGGCTACGTCAATGATGGGCCAGGGCGGCAATTCTTCGATAATGAGGACTGCCGTAGCCGGGCTGTACGTGTACTTGGCGGTGTTGTTGCCAAGCGCCTTGAGGATGGTTGTGGTCGCCGTCTCGGAACTCACGTAGAACACGCCTTCACCGTTGATGATGTCGATCTTTTCGACAGGGTCGGCAGACGTGGGCGAGGTGAAGAACTTGGCGTATCCCGATTCAGAGGTGACCAGGACGGTCAGCGGATCTGTGTCGAGCAGAGCCATGTTGCTGTCGAGCAACTGCACGTGGACCTCGACCATCTTGCCGGTGTAGAACTTGACGGTGTCGACGGTGAACCTGAGGTGGCGCTGTTCCGGTGGCGTGGTGATGGTGTCAACCTCGACGTTGGTGCGGACTACGGCGCAGGCGCAGTCGTACTTGTTTGTGGAACTCATGTTTGCGGCGTGGTTGTGCCAGCTGACCCATTCGTAGTAGTTGTTGCCGTATTGCGCCTTGTAGGGGAAGTTGAACGAGAGGGAGTCTTTGCGAGGCGCCGAGGGGAATTCAACGAAATCAATAATCGACAGTGCGTTCATTTCAAAGTCATCTAGGAATCCTGTCGGCGAAACACGGCTGCCGCCAATATAGGTTATGTTGCTGTCGGTAGTTTCCAATGAACTGTGCGGGGTTACAAACGGGCTTGTAAAGTTGAGGCTCACTGTACGCGGCATTTGCGGGCCGGTTTCGGGCGTGTAGTCGGGGCCATAGCCGTAAATGTGCTTGCCGTGGTAGTAAACCACTACATACGGGTCTCTTGTAAAGGCGGGGACCCTTTCGCCCTTTGAGTTGACTTCAATTAGGGTGGTCTCGGAATTGCTGAAGTACGGGGCCTGGGTCAGGTCAATACCTTCAAATTGCTCCGGGTCGTCTTCGGCATTATGCGCAACAAGGGACCATCCCTCGGTAAAGTCCTTGAAGGTTCCCGTCATAAACTTGAGTTGGAACAGCATTTGCCCAGAGACCTTTAGGGTATCCCCTATGGTAATGGGTATGTAATACTGGTCTTTTTCCAAGGTGGGCGACCCGAATGAGATGCTTTTTATTGAGGTCATCGTTCCTTCGCCGCCCCAGTTTTGGGTGAGGGGTGCCCACGAAATGGGTTGGAAGGTTGAACTCTTGCCAAGGTAGAGGCGAATCTCGAAATCGTGGAACGCCATCGTGTCGTTGTTGGCGATAGAAACAATGAACTCGTGGCAGTCCTTCCAATCGGTACATTCTGCTTGGTAAGAAGTGGGCTTTATATAAATGTCCAAGTCGGCGTAGGTGGAGTATTGTTCCGTGGTAAAGCTGTAGTAGTTTCCACCGTTGTTGTCTGTGGTTGCTCCCGAGGATACGCTAAAGTAGTAGGTGGTGCCTGCGCTCAAGTTTGTAAGCAGGACTTCGTGGAAAAGGACTGCGCCGCCCTCGGCGGGTTGCGATTCGGTAAGATTCGAGCTGCTGGTCCCGTAGTTCACGATTCCGTTCAGTCGGTCGCTGCTCCACCAGTAAATCTTGGCGCTGCGGTTGTCCACCTGGCAAATGGTGACGCCGCTGATGGTGGTGTTGAGCGGGGTCATGGTGAACTGGTACCATTGACCGTGATTGTCGTCGGTGCCAATGTTGTGCTTGACGTCCATGCCCTCCAAGAAGAAGTAATAGGTTTGGTTGGGTTCGAGCCCGTCAATGGTCAACGCACCGCCCTTGCTGGCCGTGGTCTGCGTGACGGATTTTGCAGTGCTGGCGTCAGGTGTGGTGTTGTAGAACACCGTGGTGAGGGCGACTTCGTTGGCGTCCCAGCTAATGGTGGCCGAGGTATTAGAAATGGGAACTCCGGCAACATTGCTGTACAGGGGCCCTTCGGCATCTTCGGGCAGTGTCTCTGCTAGGCTTTGGGCTGGGATCAAAAGCTGTGCCGAAAAGTCAATGCACGTTTCGGTAACTGTCCAAAATTCCCAATAATCTTGCAATACGGCGTCGGGGAAGGTGCCGCCCATCAAGGCGCCCAGTGGGCAGGTGTACTTATAGGGCATGCCGCCAGCATTGTATCCGTCGGGGTTGGCGGCACGGTTGTGCGGGTGGTTCAAGTTTTTGTCGCCGGCACCCATCAAGAACGAAACGTCCCACGGGTTCGCGCCAAGGCTATAATAAATGTTGTCGAGGGCAAGCTGCTTGTATACATCCTTTTCTTGACCGGTGGTGATTTCAGAAAGCATAAAGATGGCGTTTGCCGCGCCCAGATTGTAGCGGTTCAATCCCCAGCCGCTGCTGGTCCATATCAGGTTGTAAGGAGGGACCGCCTTGACCGCTCCGAAACGGTTTGTAAATCGCGGAGTGCCTTCAGAGCCATCGTCGGTCAAACGACGGAGGCTGTTGGTGGACCGCTGTATTAATGTATCCCTTTCCAGTTCTCCAACGCCGTAGCTAGCCGCGGTCTCTTGGTCCTTCAAAATGAGCTTGACAAAAGAGAACAAAACGTGGGCGTGGATGTTTTCGTAGTCCGTCATCCAGCCGCCAGGGTAAAATCCGCTTGTGAGGCCAAGGTAGCCGCCCTTGAAGTAGGGACCTGCGTCGTCGGGCTCGTTGTTGTAACCGTAATTGGTGGAATTGTCGTTGATTGTCAAATCTTTGTACAGGTCGTTTTGGTAGGTGGGGTCGGCGGTGGCGTACCAAAGCGCCAAGGCGGCTGCGGCCGCATTGTCGGTTCTGTTGGTTATGTTGGAGCTTCCGGTATAGAATCCCTTCAACTTGCCGGTTACATTTAGGTAGGATTTTTTGACCACATTTGCGTAGATGTCTTTTGCCGCTTCCAAAAGGGAGTCTGCATAAACCGGGTCAAAAACATACCAGGCGGCAGCCACTTCGGCGAGGACAGCGGCATACATGCCCGAAACGTTGCCGGCAGAGTCTGCCACATCGCGGTCGGGCCCTCCCTTGGAATGGGGCTGGGCATCCTGCTTTTCGGGCACGTCCCAGTATTCATGGTCCACCTGGTCTACGCCAACCGAGTGGTACATGTCGCCCTTGGCAATCAACCCGTCTGCTTTAGACGCCTTGTACAATTTGAAGATAAAGTCTGCGCCAATCTTGGCTTCGTAAAGCAGGTCAGGGATGCCGTCCGTGATGGCTGTGTCGGCGTAGGAGTTGCCGTAACGGTCCTCTGCCTTGTCTTGGTAAACCAGGTATGTGGTAATCAAAACGTAGGCTGCAAAGCCCAGGGTCTCTGAAACTTTAAAGTGGTCTCCGCAGTCGTGCCAGCCACCGGTAAGGTCGTGGCCTATTTTAGAGCCGTCCTTCAAGTGGCAGGCGGCATGTGTGTGTGATTTTGTATTTCCGCAGCGTTGTGAGCCAAAGAATTGTAGGGAGTATTCCAAAACCGAGTTGAAAATGGACGGGTGAACGTGGAATGTGGCGGAGGTGTCTCCTCCGCAAACCACAAAGTATTCGCCTATGGTCGCCAGTTCGCTAAAATCTGCTTTGTATAGGGCCTCGGTGCCTGCGACAGCGGTTGCGGAGTCTGCCAGGCTGAATGAATACAAGGTGTTGTCGTTTCCCGCTTTAAGGACTCCCGCCACCCAAAAGTTGGGCTTTGGCGCATTGGCGTCGGCTAAGGTGAGATTTTTTGCAGAAATTACGTCTTTTTTTGTATTCGCGTCAACGACCTTGAACGTTTGTGCCGAGGGATCCGCCACATAGGCATACTTGTTGTCTTGTGGGCGGAAGCCACTTTGGTTAACACGAATTACGCGACGATTGAAAACGTTCATCGAGTCAAGGTACCTGCGTTCGTGAACCTTGTCGGTACGGTCGATATTGGGCAGCTCCGCCATCGCCTGGTTGGCGAGGCTCAAACCCAAAAGGAATATTCCGGCTAATATCTTTTTCATTCTATTTACTTCTTTTTAGCGCGTTTGAAACCAAATGCCTTTGTGGTATCGTCAGAACTTGAACTCTTTTGCTGAGTTTTGGTGTTTGTTTCTTTTGCCTTGAAGGTGAACTTGGCGATGTATGCGCCAGTTCCGATTTTTTTGCCCTTGCTCGAAATGGGAGCTTCTCCATTGTGGGCGAGCCATTCCAAGTTCATGCGAATCACGCCGTCGTCCGAAATGACTTTGCGAACGGTTTCTCCGTTGATGGTTATGGTTTCGCTGTTGATGAATTGCCCCATGTTGTCGAACACTTCAATGCTGAATTTTACATCAATGAGATTGACAAGGGCGACCTCCCCTCCGAGGGTGTCCAATATAAGCGCCGACGGTAAAGTGATTTCAATGCCGAATACAGGACCTGCGTGCAGATAGCTATTGTCTGCAGCGTTAGTTGTAGCCATCAAGATGTTATTCATGATGTTGGTGAAGTATTCCTTGCCTTCTTTGAGTACCGTAATGCGGAAAGCTTCATCCTGGGCGGGCGGGAACGCGCTGTAGGAGAATTCGTTGCCGTTTGCCTTGGTGACTCCGTTAGCAAGCGTTACTTCGAACTTGATATTGCCCGCTGCGCCAGTGACCATCCTCCACGGATTTTTGTCGGTGGGACTGTTGCCGGCAACGTCTTTGTAACGGCTGAGGTTCATCAGAGGAACAAGCCTAATGGAATCGCCTGCATGGATGGCATCATCGGCGTCAGTCATGTAGGTGTATGTCTGTTTGGAACCATTCATCCTTACTACTTTGGAACTACGGAGGTATACGCCTGCGGTGGAACCACGTTTGCGCTCAATGTATTCCAGTGCATCGGAAGAGTCCGCGACCAGAGGCTCAGAAGCTATCACAGTAAGGGTGGTGAAACTGCCGCTGGAATCGGCCTTGGCTGTTACCAGAATTGGCGGACACTTGTCAAATAGTGTTGCTGTATTGTCGTCAAAGAATCCGCCCAAAGGTCCTTTGCGAGGCAATAAGGTGCCGTTGCCACCTTGTGCGCCATATGTTGTGTTGGCGTACACGCCTTCGGGGATAGGAATCCTAATGACCGTTGCTGTGGACTGTACCGTGTCATACCCGATGGTGACAATCTCCGGGATGAAGGTGGAATCTATAGTTGTCGTACAGTTGGTCTTGTCTTCTTTGGTGGTTATTGTCATAGAAAGAGTGTCGATGTGGTCTACCACGTCGGTTTCCAACCCGGTGATAGAATCAATGACGTAGACTTTCCTGGTGTTGTAAACGGTATCTTCCTTTGTGGCGCAAGTCGTGCTAGACCTTGTGCTCCAAGTGCCGTTAGCGGAATCCAACTGCGTAATGGGCTTTGCCGTTTTTTCGCCATAAATGGTGTCAAGTGCCCAGCCGTTGGTGGGCATGGCAAAGGCGTGGTACACGGAAGGGCTACCCCAATAGACGTCAATTGTATCCACCATGTCTTTGTCGCGGAGCGTCTTGGTGAACTCAATGTAAATTATGTCGGGGTTGCCGTCGCCCTCCTTGTCTTCGATGTAGGCGTACTTGACAGGGATAGGACGGATGGATTCAATGATGGTTACCGGGCCATTGCATGTCGAAAGCGGGTTTGCGGCCATATCACTAATAGAAATCCCTTCTGCAATTTCGGCCTTGTAATCTTGCTTTACAATGACTCCGTCGGTATTGCCTTCAATAACGTACTGCCATGTTTTTCCGTTATCCGAGGTGGTAGCCTTAATTACCGAGATGGAAGTTTGGTTCACTTCGGCGCCGTTATTGACAACGCGAAGAATCCAAGAGTTTTTGGACGGAATATTCACCGGTTCCGAGAAGGCTATTTTCAAGGTGTCTTGAACACGGGCGTGATTCTCGTTTTCAAGGATTGCCACCGAGGTGAGCTTGGGGGCGATTCCGTCAGAAATATTTGCGGTCGCCGTCTTGACGATATTGTTCTCGGTCATGTAAATGGTGGCCTTACCCACAGGTGCGGTGGTTTCGGGGACCAAGGACTCGTCTATGGCGATGACCGCCTCGGAACCAGATACGGTCTGGGTAGGCTTGAGCATAAAGCTGACAGAGTCGCTGTTGACAGGGTTTTCCATTTCAACAAGGACGCTGTCCAGCTTCAGCAAGGAACCGTCGAACTGGCTTCCACTGAAGGTCAGTGTCAGCTGGTCCGCCTTGGAATTGCAGTTCTCGTCTTGCATCATGACAGTTTGCGGAATCGGAGTGGTCGGGTTCGCGTAGAAGTACTGCGAAGTCGAGTCTTCGTCATCGTCGGCGTCAATGTAAATGACGTTGATGGTGTCACCGCCAACGAGGGCCACATTGGGGAGCACGGCGTTGGAGTTGTTCACAGCCGAGAACCAATCGCTTTCGAAGTAGCCGAGGGCTTCGTCGGTGCGCTTCAGGGTAACAGACGTTGCTTCGCCGGTTCTAGAGTTGTGCAGCGTGACAGAGACGGTTTCGTGCTTGTTGTTGTCCTTGTCGCTCACGAAGATCTTGAACTTCATGGGGTCTTCGGTAACAGGGCTCGAAACGGAGCTCCCGTCTTCACGGAGCAGTTGCAGCTTGCCGGCAGTACGGTCGCCCTTGCTAAACTGTACATAGTAGTTTCTGTTCACAAAGGCGCAACCGCCAAATTCCTGGCAAGACTCGCATTCGGGGTTTGGCCCTGCAAACACGGTGATGTCGACCTTGTTTGTGCCTATGGTCATTTTTACCGGGATGTTGAGCAGGTAGCGTCCTGTGGACGGGTCGTAGACTGCCGCAGTTTCTCGTTGAGCCTTGGAGAGGGCGACGCCGTTTACCCAGATGTCGGTGATGTAGCCGCTCTCGGTGACAACGGCGGTGCCGGTCGCATACAGGGTGCTCTTACTGGAGTCAATCTGAACGTATGAACCATTTGAAAGGTTAAAAGGAGGGTCGTAGGAAACAGTGAGTTTGTAGTCGGCACGCTTGGTTGCCATTTCGCTGTACGAGGGGCTGAAGCCCGAGATGAATTCATCCTTGCGGTAGACTGCAATGTAAGGATTTACTGGTGCATGTTCCTTGTCGCCTTGGTCCTTCTCCCATTCGGGCATGCCGTCGTAATCGGCGCCGTCGATTTCCCTTTTGTGCGGCGCCCAGCTCCAGTGACCGCCTGCGGCTGAGAAACGGATTTTCCCCGGTTGACGAAGGGTCTCACAACCGCCGTTTTGGTAAATGCCCGAAGAGAACCCGAGGTCAATGCGCATACGTGATGCAGACTTGATTTCGGTGCCGCCTAGCGGTATGGGGAAGTACCAGCCGTAGGTGCCTGTTGCCGCATCGTAGGTGTCATCGAGCCTGATAGGCACGGAATGACGGAGGTTGTAACGAATCATTTCATCGGCGGAGGAACCGTCGGTGGTCAAGCAAGGCTTGTTGAAGCCCGCTTCGTCGTAAGCCTGGCAAATGTCTTCGTCAATGAGCAGGGGGCAGGTTCCCGGTTGGTTGTTCTCGCCAGGTGTGGCCTCAATCTCATCGGGGCGTGCTGTTACGTAGAGGCGAAGTTCCAAGCTGTCAAAGGCTCGTTCTTCGTTATTGACAAGGTTCAGGTTCATGAAGTCGAGCCCGGTGAACTCGTACTGGTAGGCGGTAACGTCAAAATTGTAACGCGTGACAGGTGTCGTGAACTTGAGCGGAGCGCCCTTGTCGTTGATGCAGCTCCGGCTTCCGTTACTTTCGACACAATAATAGTAGGTCGTTTTTTCTTTGAGGCCACCAATCTTTACGTAGTGGAAGTTGGTGGGGATTCCCGAGACATCGGCGTTGATGTCGCCCGTATTCCACTGCATTTTGTCGTAGCTGGTGAGGGTCGTGTCCCAATACATTTTGGATTCGTACTGGCCATTGGGAGTGTACCACATGATTTCGGCGCTGTCGGAGCTCAGGTTGCAAACTTTAATGTTCTGGATGTCGGCATCGCCTGGCGGGCTAACGAGCGTCGTAAACGAATAAGGGGTTGAGGTACTGTCGACAAGCCACTTGGTGGTGTAGGCCTCGCTGCGGCTGTTTATGGCAACGACCTTGAAAAAGTATGAAGTCCCGTTTTGGAGCCCGGTAAGATGAATCTCGTGAGACATTCCAGGCACAGTGTCTTTGACGGGGACGTTGAAGGGGCCGGTTTCGTTTGTGCTGTAGAGGATCATCGCAGTGCCGCGGATGTCCTGGGTGATTTTAACGATGGCGGAATCGTAGCCCACATAGCGGATTTCAACGCCAATGTCCTTGGGGGCACGGTTCCGGTCCTCCTCTTTGATGACCATCGTCGCTGCGGCAAGGAACATGGATGTTGCGTCAATACAAGTCTCTTCCTTAAAATGGTCCTTCCAGCTATATGCCATGCCAGGAATCCAGGCGTTCCCTTCTTTGGGTGCAGGAGCACCAATGAGGGCGCCTACAGGGGGGGTATATTTGTAGGTGGCGCCGGGTATGTTTTTGCCTTCGGGGTTTGCTGCGCGGTGGTGGGGGTGGGCGTCGTTTTTGTCGCCAACGCCAATCAAGAACGAAATGTCCCACGGGTTTACGCCGAACAGGTAGTTCAACTGGTTAATGCCCAACTGCTTCATGGCGGCGGAGTTCCAGTTTTGCACGCCCTTTTGAGGCAGGCGGACGCCCTCTAGGTCTTTGGTCACGTCGACGTAGGCGAAAAGGTCAAAAATATTACCCGCTTGGTAACGGTTGTAAATCCATTCCATTTGGTATTGCATTTGGTACCACAGGTCTGTCGCTGTCACGATGGCCGTTCCGTTGTCGGGGTGCGGGATAGTGATGCCGTTTGACCCGGAGGAGGACCTTGCGGAGATATTGTTTGCGAGTGTGTAGGCGATGTTCTCGGCGTAAAAAAGTCGGTCGTCGTGTGAAATTCCAAAGGAAGCCGCGGTACTATCGTCTTTTAAAAGCAGCTTGTAGAATGAGTAAAGGGCAAAGGTTTCGACATCGGCCCAAGATGTGTTGGAGGACTTTTTCATGCCGTTGGGGGACGCGGCAAACCACCCGCCCCGGAAGTGGGCTACACCAACATTGTCGTCGTTGCGAAGGGTTTGGTCCTCGGCGGCGTCGTTCAAGTATTTCATGCCGGAATCGGGGTAGGTTCCATAATGGAGGGCGACTGCCGCGATACTGATGTCGTCCAGATATGAGTTGCCGCCGTTATAGGCTGCGCTAGACCATGTACCTGGTTCGGTATTGTGTACAAAAGGCTTTCCACCACCGTAGGTGGGGTTGCCGAGGGCCAGGTTCTTGGCAAAGTCGTACATGGCGACCGCGACCATTTTGCAGGAATCGGCGAAGGCCTTGTCGTAGCGGGCGTAGTCACGTCCCAAAATGGCGAGGCCCGCTGCAATTTCGCTAGAAACATTGGCGCCCAATTCGCCCAGGCGGACGTCTCTTTCGCTGGGACCGCCGCTGCCTTTGCGTGTTGCGGGAATGGCATCCTGGATTTCGGGCCTGGCCCACCAGCCGTGGTCGGCGCCAAAGTTACCAATAGAAACGGGCATGTTGTCGATGACGCCATTGGCTACGCGATAGGCCCTTAAAAAGAAATCGGCGCCGTGCTTGGCTTCACGAAGAATGTCGGGAATATCGTCAATATTGACAGTCTCGCCATGGTTGTAGGCGTAGTTGTTGTCATCGCGGTCTGCGTTGCCAGCTGCAGTCGTGGTTAACACCATAAAAGAGAGACCTTGGGTGTAAGACTCCTTCAGGTGGTCTCCGCAGTCATACCAGCCGCCTTGCAGGTCGCCCTCTTTCACGGTAATACCGGCCGTGGAGCCTCCCGAGCCGCTATTTACGAGAGGGCCTCCGCCATCCTTGGTGTGGCTCGGCTTGTGGAACCAGGACTCCGAGTTGCCGCTACGGTTGATGCCAAAAAACTTTAACAGGGCGTCGCGAATCATGGAGTAAACTCGCTCGCTGATGATGAAGGTCGAGGAATATTGGTTGAGAACCTTAATGCGGTATCGGGTATTGTGGGCCAGGTTTTCTGCAAGCTGGGATAGGTTGCCAATGCAAACTTTGCCGGAGGGGCCCTCTGTCTCGGTGTTGTAGCGAACCTGGTCATTGGTCGCTGCATCGGTGGATGCTATTATTTCCCAGGACGATGACGTTGATAAACCAGAGGGCGTGAAAGTCCCTCCGGTTGCGACTTCGTTGCCGTCTAGGTCCACGATGGAGAAATTCTCGGTACAGTTCCCGCTAGAAACATAGTAGAACTGCATTTCTGGGTCGTCGGGAAGATAGCCCGCTTGGTTCACACGGATACGTCCGATGCGCATGTTCATTGCGTCTATAAAAGCCTGGTTCAGCGTATCGGGAATAAAGGCGTTTGGCTTAAAGTCCTGGGGTACGGAACCTACCTTTGGAACGGTATTGTGCTTGGAGGGGTTCGGAACAAAATGACTAAAGCTCTGCACGGTTCCGCCGTCGTCGACGGAAGCGGTATCCCATTTCATAGGCCAAACAGGGCGGATGAGATCATAGGGCGTCGGTTGTTCTTGATCGGCGGCAAAGGCGCATGACACAAAAAAGGCGAAAAGCAATAAAACAAAAGCCGGCATGAAGCCTCCTTTTCATAACATTGATCCCAATCACATTATGAAAATAGGCTTTTTAGCTGCTTTTGTCAAAAACGAAAGAAAAAAAAACGGACTAATACGGACTAAAAACGACTCTTTTTTTTATATTCATTCCTATGAGAGTGTTTAAAAAAAGTTTTTTGTTAAAAAGTGCTGTTTTAATGGGTTTTTGTACCGGTTTTTATGCCTGTGGGTCGGACTCCCCTTCGGAGTCTTCTCCGGGTGATACCCCGATTGCAGAACAGCCGGTCAGTTCCGCAGACGTCCTTGTAGAGGGATCTTCGGAGTCTATTCCGTCATCGGCCGAACCAGGAACAAATGCGTCGTCCGCCACTGGAGATGTCGGCAAGTCCTCTGCATTGACGCCTAAAAGCTCCTCGTCCACTCAAAAACCCGCAGTTTCGTCGTCTTCCAAAAAGACTGAAACCGTGAGTTCCGAGGAAATTTTGAACGAACCCACCAATTTGGTTAATGGAAAATGCGGCCCGCAAAGTCCGATTGTCGAGCGCGACAGCATGGCCTCATGGGTTTTCACGCGTTCCTCGGGCGACGTATTTGACCAAATCTTGGCTCCATTCGTGTGGACGTTTGATGACGGCAAGTCGTTGCAAGGAAACGGGTTAAGCACTGTGAATCTACGTTATTCTAAATCGGGTGTCGTAACAGCGCGGCTTTCTGTAGATGGCAACGCCATTACCTGTAGTCCGCTGCAAGTCCAGGGCGAGCCGATTACTATTTCGTCTTGCAAGGCCGACAAGGCTGCTGCCAAGCCGGGTGATGTTATTACCTGGAATGTGGTCGCAGAGTCCAAATCTCCAATTATTTCGTATGATTGGTCCACTGATTTTGAAGGAGTCTCCATTACAGGTACTGGAGCCTCCGCTTCACTTACGGCGACTAGTGCCATGCATAAGAAAAAGGTGGCTTCAAAAGTCGTCGTGACCAATGAAGATAAAACAGTGCAAACTTACGCATGTGAAGGAGTCGGTGTAGTTGATCCGGACCAAGTCGATATCGTTTTATCCAAATCGGCTTCCGATTCTTCCAAGGCATTCCCGACAGCGCAAACAGTTGTAGTTCAATACCCCTCTGATGCCGTGAATTGCCAAATGATTTGCGGCGCCCAGTCTGATGGAGTTCTTCTGGATATAGACGGCGAAGAATACACGATAGATTATTCCTTGAACATTAGCCCGAAGGGTTGCAAAGATGGTGCTGCCGCCGGCACAAAAATGTCGGTGACCGCTTCTATGCGGGTGCTGTGCTATGTCGCGTACTAGCGGCGCTGCATGAGTAAAATCCGTTACGCTGATTTGAAAAAAGCCCGGCTGCGGTCGGGCTTTTTTGTTTTTTTTCGAAAGTAAAAAAAGATGTAAATTTTTGGTTGCGATTTATGAAAACGTAAGAAAAAAAATTTTTGTTCTTGAACGGACAGCAATATGTAATCGAAGAAGGCAAGGTCGTTATTGTGGACGAGTCTACGGGTCGTAAAATGCCCATGCGTTCGTGGAATGGCGGCTTGCATCAAATGATAGAGATTAAGGAGGGGCTCGAGGTGTCTGGGCTCAAGGAAACCGAAGCCCGCATGAGTTTCCAGCGGTTCTTCCGCCTGTACAGGAATTTCTCGGGTATGACCGGGACAGGGAAGGAGGCTTCGCGCGAGTTCTGGACCATATACGGAGCCCCTGTGGTGTGCATTCCCAACCATCGCAAGTGCTTGCGCAAGGTCGGCGTGCTCAAGGCGTATTCCACCAAGAAGGCAAAACGGGACGCCATTGTCCGCGAAGTCGTCCGTTACCACAAAATGGGGCGCCCAGTGCTGATTGGAACCAAGAATATTGACGAGAGTGAAATTCTTGGGGAACGTATAACGGAGCTTGGTCTCAGCTGTCGGATCATTAACGCCGTGCGCAGTGAAGAGGAGGCCGCCATTATTGCCGAGGCGGGCAAATTGGATGCTGTCACGGTGGCGACGAATATGGCTGGCCGCGGGACCGATATTAAGATTGATGAAAAAGTGCGAAAGTTGGGTGGGTTGCATGTTATAGCCACCGAGTGCAACCCTTCATCCAGAATAGACCGTCAGCTCTTTGGGCGCGCTGCGCGCCAAGGGGACCCTGGCAGCGCGAGCCATTACGCCTGCTTTGAAGACGATGTGCTCAAACGCAATTTGCCACCTACGTTGATGCCTATGTTGCGGCACTTGGGCGTACTTTCGACGTTGGTTGTAAAATGGGCTCAGTTTATCGCCGGCCGAAAAGCGTACCAGAGTCGCCTTGCGGTTATGCGAACCGACAATTGGCTCGAAGAATCGCTTGGCTTTAGCTCCGGCGATATTTGATTTGCTTGGACCTAAGTTTGTTTCAATGCAAAAAAAGACCCGGCCTTGCGGTCGGGTCTTTAAACTTGTTCGGCGCTAGCCTAGAATCAGTCCCCAGTGAAGATGATCACGAGAACGGAGGCCACGAAAGCGGCAGACACGATCAGGAATTCCCACGGGTTTTCCATGATGGTGGAGCTGGCGGTTGCACCCTGGGATTCGCCTTCGGCCTTGGCGGTCTCGGCGGCTTCAGCCTTGGCAGCTTCTTCGGCGGCCTTCTTGTCAGCTTCGGCCTTGGCGAGGGCGGCGCTGTCTACCGGGGCTTCTTCCTTCTTTTCGAGGACTTCGGCGGCGGCTGCGGTGTCGGCCTTGGCGGTGTCAGCAGCGGCGGCTACCGGGGCAGCGGAGTCGGCCGGGGCGGCAGCGGCTTCAGCGGGCTTGGCGGAGTCGGCCGGTGCAGCAGCGGCTTCGGCAGGAGCGGCAGCCGGGGCGGCTTCTTCAGCCTTCTTGGCGGTGTCGGCCGGGGCGGCAGCAGGAGCAGCAGCGGCTTCGGCAGGGGCAGCGGCAGGGGCAGCGGCAGGAGCAGCAGCCGGAGCGGCGGCAGGAGCAGCAGCCGGGGCAGCGGCAGGAGCAGCAGCCGGAGCAGCGGCAGGGGCGGCAGCCGGAGCGGCTTCGGTCTTGGCCGGGGCAGCCTTGGCGGCAGGTGCGGCCTTAGCAGCCGGAGCGGCGAAGGCAACAGCAGCGGCAACGACTGTTGCCATTAAAATCTTCTTCATCATAGTACATTCCTCTTTGATGGTTTGTTAAAAATCACCTTAAAGATAACACTTCGGGGGGCGGTTCGGTTAAAAAAATTTAAAAAAAGTGGAAAAAAAGCCCTTGATCCTAAAAAAAATGCCTTAAATCGCTTTTTTGGGGCGCATCGTCATAAAAAATTTTTTTGATATGCTGTTCTTTGATAAAAAACAGGGTGTGGTTCTTTTTTATATCTTTCCCCCTGTAACGACAAACCAAAAAGGCAAATGTTATGGCATTCAAATACGAAGCGACCGTTCAGCACGGCGAAGACAAAACTGAATATGTGAACCTCGGCAAGGAAGGCGTTTCCGTCGCCGAGTTCGAAGGCAAGAAGATTCTCAAGGTCGAGAAGGCTGCCCTCACGAAAATCGCCCAGGCGGCTTTCGAAGAGGTGGAATTCTGCCTGCGCCCGGCCCACACGGCCAAGGTCGCAAAGATTTTGCAGGACCCGGAAGCTTCGGACAACGACAAGTTTGTCGCCCTCACCATGCTCAAGAACGCCTGCGTTGCCGCCAAGGGCATCCTCCCGTTCTGCCAGGACACCGGTACGGCAATCTGCGTTGCCCACAAGGGCCAGCAGGTGTGGACGGGCTTCGACGACGCCGAAGCAATTTCGGAAGGTGTCTACAACGCCTACACCACCAAGAACCTGCGCTACAGCCAGATTGCACCGCTCACGATGTACGAAGAAAAGAACACCGGTTGCAACCTGCCTGCCCAGATCGACATCCACGCCGAAGAAGGCGCCGAGATGAAGTTCCTCTTTGTGGCGAAGGGCGGTGGCTCTGCCAACAAGACTTACTACTGGCCCATGACCAAGGCGCTCCTCAACCCGAAGTCCTTGGAAAAGTTCCTCGCCGAAAAGGTGAAGACCTTGGGTACTGCGGCATGCCCTCCGTACCACCTCGCGATTGTGATTGGCGGCACTTCTGCCGAAATGAACACGCACATGGTGAAGCTCGCTAGCTGCGGCTATCTCGACGATATTCCGACCAGCGGTTCCGAAGGCGGCCGTATTTTCCGCGACCTCGAAATGGAAGAAAAGGTTCTGCACATCTGCCAGAAGACGGGCATTGGCGCCCAGTTCGGCGGCAAGTACCTGGTGCACGACGTGCGCGTGATTCGCGCTCCGCGCCACGCTGCAAGCTGCCCGGTTTCTATCGGTGTTTCTTGCTCTGCCGACCGCAACATCAAGGCAAAGATTGACGAAAACGGTCTCTGGCTCGAAAAGATGGAACACCATCCGGAAAACTACATCCCGGCAGGCAACGCCGTGAACCTCGCTCCGGCCGTTGAAATCGACCTTGACCGCCCGATGAAGGAAGTGCTCGCCGACCTCACCAAGTATCCGGTGAAGACGCGCCTCAGCCTCAAGGGCACGATGATTGTGGCCCGCGACATGGCTCACGCCAAAATCGCTGAAATCTTCGACAAGCAGGAACGCGGCGAAGAACTCACCGACGAAGAAAAGACCGTATTGAAGGTCGTGTCCGATCACCCGATCTACTACGCCGGCCCGGCCAAGACTCCGGCAGGCATGCCCACGGGTAGCTTCGGCCCGACGACGGCTAACCGCATGGACCCGTACGTGATGCGCTTCCAGAGCAAGGGCGCTTCGATGATCATGGTCGCTAAGGGCAACCGCTCTCAGGACGTGACCGACGCCTGCAAGAAGTACGGTGGATTCTTCCTCGGCTCCATCGGTGGTCCGGCAGCCATTCTCGCAGAACAGAACATTCTTTC
>JAEEGF011251275.1_pt1 | contig 39211 bp, 28 predicted proteins | sample 9134171 | NCBI WGS metagenome assembly JAEEGF01 (sample SAMN16246542, study PRJNA631951) | gut metagenome | biome: gut microbiome; feature: rumen; material: AP-attached | host: Bos | place: Iran: Karaj | collected 2018-10 | reverse complement strand
GTCGCTCTACGGTGCCTACAAGAAGGACCGCTGGACATTCTCGGGATTCTTTGGTTTCACTGGTGGCGGTGGCAAGTGCTCGTTTGACAGTGGCTTACCCGTGTTTGACGCCAGCATCATGGCCGGTATCTACGCTCAGACGGCAGCCCTGGCTAAGGGTCTGGCCGATAACCCTGCAACCGCTCCCATCCTGGCCGATCCCCGTATTGCAGGTCTGCTGCCCTTGACCGCCGACAAGTATGACATCAACTCGTCGATGAAGGGTCGCCAGTACATCTATGGCCTGCAGCTGGGTGCCACCTACAAGATTTTTGATTGGATGAGCGCCTACGTTGGTGGCCGCATGAACTACTTCGACGGCAACTACACCGGTTTTGTCAAGGTGATGCCCAAGCCCGAGTTGGCAAGTGCCGTTCAGCAGATTGCCATGGCTTATCCCGCACTGGCTCCTACGCTGGGCACGCTCACCAACCAGAACGGTGAGATGGCCAACATCGACCTGGACTGCTCCCAGACCGGATGGGGCCTCACCCCCATCATTGGTGTGGACCTGGTATGGAAGGGCTTTACCCTAGCTGCAAAGTATGAGTTCAAGACCAACCTCAGCATCGAGAACGACACCAAGACCGCAACGGCCGAGCCCGCCGCCTTTGAGTCAGCCCTTGCCGACTACAAGCATGGCGTGAACACGCCCAACGACCTGCCCGCCGTATTCTATGCAGCCCTGGGCTATGAGTTCATCCCCAATAAGTTGCGTGCCACCGTCGAGTACCACTACTATGACGACAAGCACGCCGAGATGGCCAAGGACAAGCAGAAGGCCCTGCGTCACGGTACCCACGAGGTGCTGGCTGGCGTGGAGTGGGACATCAACAAGATGTTCACCGTGAGCGCTGGTGCGCAGAACACCGACTACGGCCTGAGCGACGCCTATCAGACCCACACCTCGTTCTCCTGCGACAGCTACTCGATTGGCTTTGGTGGCGCAGTGAACCTGAGCGAGAAGGTGAAATTGAACCTGGGCTACTTCTGGACCACCTACAAGGACTATGACCGCAGCGAGACCAACTACTTCAACACCACGCTGCCCGGTAAGGATACTTACAGCCGCACCAACAAGGTATTTGGTGCCGGTATCGACTTCAAATTCTAAGCACACAGGAGTAAAAAATAAGAATCTATTCCTATGCAGCACACCGCCGTCCGATTCATTGTCGAGCGGCGGTGTTTTTTGGTTCTCAAATGTCCCTCGTCCCTTGTTGGCATCCGCACACTATAAAAAAAGGAAAACAATAAATACAACAAATACAATTTATTGAATATCAATCAATTATATTGTCTTTATTGTATTTATTGTTTTCCTTTATATTTCTTAGCGCCTTAGCGTGAGGCCAAAAAGTACGCGGCAGCCAAATTAGTTGTATTCGCAATAATTGAATGCGGCAGCCAAATTAGTATAATTCGCGCAATTCGTAGTTTTTTAATAAGCATGCTGATGCCCAATTAGTTAAATTCGCGCAATTCGTAGTTTGATTGTTGTTTGAAAAGTTGATTACCGCAGCAGGTTGGACATCATCGTGTTCCAGTCCTGGGCATCGGCGATGCTGCTGAGCATTCCGTCGTGGGTGGGGAAGGCGACGCTATCGTTAAGGGTGTAAGTCACCTGCGGCAGCTTCACGTAGAGGCTCAGCGTGTTCAGCGTCTCGCCGTTCTTGTATTGCTCACCCAGCTGTTTGAAGTCGTCGGCATTGATATAGTAAAGTCGGTCGCCCTTGTTGCACAGGTAGATGCGCGAGAAGTCACGATCACCCAACTGTTGCGCACATTGCAGCAGGCAGCGTGTGACGTCAAAGCGGTCGAAGTTGCGCTCATCGGGCTTACCCACATTGAAGGACAGTTCCTTCAGCGGGTTGTACCAGGGCTGCACCACCTCGATATTGATGCCATTGTTGGCAGGGTCGAGGTTCTTCAGTTCGACCCGCGAGATGACCTTCCGGCCTCCCTTCACAAAGTCCACCGAGATAAAGGCATGAGCCGCTACCAACGCCAGCACCCCAATGATAGCTACAATAAGCAGTTTGTCATTCTTAGTCATGATTGTATTTAGTTTCTAGTCCCTAGTCCCTAGTTTCTAGTTGGCATACGCAGCGTCAAACTAATTCCTATGGGACAGGACGTCTATCAGTCTGATAACGAATTTGAAAGAGCGTTGAGCATTTTTGCTATCTCTGTAATGAGATTATGTATGTGTGCTGTTTGAGATTTCTCTAAATAATCAAGTCTTTCACAAATTTCTATTTGGGTAGATAATTCCCAAAGTGATCCTCTTGCCATTGAAAGAAACCTAATGAATTCTTTTGTAGTGATTCGGCCTTGTCCTTCGGCTATATTAGAGGGAATTGATATTGCCGCTCTACGGATTTGGTCTGAGAGTGCGTATGTTTCTTCTTTTGGTAAAAGTTTGGCAAGAGAATACACTTCAATGGCCAAATCCATAGCTTTTTGCCAAACAATCAAATCTCTAAATTCACTTGATTTCATATAGTCGTTTTTGAAAATTGGAATTGTGTTAAGTATCAACTAGGGACTAGAAACTAGAAACTATTGAAAACTCAGTTTTACGCCTTGGGGAGTTACCTCCAAGACTGCGGGACAGCCTTCGATGATGGGGTAGTTCCAATCCTCGTCGTGACTGGCGGGGAAGTCGTAGCAGATGGGTATGTCGTACTGGTTGAGGGTCTCACTCAGCATCTCGTTCATGTCGGTGTAACCATCCTTGGGCTCATACTCGGTGAAACGGCCCACGATAATGCCCTTGACATGATTGAGCACACCCTTGAGGCGCAGCTGCTGCAACATACTGTTGACGCGCGGCATACTCTCGCTCACGTCCTCAAAGAAGAGGATGATGTCACGACCCCTGACGTTGTCGCGGTCCAGGAAATCCCACTCACGGCTGCCGCCAATGTTGGTGAACACGGCCATATTGCCGCCAATGACGATACCTCGTGCCGTGCCCATTTTATTCAGCGGATGGGCGGGAACGGTATAGCTGGGCAAATGGCCCATGAGCACGTCGCGCAGCATCAGGTTGATTTTGTCTTTGGGTCCACGTTCGCCCAGGGCTCCGCCCATGTTGGCATGCAGACTCATCACGCCGCTGCACACCATCGCGCTGTGCAATGCGGTGATGTCACTGTAACCCACGATCCACTTGGGATTGCGCTGGAAGTCCTCACGCGTCATCGGGTCGAGCAGCATGGACGAGCCATAGCCACCGCGGGTGCACACGATGGCCTTGATGTCAGGGTCATTGAGCGCCCAGAGCAGGTCGGAGCAGCGCTCCCTGATGGTGCCAGCGTAGGAATGGTATTTGGTCAATACATGACGTCCGATGACGGGCTCAAATCCCCAAGCGCGGAGCGTGGCGGCAGCCTTCTCGGGATTTTCGTCACCAGGTGTGCTGGCAGGCGAGATAATAGCGATTTTGTCGCCGGGCTTGAGCGCCTCGGGCATCTTGAGTGCCGTGGGCCTGTGCGGCCTGGGCATCTGGTGGCGACGTGGAGCTTGATCACTGGCCATGACGGTCATGGATGCGAGTAAAGCGATTGTAGCAATAATAAAAATCCGTTTCATATTTTTTTAGTTGTTAGTTTCTGTTCCCTTGTTTCTTGTTGTTTGTCGGCATCCGACACCTAAAACCTAAAGCCTAAAACCTAAAGCCTAAAGTCTAATTCCTGATCCCTAACTTCATAAGTCTCTCGTGGGACTGTTGCAGGCGTTCCCAGGAGATGCGGCCCTGTTTCACCGAGTTGACAATCATGTCCACGAGTTTGAATGGACGGTCGGCCTCAAAGCCTGTGCTGATGTTATTGCCCACGCAGATGAGGTCGGCACCTGCATTGATGGCCAGTTCCAGCGCCGTGGGGATGCTGTACTGGTTGCGTATGGCCTGCATGTACAGGTCATCGGTCACCACCACGCCGTCATAGCCCATCTCGCCGCGCAGCAGGCCGTTGATGGTCTTGGCCGACAGTGTGGCGGGATACTCGTCGTCAATGTTGCGGTTAAACAGGTGAGCCGTCATGATCAGGTCGGCCTTGCCTGCATCGATGAGGATGCGGAAAGGCTCCAGTTCGGCGGCAGTCCAGCCGTTGGTGACATCCACAAAGCCATAGTGAGAGTCGTCGATGGCGTTGCCGTGGCCCGGGAAGTGCTTCAAGGTGCACAGCACGTCGTGGCGGTGGCACTCGTCGATGAACCAGCCAGCATGGCGGGCGATGGCCTTCGGGTCGGTGGAGAAGCAGCGCAGGTAGTGACCCACGGCGGCACATTCGTGATTCAGCACATCGACAACGGGTGCCAGGTTGACGTTCACACCGCTCTCGTGCATCTCGCTCGACAGGCGAGCGGCGTAGTAGCGTGTGGTGTCCTCATTATCGACGGTGCCCAGGTATTCGGCAGTAACCGTGGGCTGGAAGCCGTATTGCGGCTTCAGGCGGGCCACCTTGCCGCCTTCCTGGTCGGTGGCGATGAGCAGGGGATAATCGGCCCAAGCGTACAGTTGGGCAGTCATGCGCGTGAGGCGTTCCTTGCTGGTGATGTTGCGTGAGCCCACTGTGGCGTCACCCGTCATATCGATGTCAAACAGTACGATGGCGCCCACCTTCAAGTCGCGCACATATCGGGCCGCGTCACAGTCCTCGGTGACGCTGTCGCCCTTGAAGCCCACCATCAGCATCCCCGCGGCATAGCGCCGTAGCACCGAGTCGGGCGGCAGTTGCGCAAAAAGGCTACCCGCTGCCAGCAGCGCAATAGCCAGTGTCAACAATATCCTCTTCATAGTCGCATCTTCAAAAAAGAAGAGTTCTCTAAACTCTAAACCTCGAGTATCTAGAGTGAAAAACCACTCTAGATGCTTGAATTTATTGTTTGTCAAAGAAGTGGAAGAAGTAGTAGCAGGCGATCCAATCGACGCGCACGTGACGGGCAAAACCGATGGTTTGTTTCTCGGCATTGGTCACCTTGCCGTCGTTGATGCTGATGTAGCCCAGCACGTTGCTCTCGCCGTCACGCACCGTGCCGTCGGTGTTGATGTAGCCGATGCGAGTGCCCTCAGTGTCAAAAATCTCCAGTTCCTTGATCACGCCCACAGCATTGCCTTTGGCGTCACGCACCGTACCGTCGGCGTCAAACGACCCGATAGAGTGCATCGTGCCGTTGCGCACCACGCCATTGCCATTGATGCGGCCAATGCTGTTGAAGTCAGCGTCGCGCAGCACCTGAGCGTTCGCCTGGGTTGCCATCATGCCAACCATCGCCAGCACCGCAACCATCACATATAATCTAATCCGTTTCATAATCGTCAATCTTTTAAATTTTCCAATTAGACTCAAATCACCCCACAAAGTTAAAAACAATTTCCCTAAAACCAAAAAAATATGCTCATTGTGCTCGCAGTTTAGAGGCATCCGCCTACTTCTTTAATAACTACGAATTACACGAATTAAACTAAATTGGCTGCCGCGTTCTTTTGTCCTCACGCTAAGGCGCTAAAAAATATAAAGGAAAACAAGAAATACAATAAGTATAAATTAATTGATTATCAAATAATTATATTGTCTTTATTGTATTTTTGTCTTCTTTTTTATGCGGCGTTAGAATTAAAAAATTGTTCTAGTTGTGTGAGTTGTTTTTCATTTTTGGTTGTGCGCTGGATAGGTTTGTAATTATTGTATTTATTGTTTTCATTTTAGAATAGTGGTGGTGGTTGGGGAGGGTTGTCGTTGGTATTGGTTGGCGGGTAAAAATCTGTGAATTGGTGGGGTGGGGAGGTTAATTTTGTCAAATTCGGGGGTTGTATTGGGTTGTTTTCAAAGATTATGAGTAATTTTGCCGTTTAGTTTACGTTGATTATTAAAACTACAAGATAAAACAGAACTAATTGACTAGAGAGAAACGATGAAGAAGTACAAGCTCATCAACAATGCGCTGGGATGGCTCATCTTTATTGTGGCAGCGGCGACCTACCTGCTGACCATCGAGCCCACCGCCAGCTTCTGGGACTGCCCAGAGTTTATCGCCCAAGGTTTTAAGACAGAAATTGGCCACCCGCCTGGCAACCCCATTTTCATCCTTGCCGCCAACTTTGCGAGCAAGTTTGCCGGTGGTGACGTGATGGCTGTTGCCAAGTGTGTCAACGCCATGTCGGCCATCTTCAGTGCGCTGACCATCCTGTTACTCTTCTGGTCCATCACCCACCTGGTGAAGAAACTGGTGGTGAAGGACGGCGAGGAGGACAAGATGACGTTGGCCCAGTACCTGGTGGTGATGGGTAGCGGTATCTGCGGTGCGCTGGCCTACACGTGGAGTGACACCTTCTGGTTCAGTGCCGTTGAGGCCGAGGTATATGCCTTCTCATCGTTCTGCACTGCGCTGGTATTCTGGCTCATCCTCAAGTGGGAGAACCGTGCCCACGAGCCCGGCAGCGACCGCTGGATTGTGCTGATTGCCTACGTCTTTGGCGTGTCGCTGGGTGTGCACCTGTTGAACCTGCTGTGTATCCCCGCCATCGCGCTGATTTTCTACTATCGCCAGTGCCGTGCCCAAGGCAAGACCTCGACGCTCAAGGGCTCATGCCTGACGCTGCTCTTGTCGTTTGTCATCGTGGGCTTGATCCTCTACGGTCTGGAGCCCGGATTTGTGGAGCTTGGCCAGAAGTTTGACCTGTTCTTCGTCAACACGCTGGGCATGTCGTTCAACTCGGGTGTGCTGGTCTATGCCATCGTGCTCATCGCAGCCCTGGCATGGGCATTGTGGGAGCTCTACAGCAACAAGAGCGACCTGCGTATGAAGCTGTCATTTGCCCTGTCAGTCCTGTTGTCGGGCATGTTGTTCCTGGGTGACAACCTGTTGATTCCCCTGGTGCTGTTCATCGCATTGTGCGTTTATCTGTTCAAGTTCTGCAAGCATGTTCCCGTGCGCGTGTGGAGCAACATCGTGTCATGCATCCTGGTGATTTTCATCGGCTTCAGCAGCTATGCACTGATTCTTATCCGCAGTTCACAGAATACCCCGCTCGACGAGAACTCACCCAACAACACCTTTGCTCTGGCCAAGTACTTGAGCCGTGAGCAGTATGGTGAGACCCCGCTGCTGTATGGCCGCACGCTCTACAGCGACATCATGTACAAGGAAGGCAGCAACGGCGTGATGCAGCCCGCCACCAAGGAGGGCCCGATGCAGTATGCCCCCGAGGTGAAGAAGACCCCCGACCAGCCTGACCGCTACAAGGAGCTGGGTTATAAGCAGATTTATCAATACAGCCCCGAGCAGAATATGCTCTTCCCGCGCATCCATGACGATAAGCGCGAGCGCGAGTATGTCGAGTGGCTGGGAATGCAGGGTACTCAAGTCGAGGCGACCACCTCGATCGACAGTAACGGCAACCCCGTGGGCAAGGAGATGAAGATGAAGCCCACGATGGCCGAGAACCTGCGCTTCTTTGTGGACTATCAGCTGAATTACATGTACTGGCGCTACTTCATGTGGAACTTCGCCGGTCGTCAGAACGACCTCCAGGGCATGGGTGAAATCACCCATGGCAACTGGATCTCGGGCATCCCGTTCATCGACAATCCCCGCTTGGGCGACCAGAGCCTGCTGCCCGACGACCTGGGCAAGGGCAATAAGGGCCACAACGTGTTCTATCTGCTGCCGCTCATCATGGGTATCATCGGCCTGTTGTGGCAGGCCTACCGTGGCCGTCGCGGTATCGAGCAGTTCTGGGTGATCTTCTTCCTGTTCTTCATGACAGGTATCGCCATTGTGCTCTACCTGAACCAGACTCCGAGTCAGCCCCGTGAGCGTGACTACGCTTACGCTGGTTCGTTCTATGCTTACAGCATCTGGATCGGTATGGGTGTTGCCGGCTTGTGGAGCCTGATCATGTGGGCCCTCAAGCGCAAGAAGAAAGCCGCTAAGGATGGCGAGCAAGCAGAGGCTCAGCCTGTCAACAACGGCCTGGCTACCGCTATCGCCGCCGTGGCTGCCCTGGTGGGTATTCTCGTGCCCCTGCAGATGGTGAGCCAGACGTGGGACGACCACGACCGCAGTGGCCGCACCGCTGCCCGCGACTTCGGCCGTAACTACCTGTCGAGTATCGCACCTAACGGCGTGATCTTCTGTAACGGTGACAACGACACCTTCCCCTTGTGGTACTTGCAGGAGGTGGAAGGCTACCGCACCGACGTGCGCGCCGTCAACCTGAGTTACCTGTCCACCGACTGGTACATCAGCCAGATGCAGCGTGCCGCCTACGAGTCGGCTCCTGTTCCCATGCAGGCCGACCAGGAAACCTTTGCATACGATGGTCGCCAGTTCTGCTACTTCGTGCAGCCTGACCAGACCCCGACCGAGGCCCTCAATTCACTGAAGTTTATCTATAGTGACGAGAGCAAGAATAACCCCTACGGCATCTATGAAATCCGCTATCCCAAGGTATATATCCCTGTTGATGCCGACCAGGCCATCAAGGCCGGTGTGGTGCGCGAGGACCAGCGTGACAAGGTTCAGGAGTCAATCAACCTTGACCTGCAGCGTATGGGCTCGGGTATGACCGCCAGCCAGATCATGTCGTTCGACATGATTGTCAGCAGCATCGCTCAGGGTTGGAACCGTCCCTGCTACTTCGCTATGACGGTGCCCAGCAGCTATTACCTGGGTCTGGAGCCCTACCTGCGCTTGACAGGTCTGGCCTATCAGGTGACTCCGATGCTGGATAGCACCTCTAGCCATAATGACATCGGTGTATCGACCGACATCATGTATGACAACGTGGTCAACAAGTTCCTGTGGGGTGGTCTCGATACCGCTAAGCCCGGTAAACTCTATCTGGACGAGACTGTTAGCCGTATGGTCACCACCATGCGCAGCGCCCTGATTGACCTGGCCAGCAATCTGAGCAATGAGGGTACGCTTGCCAAGAATGGCCAGAAGGCTATTCCCGCTGACATGACGCAGGAAGCCTATGTAGCCGACCGCTACAAGAAGGCCCGCACCATCCTAGACCTGATGATGGAGAAGATGCCCACTAGCGTTTCTCCGTTCACAGTACAGATGGGTGAGCAGGTGGCCAATATCTACTATACCTTGGGTAAGGCCAGTGGTGATGATGAGTGTATCGCGAAGTCTGAAAAGTTGCTGGAGAGCGAAATCCTGCGCTATGGCAATTACCTGCGCTTCTACCAGACGCTGGATGCCTCACAGTATGAGCGTCTGACCAGCATCGATAAGTTCATCGACCAGCAGTATGTGATCTTCATGCTGCAAGACTATTACACGCAGTGTGGTGAAGAGAAGTACATCAAGCTGATGGACAAATTGACAGCAGCAGGTGTGAACGTGCAGCGCCTGGAGGCCTACCAGAAGTCCTATGACGAGGCGATGATGCGTCAGCAGGCTGCCCAGCAGCAGGCCGCTCAGGCTAAGGTCGAAGAGGCCTTGGAACCCGCTGAGGAATAAGATGTTTGGGCTTTAGGTTCCAGGTATTTAGGTCTTACTATTGTGAAGCCTAAAGCCTAGAACCTAAAGCCTAAAACCTAAACCTAACACCTAGAATGTTAGTAGAACGTCCTCCACTGCTGTATCGCATGATATTTCCCGAGACCGTGTGGCGCATACACAAGCGCGATCACACGGTCTATTTGACCTTTGACGACGGGCCCATCCCCGAGGTGACGCCGTGGGTGCTCGACACGCTCGACCGCTACGGCATCAAGGCCACCTTCTTCATGGTGGGCGAGAATGTGGAGCGCCATCCCGAATTGCTGGAGGAAGTGCGCCGCCGTGGCCACAGCGTGGGCAACCACACGATGAGCCACCTGCAAGGCGCCCACGTGGGCACCAAGCACTACCTGCACAACGTCTTTCGTGCCAACGAACTGATTGGGAGCACCCTTTTCCGTCCGCCGCATGGCCTGTTGCGCTGGGGACAGTCCAAGGTGCTGCGTTCGCGCTTTGCCATAATCATGTACGACCTGGTGACCCGCGACTATAGCCGCAAACTCACGGGTGAGCAGGTGCTGGACAATGTCAAGCGTTATGCCCGCAACGGCTCGATCATCGTCTTCCACGACTCGCTCAAGGCCGAGAAAAACATGAAATATGCCTTGCCGCGCGCCATCGAGTGGCTGCAGGAGCAGGGTTATAAATTCGATGCCATCCCCGAGCATTGACATAGCATCATCAATCAAAGCCCAGGCTGCGAGCCTGGGTTTTGACGCTTGTGGCTTTGCCGCCGCTGCACCCGTTGATGACGAGGCGGTGGCGCGCTATGACCGTTGGGTCGAGCAGGGCCACAATGGCTGCATGCAGTGGGCGGCAGGCCATCGCGACTTGCGACGTGACCCGTCGATGCTGCTCGAAGGTGCCCAGACGGTCATTTCCCTTGCCCTAAACTACTATCCGGCCCGTTTCCAGCCTCCTGGCACATTGCGTGTCGCCTATTATGCCTACGGCCGCGATTACCATGAAGTTTTGCGGGAGAAATTGACGAAATTGGCCGATTTCATCGAAGAAATCACGCATTGTGCCACCCGTCCGTGCGTCGATTCGGCACCCATCCGCGAGCGTTATTGGGCGCAGCGGGCAGGCCTCGGTTTCATCGGTCAAAACAATTGTTTTATTATCCCGGGCAAGGGGTCATTCTTCTTCTTGGGCGAAATTGTCACGACGGCCCAGCTGCCACCCGACGAGCCCTGTGTGATGACGTGCGGCAATTGCGGCAAGTGTGTTGAGGCTTGCCCCACAGCAGCGTTGAGCGATGACGGTGCCGCCGATGCTTCGCGTTGTCTCTCATGCCTGCTCATCGAGAACCATGATGAGCAGTTGCCCGATTGGGTGGCTGATGTAGTGGGCGATAGGGTAGTGGGTTGTGACGAGTGTCAGTTGTGCTGTCCCCACAATGCCCATGCCGTGGCGACCACTATCGAGGATTTTGCGCCGACCGAGGCGGTGATGACGCTCACACGTGAACGCATCGAGGCGATGACTGCGGGCGAGTTTAAACGAACCTTTGCCCACAGCGCCATCTCCCGCTTGCGCTACAAGACCCTTCGCCGCAACGCCAACCTGAAGCACCCGAAATAATTTGTTAGGCCGATTGGTCGCCCGTTTGAAAAAAAATGTATTACTTTGTCCCTGAAAAATAAGAAATACAGAGCAAATGATTACCTTTATTATTAGCCTTGTGGCCCTGGTATTGGGCTATCTGATATACGGAGCCATCGTGGAGCGCTTGATGCGTCCCGATGACCGCGAGACGCCTGCCGTGCGCCTTGCCGATGGTGTGGACTATGTGGCATTGCCCACGTGGAAAGTGTTTATGATCCAGTTCCTGAACATTGCGGGAACGGGACCCATCTTCGGCGCCATCATGGGTATGTGGTTTGGTCCCGCGTCCTATCTGTGGATTGTGCTGGGCTGCATCTTTGCCGGTGCGGTGCACGATTTCATGAGCGGTATGCTCTCGTTGCGGCACGACGGTGCCAACCTGCCGACGCTCATCGGTAAATATCTTGGCAATGGCACGCGCACTGTGATGCTGGTATTCACGGTATTTTTGCTCATGATGGTGGGTGCAGTGTTCGTTTATAGTCCTGCACTCATCCTCAAGGATATGTGGGGAGGTAATGACGCTACCATCTGGTGGATTGTAGCTATTTTTGCCTACTATGTGATTGCCACACTGCTGCCCATCGACAAAATCATTGGCCGTATTTATCCCCTGTTTGCTATTGCCCTGCTGGTGATGGCTGCTGGACTGCTCGTGGGGCTGTTCGTCAAAATGCCTCACCTGCCCGAGGTGTGGGACATGGGTAACATGGCACAGTGGACCGGATCGCAGGTTGTTGACGGAAAGGATATGCTGGGCGTGAGTGCCTATCTGCAGAAGAATCCCTGGTTCCCCTGCCTGTTCATCACGATTGCGTGTGGCGCTATCAGCGGTTTCCATGCCACGCAGAGTCCCCTCATGGCGCGCTGCCTCAAGAGCGAGCGCCTGGCCCGTCCCGTGTTCTACGGTGCGATGATTACCGAGGGACTTGTGGCGCTCATTTGGGCCACCGTTTCGTCCTATTTCTTCTACTATGGTGGTTGGAAAGAGGTCGTCAGCCCCGAGGAAGTGACCAAATTCATGGCGCAGGTACAACTGGCCGATGGTCAGACTTTGATCCAGTATTTCAATGCGCCTCAGTTGGTTAAATGGGTGTGCAGCAGTTGGTTGGGTATCCTGGGCGGCACGTTGGCTGTGCTGGGTGTTGTAGCAGCGCCCATCACCAGTGGCGACACGGCCTTCCGCAGCGCACGCCTCATCATTGCCGAAGCGCTGCACTTTGAGCAGAAGAACATGGTGCGCCGCCTGATGATCAGTGTGCCCCTGTTCGTGGCCTCGTTGTTGTTGCTCATTTGGCAAATGGAGAATCCCAACGGCTTTAACGTGCTGTGGCAATACTTCGGCTGGTCCAACCAGGCACTATCGGTATTCACCCTCTGGATGATCACCGTCTATCTGGCCCGCAACCGCAAGGCCTATATCATCACATTGATTCCTGCCGTCTTTATGACCGTGGTTTGCACCACGTTCCTGATCGTGTCACCCCAGGCATTGGGACGACCCGATTTGACGTCTGTGACGATTACGGTTGTGGCATTGGTAGCGCTGGCCTGGTTTGCCCTCTGGCTCAGGCGCAGCCGTACTACCGAGAAGTTGCAGCGTGATTGATTACCTCAACGGCTGTCGGTTGTTGCGGCGATTGTTGTTGCGATTCCTCTTGGTGTCGTTGTACTTGTCGCCTGTGTAGGTGTTGTTGAAGCCGGTGCCGAACTCATCCTCTTCTTCCTCTTCGCCATTCTGCTGCTGTTTCTTCTCGATCTTGTTCTTGGACTGCTCGGGCTTGTTGCGCTTGATGTCCTCGGGCTTCTGCAGGTCGATGGCGGTCTGGTAGATGTTCCAGTCCTCGTCCAGGTCCCAGTTGGCGCGCAGGCGCAGACGCTTGGGATAGTAATACACTTCCTCGGGCTGCAAGTGGTTCAGGTAGTTGCCCGTGTCCCACTTGCCGTTGCCATTGGCGTCAATGGTAAGGCGCAGGAAATAATTGGCTGGGGTGACATTGACGATTTGGGCTGTGCCGCCCTTGACAGGCACAGTGCGTATCACTTTTTCTCCTGAGCCCAAGAGTTCAATGAAGGCGCTGTCGCGGACGTTGACCTTGAGATAGATGTTGGCATACTCCTCCAGCCCCCTGACTTTCATTTCTTTTTTCAACGGGTCGTTATGCAGGCCATAGACCGACGTCACCGCGGCACTGTCGATGGTGAGGCGGTAGGTGGAGTCGGGGGTGATGGTGAAGGGTATCCAATAGCGCATGGGGTAACCTTCATCGGCCAGGCGGGGCGATAATGTGCCACCAATGGGCACCCACAGCGTGTCGCGCTTTATCTCCATGTGCAATCCGCCAGGGTCGATGCTGGCAACGGGCGCGTCAAATTTCAGGATGATGCTGTCGCCCACGTCGATGGTTCCGCTTTTGGCAAGTTCCATCTGTAGTTTTGGGAATTCATCGGGATCGACGTGCTGCAGTTCCTTGATTTCCTCAAGTTCGCCCTCGTCCAGTTCTTTGCCCTGGGCGGCGGCTTTTTCTTGTTTTTCAAGCAGCGTGGCGAGGCGTTTGGCGCGGTCTTCGCGTTCCTTGGCCTTTTTCTGTTCTTCCTTGACTTGCGCATTGGGCTTGCGGTAGCCAAAGCGGATGGTGTCGGTCACCTGCTCCAGCTGGTCGGCAGTGTCGGTGCGCAGATAGGTCATGGCGACAATGATGGTATCGGTCTTAATCATCGCCGAGTCGGTGATCCAGTAGAACAGCGAGTCTTTGTCCATGTTGTGCTCGATGCGGCACCAGTCGCGCTCATGCACGGCGGGGCGCAGCACCTCCATCTGCGGCAACGTGTCGTTAGGAGCGCCGAAGAGGACGTGCAGCTTGTTGTCGGCAGGACGGGTGGTCTGTCTCACGTAGTGGGAGCGGTAACCCTCGTTGAACATGCACAGCAGCAGGTCGTTGGGCAGGTAGAGCGTGTGGCTGGCGGTCACCACGGTATCGACGCGGCGGTCGAAGGTGAAGATGGTGTCCTGCGAGGTGTATTCGCTGGTCGTGGGTACGACAATCTCGTCGAGGAAGGCAATGTCCTCGGTACGGGCCATACGGTAGTCACCGTCCACGTCATTCAGGGCAAACACGTGGTAATTACCCGGCTTGAGGTTGCGGATGGTGAAGTGGCCGCGGTCATTGGTGCGGCTCACGCGCTCCAGCGGCACGCGGGTGAAGGCGGTGTCGTCGAGGTTGCTGTGCAGACCAACGAGGACATGCTGCATAGGCTCCAGGTCATTGGCCCGCAACACGATGCCCGACACGGCCAGCGTGTCAATCTGGTCGCCTGTCGAGAAGGCAAAGGTGTAGCCGTCCAACTGGTTACCCTCGTTGTTGTCCTCGATGGCGTTAGAGAAGTCGACGACGTAGGTCGTGTTTTCCTCCAGCTCGTCACGGAACTCGACGGTCACTTTCTTGCCGACCGTACGAATCAGGGGCTGGGTCTTGGGGGCAGGGGAGATGATGACCTTCTTCTGCTGGTCCTTAAGGTTGATGATTTCGTCGAAGATGATTTCCACCTTGTTGCCCTTGAAGTTGACACTGCCAGGGGCAGGCGAAGACTTGACGACTTGCGGTGGCGTATAATCACGCGGCCCGCCCTCCGGCGACCCGATGCTGGCACATGCCGCAAGCAACAATCCCGCAGCCACCGCCATCAACCAATATTTCCACTGCCTCCTCATGATTCTAATGACCTGCAAAGGTAATCATTTTCTTCATTTTCCCCTAATCCATCGTAATAATTGGATGAGAATTCCCCAATACACCCCCATTATCTACTTTCAAACCAAGACAAGTCAGCGCATATTGCAGAGTCGCATAGCAAATTCTAAAACTGGTATCCATAAAATGGTGAAAACGATAATAAAGTGAACTTTTTTATTTATAAAAGTGGTATTCTGCACTGTTTTTCGCTGAAAATGGTTATCTTTGCAACATAACTTAGAGACATCATGATTGAAAAGGACATCAATCGCATCAAAGTGGTTCTTGCCTCATGATTATGACCATACAAGAAATAACGACCCGCAAGGAGGATCAGACGTTTGATTGCAAGAGCATTCAGATTGATCCGAAGGCTTTGGCTGTGCCCATCGTGGCAATGGCCAACGCTGACGGTGGTGTGCTTGCTATCGGTGTGTCGGATAAGACTCGGAAGATTGAAGGGGTTGACCAGCATACGGCAAAACTCAACGAACTACTGCGCGTTCCGTTAGACTTCTGCAATCCATCTATCCACGCAAAATGTTCGTATCTGACTTGCACGGACAAGGATGGGAATGAGAACCATATTTTACTAATGGAAATCCCTGCGAGCATGTATCTGCATACCAATCAGGCGGATGAAGCATTTATGCGTGTGGGTGACAAGAGCCGGAAACTATCGTTTGAAGAGCGTGTGCAGCTGATGTACGACAAGGGTGAGCGCTTCTATGAGGACACAGCTGTCTATGGTGCCACCGTTGATGACATCGACATGGATGCCGTTACGGAATTTATCAGGTTAGTCGGATATAGTAAGCCCCCATTGGAATATTTGCGAGAGAACAATGGTTTTGTAACGGTCAAGAAGCAGGGTAAGGAAGATGTCAGTACGGCTTGTATTCTGTTATTCGGCAAGAACCCGCAGAAGTTCTTCCCTCGCGCCCGCACTCGTTTCATCAGATACGAGGGTGTCGATGAAAAAGTCGGAGCCGAGATGAATGTTATTAAGGATGTGACTTTTGAGGGAACCATCCTGAACCAAGTCAGAAAAACCATTGATTTCATTGAGACCCAGGTGCGAGAACATACATTCCTGGGACAACATGCTCAGTTCGTGACGCGCCGCGATTATCCCGAGTTCGTCATTCAAGAGATGACCGTGAACAGTGTTTGCCATAGGGCTTACAGCATCAAGGGAACCGAGATCCAGATTAAGATGTTCGATGACCGACTGGTGTTTGAATCTCCTGGCAAACTGCCTGGAATGGTGAAACCAACTAACATCCGGAACACCCACTTTTCCCGAAATCCGAAGATTGCAGCCTTCTTGAAGGCATATCATTATGTTAAGGAATATGGTGAAGGTGTTGACCGTATCTATAGAGAACTTGAAGCTAATGGGACTTCTGCCCTTTCTTTCCGCACCGATGACTTCATTTTGAAGATTTCCGTGCCAAAGGTAATAGAAAAGGTGAGTGTAAACGTCACAGAAAATGCCATAGAAACGTCACAGAAAACGTCACAGAAAACGCCACAGAAAATCATTGAATTGGTAAGGGAAAACCCTTATATTTCAACTTCCGAGATGGCTGAAATAATCGGTATAGACCGGAGAAATATTGCTAGAAATATCAAGAAATTACAAGAGCAAGGTATCGTTCGTCGTGTTGGTCCTGATAAAGGCGGCTTTTGGGAGATAATAGATTAAAGCCATTAAAAGCTGCTAAACTGGTTAAATAATCGGAATTTAATCAGTTTTTTAAGGGTGTTCAGTATGTGATTTCTTGATTATTTCAGTTCGAAGGAGTCCAGGTCGTTGGGGACGAGGATGGGGCCCTTGTAGTATTGGCCGGCTTCAGCGCTGTAGGTGGCGGAGCGGGTGTCAAGGTGGGTGTCCTCGGTATGGTAGAGGACGAGGTGCTTCACGCCGAGTTCCTGGGCCAGCATACCGGCATCGAGGGCGGTGCTGTGGCTTTTCTCGTAGGGGTTGAAGACGAAGCGGTCCTTGTAGAGGCAGAAGGCCTCGCACATCAGCCAGTCGCAGTTGCGGGCATAGGGCTCGCTCTGCATGGTGTAAGGCTCGTCACCCAGGCAGACGAGGCGTTGCCCGTCGGGCAGTTTGGCCTCAAAACCATATTGCTTGACCTTGGTCGAAGCAATGTCAAAGAAGGTGATCCTCATGTCGTCGATGTCGAGTTGCTCGCCGTCGTGCACCTCCCTCAGGATGATGGTTTGCCCGATGGAATTGAAGATTTTGCGCGGAATCATGAGTTCGCCCATCGTGTAGAGGGCGTGGCGCACCACGTCGTTGCAGTAAATCGTGAAAGGTCCCTTGTGCTTGCCCTTGAAAATCATGGGCGAAATCTTGCGCATCATCCAGATGGCACCCAGGATGTGGTCGGTGTGGGAATGGGTGACGAACATGTGGCGGATGCTCTCAAAGGGTATCTTGGCGCTGATGAGCTGCTGCAGTATGCCGTTGCCGCCTCCGCCGTCCACGAGCATACCGCCCTTGGGGGTGTGGAGGTAGAAACAGGTGTTGTAGCAGTTGACACACATGGCGTTACCTGTGCCCAGAATGGTGATGCGGGATGTATTGTTATCGGTGGTGCTCATGATTCTGACTTGACTTTAGGGAGTTCGATGCCGAAAGTGGTTCCCTTGCCCAGCTCCGACTCTTTGATATAGATTTGTCCGTTGTGGTATTCCTCGATGATGCGCTTGACAAGTGTCAGGCCGAGGCCCCAGCCGCGCTTCTTGGTGGTGAAACCCGGATTGAAAACGTTCTTGAAATTCTTGCGAGCGATGCCTTTGCCCGTATCCTTGACGAGGATGACGACGTTGTTGGGACTGTCCTCGACAGTGATGTCGAGTCGTCCCTCGCCATCCATGGCATCAACGGCATTCTTGGTGAGATTCTCCATCACCCAGGCAAATAGCGTCTGGCTCAGCATCACGCCGTTGTTGGTCTGGTCGTTGGTGTGGATATAGAGGCTCACGCGCTTGGGAATACGGGCGCGCATATATTCAAGGCTGCTCTCCACGGCCTCGTTGATGGGCATGAGCTCCTTGTCGGGCATGGAGCCGATTTTGGAGAAGCGGTCGGCAATGGTCGAGAGACGCTTCACGTCCTTGTCCATGTCGGTGACGATGCTCTTGTCAACACCCATCGAGTCCAGCAGCTGTGTCCATGCCATGAGCGACGAGATGGGGGTGCCCAACTGGTGGGCGGTCTCCTTGGACAGTCCCACCCACACCTTGTTCTGCTCGGCACGCTTAATGCTCATCAGGGCAAAATAGGCGATGGCAAAGAAGAGGATGAGGACGGCCAGCTGGATATAGGGGAAGTAGGAGAGGCGGCGCAGCAGGGTGGAGTCCTCGTAGTAGAGGTACTGGGTCGTCTCCTCGTCGATCTTGATGTCGATTTTGTTCTCGCTATTCTTGAGGTGACGCAGTTTCTTGTTGAGATATTCCAAGTTGCTCGCCGAGATTTCAAAGGCGAGGCTGTCCTCGGGTTCGGGCAGGCGGAAGTTGCGGTGCAATAGGATGTTGTCCTGGTCATCGACGAGCAGCACGGGGATGTTATGGTTGGCCTCGATGATGCTGAGCAGGAAATCCACATCGGTCGTATTGGTACCCACGGGGTTACCCTCGTCATCCACCTCGCTGCCGCTGCCCATCGTCGCTAGTTCCTGTGTGGCCTCGGCCCAGATTTCCATGCGCTCACGCTCTTGCACGGCCAGGTCCTTGACCAGGTTGTTGGAGATGTAGAGGAACAGCGCCACAAGCATCAGCGAGATGGCGAGGAACACCACCTTCCAGATGCGACGCGAGTCATATATGTTGCGCAGGTTAGCCATGCGGTACGTTTATAGCAGTTTTTTTAGTTCATCAATATCGGGCAATGCCTTTCTATACGTTGAAATTCGCCAATTGCAGTTGGCGAATTGGCGTCAAGCAGGCTCCATTCTTCAAAAAACAGACGCATATTCTTCAGGCTTGAGACACTGAAACCTCTCAATCCAGGCAACTCTTTGCGCAATCGTTCGCTGATTGTTTCAAGAACTCCTGTTCCCCATCCTTGTTTGCGTGTATTTAATGACAAAAAACGTCCCACCGCATAGTATAATGCCAATTGGATACGGTTAACATCCTTGGCGGCCTCATATTGACCTTGTAAGATAGCGGTCTTAATGGCTGATACTGCCTTTAAGACTTGATTGTCGCTATTTTGTAATTGATTGAGGTTAGCCATGCGGTGAACTGATTAACAAGTGGCAAAATTACAGTATTCTCACGAATTGAGCAAATGAAGTGGCTGTAACATAAAAAACATAGCGTCTAAGAGTGAGGCTAAAAAGCATTGGATTTAGGATTTAATTCGTGTTCGATCCAGTGGGCGACGCTGTCGGCGGTGTTGGGGCCGATGACGAGGGTGGCGGCGGCTTTGACCTCGGGGAAGGCATTTTCCACGGCAACGCTCACGTCGGCGGCCTGCATCATGGCGATGTCGTTTCGGTTGTCGCCGAAGACGACAATGCGGCCGGCTCCCACTTGCTGGGCAAGGTTGCGGATGGCGGCTGCCTTGCTGGTGCCTGCCGTGAAGACCTCAAGATAACCCTCGCTCTCGTCAAAGATGTCGTGATAGAGCATCACCGAGCAGGTGCTGACGGTGGCCTTGAGGTCGGTGGCGATGGCCTTGAGCACGGCATATTTGTTCAACGAGAAGATGAGTAGGGCCTCGTCGGCGTTGTGGCGGTAGTCCTGGTCATCGAGGAAGAACTTCTTCAAGGGCAGGTGCTGACGTGCGGCAATGAAACGTTCCTCCTGAGGTGACAAGGTGCCACTGTGATGGGTATGCAGCAGGCTGCTACCGTGACGGCGGTAGATGAAGGGGTGGATGTGATGGCGGTCAAACACGTCGGCAACGGCATTGACGGTAACGTCGTCGATGCCGCGAGTGTGCTCATAGCTGCCCGTGACGGGGTTCCACATTGCCGAGCCGCCGATGACGATGAACGGCAGGGTGGCGTGTACCTGCTGCATGAGGGGCACCACCGTGGCGGGAGTGCGCGCCGTGGCAACAGTAAAGAGGCCACCCAACTCGCCGATGACGCGGTTGAGGGTGGCTACCGTCCCAGGGGACAACAGCGAGTCGTCGCCCAGTAATGTCCCATCCAGGTCGCTCACGTAGAGCGTCTTTACTTGTCGTTGGTCGGTGGACAATGTAGGCATCAGGTTTTAGGCATTAGGTTTTTGCTGGGCATCGGCACTGGTGTTGTCGTCGGCCACGGTCCACAGGTCGGAGATCTTCACCTCGTTCATGCCCGAGATGTAGGTGCTCCAGATGCGGTTGATATGTTCCTTCGTCTGGTTGTTGATGCGGTTGAGGATGTCGATGCGGTTGTAGGACTTGCCATGCGCATTGAGTTTTTCAAGCATCTTGCCCACGGTGATGTTGTCGATGTCCTCATAGGGGGCATAAGTGGGCTCTTTCTGATCAGGATCATTCCTTTCCTCAAGCACTTTTACCGCACACAGGTCGTTGAGCATCTCGGTGACCAGTCGCGAGGGAATGCCCGTCTCGCGCTTGAGCATGGAGGCGGTGTAGTGCTCCTTGCCGTCGCGGAAACTGCGGCAAATCAGGCTCAGCAGGGCGGCGCTCAGCAGGGTGCGGTCGTTGTAGGAGAATTCTTCCTGACCGTTGCACAGGGAATAGTAGTCATAGTCCTGGCTGGTGTGGGTCAACAAGGCGAAGAACAACACGATGTACCACGAGAACTGCACCCACAGCATGAACAGCGGCAGGGCGGCCAGTGAGCCGTAGATGGCGTTGTAGCTCGACAGGAGCACTTGGCCATAGACGTAGGCGCGTTGCAGCAATTCCATAAAAATGGCGGCCAGCAGTGCCGGACCGATGGCGTGCTTGAACCGCACCCGTGTGTTGGGCACATGCTTATACACCATCGTGAACACGAGCGTGATGACGATGATGGGGATGAGCTGGATGAGCAACTGCAGCAGGGGAGCCAGGAAGGCAAAAGCGCTTGAACTGCCGATGAAACGGCTCACAGCCAAGTGGATACCTGACACAATCACGATGGTGACGGGCACAAGGAAGAACATGCTCAGGTAACTCATCACGCGGCGGGAAATCGAACGGGTCTTCTTCACGTTCCAGATGATGTTGAACACCGTCTCGATGTTGTTGATCAAGCCGATGACCGAGTAGAGCATCACCAGCACGCCAAAGCCGATGATGGCGCTGCTGCGGGCATTGCTCAGGTAGGAGTTGGCAAACTGGATGATGTAATTGGCCGCATCGGGCTGGCTGGAAAGCAGTTGCCTGATGGTGGTCTCGATGATGCCGCTGTAACCAAATCCGCGCGAGATGGCAAAGAACAGCGCCACCAGCGGCACGATGGCCAGCACCGTATTGAAAGCAAGTGCGCCCGCATACTGGAACAGGTTCTTGTCAATGAACTGATTGACCGCGAGCCATGTCTTGCCCCAAGCCTTCTTGAGAACGCTCAAGAGGCCTGCCTTCAGATTCTCCTTATCTTTCAAATAGCTGATGATTTTCATGGCGGCAAAGGTAGTGATTTTTAATTAATTATTATTCTTAAAATCTGAAAAGTATTTACTACCTTTGCCTTCTGCTATAGATAATAAACTTAAACCAATGACGATTATGAAAAAGACAATGCCTGTTGATGGAAAGTTTGAGTTGATGGCGCTGCCCTTTGCGGCCGATGCGCTGGAGCCTGTGATTAGTGCTAACACGCTGGGGTTTCACCACGGCAAGCACCTGCAGACCTATGTGAACAACCTGAATGCCGCCTTGCCTGGCAGTGGTCTGGAAGGGATGGCGCTTGAGGAAGTGGTGCTGAAAGCCCAGAAGGGAATGCTCAACAATGCGGGCCAGATTTTGAACCACAACATGTATTTCGAGCAGTTCATGCCGCCCAAGGCCGACAATGCACCCACGGGTCGCTTGGCCGAGGCCATCGCTGCGTCATTTGGCTCCTTTGAGGACTTCAAGAAAGTTTTTGCCAATGCTGGTGCCACCTTGTTTGGCTCGGGTTGGGTATGGCTCAGCATCGACGGCGAGGGCAAACTGCAGATCACCCAGGAGCCCAACGCCTCTAACCCCATCCTGCACGGACTGCGTCCCTTGCTGACGATGGATGTGTGGGAGCACGCTTACTACCTCGACTACCAGAACCGCCGCCCTGCACACCTGGATGCCTTGTGGCAGATCATCAACTGGGATGTGGTGGCCAGTCGCCTGTTGGATGAGTAAAAATCTTCGATGAAACGGGCGTTTTTTGCAATTTTGGCCTTGTTGTGTTTGGTGGGGCAGGCCCCGGCGCGTGACAAGGTCAACAAGGGGTGGCAGCGGGCGATGCTCGCCGCCATTGACTCGTTTCCCGAGCACGGCGGCTATTACACGGGTAGCCGCTCCAATGAACTGTTTGCCAAGACCACCTGGCGTGGCCTGCACGATGCCTTCCAGATGACGGCTGGCGACGAGCGGCCCCGCTTTGACCCGATGCTGGCGCAGCCATCTTTCTGCTCCAGCGCGACCTATGGTGTGTTGATCAAAGCGTTGTTGATATGGGACACCAAGCACAAAATCAAACGAGACGCGTGGGTGAACATGAAGCCGCGCGTGGGCATTGCCGACGAGTTCAACCCCGACGGGGTGGGGCAGGACGATGGCGTGGGCTTTTGGGGGCGTGCCAACGCCAACGGCCCCGGCCTGGGCGTGCTGGTGCGTGAATTGGGCGCTGGATACAGCTTTACGGCCTATCGCGGTGCCAAGAGCGAGCGCAACAAGGAGCGGCCCGACGAGCGCTACCTGACCGATGGCGAATGGTGTGCCTTAGACATCTGGCAGCGTGCCGTGGCGGGCGACCTGATGAAAATCTTCTGGAACCGCAACGATAGCCGTGGCAGCGACAGTGGAGCCATCATCGGCTGTGACGACGACAAGACCGCCGACCAGGAGGCCGGCCACAGCGTCGTCTATCTGGGCTGTGAGGGCGATACCGTCATCTACTGGTCATCCAACGGCCCTGGCAAGCACCCCGAGCTGATGGGCTACGGCGTTGGCCGTTGTCACAAGACCGACATCCAGCGCGTGGTCTTTACCCGCATCACCCGGCCCGAGCGCTTCAACAACGCCCGCAAAATGCCGCCCACCGATGTCAACGCCTATCTGCGTGACCTCAACGGTATTCGCCACAGTACCACCACCGAAATGCTATCCCAACTAGGTATCAAACAAAACTAGCCACTCTTCGCCTCACGCAAACCCACAAAGACTTTTTAGATCGGCCTGCCGGCCGAGAAATTAAACAAAAATTTATTAAAAAATTAAACAAAATAATATTAGAACTTGGCTGATAATCAGCCAAGTTCATTTAATTTTAATTATAATTTTTGTTTAATTTCTCCGCGCTTGCGCGGATAAAAAACTTAGCGGCTTAGCGTGAGGTTCGTCGAGGGGGGTTATTCGTTGAAGAGGACTTTGCCGCTGCCGGTGACGTCTTTCTTGTTGGACTCCACCTTGCCGTTCAGGCGGATGACGCCCGAGCCGGTCACATCGCTGTTAGCGTTCTTCACATCGATGTTGCTGAAGGTCATGCTGCCCGAGCCCGTGAGGTCATTTTCGAGATCGATGCAGGTGAGGCCGTCAATGTTGATGGAACCCGATCCAGTGAGGTCGGTATTGACTTTATTGGCAACAGTGGGGCCAGTGGTGACTTCGCCCGAACCAGTAAGGTCGATATCCAGCTTATTGCACCTGAGTTTTGCCAGGGTGATGTGGCCCGAGCCCGTCAAATCCAGGACGATATCGGCAGCGGTCATCCCTTCGGGAGCGGTAATCTTGCCCGAACCGCTCAGATCCAGGGTTTTGTAAATCGGTGATGTTACATAGACCTGCAGGCCATCGAAGTTGTGACTTTCGGTCTTGCTGTCCTTGCTGCGTATGGTCAGTTCGCCATTTTTGACGTAGATGGTCATCTTCTCCAGCTGTTCTAACTTACCCTTCACGTTCACGGTGCTGGCTTCGCCTTGCTGCACGATGACATTGAACGGGCCAGCGACATCAACCTTGTCGAACGAGGTCACCTCGGTGATTTTACCCACCTCATGCACTTGAGTGGGAGTGTTATCGACGAAAGAGTTATTCAACCCATGATCACCTAACTTGATGTGCATGCACGAGGTCATCATCATTGTTACCATAGCCACAAGGCTCATTGTCAAGAATAATTTCTTCATAGCTATATCATTTTAAATAGTTCTTACACCTATTTAGACGCACGAGGTCACCAAAAAGTTTCACAAAAATAAGAAAAAATTTAAGCCACTCCATGATTCTCACAAAAACGAGTCAATAAATTTGCAAGATTTTCTTTTTTCCTGTATATTTGCAAAATATTTAACTAATACGCCTGCATTTTGAGGATACTAGAGTGTTTATTCCATAATTATATAAACCCTAAAACTATGTGTTTATGAAAAAGATCCTTTTACTACTGCTGGGCCTCACCATTGCCGTGGGTGCCTCGGCTGACGTGAAAACTGAACTAAACCGCCCTGTGCGGCAGTCAGTTTTTGCCCAGAAGGCCAAGGCTCATGCCGAGGCTAGCAAGGCCAAGAAGGAGGCCGCAAGGCAAGCGGCCATCGAGGAGTTCAATGCCCGGGCCGAAGTTCACAAGGCTCAGCCCAAACAAGAGCCTAAACTCAGTGGCGGCACCCGTGTCATCGATGAGCAGCCCGACGGTGAGGTGATGACCTTCACCCACTTCGGCTATATCGTTGGCAAGGGTCATGATGCAGGATTTTTTGCCAAGACTTCTAAGGTTGTTTTCTCCCCCAACGGACAGACGGTCTATATTGAACGTCCCGTTGCCAATGAAGGCCCTGCATGGGTAATGGGTACCTTATCTGGCAACAAAATCACTGTGCCTATGGGACAATTCCTCTATCAGTATGAGAATTCTGATAATGGTTATGTCATGGTGTGGGGCACAATGACCAAAGACGATGATGGCGACTGGGCAGTCAAGTACAAACCCGGCGTGAGCAATGCCACCTACACCATTGACTTCGAGAACCAAACCCTCACATTGGACAACACCAATTTTGAGCCGACTGGTCCTGATTTTGAGGAGGAATATGTCTCGGTTGGCACTTCAGGCTTGTTGGTCATCAGCAATACAGAGCTTGAAGAGGAATATTTTTATGGAAACTACAGCCTTGAGTGCGCTTCTTATTATCAACCTCAGCAGAGCACGAATGTCATCTATGACGAGCCCGAAGGCGAGGCGCGTATCTACAAGAGGTCTGGCAGTTACATTGATTCCAAGGGTACAGAATGCGAACAAGAGAACAATGTATATTTCGTTTATGCCCCCGACGGTGAAACGGTTTATATCTCTGACATTGCTGTCGGTACCGATTGTTATTCATTTGTGAAGGGCACCATCCGTGACGGTAAAATCGTCGTGCCCCTGGGACAGTACATTTATTCTAATGGGGATGAAGATGGTTTCTTGATTGGATGGGGACAATGTGCTTGGGATAATGACGAGGAAAGATACATCACCTCGTTGGATCCCCGAGTAGCCACGGTGACCTATACTATCGATGGCGACAACCTCGTGATGGACAACACCCGTCAGACCAATAGCGTGCGTGAAGGTCTTGCTGTGTTCCATCACTATTCTGATTACTACGATGATTTCAGCATCGAGTGGAACACCGTACTTATCGGCTCGCCCCATGTCATTTATGACCAGCCGGATGGAGCTGTCGCCACCTTCATGCACACCGGCACCACCATTGACACCGATAAACAAGAAATTATCAACAAAAGCACTTATTCCAAGATTGTCATCGACCCCGACAATGGTCTGGTTTACATCCAGAATCCCATTGCTGCAACTCCTGATGGCTCTTGGGTGAAAGGCACCGTGAACGGTAACAAAATCACCATTCCCATGGGACAACACATCTATTGGGGCGGTAGCGAAGGAGCTATGTTGGCTTGGGGCTCGTCATCACGAAATGGTGACGGCTATCTTGAAATTGAAAAAGACCCCACGGTCACCGAGGCCACATTCACCATCAATAACGATGGAACCATCACTATCGACAACACATCTGGCGGCGTTGACGGTGATGGCGCAACAGGTTTGGTAGTCGTTTGGGTTTGGGACGGTGGCGAGGAGCCTTACTTATTGGAATGGAATTCGGAATATACTGCTGCCGAAATACCTACCGTTATCACCGAGCAACCCGAGGGCGAGCTCGTGACCTACAACCGCAGCGGCTATTCCGTTCATGATGGTTCCATTTATGATCAGCAAGGTACAGTGGATATCGTCTATGCTTCCGACGGCGAGACAGTTTATATCTGTGACGTCGTTTCTAATGGCCCCGGAACCTGGGTCATGGGCACTAAAGCAGGCAACAAGATCCATGTGCCCATGGGACAGTACATCTATTATGAAGACGGATATGGTTACGGCTTCAAGCTGGGATGGGGGCAGGCTTATATGAACAGCAACGAGGAATGGAGATTCAACCTCGACCCCAGCGTGACCGAAGTCACTTTCACCATCTATGGCGACTTTATCTCTCTCGATAACAGTTCATTAGGACCGAACGATGAACTCAATGGCACGACAGGTCTTGCTGTTGTAGTAGATGTTGAGCCTGATTATCTGTACCAGGTTGACGTGTTCACCAAGTTCTCAGCACCCCTCACCATTATTACACAGCAGCCTGAAGGCACTTACAAGAAGTACTTCCGCTCCATCCACACCAGTGAATATAAAGATCGAGACAATTACTACGTCAACAGCACTGCCGAGATGGTGTATTCCGAGAACAGCAATGTGGTATATATCAAGGGAATCGTCCAGGGTACATCCGCTGCTTGGATAAAGGGCACGATTGTGGATGGTAAGATTCATGTGCCGCTGGGGCAGTGTCTGGAATTTTACGGTGATTATCACGCGAAACTGCGTTGGGTTTATGAAAAAGTCACCACTAATGGTAATAATCAAGAAGTAAGTACACTTCCCAATTACGACGTGATCGAGGCCACCTTCACCATCGACGGCGATAAAATCACGCTCGACGAAGACAATCAGTGGAGTGACCCCCAGAGTGCACATAAGGGTCTCGGAGTCTGCTGGTACAATGCCAGTGGGTCTTTAACAAACGCATGGCCAGTGAATCTGAAAGTCCAGTTCATGCCTTATTTTGAGCCTACGGTACTCGAAGACAGGCCCGAGGGCGAGCTCAAGACCTTCAACCGTCGGGGTAACGCCATCTGCCACAAGAGTGAGGTTTATCTCAAAGACAGATATGATCGTTATCCAACGATCTGGCCGCATGAATTATGCCGCCAGGGTGGCGAAACCTACATTGTTTACGCCCCCGACGGCAGAACCGTCTATCTGTACGAACCTGTACAGTGTTGGTCTAATGTGCATGAGCCACGTTACACCTGGGTCATGGGCGCATTGAGTGAAGATGGCCACAAGATCATCGTACCGTTGGATCAGTATGTTTCATGGAATCCCACGACAAACACTGCCGAACGCTTGGGATGGGGCACCTCTTATTATAGGACTAACCGATATGGTCAGGATGAGATTTATGTCGTGCCCGACAATTCGGTGATGACGGTGACCTATACCATCCAGGATGACTGCATCAGCATGGACAATTCCAGTGGTCATAATTTCGTTTCGGAGGTATCCTCAAATAGCTGGGCAAACGGCAATACGGGTCTTACCATTACCGACCAGTTCGGACACTGGCGTGGTGAGCTGAACTGGAGCACCACCCTCGCAGGTGATCATCCCGCCGTACCCATCGATCCCGTTGTCGAAGAATGGTATGACAATGGAGACGAGACTGGCGGCTCTGCCCTCATATCCACCTTTGAACTCACCGACGTTGATGGCTATGGCATTAACGAGGAGGGCCTGAGCTACAGCATCTATACTGACCGTGGTAAGCTCTTCACCTTTGAGGCGACCAAGTATGGCCTGCAGGAGGATGTGACTGAGGTGACCTACGATATGTGGCAGGACAATTACATGTTGCGTCCAGATTACATACGCTTCTATCGCACCAATGCCGAGGGCTTTGAGCCCTTCTTCAACTGGCGCATCGGTATCCAGCTGCACTACACCTGCAATAGTGTGAAGCAGTCGTCCAACATCGTTTATCTGGAAGTGTTCGACGAGCCTGATAATCCCAGTGGATCTGGTGACGTGAATGGCGATGGTGAGTTGACCATCAAGGATGTTACCATGATCCTCGACTTCCTGCTGGGTTCTTCAGCAACCGATTTCAACGAGCTTAATGCTGATGTAACGGGCGACGGACTAGTCACCATCGCCGATGCCACAACACTCATCGACATGCTGCTCGGCGGAAATTGACCCTGCAAATCCATCATTCAAAAAAAATCGCCCATTCCCGGGCGATTTTTTTTCATTAAGCCCGTAGGGCTGTCAGATTATAGGCAGGTGGTGGAGTGAGGCGAAGCCGAACGGAACCCCTGCGCACTAGTCAGGCGGGCAGGTCGAATGACCTGAACAAGGCCAGCGGCCTTGACTTGGGCTAACCCCAGGGCGCACTGGCCGAAGGTCAGTGTGGCCTGGGGAGAGGCACGGATGTCGATATGGGCCCTGAAGGGGGCCACTCACTGCGGCAATCGCATCCCAGTCAAGACGCTATTGGCCCTCTACGAGGCCCGTTCTTGTTCTCGCCTACTTTCCCCAGGCCACACGAGGTCTTTCGACCTGTGCGCCCTGGGGTTAAGGATAGTCAAGGCCGCTGGCCTTGTGCAGGCCTTCAGCCTGCTAAACTTTCCCTGGACAATAATGATTTTAAATGGAAAGACCGTGCAAGACCCTCGTTGAGGTTCGCTGTATGGTGAAATTGGCACGAAAATTGCATATTATTGTGAAAACTGTTTTGGATTATTTGATTTTATACTATCGGTGCTAGACAGCGAAAATAGGCTGCACCTCGGGATAAAAAAAGAATAAAATCTTTTGTTCTCCACTCGGTTTGCACTATCGGTGCTTGCAGCTAAGATAGGCTGCACCTCGGGATAAAAAAAGAATAAATTCTTTTTGTTCTCCACTCGGTTTGCACTATCTTTGTGCTGGGTTTTGCTTCCTGCGGGTAATAAGCAAACATTTTAAAACAGTTTTAGAAACAAGTATCACAAAACCGACCTATGAATTAGGTCATAAATTCTTACTATTATGGATTTTGGAATGTTAGAAATCGGAATTATTGCAGCTGCGGTCATCGTGCTGCTGTTAGTTGTGTTGTTTACCTGCTATGTGAAAGCTCCCCCCAGCACCGCCTATGTAATCTCTGGTATCAAGCGTGAACCGCGCATCTTGATTGGTGCCGGTGGTGTGAAAATCCCCATCTTTGAACGTCTCGATAAAGTGTATCTGGGTCAGTTGACGGTAGATATCCGTACCGAGCGCAGCGTGCCGACCAACGACTTCATCAACGTGAATGTGGATGCTGTGGCCAAGGTGGCCGTGACTCCCACTCCCGATGGTGTACGCCTTGCCGCCCGCAACTTCCTGAACATGGACCCCGCAACCATTTCGAGCCAGTTGCAGGACACCTTGCAGGGTAACCTGCGTGAGCTCATCGGTAGCCAGGGTCTGAAGGAACTGAACGTGGACCGTGACGGATTCTCTAACCAGGTTATGGACAAGGCCGCTCCCGATATGGCCAAGCTGGGTATCTCGATTCTCGCATTCAATGTGCAGAACATCACCGATGAACTGGGACTGATCGAGAACCTGGGTGCCGACAACACGTGGACCATCCGCAAGAACGCCGCCATCACCAAGGCACAGGCCGAGAAGGACATCGCCCAGGCACGCGCCGAGAACGAGAAGCTGGCCAACGACGCCACCGTGCAGTCGCAGACCGCTATCGCCGAGCGCCAGAACGAGCTGACCATCCGCCGCGCCGACCTGAAACAGGAAGCCGACACCCGTCAGGCTCAGGCCGATGCCGCCTACCGCATCCAGGAACAGGAGCAGCAAAAGGTGCTCAACGAGAAGGAAGTGGAGGCCCAGATCGCGCGTACCAAGAAGGAGCAGGATCTGACCAACGAGCAGATCCGCATCCGCGAGAACAAACTGCTTGCCGAGGTGAACAAGCAGGCCGATGCCGACCGTTACTCTAAGGAGATCCAAGCCGAGGCCTTGAAGTTCCAGATCCAGAAGAACGCCGAGGCCGACCTGGAGAAGCGCAAACGTGATGCCGAGGCACAGCGTTATGAGGCCGAACAGGAAGCTGAGGCTATCCGTGCCAAGGCCGAGGCTCAGAAGTTTGCCATGATGCAGGAGGCCGAGGGTATCAAGGCCCGTGGTGAGGCCGAGGCTTACGCCGTGCAGAAGAAAGGTGAGGCCGAAGCCCAGGCCATGGAGAAGAAAGCCGAGGCCTTCAAGAAGTATAACGACGCCGCTGTGGCCCAGATGGTCATCGAGAAACTGCCCGAGATCACCCGCAACGTGGCCGAGCAGGTAGCCACCATCCAGGGCGTGAACATCTACAGCACCGGTGGCGACAATGGCGCTGGCATCAGCTCCATCACCGGCACGCTGCCCATCGTGCTCGCCCAGGTCAATGACACCGTCAAGAGCGCCGTCGGCGTGGACTTGGCCAGCATCGTCCGCAAGCATGAGGGTCCCAAGGACACCCCTAAGGACGACACTCCCACTACTCCCACCAAGAAATAACCCTGTAAGGATATTTCATAGCTGAATCGTGCTGGCAGGACAGGACCCATCAAGGTCAGTCTTGCCAGCCCTGTTTTTCCCTCGCTCCCGTCCCCCCTTGGATATGACTCAGGATTGGAAAAAACGTTGTAAATTTGCAGTGGTAATTGTAATAATCAAGCGATGAGAGATTTTGCGGCAATAGATTTTGAAACGGCCAACCATGCACGCAGTTCAGTGTGCTCGGTGGGCATCGTGATTGTGCGTGACGGCGAAATCGTCGATTCCTTCTACTCACTCATTCAGCCCGAGCCCAACTATTACAACTACTGGTGCTCACAGGTTCACGGCTTGTGTTGTGACGACACCGATGACGCGCCCGTCTTTCCTGACGTGTGGGCACAGATTGAGCCCTTGATTGAGGGTTTGCCCCTGGTGGCCCACAACAAGCCTTTTGATGAGGGATGCTTGCAAGCCGTCTTCCGCGTCTATCAGATGGATTACCCCGACTACGAGTTCTACGACACCCTCCGGGCCTCAAGACGCCTGCTCCCCGACCTGGAAAACCATCAGCTCCAAACCGTAGCCGCCGCCTGCGGCTTCAACATGAAGAACCACCACCATGCCCTCGCCGATGCCGAGGCCTGCGCCCACATCGCCCTAGAATTACTCTAAAATCCCTACTCTGCATCCGCACACTTTTTCAAAAACTACGAATTTCGCGAATTATACTAATTTGGCATCCGCATTCAATTTTTACGAATTAAACTTATTGGGCTGCCGTGCTTGGAGACGCAAGATTTTGCGTCTCTACAGGTCGTCAGGCTAAAATAGTTCAAGTTGTTTAAGTTGTTTTTTAAATTGAAGAAAGAAAGACAACAAATACAATTTATTAATTATTAAACAATTATATTGTATTTCTTTTTTTCTAGTGTGCGGATGCCTAATCAGTGAAATTCGTGTAATTCGTAGTTTAGAGTAGCGTGTGGATGGCTTCCTTGACTTGGGTCATGTTGCTGCGGGAGACGGGGAGGGATTCCTGGCTGTGCTTGATGACGAGTTGCATGGTGCCGGCACGGGAGACGATCTGCTCGACCTGTTGCAGGTTGACCAGGAAGGCACGGTGGCAACGTACGATCATGGGGTAGGCCCGCAGGTCGTCCTCCATCTGCTTGGATGTGGCGCGCAGCATGTCGTTACGCACTTGGCCTTCACTCAATTGATAGATTTTCACGTAGTTGCCCACGGCCTCGATATACAACAGGTCGGGGATGTGCACCGTTACTGTTTCGCTGGTCGTGCCCGTGAGGGTGATGGTCTGCGCCAGTTGTGCCACGCTGCCTGATGGTTGATCCTGCTGGCCAGACTCGCTGGCCTCCATGGCTTGTGCCGCCAACAGGGCGCGCTGCTCGGCTTCCTGCTGCAGGCGCTGCAGTTGTTCGTTGAGCAGGCGGGTCTCTTCGAGCTCGGCGGACAGATATTTGCTACGGAACTTAAACCGCCAGTACAGGCCGATGGCAAAGGAGCAGAAGGCGATGATGAGCAGCGTCTCGAAGAAGTTGCCCCATGAAAGCACATTGCCAGGCACCAGGTCGCTCATCACGAAATGGCGGTACAGGCAAATCAGGAGTGCCACCAGCGGGGTATTGATGAGTTGGAACCACAGGTTGCGGCGGATGATGTAATCCACACCCTGCTCAAGCGACCTGGGCTTTCTGATAATAAACTTCAGGATACCCTCGGTCACAAAACAGCTCAAGATACCCAGCGCACCCATCGCCAGCAGGTGAAATAATCCCACCCACTGCCAGGCCTCCAATCCGAAGGGTTTGAAAATCGCCAGTGCCAATACCGTAAAAATGGTACTGACGATACGTATCGTGATCGTGTCTTTTTGTCCTTGACTCATACGGGATGCAAAATTACATAGTTTTTTCGGAATGAGAGGCCCGCAGGATAAAGAAACTTTTCTATAGAGGCGGCTGCACTAAAAAGCACGAATCGGTCAATCCCATTCATCACAAATGTGCATTTCATCCCACAATGCGTGTCATTCGTCACAATACCATGCAGAATATCCCAGAAACTTGCTGAACAAAGGGTTTGGCAGTTCCTTTGCAGTGCTCAGGGCGTAAAGCTTAAGCCCACGGCAATAGCTGAAAACAACAATTAAAACCATACAACTATGACACGTAGAACAATCATCGGAATCATTTTTATCCTGGCTGCCCTCTTGAGACTGGCAGACATGTGGGGTATCTTTGAACTGAATTGGGATCATTCCTGGACAGAGTATTTTGGCCCGGTTCTCCTTCTATACGTTGGAGTGGAGCTATTGATTTACAGTTTTAATAAGAATCCGTCACAGTGGCTTCAGCGCCCTGTGCCGCAAGGTGAGGATGGCAAGCGCATCTGCTGTGCTGTACGCTTCGGCGCCGACGAGTATGTCTATCGGGGCGAAACGTTCCACGGCGCAAGGCTTGATGCCTTTTGCGGTGGCCTGCGTCTGGACTTGCGTGAGGCCGTCATCAGCGAGGACGAGGAAATCGATATCCACACCTTTTTGGGCGGTGTTGAGCTGTTTGTGCCCGACAATGTGAATATTGTCGTCAACAGCCACAGTTTCATCGGTGGGGTAGGCAACGAGACCGCTGGGCATATCACCCCCGATGCCCCCAACCTTCATATCGTGGCCAGCAACTTCTTTGGTGGCGTGACGGTTAAGAGTTAAGAGTTAGAAGTTAATAACAATACAAAAAATACATTGGTTATGAAAAAGATGAGTTTTAGACTGGCAGCCCTGGTGGCTGCGATGTTGGTAGCAGTAAGTGCTATGGCCAAGTCGCCTGACATGGGCGGCATGGTGGTTGACGAGAAGGGTGAACCGATGCCCTTTGTAAATGTCGTATTGCTGTCGTTGCCCGACTCGACCTATATTCAGGGCGCAATGACCGATGAAATGGGACATTTTCAGATCATTACCCCGAATAGCGGTGCCCTGTTGAAGGTGTCGTGCATCGGCTACAAGACACTATACCTGAATGCTGTCGAGGGGCTGACCATCCAGATGCAGGAAGATGCATTGCTGCTGGGCGAGGTGGTCGTGAAGAGTCAGTTGCCCAAGACCCGCGTCAAGGGCGAGGCCATGCGCACCACTGTCGAAGGGACCATCCTTGAGAAGGCAGGTACTGTGGCCGATGCGCTGACGCGTGTGCCGTCGCTGGAGGCCAAGCGTGACGGCGCCGTGACGGTGCTGGGACGCGGCGAGGCAGAGGTGTATATCAACGGCCGCAAGGTGCAGGATGTGAGCGAACTGTCCCGCCTGCGCAGCGACCAGATCCAGCACGTTGACGTCATCCAGAACCCGGGCGCCCGTTATGCCGCCTCGACCAAGGCCGTTGTGCGCATCACGCTCAAGAAGGCACAGGGCGACGGCTTCAGTTTCCTGGACAACCTGACGGGTATGTACCAGTATGGCCACACCATCACTAATAACCTTGATGTGAACTACCGCACAGGCGGATTGGACGTCACCGCCTCGTTCTGGGCAGGCCGCTACGGCCACGCCAAAATGTTGCAGGAAAACCAGTTGTCTTATTTTGTGGGTCCTGACCGGGTCGATGGACTTGTCAAGCAGGAGGGCAAGAACATCTGGAAGGGCTGGTCGCCCCAACTGCAGATAAACTATATGTTCAACGACAACCACAGCATGGGTGCTTTTTACAAGTATGACCGCCATCCTGGCGCCGACTTTCGTGACCAGTTCACCACCGATAGCTATGTGAATGGCGTCTTCACCGAGCGCTCGGTGAGCGACGTTGAGCAGCATGACCGTTTCAGGAAGCACATTTTCAACGCCTATTATAACGGCAAGGTGGGCTCCCTGGGCATCGACCTGAACGTGGACGGCCTCTTTGACCGCACCGAGACGCCGGGCAGCACCAGCGAAGCAACCGTCCTGGACGGTGTCACCGTCAACCGCAGCATCGAGAGCAATACCAGTAGCCGAAACAACTTCTGGGCATCGAAGCTTATCCTGAGTTACCCCGTTTGGCAGGGCAACCTTTCGGTGGGCGGCGAATACTCCTACAACCACCGTACCGATGCCTATTCCTATTCGGCAACGGCAAGTGTCCCGGTAAAGGCTACCGACACCGAGATCAACGAGTCTTCCACAGCAGCATTTGTGGAGTTTGGCCGCCGCTTCGGCCTGGTATTCGCCCAGGTGGGTCTGCGCTACGAGCACTTGAAGAACGACTACTACAACTTCAATGAGCGCGAGGATGAGGTGTGCCGCGACTATGGCGACTGGTTTCCCACGTTTGTGGTGTCGGCTCCGGTGGGCAAGGTGCAGCTGTCGCTGTCCTACCGCCGCGACATCCAGCGCCCCGCCTACAGCAGCCTCACCAGCTCGACCGTCTATATCAACCGTTACAGCTATCAGAGCGGCAATCCCTACCTGAAGCCCACCTACACCCACAGCCTGGTCTTCAATGCCGCCTACCAGTGGATGAACCTGTCGCTGAACTACGCCCGCATCAAGGACTCCGAGACGATGTCCACCGAGCCTTATCCCGGGTCCGATGATCCGCTCGTCAGCCTCGTGCATCCCATCAACAGCAAGGAGAGCTATAACCGACTGACCGTCATCCCGTCGTTGAGGCCCGTGTTTGGTTGCTGGCATCCCACATGGACGGCGATTGCCATCTTCCAGAACTACAAGACGCCGACCGCCGACGGTTCCATCCTCACACTGAACCACCCGTATCTGGGATTGACCTGGAACAACGACATCGAACTGCCGCGCGCGTGGCGCTTGAATGCCATGGTGCAATGGACGTCGCGAGGTGACTACGACAACTTCCGCATCACCAAGAGCAGGTTCTATTCCGGCATCGGAGTGCAGAAGGATATCAGCCTGCAGCACCTGGGCTCACTGACTGTTGACGCGCGCTGCATGGACCTTCTCAACACCAGCAAGGCGGGGGCTACCATCTTTGGCCCGCGCGAATTGACCACCAGCAATCCTGCCCGCCGCACGTTCTACCTTGACCTCACCTGGAAGTTCAACAGTGCAGGCAGCAAGTACCGTGGCACGGGTGCCGGCGAGAAGCAGAAAGCACGTATGTAATGAACTATTATTAATAATAAAACTAGACGATTATGAAAGTGAAAGAGGTAATTATAGCAATAGCGCTTGTTCTTGTGATGAATATGGCGTTTGACAGTTGCATCGCTACCCGCGACACCACTAAGATCAACAAAGTGGAATTGGGAATGACCAAGAGCGACATCCAGCACTTGCTGGGCACGCCCCTGTTCAAGAATGCCGACGAGACAGGTGAGCAGTGGGGCTACCGCAAGGTGGTCGGCGAGGTGATTGATGCCGAGGAGATGCTGTTTCTTGTCACCTTTGACAACGACGGCAAGGTGGTAGCCTATAACTCAGTCAAGGAATTCCCGCCGCATCGTCGCAATTGATGAAGAGGATATGAAACAGGAAATCAATCCCCAGGACACAAATCGGGCCATCGCCTTCGAGCTCTGGATGAAGTCGCCTATGCCGATGGTGACGCTCACCAAGACCCTTGACGTGACCCGTATTTACAGGATGAGCCGACAAAGGAGCTTAAAATTCAACATGCTCCTTTGTTGGTGCATCGGCAAGGCAGCATCACGGATTGAGGAGTTTTACATATTGCCCCAGCACGGGAAACTGTACAAATACGACCGCTTAGCCATCAATGTGATTGTGAATAATTGCAATGGGGGCATCAACTCTTGCGATGTCTCCTATTGTGGTGACTTGGAGAAATACAACAGGGACTATACGACGTTGACTCAGTCGGCAAGCAGTTCGTGTCAGAGCACCTTTGTAGATGATGCCATGGTAATAGGCACATCGGCAATGACGGCAACTGAACTGGACAGCATCGTCAACCAGTACACCGACCAGTTCTGCAACCCGATGGTGATGTGGGGCCGTTATCGCAAGAAGTGGCTAAAAGTCACGCTTCCCATCTCGTTCCAGTTCCATCACGCGCAGATGGACGGTGGCCACGCCGCCCGCTTCCTGGAAGAACTACAAAAGGCTATTAAAAACATTTAGTAGATACCACAAGCTGTTTGGAAGTTTCTGCAACTATCAGTAACTTTGCTGCAGTAAACTAAAAAGAATACGTAAATCTCAAAACGATTTAGAGGTATCATTATGAATATCAGATTAGAACAACCCGAGGATTACCGCGAGGTGGAAAATCTCACGCGAGAGTCTTTCTGGAACGTTTATCGTCCAGGTTGCACCGAGCATTATGTACTGAACCAGTACCGTAGTAATCCCGACTTTATCCCCGAACTCGATCTCGTTATGGAAGAGGACGGCAGGATTATAGGCCATATCATGTTCTCGAGGGCTGAACTCGTCCTTGACGACGGCAAGAGGGTGCCCTCATGGACCTTTGGCCCCATCAGCATCCATCCCGACTATAAGCGCAAGGGCTATGGCCTCAAGTTGTTGAACTATGCGTTAGACAAGGCGCGTGAACTTGGAGTAGGCTTCCTTTGCATGGAGGGTAATATCGATTTCTACCGTCATGCGGGCTTCGATTTGGCCAGCAAGATGAAGATTCATTATCACGCCGAGCCGCGTGATGCCGTGGTGCCTTATTTCCTCGCTCAGGAACTCATCCCCGGTTGGCTGGAGAGGAACGGTGTCACCGAGGCGACCTACGGTCCTCCCAAAGGCTACTTTGTCGCCGATGAGAACCCCGAAGCCTTTGAAGCCTATGAAGCGACCTTTCCCGAGAAGGTGAAACTTCGTTTACCAGGTCAGTTGGTATAATTAAACACAAAACATTATGGAACAGAAATTTTGTCAGAGTTGCGGCATGCCGCTCACCCAGGAACTGCTCGGCACCAATGCCGATGGTCGCAAAAACGAGGATTATTGCATCTATTGCTACAAAGACGGCAAGTTCCTGCAGGACTGTACGATGGACGAGATGATTGAGCATTGCGCCCAGTTTGTCGGCGAGGTCAACAAGGGCCTGCCACAGCCCATCACCAGGGAAGAATACATCGGTCAGATGAAGATGTACTTCCCCCACTTGAAACGTTGGCGCAAGGAGATAACCATCAATGAGGCGGTTCCCGAAAATCCCGCCCTGGCAGGCGTTAAAGACCTGATTGCCAAGATGGCCGACTCGCTGCCCATTACCTTTATCTCGTCGGTGGATGAGGAAGGCTACCCCTGCACCAAGGCGATGTTGTCGCCTCGAGTTCGCGAGGGCATCAAGGTCTTCTATTTCACCACCAACACCTTCTCGCTGCGTGTGGCGCACTACAAGGCTAACCCCAAGGCTTCCATTTATTTCTGTGATGCCGAGGGGTTTAAGGGTATGATGTTGCGTGGCACCATGGAGGTGTTGACCGATGCTGCCAGCAAAGAGCTGATCTGGCGCGAAGGTGATACCGAATACTATCCCGGAGGCGTGACAGACCCCAACTATTGCGTCCTGAAGTTCACGGCAACCGACGGCCGCTTCTACAGCGACTACTATCCCCGTAGCTTTGTAATCGAGTGATGAGGAAAATGACAGAACAGTGTTGCGCCCAGTTTGTCGGCGAGGTCAATAAGCAGATGCCCAAGCCTACGAATAGGGATGAATACGTCCAAATGATGCAAGGCTTCTTTCCCATGCTGAAACGGTGGAAAAAATGAAACGTTGTTTGTTCATAGGCATTGTGGTCTGTGCGGTATGTTTGACGGCATGGGCACAGGAGCAGGATACCATCCCGGCCGCTGACATGATGGTCGAGTTGAGGGAGCTGGTCGTCAAGGGCGGTCTTCCCAATACCCGACTGAAGGGAAATGCGATGATTACACGTGTTGAGGGGACTCCACTGGCATCGTCAGGCACATTGGGTGAATTGCTTGTCAAAGTGCCTGGAATGACGGGTTCTGAAGACAGCCCCGAGGTGCTGGGCAAGGGCATCCCGCTCATCTATCTTAACGGACGCCTGCTGCGCGATGAAAGTGAATTGAAACGTCTGCGCAGCGAGGATATCCGTGATGTGGAGGTCATCAACAACCCGGGAGCACAATATGATGCCACTGTAAAGGCTGTGGTGCGCATCCGCACCAAACGTCAGCAGGGCGATGGCCTTAGTCTCGACTTGACGGTAACTGATGAGCAGGACCTGCGATATGGTTTCAACAAACCTAATGCGAAGTTAGGCTTAAACTACCGTATGAAGGATGTGGATATCTTTGGCAGTGTGTGGTATTATCATCAGGACTATCGCCAATACAGCTGGCTGGAAGAGACGACCAACACGACAAAACTGTTCCATCAGGTAGGGCCTTACACGATGACGTGGAGAAACAATCAACTGACCTATACTGCGGGCGCCAATTGGCAAATCAGCGACAACCACTCGGTGGGCGTACGCGCCGATCTGACGCATTACCTGGGTGGCACCAAGAAGGTCATCTATGACGAGGAT
>JAEEGF010921296.1_pt1 | contig 39224 bp, 37 predicted proteins | sample 9134171 | NCBI WGS metagenome assembly JAEEGF01 (sample SAMN16246542, study PRJNA631951) | gut metagenome | biome: gut microbiome; feature: rumen; material: AP-attached | host: Bos | place: Iran: Karaj | collected 2018-10 | reverse complement strand
CGAAGGAGCACCAGCAGGATTATCGAGAGATTTACTTTAGTCCGAGTCTGCGTTCTTTTAATTCTTTAACCCATTTCTCGAAAAAAGCGTAGTCATCAACGTCGTTATACCAGACGTCGAACATACCATCGTACAATCGCTTGGCATTGATTTCCGACTTCTCTAACGATTTCAGAAAGCTTGCCGTTGCTCTTGTTAATCCACAGATAATAGCAGGAACTTGTTCTTCGGAAGCATCCTCGCATTCGATGCAATTCACTACTTCATCACAGAAAAGTTCACCACTGTAAGCAGCCTTAATCATAGCTGCCTTGATGTCAGCACCCCCTCTATCGATGGGGGTACGACGGAAGATGTTCAAAATCTTCTTCATACCTTTTACTTTATATTGATTTATAATGCCCTCCAGCCACCCGGAGGATTTTTGTCATCAGCAATTTCAAACAACACCGTCGTTTTGTTGATTTTCAACTTTCGACGCTGCAAAGGTAGGTGGAACCTGTAAATGACAAATAATAAGGAAATTATCTTTGTTAAAGATTGTGAATGTCTGAAAACCTCAATATTTAAAGAGGATACAAAAAAAACAGAATCTCAATACTATTTACTGAGATTCTGTTATTATACCGTTATTATGCCGTTATTATTTATCCAGTTCTACTTTTTTAGGTCGATACTTATCTAGTAGAGGCAGAATATTATTAAAGTCTGCCGGCATATTGACATTACCTGGTTTACCATGATTAATATTTTGATAGGTAGGTGCATTATTACCAAAGAAATCACAATTCAGGGTTTTAGTACCTCTGCCCTCTGGAAGCAATTTGTAAAACATGAAATAGCCAATCATGTTCTGAAAAACAATTCTTACCCTGTCTTTTTTACCTAATTCCAATAGTGACCATAAGGTATCAGATAAAACTTTATCATCACCTATTAGTTTCTTTGTTCCAACGCCAAGAACCAGTCTTATATAACTCTTCATTACGTCTGTCGATGCAGGTGCAACCCAATCCCCTTTATCAATCAGCATTTCAAGCCTGTCTACAATTTCCTTTCTAGAATCAGTCAAATTATCATAGGCATTCAAATTTTGGGAAGTTTCATATTCCCAGAGATGTTCACAAAGCGCCAATGACGAAAATAGTTTATACATACTACTTTTACAGGGATAACTATTGTTGCCTATAATCTCGCTCCTCTTTGTAAAAATTGCACGACCCAGACCATCCTTATCTATTTCATGATTATGAATATCTACGTTGTCTTCCCAGACTTCCTTCCAAAATTTGATTTCCAGCATGGTTGTGTTGACAGAGTTTATTCTTTGAGAAATATGCTTAATTCTTTGCTTTTCAGACTTTGACGAAATCCATCTGTCAAAAGTTATTATTTCCCCGTTATTATCTATTGGATAAGGGTTACTTCCGTACTCGGCCATATATATTCCCATCATTTCTTCATATAACTGCACAAAAAGTGATGACGGAGCAGAAAGCGTCATTTCTTCAATTTCTTTTAATAAGCCAGTTAGATCTTCCCCCAAAATCCAAACAATTTGCTCTAGCTTTGTATTTTTGTCCTTTAAAAAATTAATAACGTCATTAATAGGTATTTCACCATCGATACACTTTTGTGCTTTTTCCATGTAAACAACATAGTCTAAATCGCACAATCTTCTGATTTTATAGTCGTCATATGTAGTTGAAATACTCGAAATACTATGAATTGTTGACCATATCGTATTAATCCATTCCCCAAAATTTACATCCCACGCTTCAACAAATGGCAGTTCTGTCTTCCAACGGACCTTTAACTCGTTAAACATAATAATACTATCATTAAGATGCAACGAAAATGTCAGGGTCGACAATCTCCACGTGTTGGGATTGTGCACAAACCTTAAGGCTTCTCCTTGTTTATTTACACTTTCTAAAACTTCTTTGTACTCTGTAGGAGTGTTACTTATTTTGAATGTAGGTATCATTGGTCAATGTCAGATAATCGTTTGCGTATATATTGAGTCAAAAGTTTGTACTCCAGCCCTTTCATATATTGAGACATATATACATAATCAGGCTGATTATTGTCTTCAATAGGAAGTACAACATGTTGCTTTTTTAATCTGTCGGTACCCAATTTCAAACCATAGCCGTATTTTTCTTTCTGACGGGTAATAGCACATGCTAAGTAAAAACTTGAGTATCTGTTGCTATAGTAAGGAATCAACCTCCTAGTATCATTACCAAACAATGCCTTATAAGGATGAAAGAAAGCATAACCTACAGACCCGTTTCGATTAACAGAAAGACAATTTTCTGTTAAAGTTTCATTATTATTCTCCACAAAATAGCCAATTCCATTTTGCGAAGCAGTAGAAGTAACATAAGGCACTCTCCCTATCCTTCTTTCCTTCTCATATATATCTTTTCCTGAACAAACTTTTCCTAAATCGCTTATTGGAAAATCCCCCCAATGAGTACATTGAGTGTTGTTGGTTTTGTAATTTTTGATACATTCTCCAATTCTAAAAGAAATATAGTTTTTATACCGTCTTAGTAATTTAAGCTCGACAGATTTCATGAAATCTTCCATGTATTGATAATCTGGGGTAACAGAATCAATACATGGTAAGTAAAGTGATAATTTTTTTAATCTGCCAAGCGTAGCGCCATTGCCACCCCAATTAAACTTAGCCATTTGTTTTTTTATCAATGGTATTATATAAAGGGCTACATATTTATTTAAATGCGGGTTCCTTAAGACTTGTATGTTTTGACCCGTATAAAATAATGCAGGCTGATAAAAGACTGTTTGAGTATCAAGGCCTATAGTAATAACGTTTCCTTCATCTGTTTTAAAGAGAGGTTGACCATCTATGAAATCATCTATTCCATTGTCATTATCAGTTCGTGTTATATAAGGTATACGGCCAGACAACCCGTTTAACTTATTTCTATCAATACTACTTTTTGTAGCACTAATTTCAAACACTTCTATAAGTTGAAACTGACTCCAAGTTATATCATTACTCTTCTTCATATCCAAATAGATAACCTTTACCATTAACAACCATTTTAAATTCGAAGGATAGATAATCTGCCATTGTTTTTTCGAAATCCTTATCGGTTGGAATTTCGTCATTAAAATAATAGAATGAATGGAGCCATTCGTCATCTGCGTTAACACGACTTTTCACTATTTCCGAAGTACTGGCATTATCCACATAATCTCGCCATATATCTAAGAGTCTTTTTCGCTTATCAGCAAATGTTCCATTATCAACCAACCCCCAATGCTTTTGAACCTCATACCCGTCTACTTTAAAGTCAATAAACTTACATTTTTTCATTGGTTCATGCGGCTCATGGGCGGTAAATATAGCTATAACAGGATTTGTACCCACTGGATAGAATGTTTGGGTATTTAATGTAATAACACCCTCTAAAGTGTGGTGTTCAAGAATATAACTTTTAATGTTTGCATCGATTTTTGTTTTCCCGACCATTGTACTTTGTGGGACAATAACTGCACAACGTGCACCATCAGCAAGGGAGTCAAGTAAATGCTTTATAAAATTCAATTCAGAAAGATGTGCAGTCAGTTTATTCTTCGCTTGAGAATACGGAGGATTCATTAATCCTACAGTAAAATTTCTTTTTCTCAATTCTTCAGTTGGTATGTTTAAGAAGTCTGCGCATTCCAAATTGGCTTTTCCATCACCCCTTAGTATCATATTTGTAGTCGCAATCGAGAACATTCGTTCATCCATCTCGATACCATGAAGTAATGTCTTTTTTATTTTTATCTTCGCTTCTTCTTGTTCTTTAACCGTAGCCAGCTTCTTCGCATCTTCAAGCATTCTAAACATTGATGCAACCAAAAATCCCCCAGTGCCGCTACATGGGTCAAGAACTTTATCTGTATGCTTCAGTTTCAGGAGGTCGACCATTAACTGAGTGATATGTGAAGGGGTCAAAACAATGCCTAGACCTTTTCCGTCACCACCACTATAACGAAGGAATTCCTTATAGAATTCACCTAACACATCGTCTGGGGTGTTGTTGCATATTGGTGTAAGAACCTTTGAATAAATATACTCTGCAAAATACTTTAACGGAGATTTCCCCAAAGCAGGATGAATAGCACTCAGTTGGGGACGTAGCTTTATAAAATGAAACTGGTTGAGAACCTGTTCCTTCTTCTTCTCGGGCTCAACGTGCATATCTTCCATATGTTGCACTATGGCGTCATACACTATTTCCCCATCATTTCTTTTTTCACCGATTTGTTTCTTCTCTTCTATTGACAAAGACAGTTTATCCGTTCTAAAATAAGGGTTACGGAGTGCTAATAATAGACCAGAAACTATTACGGGTTTTTCATTTTCGGACAGTGATGCATAGTTTCTTAAATCTTCATGAAGTTGCTCTGCGCTACTCATTACTTGTTCAAATTCAAGCTCGGCTTCGCTCTTGTTTTCTAGAACCTTAGTTTGAAAATATAAACCAATTTGAGCATCAGAGAATTCGGAAAAGTCACGAACGAATGGTAATATTTTGTAACCCTTTTCTGAAACGTAGATAGGTCGTATCTTTATATTTTCTTTATCAGTACCTGAACAACCGAAAGCGAAAGCCTTTTTGAAATTCGTCTTGTGAATGATATGTTGAGCATAGTGTAAAGCACCATTCTCTGCATAGTCAACTATCGATGGAATATCCATTAATAAGGTATCTTTTTTGTCAGTCATATAACAGCCCTGATATTTTGAGTCCTTTTTGTCCTCTACTATTATCAGGTATTGACCTACCTGAGCAATAAACTCCGGTTTACCCACCTCTCCAGTTCTATGCTTAGAGGCAGTTCTTAATGCTTCTTGAACTTCTCTAATCTGAGTTGATTCCGGTTCTGGTTTCATTCCGGCATCAGTCATCATATTAAAAATGATGTGGTCTGTATACTTTTCCGTTCTCATATAATAGTAATGATTAGAAATTCTCGTTAATATACACCAGTAAATCCTTCATCTCTTTCTACGAGAGGGTGAGGACTTACGTGTTTATTTCCCATTCAGATAGTCTATCAGCTGCTGGGGTGTACCATTAAACTTGGTATATACCAGCGTCTGACCGTTACCGGAGACTGTCATCGTATTTCCATTGATAGAAACAGTAGCAATCTCACCTTTATCGCTGACTATCTTATTCCCTTTGATTGTATAGTTTTCGGTCAGTACATAGAACGTGTTCAGCTTATATGAACCTGGAACACCAGCGAACTCGTATTGTGAAACTTGGGTGGAGGTGAATTCAAGAATCCATCCATCACTAACAGTGTACCATGTGCCTATAAGTTGTGACTGGGAAATTGATCCCGTCGAATCGTCATTATCATCACTACCACAAGCCACTATCGTTGACAGGGCCATAACCATGAGCATTAATACGCTCCAAAATGTCAGTTTTTTCATAATATATTTCGTTTTTACTTTGTTTCGTTTTCAAAACCTCGCGGCCTTCGCAGGAGGCGAGGATATTCTACCAATAACAATTATATTACTCGCTGCGGCGCCCTACACGTAAGGCTATGCATGTGAAAAGAAAATCTTCTTTAATTCAAATTCCCATTCTGCCTCTTCTCCAGCTCGGCGCTGACTTCGTCCATGTCGATGCTGGTAAGTGAGGCTGTCAGGAAGTTCTGGAAGTCTTCTTCCACCACCTCGTCGGCATTTCTCTTGTCATATACCTTCTGCGTCAGTTGGATGTATGCTGCCGACATGCGGGCCAGCAGGGATATCACTACTGAGGGATGCAGCTTATAGCGGCCAATGATGCCGTTCAGCGCCTGGCGCAAATCCTCTAAGGCATCGCCTTCTTCTTTGACATGCTTGGCCAAATCAAGCATGAGGGGTGAAAGTTCTACTTCGTTCATATCTCTCGTTTTTACTTTTGTTTCTAATTCATAGGGCTGGAGCCGGGGGGTATTCTATTCCGTATTCCGTTTTATACTCCAATGCACTATCCACTAATTTGTCGATGTCCTCTTTATCCAAGCTGTTAATAGGAAGCCTTGGCTCGTAGGGGATATCGTTGTCGTCGAGCAAGCCCTGCAACTCTTCGATATAAATCTTCTGTTTTTTGATGACACGCCTAAAACTATCCGATTTATATATTCTGAGCGGGAACGAATCAACCTGCTTCTCCAGTTCGCTAATTCTAATCTTAGCCTCCTTCAGCTCTTTCAGGCTGCCTTTCAGCTCGTAAATCTGGGCCCTCAGCTCCTTAATCACCAGTGCTGACTTCGGGACGTTTTCAGCACCGGGGTCAATATAGCCATTAGCTATTATGACGTCCTTCAGTCTGGCAAGCTCCGTCTCCATATACTTGGCATAATCCACCAGCCTTGCCCATTTCTCCTGATCCTTGCGATAGGCATCGATGATGTATTTCATCCTCACTTCGTAAGGAATGTCCTTGTCGCCTAAAACACGTTTGGCCGTCTCACCCGATGCCTTGCAATCTTTGTTCATATCTCTATCTTCGCGTGATTTATCACTCGTCTTTTCCGGCCATGATGTTTGTCGTGGTGACAATGTCACCCACATTTACCTCGCCGTCAGCGTTCACGTCGCCCTTCTTGCCCCAGGCGATTTCCACATTGGCTGTAGCGACATCAGAATCCTCATAGCCATCCTTCGTGGCATAGACACTGACTTGGCAGGTGGCGATTCCGCCCATTATTACTTCATCTCCTTCGGCGTTATTGCCAGAATCAACAACTTTATAAGTTGTTTTAAATGTCACACCCTCAGTCTCGCATATGAACTTCAATTTGCCATCGACGACCTGGATAGTAGGTGTTGCGCACTTCTCTGGCTCTACGGGAACCGTACCGTCAAGCCCCACAATTTCCTTAAAATTCTTCCAAGGCTCAGCAGCTTTATAAAGATCAATTGAGGCATCAGGGACATGGAGCGTGGCATAATCTACGTAAGAGCCCTCGAAAGCATTGGTACTTGTTGATGGTGCATTCTCAGCATAGCAAAACACATCGGCCAGTTCTGGGCAATTGGCAAAGGCATAACTCCCGATTGTTTTTACACCTCCACCGATGGTAATCGAAGTCAGGCCGCTGCAATACTGGAAAGCATAGCCTCCTATGTTCGTCACGCTGTTAGGAATCGTAATGGATGTAAGACCAGTGCAACCTGAGAAAGCATAATATTCGATGCTCGTCACGCTGTTGGGAATAGTGATGGAAGCAAGGCTGCTACAGCTTCCGAAAGTACTTTGTTTAATACTTGTAACGCTGTTGGGTATCGTGATAGAAGTCAGGCTACTGCAACCATAGAAAGCATATTCCCCAACACTCGTCACGCTATTTCCAATAGTGACGGAGGTCAGGCCGCTGCAATTCTCAAAAGCACGTTCGCCAATGCTCGTCACGCTATTGGGAATAGTGATGGAGGTTAGGCCTGAGCATCCAAAAAAAGCAGAATTATTTATGCTCGTCACGTTATTTGGTATCTCCAAATCCTTAATCTCTTCACCGTTCAGGAAAAGATGATGAGCACAACATAGAGGATTAGAAGAAGCCTTTGCAAAACTAATTTTACACCATGTCTCCAAATCAGAGATGTACACGGAGGTCAGGCTATTGCAATTATCGAACGCATAATCGCCAATGCTCGTCACACTATTTCCAATAGTGACGGAGGTCAGACCACTGCATCTCCGGAACGCATTAACACCAATGCTCGTTACACTGTTGGGAATAGTGATGGAGGTTAGATTTTTGCAGTCATAGAAAGCATTGTTTCCTATACTCGTCACGCTGTACTCCGTTCCTTCATGTTGAACCTTCTCTGGGATAGCCACACTGCCAGAGTATTTGTTAGGGTTACTAGTTACCTCGGCTATCTTTCCTTTTGTAATAAGATTGTAATAAATCCCATCAATCTCAACAGCATCTGCCATTGCCATCATCGGCAACAGCATCATCACGAGTAATAGTAGTTGTTTTTTCATAATCGTATCGCTATAAATTGTTATATTTATTAGAATGACCCAAAAGTAAGAAAACGTAAGTAACCAGAATATGGGTTATCCGACGTTATTCCACTGATTGATAGAACATTCATTTTACCATAAATTTCTTACCATTTGTCACATAGATTCCTTTGGGTAAATTTTTTGCAGCCTCTTGCAAGTTGGCATCCTTAAGAACTAGTCGGCCATCAAGTGTATATATGTTGGATGAGGCAACCGAATTGTCATTTATAATTCCATCAATATGAGACGACAAATTCTTAACAGGACGTATGGTCTGACCTCTGGTCTTGATGTAGCCATACATTCCAAAGCGTGGATCTGTATCCATGTATAAATACCAATTATAGGCTGATTCATACGGGAAAGCCGTACCTGAAACATAAAAGCCTTGTCCAGAATAGCCGTATTCACTATATCCAACATTATAGTTATCCTCTTTTCCTCCTACAAATGGAAGAAATATACTATTGCCATTCGCCCCTATGACTTTATATCCATTGATGGAATTAACCTGAGTGTATTGCCAAGTACAATAGTTTATCAACTCTAAAAATTCCGAATACGTTGGTATCCGACATTTGCCACCAGATGTAGTGTAAGCCGCATCATATTCTGTCCCTGATATGTTAGACACATTTGGGTCTGTATAGGTTGTTGCATCGTATAGCGACTTGTTTGGTGTAGTCTCTCCCCATGCATAGTAATTTCCAGATTCTTCAGGGCGTTTTGCTCCAAGGTTTGCGGTAGCCCATAGTAAGCCACTTGGTAGGGCAAGGTCGACAAAGCCCTGAGTTTCTCCCTCGCTGCTTGAGCCCTTTTTGTTAGCTATAGGACGGATAGGGAAGGCTGCAAGTTCGGTGTTCCAAGTTTGATAAACAGAAATGCCATTTCCTGCTGACCCCTGTAATGCATACGCAAAACCTGATTCGTATTCATTATCGCTCCAATAATATATGTCTGTGCCAACCTTCTGAGGAGTACCAAGAATCTTAAATCCAGCAGCTGGCAAAAATATTGATTTGCCATTTGGTCCGGTAACCTTACATCCATATACGGAATTCGTATTATATTCCCATGTAAATGTACATTTTTGGTACAATTCCAGAATATCATTATGACTAGGAGTTGACCATTCACTACCCCATACCGACTGAACCATATTTCTCGATGGCCAATCCATGTAAATACCGTAATCTCCCTCTGAGGATGCACCATAGTTCGTTTTTGCCCATAATTTGCCTGATGGTAAACCTAAATCTACATATTCGTGACCATTAATCTTGTCATCAGATGTATTATTACCAAATTCACTTGCAGGAATACCATTAATAAATACTTCTGCCACGAACTCTTCACCATAGCTAAAGTATTGCGAACGACTTTGGTCATAATAAACTTCAAGATAAACAGTGTTACCAGAGGTAACTAAAGCTCTGCACTCTTGATCTTGACTCTGTAAACTACCAGAACCAGATAGACTCGTTCCACAGAAAGTAGACCACTTATAGCCAAAAGGATTCTCTCGTGAACCATAATAATGTATCTTGAACGTTACCTCATCACCCCATTGTAGTTTGTCATTGGTGTATTTGAAATAATCAATGTCGGAAGTATTATACAGTCCGAAACGAATCTTAGTAAAGATTTCGTTAGCCGTATCAAGGGTATTGTTTGACTCTGTTTCAGAGCGTTCTGATACAACTGTAATCATAAGCCACTTATCCACACCGCTCTTAGCCTGCACCCATCCTGTAGGATGGAGGGCATATGAACCAGGTACGAGACCAGTGATGACACCCTTCTCGTTAATAGAGTAACCTGTTGGTGGATTTACTACATGTTGCCCCCCTTCAAAAGAAATATGAACCCAAGAATCTGCATAATCACTTGTAAATACAAGACTATTATTAGAGCAGTTGAATTTCAGCTGATATGGCTCGCCTACCACAACTTCAACTTTGTTATTTGGCTCAAGCCATTCAAAATTGTTGATAAGTCCCAAGGCAAATGTGCTTATGGGCATTAGTAATGCAATGAGTGTTAATAGTTTTTTCATAATCGTATTGTTTTAGTTAGTTATTTATTTATTTATGTTATTTACTCATCTTTTCCGGCCATGATGTTCGTTGTGGTGACAATGTCACCCACATTCACCTCGCCATCTTTATTCACGTCTGCAAGTTGCGGGTCAATAGTGCTTTTACCTGCCATGACGTTGCTGATTGTCACGATATCACCGACATTTACCTCGCCGTCACTGTTTACGTCGCCAGGTATCACGAGGGACGTGATATACGTTCCATATATGGTAATGTCGTGGGCTGGCATTGTATCGGGATAATCTCCCCAAACAAAAACATAGCCTTCTCGATCAGGCGGAGACGGAGGTATAATAATCGAACCATAGTTAATCTTATCAGTCATAAAAACCTCATTATCTATCATATAGGTGATGGTGTACTGGTTAACGGCAAACACCCCTCTGACAATCACATCGTGAGCAGGCATGGTCTCAGGTATCTCACTCCAACCACTAAAAGTATAGCCCTCCTTTGCAGGTGCGGATTCTGGGGTGATTGTTGCCCCAAACTCTAATTCGCATGATTTATACTCTTCACCATCTACTTGATAAATCAGCTTGTACTTGTTGATTGTAAATGAGCCAGTAACCGTCACATCGTGAGCAGGCATAACCTCAGGAATCTCGCTCCAACCGCTAAAAGTATATCCTTCCTTTGTAGGTTCAGGTTCAGGCGTTATAACAGTGCCTTCTTCAATTACGTATGTTTTGTACTCTTTGTCATCAACAATATAATTTAGTTTATAATAATCAACAGGTGTTCCTGTCAATGTTCCCTCAATAAGGATATCACCCAAGCCAATCTTCTTGGTGTTGGATAAATTATAAACATTAATACACAGGCCACAAAGTCCTTCACTGCTTTTAATACCATTTACTAACTCATCTACGTATGTAATGTTGGGCGTTTCGTTGCTACGATTGGGTACAATTCCGTTCTTGATGATTGTTACGGTCCCATCTGAGCCTATCCATGAAACATCAACCAGACATTGAGTTGTACCATATCTAGACGTATTGAAAGAAATTCGATTTGGTGTAAATGACATTCCTTTTTTTGTCTCAAAATAAAATTTTATAGCATTTCCTTCATTAGCTGATTGATCCCTTTGATTTGGTTGAATCAGAGTTTGGTTTTCTACCATACCTACACCTGAATATTGAAGTGAGGAGCCTAACTCTACATAACTAGAAACAAAGTAGTAATCCATTGCTGAAGCTGGCCCATAATTTGCGTTTTGTCCTTCTCCACCTTCATGGAATGGGTAGTTAACGGAAACATAGTTCAATGGGTTATCTGTAGTTTCAATATTTATAATGTTTTTAAAATTATTCCATGGTTCAGTAGATAAATATGAATTGATAGATGATAAAGGTACGTGCAGAGTACTATACTCAATAAATGAGTCTTTGAATATATCGTTGCTGATCTCTGATGGTACATTAACTGCATAGCAGTAAACATCTTTCAAACCTATGCAAGAAGAAAAAGCAAGACTACCGATATGTTTTATATGGCTACCTATAATAACTGTGGTTAAACCTGAACAATTCTCAAAAGAGTTATAACCGATGAAATTCACGTTAATGGGGATTACGATTGAGGTTAAACCCGTACAGCCTTCAAATGCACAGTTGCCGATTGATGTCACACTATTAGGAATACTGACTTTTGATAAATTATTACACCCCTGAAAAGCCATATTACCAATTCTATTTAAATTATCTGGTAGTGTAATATCAATTAAGTTTTTGCAATTCTTAAAAGTTCCGTCATTAATAGAAGTCACACCATTAGGGATTGTTATATTGGTAAGGTTGCTACAACCTTCAAAGGCTTCCGAGCCAATTGAAATCACGTTGTTTGATATGTTGACCGTTTTCAAATTACCACAAAATCCAAAAACTAAATTTCCAATCTCAGTTACACTAGCGGGGATTGTTACCGAAGTTAGGCTAGTACATCCATAGAAAGCTCTTTGGGCAATTGTTTCAATAGTGTTTGGCAAATAAACGCTGGTTAAGCCAGTACAGCCAGAGAAAGTACTTTCGCTTAGTATTGTTAAACTATTGGGCAAATTTATTGATATGATTCCGCTTAAACAGAATGCCTCATATCCTATAGAAATAACACTGTTGGGGATTTCTATTTCTATTAAACTTGCACATTTAGCAAAAGCGTCTTCGCCGATTTTTGTAACGCTAGAAGGGATTGTAACTGATGACAACTTTGAGCAGTCGTAGAATGTGTATTTTTCAATGAATTCCACACCATTAGGAATGATGATTGAACCTAAATTGGTACAACCAGAAAAAACATATGCACCGATTTTGGTCACACTTTTAGCAATATTAACAGAGTATAAGTCTGTACAATCTTTGAATGCTTCTTTCCCAATATTTGTCACGCTGTACTCCGTTCCTTCATATTCAACCTTCTCTGGAATAGCCACACTACCAGAGTATTTATTCGGATTGCTTGTAACTTCGGCAGCGTTTCCCTTATCTATCAGATTATAATAAATCCCATCTATCTCAACAGCATCCGCCATTGCCATCATCGGCAACAGGATCATCACGAGTAATAGTAGTTGTTTTTTCATAATCGTATAGTTTTAGTTATTAATTCACGGAACATAAAGAAATCTCCTTCTCGCACGGAACGCACAAGAAGGAGACTATAAAGATGACAAAGTTAGGAAATGCAATGTTACGCAAACCGCTGATAATCAGCAAATTACCCCCCCCTATAAGCTGTTGGACAGGTGCTCCGATGGGCTTAGAACGATATGCGGTCTGCTTCATTGTTTTAAGTTTTACAAACTGTTACTGCTTGCAAAGATAGTGCAAATCGAGTAAAATACAAAATATTTTTGCAATTATTTTTATTTTCGAGACGCAGCCATTGCATTGCGAAGCCACACTTCGATCTTTAGTCGAAGAACGCCACACTCTTCACCTTTAGGTAAGAGAATCTTCACCAAAGGTGAAAGATAGGAATTATTTTCGAAAACTCCAAATCTTTGGTGGGTAATTTTTCAACATGGTGCGCACAGCGCACAGAGCACAGTTTTATTTTGGACTGGGAGGGAATTTGGAGTGAAATGTTAAAGAAACTAATACTATTATATATAATATATATATTATATAATAATAGTAATCCTAAAATAGTAGGTTTTCAATATCGCGAAAAAAAACTGTGCTCTGTGCGCTGTGCGCATTTGCAACTGTTTTCGCGAAAAAGTCAATTAATCAAAAATATTTACATAAATAATTTGGAAGATAACGATTTTTTTCGTAACTTTGCAGTGTCAATCAATGAGGAGGCAAAGGGACGCGCAGGGCGCCTGAAAGCTCAAAGGCCACGAGCTGGAAGCAAGCCCATAGATTGCTCGGAACAATCCCTACGATTCATCGGAGCAAACGCATCGATTCATCGGAGCAATCTGGCAGCCACCCCGGAGGCGAATCGGAGAGAAGACAGAGTGAAAAACTTAATTAATCAATCAAACTTTAATCATTAACCATTAAAAATTTTAACAAACTATGGCAGTAAACAAAATTTCAATGGCGATTAACTATCGCAAAAACAAGGGAACGCTGAATTCCAACGGCAAGTACTACGCAGAGGTGGACCGACAGAAGACACTCTCTACGCGCGGTCTGGCACAACACCTGAAGGACCACAACTGTATGGTGGGTCGCGACGCCATCATGGCCGTACTCATCAAGCTCTCGGAGTGTGTACCCGAACTGCTGTCGCAGGGCGTGGGCGTGAAGCTCGACGGACTGGGCACGTTCTACCCCTCCGTGCAGAACGAGAAGGGCGGTGCCACCGAGGCACAGATGATGGACAAGACGTTCAACCCCACCTCGATCATCAAGGGCATCCACATGCGATTCACTCCCGACGGCTCGGCACTGGACAACCTGACTTCGCGCCAGTTCCTCCAGAACAACGTGGCGCCTGCTTCGCAGAATATCGTCGAGATCGAGAAGCGCACCGTGAACGGAAAGATCACGAAGGTGCAGAAGCTGACCACCCTGGACGACTTCCGCAACCCCGGAACCGTGGTGAACGGCGACGGAGGCGGCTCTGGTTCCGGTAGCGGCGAAGGCAGTGGCAGTGGTTCAGGCTCCGGTTCAGGCAGTGGTACTGGCAGCATCACCACTGGCGTAGCGGCTCCGACCATTGGCGGTGAGGGTGCATTCACCACGTCGACGCAGGTGACGATGTCAGGCCCTGAGGGCGCTGAGATTCGCTACACCACCGACGGCTCGACTCCTACGGCCAGCAGCACGCTGTACACCGAGCCTCTCACCGTGAGCTCATCGGTAACTCTGAAGGCTATCGCTATCAAGGACGGCCAGTCGAGTGAGGTGACCACCAAGCAGTTCGTGAAGAGCGACGGCGGTGCCGACGACCCGAGCGGCTTCGAGGGAGCGTAGTTTTAAAAGGTTTGGCCTTCGGGCCAATCCTTTTTAAATTGAGAATTGAGAATTGAAAATTGAGAATTATGATTACTTTAAGCTTATGAAAAAGAACAGTTTTTGGGAGACGGTGATTCGCATAGCGATAGCCGCACTGACGGCAGCGCTGACCGCGCTGGGAACAACGAGTTCTCTGACCTAAAGGTACAGAGTGTGGCGTTGCGAGGTATGGGCTACGGTCCATTCTGATATTCTACGGAGCCAAGGAGCCAAAGGAGAAAAAAACTCCCCAAACTCCTAAAACTCCGTAGACAAAAGAAGAAAGAATGAAAGAAATCGGGCTGATGTGGTGGTCAGTCCGATTTCTTTATTGGAACATTTGTGCTTCGAAGTGTTGTCTTAACTCCTGCAAAAAGTTGGTTTAATAATCGAATGTGCCGAACTCTGACTGGATGGTCAGGCTCTTGGGGCCTTCCTCGATGTGGCCGACGACCTGGGCATCGATGTTGAAGGAACGTGAAAGGGCAATGACCTGATCGGCAATCTCGGGACGCACGTAGATCTCCATGCGGTGACCCATGTTGAACACCTGGTACATCTCGCGCCAGTCGGTGCCGGAGCACTCGTGGATGGCACGGAACAGCGGTGGAACGGGGAACATGTTGTCCTTCACCACGCGGCAGTTGTCGTTGACGAAGTGCAGCACCTTGGTCTGGGCGCCACCCGTGCAGTGTACCATGCCGTGAATCTCGGGGCGCAGCTCGTCGAGCAGACGCTTGATGACGGGAGCGTAGGTGCGGGTGGGAGAGAGCACGAGCTGACCGGCATTTACGGGCGAACCCTCTACGGCATCGGTAAGCTTATACTTGCCGCTATATACGAGCTCGTCGGGCACGGCGTGGTCGTAGCTCTCGGGGTATTTCTCTGCGAGGTATTTGGCGAAGACGTCGTGGCGGGCGGAGGTGAGTCCGTTGGAGCCCATGCCGCCATTGTAACGATGCTCGTAGGTGGCCTGTCCTGTGCTGGAGAGTCCCACGATGACGTCGCCCGGGCGGATGTTGGCATTGTCGATGACGTCGGCGCGACGCATGCGGCAGGTGACGGTGGAGTCGACGATGATGGTGCGAACCAGGTCGCCCACGTCGGCTGTCTCACCACCCGTCGGGTAGATGCCTATGCCCATCTCGCGCAGTTCAGCCAACAGCTCGTCGGTACCGTTGATGATGGCCGAGATGACCTCACCGGGAATGAGCATCTTGTTGCGTCCGATGGTGCTGCTGACGAGGATGTTGTCGACGGCACCCACGCAGAGCAGGTCGTCGGTATTCATGACGATGGCATCCTGGGCAATGCCTTTCCAGACGGAGAGGTCGCCCGTCTCCTTCCAATACATGTAGGCGAGGGAAGACTTGGTGCCTGCACCGTCGGCATGCATGATGTTGCAGTACTCAGGGTCGCCGCCCAGAATGTCTGGAATAATCTTGCAGAAGGCCTGCGGGAAGATGCCCTTGTCGATGTTCTTGATGGCGTTGTGCACGTCCTCCTTGGCGGCAGAAACGCCACGCATCATATATCTGTTGTCCATTTCTTTAGTTGACAGTTAGAACTTAACCTGTGGAGCTTTTTCGGCGCCGGCTTCGGCCTCGAACTTATCCATCTTTGCAAAACCGAACATACCGGCAAGGACGTTCTTGGGGAACGAACGGATGACAACGTTGTACTGCTGTACGACATTGTTGAAGCTGTTGCGGGCCTCGTTGATGCGGTTCTCAGTACCCTCCAGCTGCACCTGCAGGTCGCGGAAGTTCTCGTTGGCCTTCAGGTCGGGATAGTTCTCCTGAATAGCAATCAGACGACCCAGTGCAGAGCCGAGCTCGCCCTGTGCCTGCTGGAATTCCTTCAGCTTCTCGGGAGTCATGTTCTCGGGGTCGAGGGTGATGCTGGTAGCCTTCGAACGGGCAGCAACGACATCCTCCAGCGTCTGCTTCTCGTGAGCAGCATAGCCTTTCACCGTCTCGACGAGGTTGGGAATGAGGTCGGCACGACGCTGATAGGCAGACTGTACGTTGGCCAAAGCCGTAGTAGCTTCCTCCTGTACGCCGACCATAGAGTTGTAAGCACTTGCAGCCCATGCGCCAATGACGACTACGACTGCGATAACTGCGATAAGGGTTTTGTTAAGTTTCATAATGATATTGTTTTTATTACGTTATTCCGTTATATCGTTATTACGTTATTCAGACTTTGGCGATTACCACCTCGACGTGGCACCGCCTCCGCCGAATGAGCCTCCGCCAAAGTGTCCGCCACTGAAACCGCCGCCTCCGCTGAAGCCGCCGCCTTTTCCAAAGCCTCCACCGCTGCTGACGTAGTAGCCGCCGGAACTGAAGAATGGGTTGGGTAGCAAAGGAATGCCCCCTACGAGCCGGAACCACTGGTATTTGGTGTTGAGTTTGAGGTAGAAGACACACCAGGCGGTGAAGAGCAACAGCCAAATGCCAATAATCATGACGATCTCGCTGTCTTCATCGTCAGTCTGACTCTTGAGCGACATGACGGGCATCTGCTTTTTCTGCAAGGTGCTGTATACCGCCTCGGCCAAGTAGAGCATAGCGCTATCGGGCATCTCGGCGCGCATGGCCGGTACGACGTATTGCTGCTCCAGCCGGTGGCACTCTGCATCCGTCAAGTCACCCTCTAAGGAGCGACCAGGCGACATGTTGATGCTATGGTCCTGATAACCCACAACGACTATCAGTCCGCGGTTCTGATAACCCACACCATATTTATTACCCACGTCTTGAGCCATGCGGAAAGGGTCATCGTTTTCGATATGGTTCACAACGATGAATACCGACTGGATGCCCAGCTCGTTCTCCAGACGCTTCAGGGTGACATTCATGCGGTCTACCGTCGGCTGTTGCAATACGTAGTCAGGATTCGACACATACTGCGTTGAGTCTTGCAAATAGGGAATGGGGATATTGTCAGCATTCCAGTAGGTCTCGTCAGTCTGGCTGACAGCCTGGCTGGTAGCGGGGGCAGGATAGTCGTCGGCAATAGTTCCCAGATGGCCTATACAGCCAATAAACAGGGAAATGATGCCCAGGCAGAAGATGATGCCCCAGCGATTGCGCCATTTGGCCCATTGGGGATGGCTCCTTTTGTAGGAAGTGGCTATTTCGTTACACTTCTGCCGATATTCGCGTTCCAACGCCTCGTAGCGCTGGGAGTACTGGCGCCTCAGCTTATAGGACGAAAGGAATGCATGCGACTTGTTCTCCATCTTATAGGAGCTCTCCATCGCACGAATCACGTCATTGTACTGGCGCGTCAGCTGATTGATATCGTCGCTAAAAGCTATCATTGTCAAACTCTCAACTGTCAACTCTCAACTGTCAACTCTCAACTGTCAACTCTCAACTGTCAACTCTCAACTGTCAACTCTCAACTGTCAACTACTCCTCATGCCAGAACTCCCACGAGGCAAAAGCCTGCAGAAGCAGCATTTCCAGTCCGTTTTTGGTTTGTGCACCATGTTCAGCTCCACGACGCATAAAGAGTGTCTCGTCAGGATTGTAGATGAGATCGTAGAGGATGGTGTGACTGTCCATCGCCTCGTAAGGCAGCAAGGGGCATTCCTCGGTTTTAGGATACATGCCCAGCGGCGTGCAATTGACGATGACGTTATATTCCTTGATGACTTCGGGCGTTATCTTCTCATACTGGATGGTTCCCGGGCGCTCGTAGCGCGAGACGAAAACAGTCTCCAGTCCCAGGTTGCGCAGTCCGTAGTCAATAGCCTTCGACGCACCGCCCGTGCCCAGAATGAGCGCTTTCTTGTGCCACATCTTTTCGAGCATGGGTTCAATGCTTTGGGTGAAGCCGATAACATCGGAGTTGTATCCCTTCAGCTTAACCTTCTTGCCCTCGTGGGTGACACGGATGACGTTAACGGCACCGATGGCACGTGCCTCAGGGGAAATGCTGTCGAGGAAGGGTATCACCTTTTCCTTATAGGGAATGGTCACGTTCAGACCTCGCAGTTCAGGATTCTGGCCGAGCACTTCAGGCAGAATGTCAATAGAAGGAATTTCAAAGTTTTCGTATACCGCGTCGATATTCTCATCGGTGAACTTCTGGTTGAAATAGCTGATGGAGAACGAGTGTCCCAGCGGGTATCCTATCAGTCCGTACTTGTCCATAGTGATTTGTGGTTTGTTAAGCTGAAAACTATTTAATTGCAAAATACATGGTGCAGATGCCGAAGGTGAGTCGTCGGAACGATGCTTCAGAGAAGCCTGCTTTCAAGAGAATCCCCACCATGCGTTCGCCTTGCGGAAAGGCCTCGATGGTCTTGGTGAGATACGAATAGGCGCTGTTGTCGCGCGAGATGAGTCGACCGTAGACGGGCAGTACCGTATGGGCGTAGATGTGGAACAGCTGTCGTATGGGGAACGAAACGGGAGACGTCAGTTCGACGATGCTCAGTACGCCACCCTTACGGAGCACGCGGCACATCTCGGCCAGTCCCTGATCCAGATTGTCGAAGTTGCGAATGCCAAAAGCCGCTGTCACAGCATCGAAAGTACCGTCAGGGTAGGAGAGCCGCGTGCAGTCCTCGCGCTCGAAACGGATGCGTTCTGAGAGTCCCATCTGGCTGACCTTCCGTCTGCCCACCTCCATCATGCCTTCGCTGATGTCGATGCCTGTAATCTGGACGTCGTCCAGCATCTGACAGGCTTGTATGGCGAAGTCGCCCGTGCCTGTCGCCACGTCGAGGAGCTGCTTGGGGGCAAAAGGCTTCAGTTGTGCGATAGCCTTGCGTCGCCACCCCTTGTCGATGTTCCAGGAGAGACGATGGTTCAGGGTGTCGTAGGTGGGCGCGATGTTGTCGAACATCTGCTCCACCTGCTGGGCCTTGGAACCCTGGGTGTATGGGGTTATCGTCTCTTGCTGGTACATATTATAGGGTGGCTAGGCTTTCCTAGGATTATCTAGGCTTTCCTAGGATGTCCTAGGCTTTCCTGGATTTTAAATATTCGCTGACGTTTTTCTCGATGCGGGCGGCGATGTCGCCTGATTCCGTGGCCTTGTCGAACTTCTCGCCTACGATGTGCTCGTAGAGCTCGATATAGCGGTCTGATACGCTCTCGGCATACTCGTCGGTAATCTCGGGCATCACCTGTCCGGGCTCATTCATGAAGTTGTGCTCGATGAGCCACTGGCGTACGAACTCCTTGGAGAGCTGACGCTGGGGCTCGCCCTTGGCCAGTTTCTCCTCGTAACCTTCAGCATAGAAATAACGGCTGGAGTCTGGAGTGTGGATCTCGTCGATGAGGTAGACCTTACCGTCGCGCTTGCCAAATTCGTACTTGGTGTCGACGAGAATGAGTCCGCGCTTGGCGGCAATCTCCTGTCCACGGGCAAAAATCTTGCGGGTATAGTCCTCCATGATGGCATAGTCCTCAGCAGAGACGATGCCCTGGGCGATAATCTCTTCCTTCGAGATATTCATGTCGTGACCCTCGTCAGCCTTAGTGGTAGGAGTGATAATAGGCTCGGGGAAACGTTCGTTCTCCTTCATGCCGTCGGGCAGCTTGACGCCGCACAACTCACGGCAGCCGTTCTTGTACTCGCGCCAGGCAGAACCCGTCAGAATAGAGCGGATAATCATCTCCACACGGAAACCCTCGCACTTCAGCCCTACGGTTACCATAGGGTCGGGGGTCGCCAGCTTCCAGTTCGGACAGATGTCGGTAGTGGCATCCAGGAACTTGGCGGCAATCTGGTTCAGCACCTGACCCTTGAAGGGGATTCCCTTTGGCAGCACGACGTCGAATGCCGAGATGCGGTCGGTGGCCACCATGACCATCAAGTCGTCGTTGATGTTGTAAACATCGCGTACCTTTCCGTGGTACACGCTCTTCTGTCCTTCGAACTTAAAGTCCGTCTTTGTTAATGCTTTCATCTTTATTGTTGTCTTTATCTTGTTCCGTATTGTTGTCGCGAGTTTTGTCAAACTGCTCGTAGGCATTGACGATGCGTGTCACCAGCTTATGACGGACAATGTCCTTGCGGTTCAGCTCGACGACACCGATGCCTTCGATGCCCCTAAGAATGCCCAGGGCCTCGACGAGTCCTGACTTCTGACTGCGCGGCAGGTCAATCTGCGTCATATCGCCCGTGATAATCATCTTGGTGTTCCAACCCATGCGAGTCAGGAACATGCGAATCTGCTGGGGCGTCGTGTTCTGGGCTTCGTCCAGGATAACCACAGCATCAGACAGCGTGCGTCCGCGCATAAAAGCCAGCGGGGCTATCTGAATCATGTGCTTCTCCATCATGTCCTTCAGCTTCACTTGAGGTAGCATGTCCTCCAGCGCGTCGTAGAGCGGTTGCAGATAGGGGTCTATCTTGTCCTTCATGTCGCCAGGCAGGAATCCCAGTTTCTCGCCAGCCTCTACGGCAGGACGCGACAGGATGATTTTCTTGGCAGTTTTCTCCTTCAGCGCCTTCACTGCTAAAGCGATGGAAAGGTAGGTCTTACCTGTTCCGGCAGGTCCCACGGCAAATACCATGTCGTTTTCGTGGAACGCATCGATGAGACGCTGCTGGTTCTCGCTGCGGGCCTTGATGGCACGCCCAGACATCGAGTAGACCACCACGCCATCGGGGACGTCGTCCTTCGTGCGGTGTCCCTTCACAATATCCAGAATGTCCTCCTCGTGGAGTGCGTTGAAATGTACGATGTGCTGTCGGATTTTCTCGGCCGCCTCTTCAAAGGCCGCCATCTGTTCCTCGTCGCCAAGAATGCGCATCACGTTGTCGCGAGCTACGATGCGCAACTTCGGAAACAGGGCCCGCAACATTTGCAGGTACTGGTTCCCAATGCCATAGAACATCACCGGGTCGATGTCTTCTAATACGATATGCTTCTCTATCACAATGGCGCAAAGGTACACATAAATTTCGACTTCTGCAAACATTTGCTCTTTTTTTCATTTTTTTAGCGTGTCTTTTTGCCATTTATTTGGATGTTTCGGAAAAATGTCCTAACTTTGCACAGCATATGAGATACAATACGAATGCACAAGGAGAATGGGACCACCTGACAGTCAGTCAGGAACAGCCTCTTCTCGAGTTTCTGTTGGCAAATGTCCAGCAGAGCCGTACCAAAATTAAGCAAACCCTTCAGGGACAGGGCATTAAGGTCAACGGCAAGACGGTGACGCAGTTCGACTATATGTTACAGCCGGGAATGAAGGTTGCCGTGTCGAAGACGAAGCGTAACCAACAGCCTTTCCGGAGCCGTTATGTGAAGATTGTCTATGAAGACCGCTGGCTCATTGTGGTCGAGAAAGCCGTGGGTATTCTTTCGATGGCGGCAGGGCACTCCTCGCTGAATGTCAAAGCTGTCTTGGACGACTATTTCAAGAAGTCGCACCAGAACTGCACGGCTCATGTCGTACACCGTCTGGACCGTGACACATCAGGACTGATGGTGTATGCCAAGGATATGGATACAGAGCAGCTGTTGGAGCATAACTGGCATCAGATGGTCTATGACCGTCGGTATGTCGCTGTGTTGTCAGGCGAAATGGAACAGGATGAGGGCACCATCGAGAACTGGCTGAAGGACAACAAGGCCTATGTGACTTATTCGTCGCCCTACGACAATGGCGGTAAGCTAGCTATCACCCACTTCTATGTGATGGATCGCACTACGGAACATTCGTTGGTAGAGTTCAAGCTGGAAACGGGCCGAAAGAACCAGATTCGCGTGCATGCTGCCGATATGGGCCACCCTGTTTGTGGTGATTCGAAGTATGGCAATGGTGACGACCCGTTGCACCGTCTTTGTCTGCATGCCTGGCTGTTGTGTTTCTATCATCCTATTACCCGACAGCCTATGGAGTTTGAAACCCCGGTGCCCGCGATGTTCAGGCATTTGTTTAAGAAGAAATAACGAAGTTCTCACACCTGAAGGTATGAGTATGGCACGCAATAGAGAAGTTAACGAAGTTAAAGGAGTTAAGATAAAATGAATAATCTTATGTATTACATAGCCTTGCTGGCGCTGATCATCATTGGCTTTATTGTTGTCAAGAAGGTGGCTTCGTGCATGATCAAGTCAATAGTCACCATCGTTCTCATTCTGGCGGCAGCGGCCATCTATTGGCTATATTTAAGATAAGTGGCTTAGAGCAATAGCAAACCTATTGTCACGCAAAGACCATAGATGAAAATGTTGCGGGCTGTCTCGCCCAGGCATTCATTCAGCTGGCGTCCATAATTCATGCGACGCATCTTGATCCATGTGAATGTGTGGAACAGCAGATAGATGAGTGGCAGCACGAAAGCCAATATGTGGCCGTTTGCCCAGAATACGAGTCCTGTCAGACAAGCGATACACCCAAGTGCCAGATAGAGCCATTCCGTAGCATCGGCGCCAATCACTACCACCAATGTGCGTTTGCCGTCTGCTTCGTCGTTGTAGCGGTCACGATAGTTGTTGACGATAAGCAGTCCGTCGATGACCAGTCCACAGGCCACAGAAGCCAGAAAGACCTGCCAAGTGACAGTATGCATTTGCACGTAATAGGTACAACAGACAGGTACAATGCCAAAGAATACCAATACCAGCACGTCACCCAAGCCTATGTAAGAAAGGTGGGTGGTATAAAGGAAACAGAATACCACGCAGAGCAGTCCGACGGCAATCATCTCCAGTCCCCCGTAGTAAACCAGTGGCAGTCCCGCGATGCAGGCCAGCACGGTGGTTGAGGCAATGGCGTGTTTCATGGCTTCGATGCTTACCCATCCCTGTGTGCAGGCTCTCAGTGGTCCCAGTCGTGTGCTGGTGTCGTCGTTGCCGCGAGCATAGTCAAAGAAGTCGTTGATAAAGTTGGCGTCAATCTGCATGAGAAAGGCAAACAGCATGCAGAGTACTGCCGCCAGCCAGCTAAATGCACCGCCGTCATAATAGGCTAGGTCATCGGTATAGGCCAATGCCAGTCCTATCATCACAGGAACGGTACACCCTGTCAGCGTCTTCGGACGGGCAGCCAATAGCCAGGCTTTCGGCGAATTTTGTTTGATATTCTCTTCGTTCATGCTGTCTCTTCTGCAAAAATCTTGTCAAAGACCTGCCGCATTTCGTCAGGTGTGGTAATCAGTTTACGCAACTCGTTCAGTTTGCGCTCGTTCTCAGAACCTTGTATCCAAAGGCGGATGTAGCCGTTGACGGAATATTTTTCGTCCATGTGTTGCATGAAACGTTGCCAATGGCCCTCTTTGTCCAGTTGGGGGTAGTTGGACAATCCATATTGAATGGTGCGGCGAATAACGGTCTCAGGGTCAATATCGCGATCGGCTTCTGCCACTATCTTGCCGTAGATGCTACGGGGAGCCCTCGATGCTGAAGCACGATGGTCTTCTACAGCTTCCTTCATCATCTTCAACTGATCGGGCGAAAACCAGCGTTTCAGTCTTGCATCGGCTATCAGGATTTTTCCACTCGTCAGGTGGTGAATGGCGCGAGGTCCGGATAGCCCCAAATCGTGGTAGGCGGCAATGGCATAGGCCATATTGAGGTCGGCTCCCGTTTTGCGGGCCAAATCCAGCGAACGACGGATGACGCGTGTGGCATGCTCCATATTGTGAGCCTTGTCAAACGCTGCATACTGGGGAAGAATCTTCGTTTCCACAAATTCCACCAGATCAAGGGAAGGATTCTGCGTCATCATAGCGTTAATTGATAAAGGTCCACGAGACACCCATCCTGAATGTCCGGTTGTTCATGGGATAGTGGGGCGTCAGGAACTGCATCTTAGACCCCGAGCCTGCATTGACATGACTCATGGCGACGAAGAATCGGACACGTTTAATTTGCATGTTGGCATAGACATCGACAAACGGATAACCGCCCAATTCAACACGGCTGTCAGCATTTTGCTGTATGGCAAACTGGTTGAGCATAGGTAGGTAGTCAGGTGCATCGTACTTAGTGAAGTAGGTGACGCAACCACCTAACTCGACATTCAGTACACGGGCAATGCAGAATTTTAGGTAAAGGTTCGAGAAGACGTTCAGTGACGGCAAGGGCAACACCTCTTTATTGCTTGAATTCTGGTAGGTCACCACGTTCTCCCAATTCAATGGCCCCAGTCGGAAATTCTGCATCAGCTGCGCAGTAAGCACATTGATGTTTCCTGACTCTTGGAACACACCGCCTGTCACGCCCGTCCTGTTCAGATTGTCGTCGAGCATGTATTTCATGCCGAAATAGGTGTATTTCTGTATCTCGTCGATAGCTACGCGAAGCTGGGTGTTGGTCTTCTGGTAACTGAATAGGCCCTCTACATGAGTGCGTGTCTCGCTATCCAGATCCTGATTCCACCAAATGTGCTTCGAATGGTAATTCTGAAGGAGGAAGGTTGCTGGGGTACGATGGAAATAGGCCTTTGCTGCCAACTGTACGGTATCGCCGAAGAGTGGGAAGTTGAGGTCGGTATTGAAATCGATGGCCAATGCCCCGGCGTCCATTCCCGTTACGCCCAGTTCTGCTTCCAAATCGAAATGGAATGTCTTTCCCTGACGACGCGACAACTGTCCGCCAATATTCAGACAGTGTCCAGTCCATTGGTTGAGGTAGTATGCTGTAGAGTCACCAGTCAGGTCAGGCATTTCGAATTTGCGGTATTCATACGACACGAACGCCTTTAATCCTGCCTTCATATATTTGTTGAAACCTTCCAGCAAGGCGAGGGCAGCGGTGTTCTTGATGGACAGGTATCTTACCTTGTCAAAGATGGAGTCACCCCGGTAGGCATTCTCGTCGTTCAAATCATAAAAGGTTTTGCCGTAGTAGTTGCTGGGTGTGGCATAAGCTTGGTAGAATCGATTATAATGGTTGACGTCTACCGTATGGATAATGCTCGTCACAGGTATATACACCTTCTTGGTGGTGGCATCAAGGGAGTCTTGTTCGGCCTGAACCCTCATCAGACTGTCCATCTTCTCGTCGGTGTCAACCTTGATGCGTGTTGTGTCGTTAGCCATGTCAGGCATTTCGCGTCCAGGCTCATCACCCATAATCTTTGCGTTGGCAGGGCGTCCTTTAGGCCCTTTTTCAGGGGCTTTTGCTTCTTCACGTCCAGTTGACTCTATTTTCTTGTTGTCACGCTTTTCTTTCTCCTCGGCAGATTTCTTGGCGAATTCGCGGGCCTTGATTTCTTCCTCTGTCAGCGGTACACGTTTGTAGAAACCGATGTTGTAACGATGCGAGAAGAATAGATGCTGCGATTTGTTGCGATTCCAGTTCTGTGAAAGCACCGTTGGGATTTCTTCTTCCGTAAACTGGTCTTGCTGAGTCTCAGGATGGGTTATATATTCGTCATTGAGAATTCCTCCGCTTTCAGTAGCCTTCCGATGGTAGAGCGAACCCAGGAAATGCATTTGGTATCTGTCCCCCGTATAGTAACTATACAGCGTAGTACGGAAGTGCGACGTGCTCTGATTGGCAAAATAGCCCATGCCGTAATGGTAGTCAAGGTCGAATCCAAATCCCAGATTCTTAGTGGCATTGACACCAAAGACGGCTTCGATATGGTCTTCTCCGAACTGTTTGTCGCCACAGTTGTCGTAAGTAATATTGGTGTAGGGCGACAACGTATTCATAAACAAGAAGTTGTCGGGCTCCTTGGTGGTATAGCTGTATGCGTCCGTGAAAAAGAAATTGCTGATTCTGGGACGGTCTGTGAAGATACGGTTCTGACGGGCAGTATAGTTGTTGCCTATCGTGTTGTAATGGCCATAGACTCCGGTGTTGTAGATGGTGTTCTGAAACAAGTGGTGCAGTGTGTCCATCTGGGCAGGAATGATGTCACCAAACCTGCGGTTCACCGTCCATGAATGTACACCATACGGCACCTCTTTGGCACTTGACGTCGTGTCGTTACTGTTGGGGTTGAAATTTCCGTTGTTGTCGTATTCGTTACGCTGGGTGAAGTTTCCGTTATCATTTAACTGATTATATGTCTGAGCCTGCACGCCCCATGTCATGCAGCATGAAATCAATAGGCAGGTAATCAGTCTTCTCATAGCTTCAGCATTCTCAATCCGAGTTCGATAAACTTGATTATCATGGAGGCAAGGATGATGTAGGTGCCCGTCTCCTTATGGCCGAACAGATAGTAGGCTACTCCGATAACAGCCACAAGCATGAAAATGATGTTCAAGTAGTTACGAAGTGTCTTGAGACTCATTTCAGTAATGATTCAAATTTATCAAAAATAAAGTCTTTGCGGTCGATGGTCTTACGACGGAACTTACCAGAACCCGGAAAAAGTTTGGTGTTCTTCTTGTTCACTGCATAGTCGTCGGTAATCCACCCCTCTGCCTTGAAGCGCTCTGGCTTGCGATTTTCGTCGTAGAAGTAGTGTATACGGCTCATCGTGACGTCGGCCTTGCCATTTTCGCACTTTGCCTCCAGCACGAAATACAAACGCGTTTTGTCCAGCTGTAAGGCTGATTTCTTAAACACCAACCACTCTTCGAAACTGGCTCCTAGCTCGTGATTGACAGAATCCTCAACGACCACGCGACTATTAATCTGGTTCGAAGCTTTGGTCATCTTCACCATGTAGTCGTGCAGAATGGTGTAAATCTGAGCAGCACTCTTGCCTGGGGCCTCGATGGTCTTGCTGAACACCACCTTGCCGTCGATCTCAGGAACCGCGCCACGCAGGTATTTTGCGTTGGGGTTGATTTTGGCTTCGAGGGTCGTTTCTTCTACCTGCTGCTCCTCTTCGGGCAGCTCCCACGTATTGTCTTGTGCCCACAAACCTAACGGCATGGCGGCAAGTAGTATAATCCAAAACTTTTTCATCTTTTTCTTCTTTTATCAAAATTTTCGTGCAAAAGTACGAATAAAATTTATCAATAGGGCAGAATGAAAGCCGTTTTTAATCTTTCTGCATCTATTTTTAAATTTATTTAAGTTCCAACTCCTTCTCCAGTCGGATAATTTCGTCACGATACTGGGCGGCCTGCAAGAAATCGAGTCGCTTGGCTGCATCCTTCATCAGACGCTTGGTCTCGGCGATGCTCTTTTCCAGCTGAGGACGTGTCATTCGCTCGATAATCGGGTCTGCAGCAAAGGCTGCAACAGGTTGGATGCCTGCCATCGAACGTTGCAACTCCTTCGCATCACTGCTATCGCCTGTGGTCAGCGATACGTTCAGGGCTTTCTTGATCTGCGTCGGAGTGATGTGGTGGTCTGCGTTGTACTTCAGCTGTTTGCTGCGTCGGCGTGCTGTCTCGTCGATAGTGAGTTGCATCGAGGCGGTAATGGTGTCTGCGTACATGATAACCTTGCCGTTCACATTGCGGGCAGCACGCCCTGCGGTTTGCGTCAGACTACGGTGGCTGCGTAGGAAGCCCTCCTTGTCTGCATCAATGATGGCTACCAGCGACACTTCCGGCAGGTCGAGGCCCTCGCGCAACAGGTTGACACCCACCAGCACGTCGTAGGTGCCGTTACGCAGGTTCTCCAGTATTTTTACACGCTCCAACGTGGTGACCTCGCTGTGGATATAAGCTGTCTGGATGCCGTGATTCAATAGGTATTCCGACAATTCCTCCGCCATGCGTTTGGTCAGTGTGGTGACAAGGACACGTTCCTTGCGCTCGATACGTTGGCGAATCTCCTCCATCAGGTCGTCTATCTGGTTTTCCGTGGGACGCACCTCGATTTCCGGATCCAACAGTCCCGTGGGACGTATCAGCTGTTCCACAACGACGCCTTCGGCCTCGTTCAACTCATAGTCAGCGGGCGTTGCCGAGACGTAAATTACCTGATTAGTCATCTGCTTGAACTCGTCGAAAGTCAGCGGACGGTTGTCAAAAGCGGCAGGCAGACGGAAACCGTATTCCACAAGGTTGGTTTTACGGGCGCGGTCACCGCCATACATCGCTCCAATCTGAGGCACGCTGACGTGACTCTCGTCAATCACCATCAGGAAGTCGTCGGGGAAGAAGTCCAACAGGCAGTAGGGCCGTTCGCCAGCCTCTCTGCCGTCAAAATAGCGCGAATAGTTCTCAATGCCTGAGCAGTGCCCCAACTCCTTAATCATCTCCATGTCATACTCCACGCGTTCCTTGATGCGTTGGGCCTTGATGTCATCGCCCAACTCCTCGAAGAAGGCTATCTGCTTCACCAAGTCGTCTTGTATGTGACGGATGGCGATGTTCGTCTGTTCTTCGGTGGTCATAAACAGATTGGCAGGGTAGAGCTTGTACTCTTCGAAGACGGCCATTCGTTGCATGGTATAGGCGTCCAGTTCCTCGATTCGGTCTATCTCGTCGTCCCAGAACGACACACGCAGTATCACTTCGCTATAGGCAATGGCAATGTCGATGGTATCGCCTTTCACACGGAAGTTGCCACGCTTCAATTCCAGGTCGTTTCGGACGTATAATGCGCTGACCAATTTTCTCAACAAAGTGTTTCGCTCAATAATTTGTCCGCAATGTATCTCGATGATATTCTCGTTCAGCGAAATAGGACTGCCCATGCCGTAAATGCATGAAATCGATGATACAACGACAACGTCCTTTCTTCCTGACATTAAGCTGCTTACGGCGCGTAGTCGAAGTCTGTCAATCTCTTCGTTGATGGCTAAATCCTTCTCTATATAGGTGTCGGTAGTGGGTAGATAGGCCTCTGGCTGATAGTAGTCATAATAGCTGACATAATACTCTACTGCATTTTCGGGAAAGAACCCCTTCATTTCCTCGTAGAGCTGTGCTGCCAGCGTCTTGTTATGACTCAGAATCAGGGTAGGCTTGTTGACATTGGCAATGACATTGGCCACAGTAAAGGTCTTCCCGGAACCCGTCACGCCCAGCAACACCTGGGCATGATCACCACGTTCCAAACCATCTGTCAGTTGACGAATGGCTTCGGGCTGATCACCTGTCGGCTTGTATTTGGATGTTAAATGGAAGTCCATAATGATGCAAAATTACGAAATATTTCCTAATTAGCCGTCTAAATCCCTAATTTTTATCAAAAAACCTTTGGTTTTCGGTGGAAAATGCGTAATTTTGCACGTCAAAATCGATAAAGATGAACAAAAACACCATCATATCACTCTGTCTGGCGGCCCTTTTCTCGGGTTGCGGCTCAGCGCTTCAATCTGTTAGAAAGTCAACAGACAAGACTTATCAATATGAATTTGCCAAGCAGTGTTTTGCTCAGGGCAAATTCGACGATGCAGTGACATTGCTCTCTGAGCTGGTTACTGTACAGAAGGGTAGGGAGAATGCCCAGGAAAGTCTGTACATGCTGGCAATGGCAGAATACTGCAACAGAGATTACGAGGCGGCCAGTGCCACCTTTAAGAAATATTTCCAAAGCTATCCGAAGGGTGATTTTGCCGAGCAGGCATCGTTCTATGTTGGACAGTCGCTCTTTGAGAGCATGCCCGACCCGCGCCTTGACCAGTCGTCGACCATTGGTGCCATCAATGCCTACCAGAATTTCATGGACTATTTCCCTGATTCGCATCTGCGTGACGAGGCTCAGAAGAAACTCTTCATTCTTCAGGATAACCTGGTTATGAAAGAGTATCTTTCTGCTGAGCTGTATTTCAATCTGGGCGGCTACTTCGGCAATATCAATGCTAATACGGAGTCTAACTACGAGTCATGCATTATCACTGCTCAGAATGCGTTGAAGACCTATCCTTATTCGTCGCTGCGCGAAAAATTCTCGGTGCTCATCATGAAGAGCAAGTTCGAATTGGCACAGAACAGTTCCGAGGAGAAGCGTCTGGACCGTTATCGCGATGCTGAGGACGAATGTTACGGATTCCTCAACGAATTCCCTGAGTCGGAAGAGTGCAAGACGGCCGAAAGGTACATAGCCAAGTGCAAGAAAGTTACGGGCGACTGAACCTGTTTTAAATAATAAAATAGTAAATAGTCAAATGGTAAATAAATCGTAAATCGTAAATTGTCAAATAGTAAATAAACAGAAATAGTCAAATAGTAAATAAATAAGATGGATTACAAGAAATCAAAAGCTCCGGTTAATACCGTGACGCGCAACATTATGGACCTCTGTGAGGATACCGGAAACATCTACGAGAGTGTAGCAATCATTTCTAAGCGTGCTAATCAGATCAGCGCGCAGATTAAGGACGACCTCAGCAAGAAACTCGCTGAATTTGCCTCTTATAACGACTCCCTCGAGGAGGTCTTCGAGAATCGTGAGCAAATTGAGATCTCACGATACTACGAGAAACTCCCCAAGCCCTCATTGCTGGCTACTCAGGAGTTTGTCGAGGATAAGGTGTATTGGCGCGATCCTGCCCGCGAGAATTCATCAGAAGACCGCTAATCATGATTCAGCGCAAACAAACGCTTTTCCTTTTGGTGGCCGTCATTCTGGGGATGGTATTCTATATGACCTGGCAGCTCTTCATCCTGCAGATGCTGTCATCGGCAGTCAGCCTATATGCCATCTTCCTCTACAAGCGCCGCAAGGTGCAGGCCAACCTCTGCTTCATCCCCATACTGGCCTGTCTGGCGTGGTATGTGGTGCTGGCAGTGTTGATCCAACAAGGAAAGCTCCCCGAACAGTTGCCGCTAACGGCAGCTTTGCCCTTGGTATCGGCCATACTCTGCTTCATGGCGCGCAAGGCTATCCTTGCCGACGAGAAGCTGGTGCGTGCTGCCGATAGAATCCGCTGATAGCATGAGGCTGGCTGAGGTCGGCTTCATGACTATATATATTATATAAGGTATAAAGATGCGAAGGATAATAACCGTATGCTGCTGTCTGCTGGCGGTGCTGATGTGTGATGCACAAAAGAAAGAGATCAGTCAGGCGCGAACTTACATCAAGAACGGTAAAGACAAGGATCTGTCATCGGCTGAAAAGCTGATGACGGACTTGTTGGCTAAAGACTCTGCCAACAGGCAGAATCCCCGCATCTATGCCACCTGGTACGATGCCGCTCTTCTGCAGTACGAGTCTGCCAACGAAAAGCTTTACCTGAAGCAGAAATACGATACGGTACAGTTTTTCAGCCTGATCCGTAAACTCTACCAGATTGCCGAGTCGCTCGACAGTCTCGATGCTCGTCCCGACAAGAAAGGACGAGTGCGTCCGGAATACCGCGAGGATCATGCCAGCCAACTGAACCTGCTACGCCGCAACCTGTATTACGGAGGCACGTTTCAGGTTCGCAAGGCACAGTATGCCGATGCCTACAGCTTCTTCGATACCTACCTTGATGCTGACAGCCAGCCCTTGTTTACGGGCTACGACTACCTGAAGCGCGACTCGCTGATGGTGCAGGCCGCCTACTGGGCCACGTTCTGTGGCTATAAGCTGCAACAGCCCGACAGCACATTGCGTTACCACCATCTGGCATTGCGCGATACTGCCAAGCGTGAATTCACCTTGCAGTATGTCTGTGAGGCCTGTCGTCAGCAACAGAACGACTCAGCGCTGGTTGCCACCCTGCAACAAGGCTATGAGGAATATCCTGAGCATCCTTACTTCTTTCCCCGTCTGGCCGACCATTACACGTCGTTGGGACTGTATGACCGCGTGCTCGAGCTGACGGCCCGGGGACTGAAGATCAATCCGCGTAATCAACTGTTTCTGCTGGCACAGTCGGTGGCACAGCTGAATGCCGGTAACTACGAAGACTGCCTCCAGACCAGCGAACAGCTTATTGCCGTCAACGATACGATGCCCGAGGCTTATTTCAATGTAGCAACGGCACATCTGAACCAGGCTCTTGCACTTGAAAAAGAGAATGAACCGCGCAAGAACCGTCTCAAACTCATTAAACTCTACCAAGATGCACGCCCCTATATGGAGGCATACCGGAAACTTGCTCCCGACCAGAAAAGACGCTGGGCGCCGGCACTTTATCGTGTCTATCTGAACTTGAACATGGGCAAGCAGTTTGATGAAATTGACAAGGTGCTGAAAAAGCTCAATAATTAAAAAAAGCAAAAAAATACATGCAGAGATACTGATTTTGAAAAAGAATCAGTATCTTTGCATTTACTACATACAAGTCTAAAACATTAATTACAACTATTATGGAAAATAACGAACTCATTGCTCAGTGCGAGGCACGTGCGAAGGAATGGCTATCTCCGGCCTTTGACGAGGAGACACGTAAGGAAGTACAGGCTATGTTGGACGACACCGACAAGTCAGCTCTCATCGATGCTTTTTACCGCGACCTGGAATTTGGTACAGGTGGACTGCGCGGCATCATGGGTGCTGGTACCAACCGAATGAACAAGTACATCGTGGGTATGGCTACCCAGGGTTTTGCCAACTACATCCTGAAGGCATTCCCAGGCAAGCAGTGCTCAGTGGTGGTTGGTCACGACTGCCGTAACAACGGTCGCATGTTTGCCGAGTCTGTTGCTGACATCTTCTCGGCTAACGGCATCAAGGTCTATCTCTTCGAGAGCCTGCGTCCTACTCCTGAGATTTCTTTCGCCATCCGTCAGCTCGGCTGTCAGGCTGGTGTCAACGTCACCGCTTCTCATAACCCGCGCGAGTACAATGGCTACAAGGCCTACTGGGACGACGGTGCTCAGGTGCTGTTCCCACACGACAAGGGTATCATCGACGAGGTGAACAAGGTGAAGATCAGCGACGTAAAATTCGAGGGCAACAAGGACCTCATCATCCCCATTGGCGGTGAGATGGACTGGGACTACATCCAGGCTGTCAAGGAGGCTATGGTCGACCAGGATGTCATCCTGCGCCAGAAAGACCTCAACATTGTCTATTCGCCCATGCACGGTACTGGTCGCGTCATTATCCCGATGGCTCTGCGCTCTTGGGGCTTCCAGAACATCCACGTTGTGCCCGAGCAGATGGTCATCGACGGTAACTTCCCCACCGTTGTCAGCCCGAATCCTGAGAATGCCGAGGCTATGACGTTGGGTATGAAGCTCGGTACGAAGCTCAATGCCGACCTGGTGATTGCTTCCGACCCCGATGCTGACCGTTTGGCCATTGTTTGCCGCAACTCGAAGGGCGAGTGGGAGATTCTGAATGGTAACCAGACCTGCATGATGTTCTCGTGGTACATCATCGCCAATAAGAAGAAGCTCGGCCAGCTGAAGGGCAACGAGTTCCTGGTAAAGACCATTGTGACCACTGAGGTGATTGCCGAGATTGCCAAGAAGAATCAGGTAGAATATAAGGACTGCTACACCGGCTTCAAGTGGATTGCCAACGAGATTCGTGTCAACGAAGGCAAGAAGAAGTACATCGGTGGTGGTGAGGAGTCGTTCGGCTTCCTGCCATACGACAAGGTTCGTGATAAGGACTCCCCCGCAGCTATCTGTCTGATTTGTGAGATTGCTGCCTGGGCTCGCGACAATGGCATGACGCTGTACGACCTGCTCATGAACATCTATAAGGAGTACGGATTCTCGAAGGAGATTACCATCAACGTGGTGCGTCCGGGAAAGACCGGTGCCGACGAGATCAAGCAGATGATGGTCGACTATCGCAACAACCCTCCCAAGGATCTCGGTGGTTCGAAGATTGTGCTGCAGAAGGACTTCCAGCTGCTTGAGAGCAAGAAGGCTGACGGCACTGTCGAGAAGCTCGATATGCCCGATAAGTCGAACGTGCTGCAGTGGTTCTGCGAAGATGGCACAAAGGTGTCCGTTCGTCCCTCTGGTACTGAACCTAAGATCAAATTCTATACTGAGGTGAAGGATGCCAGCTTCAAGGGCGCTGCTGATTATGAGCGCTGCTCGAAGGCTGCTGAGGAGAAGATTGAGGCTATCAAGAAGAGTCTGAATCTCTAAGCATTCATCCTTTCCTTCCAAACAAACGAGGCTTGAGCATTTGCCCAAGCCTCGTTTATTTCTTACCTCTTACCTCTCACCTCTTTATATATACATCAAACTCTTTGTCGTAGGCGGGTGACTCTATCGACAACAGGTTCAGCACAGAGTGGAAAATGTAATGCTGTTCCAGCACCGCTGGCAGCTCGCCTTCTGGCTTGTAGTCTCTGTAGCCTTCTGAAGTCCACACCAGGAACGGTATTTCGTACTGCTCCTTGGGAGCCAGTCGCATAGGCATTCCGTGCATGAACATCTTGTTCTCGCCCAGCGACTCCCCGTGATCGGAAATAAAAATCATGGCGCTCTTCCAGTCAGTCATGGCGCGCAAAGTGTTGATAAGTCCATCCAGCAGGAAGTCGGTGTATAGGATGGTGTTGTCGTAGGCATTCACCAGCATACCGATATTCTTCTCGCCTTCTTCCACATTCTTGGCCACAGGCTTGAACACTTCGAACTTCTTGGGATACTTGTCGGCATATTTCGGGCCGTGACTGGTGCTGGTATGCAGCACAATCAGCACCTTGTCCTTCTGGCTTGACTCGATACGCTCGCGAAGCCCGTGGAAGAGTATGCCGTCGTAGTTTTTTTCCTCCGCATCAGGATAGTGTTCGGCAAGCTTGTCGTCAGTGACATATTCGTCAATGTGTATAGGAGGCTCGCCCCAGTTCGAGGTGCGCCACGCCACGTCAACGCCTGTTCTGAAAGCGTAGTTGGGCAACAGCTCATACAGGTCGTCCGTGTTTTTCGGTTCCAAAATGGCTTTGCTTCCGGCCGTGGTGTAGGTGGCACACGACGTAGCCTCGTACACCTTCAGACCGTCTTGTTTCGATAGCAATGGGTTCGTGTTGCGCTGATAGCCGTAGAGCTGAAAGTTGGCTTTTCTGGCCGACTCGCCGATGACGAGCACCACCACAGCCTTTTCGTTGTCCGTAATCTTGCCGTCGGGGAGTTTGATTTCCTCGGCTTGTTCGTCGTGCTGACTGCTAATCATGCGAACCGTATTGACCAGATAGGACCAGGGCTGCAGCAGTCCTCCCAATTCCGTGTCGTGCTGGCTGATCCACAGCGTCTGGCCGATGTTTGCCAATGCCACCACCAGAACAACGGCCAGAGAAGCCCCGCAATAGATGGCCAGTTTCTTGGCCTTGCCGATGACTACCGGTTGCAACAGGCACCACAAGGCAGGCAGCACGCCAAAGACAGCGATGAACAGCCACAGCGACCAACTGAAGAATCCTGAGGCTTCCGAGTATCGAGTGTTGAACACGTTCTCAATGGTTGTTTGGTCCATCATGACGCTGTAGGTAATGATGAAATAGACTGCCGTTGCGTTGATCATGGAAAGGATGGCCAGCAGGATGCGCCCCACCATTCTCATCAGGAACATGACCAGATAGGTCATCATGAAGTTCAGCACCAGCATGATCACCACCAGCGACGCCAGCAGGAATATCTTTCCACCCACATTCTCATTGCTGTTGTTGGCTACATATTGAAAGAAGGGCAGGTTGTAACACAACAAGGTGCCTATGCTGACAATACATGAAAAGATAAAGAGCGAAAGGGAACGTAGCGATTTCATCGTTTCAGCTGATACAACTTATTACTGATCTTTGTAATCATGCCTTTGGCGAAGAAGAAAAACAGGCATGGTGTCATGAAACCGATGATGCTACCCACACAGACATCCGACAGGAAGTGCTGCGACAGGTAGATGCGCGAGTAAGCCCCCAGTGCAGCCAATATCAGCAGCGCCAGCATCGACGCATTGATCAGAAACCATTTCCTCGAATTGCCCGGCTGATGGTTTTGCTTGTAGTTGTATGCCAGAAACAGTGCACAGCATGTAAAGAATACGAAGAACGTGGAAGCATGACCTGACGGGAACGAATTGCTGTGATGCATATCCACTCCCTGCACCAGTGGCAGCATGGCGTTGCCGTAGTGCTCGAACGCTGACACAGGACGATCGAAACTGAAGGTGTGTTTCAGCACCTGCAGCACTGCACCTCCCGTCAGTTCGCTCAGGGTAAACAGGACGGTGATTTGTATTTCCCTCCAAAGAATGGGGAGCAGAGCCAGGACATATAACGGTCCTTCTGCCAACATGGAGTAATACTTGAAGAAGGTGTCTTCGAACTCTGTGTGCCAGGAATTTAGTAACAAGTGAAGCTCCAGCTTGGGATACATACAAAGCAACCCAATAACCAACATGAGCAACACAAGATATGCGATGCCATAAACTGATATCATTTTATTCATATATTGGTTTATAACTGTTTCCGGATGCAAAGGTATCACTTTTTTTCCACATATGGAAAGGATATGCAATAAAATTGCAAAAAAAGTTTGCGGGTTTCATTTTTAATTCGTATATTTGCAAACGAGATTTAAAGATAATGATATTTACTAACTAAACAAACACAGGATTGATTATGAAGAAAAAGTTTATTTGCGCCGTTTGTGGATATATCTATGAAGGCGATGCAGCTCCCGAGAAGTGCCCCATCTGTAAGGCTCCCGCATCGAAGTTCTCTGAACTGAAGGACGAGGGTGAGACCCCCTATGCCACCGTTCACCGCATTGGCGACGGCAAGCCCGAAGGTGTCAGCCAGGAGATGATTGACGACCTGCGTGCCCACTTCAATGGTGAGTGTGGCGAGGTAGGCATGTATCTGGCGATGGCCCGTCAGGCCGATCGCGAGGGCTATCCCGAGATTGCCGAGGCTTTCAGGCGCTATGCTTTCGAGGAGGCCGACCACGCCAGCCGTTTCGCTGAGCTGCTGGGTGAGGTTGTTTGGGACACGAAGACCAATCTCGAGAAGCGTGCTGCTGCCGAGGCTGGTGCCTGCGAGGACAAGTTCCGCATTGCCAAGAACGCCAAGGCTGCCGGTTTCGACGCCATCCACGACACCGTTCACGAGATGGCAAAGGACGAGGCTCGTCATGGTGCTGGCTTCGCTGGACTGCTGAAGCGCTACTTCAAGTAATCTAGGAAAACTAGTTCTACTAGAGATACTAGAAATACTAGTTATTCTAGACCTCCTAGACAATAAAACCTACAAAAAGTCGTTTTATCAATGTATGGTAAGACGACTTTTCTTTTTCATCGCGATAATCGCTGTGCTGCTGACGGCTTGCACAGACAACGATTCGTTCACCACCAGTTCGGGCAACCGCCTGACGTTCTCGGAGGACACCGTCCGGTTCGACACGTTGTTCAGCACGGTGCCTTCTGCCACGCAAGTCTTCTGGGTGAGAAACGAGAGCGGCGACGGCATCCGAATTCGCACCGCCCGTCTGGAACGCAGCAACCAGTCGGGATACCGCGTCAATGTCGACGGCATGTATCTGGACCCCGTAGGTTCCGATTTCGAGGTGCGCAAGGGCGACAGCATCCTGGTGTTTGTCGAGATTACGACCCGCGAGACTCATGCCGACGAGCCGCAACTCGTCGAGGACAACCTCATCTTCACCCTCGAGAGTGGGGTAGAGCAGCGCGTCAATCTGCGCACCTACAGCTGGGATGCACAGAAAATCACCGACCTGGTGGTCACCGAGGACATGACCATCGAGACCAGTGTGCCCCTTATAGTCTATGGTCAGGGCATCCGCGTCGAGGAAGGCGCCACGCTGACCTTGCGCAACACGGTATTCTACTTCCACGATGGTGCCGGCATCGACGCCAAGGGAGTCGTGACGGCAGAGAACTGTCTGTTCCGGGGCGACCGTCTGGACCGCATGTTCGACTACCTGCCCTACGACCGCGTCAGTGGACAATGGCGTGGCATCCGGCTGTCGTCGGCTACTGGAAATAACTCCTTTATCAGCTGTGAGATACGCAATGCCGTCGATGCTGTCGTTTGCGACAGCACCACGTTGTTTGCTCTCAATACGGTAGTTCACAATAGCAGCGGTGTGGGCATTTCTGCCCGTCATTCAACGGTGTTTGTGGATAATTGTCAGCTCAGCAACACCTTCGGCGACTGTCTGGGACTATTCGGCTGTGAGGCCCACGTTCAGAGCACCACGCTGGCACAGTTCTATCCCTTCTCGGCCAATCGCGGCTATGCCCTGCATTTTGTGAATACCAAGCTGAAGCCCATGACCTTGAGCTGTAGCAATACGCTGGTGACAGGTTATGCCGACGATGTGGTGATGGGCGAGATAGCCGACTCAACGGTGGTTTTCGACTATCACTTTGCCGACTGCCTCTTGCGCACGCCGAAGGTAGAGGACGAGAAACGCATCGAGCGCGTTATCTTTGAAACACCCAAGGACAGCGTGCAAGGCAAACAGCACTTCCGCACCGTCGACGAGGAAAACCTCTACTACGACTTCACCCTCGACAGCATCTCGCCAGCCTTCCAGAACGGCATCGGCCGCCTGCCCATAGTCCCGGAAGAGCCCCTCTCCCGGCACTCCTATGCACCGTCCCTTCGTCGCCGCAGGTAATTCCCGACGTAAAGTGTAGGGATAAGCGAACATCGTCCATCATGCCAGACTGTCGAATGGTCCATAACCCATGCACGAGGTGGTGCCCAGTGCAGTCAGTGCTGCCGTTGCTGCTGCGATAACAATCCTCAGAAGGACTTCCCAAATACTGTTGTTTTTCTTCATACAATACTTAGTTAATTATACATTTAATCATCTGAAAATCAATGAGTTACATTAACAATATATAACTAATAAAATTTGGCCAAGTGCCTGATTTTCAGTAACTTAGTAGTCCCTTACAACACTAAGTT
>JAEEGF011685093.1_pt1 | contig 39247 bp, 28 predicted proteins | sample 9134171 | NCBI WGS metagenome assembly JAEEGF01 (sample SAMN16246542, study PRJNA631951) | gut metagenome | biome: gut microbiome; feature: rumen; material: AP-attached | host: Bos | place: Iran: Karaj | collected 2018-10 | reverse complement strand
TGCGACACCGGATTCGCCGGCAGAGCCAGGGTCAGCTTGGAGAAGCTCACGGAGGTCAAAGGTGCAGTCACACTGGCCGGGAGCTCTTGCGTGGCGATAAGTTCATTGTTGGCCCTGGCCTTCAAGGTGAACTTGTCCAGGGACGGCACGGGTACGGATGTATAATCCGACCCGGAGCAGGACAGAGTGGCGCCGCAACTGACGGGGACATCGTCCCAGAGTGGATTGGATGCGGTGATCTCGACTTTCTGGTTCACGGTCTTGAGCCCGAACATACCCAGAGCAGCGGCCATTCCGCCAGCATAGCTCGACTGGAATCCGGCATCCCAGACCTGGGGCGCGGAAACGTTGCCGATCTGCTTTTCAAGCTCGTAGACGCTGGCCTTGAAAATGTCTCCGCTGTTTTCCATCACAAGGGAGCCGTCTTCGCCCTCCTTTATGTACTCCCCGATCAGCCCCCCGATCCCGGGCACCTTGCTGACGCCCCCGAGGGTGGAGCTGATGGTGAATGGACCGATGTTGCCGATGGGGACGGAAATCTCTTCCTCGAAGAGAGTTACCTCTTTGCTGAAGCCCTCCGAGATGTCGTAGTCCATATTGGAGCAGGACCACAGGAGCGGGAAGGCGATTAACGATAAAATCAAATAACGTTTCATAGCCCGCAAAATTAATAAAAAGAATCCATTTTGCTAATAGTACGATTATCCTTATATTTGTTTATCCAATACCGGAGTGACGATGAATCCCGTATCCGCGCGCCTGCTCGGCCAGCAGCTGGCAGCACCGCAGTTTAAAGATCCCGCCGACGTGGTGGCCTGGTTCGGAGCCATGCAGGCCCAGGACTACAAGGCCATGCGCTGGGCTGTGGCCATGCGCACGCAAAAGCCTTCATTCAAGGCTTTCGAGAAGGCCTTCGACGACGGACGCATCATCCGGACACACCTGCTTCGCACGACCTGGCAGCTGGTGTCCCGCGAGGACTACCACTGGATGCTGGAAGTATGCCGCACGAAGGCACTGGCAGGGCTTCGCGGCTGGATGCAGTCCAACGGCATCTCCATCCCGGACAAGGAAAAATGGCATATACAGGGACTGCTTTCCGGGATCATGGAGGGCAGAAGGGCCGCCCTGAAAACCGATATAGACACTGCGCTGCGGGAGAAAGGAGTCTGCATGGACGACCACAGGCTCTCCTACCATCTGCGGCTCGCCGAATTCGACGGGCTGCTCTGCTCCGGCGACCTCCATCCCACCAAAAGGACGCTTGCCCTCGTGTCCGAGAAAATCGGGCCGAGCCCGCAGATGGATCACGATGAAGCCCTTGCGCTCCTGGCAAGGAAATACTTCCGGAGCCACGGCCCGGCAACGCTGGAAGACTTTGTCTGGTGGTCCGGCATCAACATAAGCGACTGCCGCAGGGGGATGGATGCCATCAGGGACGAAATCGCATGTATACGCCACAAAAAGAAGGAGTTTTTCCTCATGAAAGATGCCCGCACAAGGGGGTTCCGCAGCGGAAGCGTCCTGCTTCTTCCCGCATTTGACGAGTACCTGATCGGCTATAAGAGCCGCCACGTGGTCCTCCACCCGGACCACGCCCCGAAAGCCCACAACAACTCCGGGATATTCTACAGCGTCGTGGCCCTGGACGGCGAAGTGGTGGGCAACTGGCGCCCGACGGAGGAAGACTGCGGCATTTCCGTATTTAAGGAAGGCTCGGTTCTGCCTGAAAACGCCCTTCAGCGTGAAATCCAGCGCTATAAATCTGCTGCTTCACGGTGATGTGGAAGCAGTTCCGCTTCCCGGAAAATGTGTATATTTGGCAAATAAATAACCCATATCATGACAAAAGACAGATTTGACATCAAGGGACTGAAAGGTCTGATTCTCCTGCCCCTGCTGCTGATTTCTTTGACCATGGCGGCACAGCCTGCACCGGGCTCATTCGAGCAGACCTGGACAAAGGGCCCGAAGTGGCTCGAGAATGCCGTCATCTACCAGATCTACCCGTCTTCCTACAAGGATTCCGACGGGAACGGGATCGGAGACATCCAGGGCGTTTTGTCCAAGATGGACTATATCGAGAGTCTGGGGATAACGGCCATCTGGTTCAATCCCCTCTTCGAATCCGGGTGGATAGACGGCGGCTACGACGTCATCGACTACTACCGTGTGGACCCGCGCTTCGGCACCAACAACGACCTGTTGAAACTGATCGACGAGGCCCACAAACGCGGCATCAAGGTGCTGCTGGACCTGGTCCCCGGGCACACTTCCGACAAGCACCCATGGTTTGTCCAGAGTTCGCAAGACACCAACCTGCGTTATTCGGACTATTTCATCTGGAGCGACCGGCTGCCGGACGAGAAAGCGGCCAGGGACCTCGAGGAGATGCTCAAGGATCCGAATTACATGCAGAACACGCGTGGAAAATGGATGAAAAGCGACTACCCGCGCGACAAATTCTACTACAAGAACTTCTATGCCTGCCAGCCGGCCCTCAACTTTGGCTTTGCCCATCCGGACCCGTCCCGTCCCTGGGAGCAGGGAGTGGATGCTCCGGGGCCGCGTGCCGTGAAACGTGAGCTTCTGAATATCATCGCGTTCTGGTATGACAAAGGGGTGGACGGATTCCGAGTGGATATGGCCAACAGCCTGGTCAAGGACGATCCCGGCAAGGTGGAGACCATCAAGCTCTGGCGGGAAATCCGCACCTGGTCGGACGCCAATTATCCCGGTCACGTACTGCTGGCCGAGTGGAACAACCCTAAATACTGCCTGGCATCGGGCATGAACGTGGACATGTACATCAACAGTTCTTCCAACACCAACCGGCTGATGTACTTCGACCGCAAGCACCAGGCCAACGGCGGCGCATATTTCACCCTGGATGGATGCCAGCCGTCGGTCAGGGACCTTTACGGCAACCCCTGGCCAGAGGAGAAGACGGACCGCAGCGTCACCGCGGCCGGAGCCCTCAAGGAATACTATGACCACTACACCGATGCGACGGCGTGGACAAAGGAATGGGGCTATTATGCCTCCATCACGGGAAACCACGACCATCTCCGCCTGAACACCGGAGACCGCAACAGCCCCGACCAGCTACGTGTAATGCTCACGTGGATACTCACCATGCACCTTCCCATCCTGTACTACGGAGACGAGATAGGCATGCGCTCGCTCGCTGACTTGCCCAATGTGGAAGGAGCCAACCATAACGGAAAAGAGCGTGCTGGAGCCCGGACGCCTATGCAGTGGACCGGAGGAAAAAACGCCGGATTCAGCACCTGCGCACCTTCCGACCTCTACCTTCCCGTGTGCCCCGAATGGACGCCGGCCACATCCTATCCGGCCTACCTTGCCTGGAAAGAAGCAGGGGCCAAAAAGCCCACGGCCCCGGGAGCGCCCACAGTGGAGAGCCAGGAAAAAGACCCCGAGTCGCTACTCAACTGGACCCGCATGCTCATCGAATTCCGAAAAACCACGCCTGCGTTCTGGGCCGACAGCGAATTCACTCCCGTCTACAACGCGCAGAAGCCGTATCCGATGGTATACACCAGGAGCGAAGGAAAAGAGACCTGGATTGTGGCACTGAACCCTACAGGCAAGAAACAGGTCGTGAATCTTCCCGCCGGCATCTGCCCGGGCAAAGGAAGCGTAAGCCCGGAAATCTCGCACGGCAAGGTCTCACTCAAGAACGGAAAGCTTTCGATGGGCCCCACCTCCGTGCTTATAGCACGCCTCCCAGACTGAAGCAGCACTGCCGTCCGGACATCAACGGCTCTATTTCAACAGCTCGACATACTTTTCGCACAGCCTCCTCCTGGCTTCCCTGCTCTGTTCGCTGCCAGGCTGCAGCATGTCGAAGGCGTGGGCATCGCCGTGATAGACGTCCACCGAGGCCTCGACTCCCGCTTCACGGAGGTTTCTGACATAGGTCAGCGTCTCTTCATAGAAGGGCTCGCCGTCCTGCACGAAGGTGTAGCAGGGCGGCAGGCCTGAATAGTCCGTCTCGCGTGCGGCAGAGGCATATTTGCTCACCGAATCAGTGCCATAGAGCTCCCGGAGGTATAATTTCCAGCCCCAGTGGTTGCGCCTGGTGTCCCAGAAGCGTCCGTGGTTGTGGGCCGACGAAGCCGTGTCCTCGCTGTCCAGCATCGGGTAGAGCGGCAGCTGAAGGGCTATGGGAATCTCCCCTTTGTCGCGGGCGTAGATGCACAGAGAGGCGGTCAGGCCGCCGCCGGCACTCTCCCCCGCCACCACTATGCGTTTGCGGTCGATGCCAAGCGTGTCCGCATTGTCATACATCCACTGAAGGGCGGAGTAGCTGTCTTCCAGGGCTGCCGGGAAAGGAGCCTGCCAGGAAAGCCGGTAGTCGGGATACACGAGCACGGCGCCATATTTTTCGGCCAGCATGGGCCCGCAGGTCATCGGCGCGATGTACGGGCCCCAGGCCATATAGCCGCCGCCGTGGAGCCAGAGTATCCCGGGAAGGGGGCCGCCGGCCTCCCTGGGCCGCAGGACCATCACCCACATTTTCCCGCCCGGGGAGTCAATGCGGAAGTTGCTGGCCTTCAGGCTGCCGCCGAGACAGGGCGGAGCAGCCAAAGCCAGCGTCAGAAGCAATAATAACAAGCGCCTGGCCACTTTAGCCGTTGATTATTTGTGTCAAGTGTCCTCAAATTTACAATAATTCTCCGAGTATGCAATTAAAAATGTTTATATTTAGGGCGTAAAAAACAGATTCTTTCGCTCCAGAACAACCGTTTTACCCATGAATAAACACATAAACCTCAGCGAAGAAGCCGGCCGCTGCCTTTTCTGCGAAAATGCTCCTTGCAGTGCCGCCTGCCACAGTGGCGACCCCGCACGCGCCGTCCGTGCCGTAAGATTCGGCAATGAAAGAATAGCCGCCAGATGGATTGCGCCTTGCACCGATGAAGATCTGGCTGCTGCCGAATCCGCCTGCATCCACTACGACACCCCTATCCGGCTGCGCGAAATCGCAAAGGCACTGCCCGAGCCCCCTGCATCCCCTGCCAAAGATGTTTCACTCGCCATAGATTTCTGCGGCATACACTGCGAGAATCCCTTCTTCCTGGCATCATCAGCCGTCTGCACCAACTACGAGATGGTGGCGAACGCTTTCAATGCCGGCTGGGGCGGCGTGTTCTACAAGACCATCTGCATGCAGGAGATCCGGGAGGTCTCCCCCCGCTTCGACGCGATCAAATCCCAGAACGGCAGTTTCGACGGCTTCCGCAACATGGAGCAGTTGAGCGAGAACCCCCTGGATATGGATATCGACATACTCCGCCGCCTGAAAAAGGACTTCCCCGGCAAAGTGGTGATTGCGTCGATCATGGGACAACACCATGACGAATGGGTCTCTCTGGCAAAGATGGTGGAAGAGGCCGGAGTGGATGCCGTCGAGCTGAATTTCTCATGTCCCCAGATGGGCACGGCCGGAATGGGAAGCGACGTGGGCCAGAACGACGAACTCGTGACATATTACACGGCCTTCGTGAAGCAAGCGGTGAAGATTCCCGTGATAGCCAAAATGACGCCGAACATCTCGTCCATGCGCAGAATATCGGTTGCGGCCCACTTCGCAGGAGCGGACGCCCTGTCGGCAATCAACACCATAAAATCCATCACTACTTCCCCCGAATCCGCAGTGAACGGCAAGCTGACGATTTCCGGCCTGTCAGGCAAGGCGGTGAAGCCCATAGCCCTGCGTTTCATCTACGACATGTCGTCGAGCAAGCTCATCAAAGACCTGCAGCTCAGCGGCGTAGGCGGCATAGCCACCTGGGAAGACGCCCTGGATTTCCTGAAGCTCGGATGCCAGAATGTCCAGGTCTGCACGGCCGTGATGGAGTTCGGATACAGGATTATCGACGACCTCATAGACGGACTGAGCAACTATATGCTGGAGAACGGCATTTCTTCCCTGGGCGAAATCGTGGGCAGCAGCATCGGCGATTTCCTCCTGCCCCCGAGCCTGGATCGCGACACGGTGGTTTACCCCGTTTTCAATACTTCCTCCTGCATAGGATGCGGCCGCTGCTACATATCATGCCGCGACGGCGGGCACCAGGCCATAGAATTCGGTCCCGAGAGGCATCCCCGCCTTCTCGGCGCCAAATGCGTCGGATGCCACCTCTGCCGCCTCGTATGCCCCACCGGCGCCATTTCAGTCTCCAAGAGAGTCCCCAAAAGAAAATAATAAAAGGAGCACCACCCTCTGAAAACGTCGCTATCGCGACCCCTCCCACTGCGCTGCGCTTGTGGGCCCCTCCCTCTTATGGTGCCGAGGGTGGCACAGTTTTCAGAAGGTGGTGCTCCTTTTATTCGCCCCTGAAGTTGTCGATGCCGGATCGAAGGAAAGAAATGAAGGAATCGACGTCGAGGTTATAGCCCCTTACTGGAGCAAGAAGGGCGCCGTCGCTGCCGAGAAGGGCGTAATTTGGCTGGGCATTGACGCCGAAACGCTCCCGCACCAGCCAGGAATTCACGCGGCCGAGGTCTTTCAGGACACGGCCGTTGTCGAGAGTCACCCAGTCCGCTTCGTCCAGCCTGGTCTTGTCGTCGGTGTAGAGAGCCACGATCACGTACTCGTCCTTCAGTATCTGCAGCACGCGCGGATCGCTCCAGACCCGCTGCTCCATCTCGCGGCAGTTCACGCATCCGTGCCCGGTGATATCCACGAACACGGGCCTTCCCAGCCGCTCAGAGGCCGCAAGTCCCTCTTCCAGAGTGAAATATCCTTCCAGCCCGAGAGGCATCTTAAGATCGTATTTCTGCGCAAATCCGCCATCGGAAGCACTTGATCCGGAGGCATCCGAAGTGCCCGCGCCCAGCACGAAATCCTGGGTCTCCAGCGGTGGCAGGTAACCCGAGAGCGCCTTCAGCGGGGCGCCCCACATACCCGGAATCATATACACCACGAATGAGAACACGGCGATGACGAGCCCGAGCCGGAACACCGACAGCGGCTTCTCTTCCGGATCGTCGTGCGGGAACTTGATCTTGCCAAGAAGGTAGAGCCCAAGCAGCGAGAACACCACAATCCAGATGGCAAGGTACACTTCACGGTCCAGCAGGCCCCAGTGGTAGGTCTGGTCGGCCACGCTCAGGAACTTGAATCCCAGCGCCACTTCGATGAAGCCGAGCACCACCTTCACGCTGTTGAGCCACGACCCGCTCTTTCCCCTGATTTTGCCGAGCAGCGAAGGGAACAGGGCAAATATCGTGAACGGCAGGGCAAAAGCCACGGAAAACGCCAGCATCGTGACCATCGGGGTCCAGAACTCGCCGGCCGTGGAACGGATCAGCACTGAACCCACAATCGGGCCGGTGCAGGAAAAGGACACCAGCACCAGCGTCAGCGCCATAAAGAAGATGCCCACTAGGCCGCCTTTCTCCGAATTCTTGTCGCTTTTGCCCACCAGCGAAGAGGGCAGCACAATCTCGAAAGCCCCGAAGAAGGACGCCGCGAACACCATGAACACTATGAAGAAAATCAGGTTGGGAATCCAGTGCGTGGCAAGCCAGTTGAAGATATCGGCAGTCACCGCATCGCCCCCCAGCAGCCGCGTCAGCAGTATGATCACGCTGATCGGCACGGTGTAGAGCAGCACTATGAAAAGCCCGTACATGAATGCCTTGAAGCGGCCCGCTGCGGCCGTGGTGGAGCTCTTAAGGAAGAAAGACACGGTCATCGGCACCATGGGGAAAACGCAGGGAGTCAGCAACATGGCAAAGCCCCACAATATGGCTTCGAGGATAAGGGCCCAAAGGGATCCGGTGCCGGAAGCGCCTTCCGAAGGATCTGAAATCACGCTGCTGTGGGCCGTGTCGGGCACGGCGCCGAGACTCAGGTCGAACTCCCAGTCCTCCGGGCTCGCGCAAGCCCCGCCCGTGCAGGCGAGCCAGGTGATATAGCCGCCGGCCGCTCCGGAATCTGCGGTGAGCCGCACTTTCTGGCCCAGCTTGAAACTGCCGTGGAACACGGGCTCGCCATCTTCGAGCACAGGCTCTGTGATATCGTAAAGCCCGCCTTCAGGCACGCAGCCCTGCAGCTTCTCCAGAGTGATGGAAGGGGCGGAGTACTTGGAAGCGGTGCCGTATGTGTGCCAATCCGGGGCAGTCTCCCCGGTGAATACCAATTCATACAGTCCGTCGCCGGCCTGAGTGGCCTCGGCCTTCCAGCGCACGGTGGCATCGGGCACCTGCGCATCCAGGGCGCCGAGAGGCAGCAATAACAGCAATGCCGATAGGATATGTCTGAGTTTCATAAGCGGTGTATCTGAAAAAAGGTCGGTAAATATAATCATCTTTTTCGTATTTTTGCAAAAAAGTTTACCGATGACACCACTTGCAGTCGTGCTGACCATGCTGGGCTATTTTGCCCTGCTGCTTGCCGTCTCCCTGGTCGCTTCCAGGGGGAAGGGCAGCGCATCCGATTTCTTCAACGGCGGGCGGAAAGCCCCCTGGTGGATTGTTGCTATAGCGCTGATCGGTGCGCCTATGTCCGGGGTCACCTTCGTTTCGGTGCCGGGCATGGTGGGCGAATCCGCGATGAGCTACATGCAGATGGTCCTGGGCTTTTTCGTCGGCTACCTCGTGATCGCCTTCGTGCTCACGCCTGTGTTCTTCCGGAAGAACATGGTGTCCATCTACCAGTATCTGGACGACCGGTTCGGAGTCAGCTCCCATAAGACCGGGGCGTGGTTCTTCTTCATTTCCAAGATATTGGGAGCTGCGGTGCGGCTGTTCCTCGTGTGTATGACCCTGCAGCTGATGGTATTCGGGCCGCTGGGGCTGCCTTTCGCGCTGAACGTGGCCGTGTGTATGCTGATAGTGCTGGCATACACCTTCCGGGGCGGGATGAAGTCGGTGCTCTGGACGGACGTGCTGAAAACGGTGTGCATGATAGTGTCCATCGTGCTGGCCATAGTGTTCATAGCCAGGGACATGGGGCTGGATTTCGGAGGCACGGCAAAGGCCGTGCGGGAAAGCCCGATGTCGCGCATCTTTTTCTTCGACGACCCCAACCACCCCAGATTCTTCTGGAAACAGTTCCTTGCGGGGGTGTTCACCGTGGTCGCCATGACGGGGCTGGACCAGGACCTGATGCAGCGTACGCTCAGCAGCCGCAACGCCAGGGACTCACGTAAGAACCTGATCACCAGTGGGTTGCTCCAAGTGCCGGTGGTATTCCTCTTCTTGTGCCTTGGCGTGCTGCTCTACGAGTTCGCGGCGCAGAAAGGTATCACGGAGACCGGCGACCTGCTGTTCCCGGCGGTGGCCACGGGAGGCAGCCTGCCGATGATAGTGGGCGTGCTGTTCGTGCTGGGGCTGGTGTCCTGCGCATTCTCCGCAGGGGGCTCCGCACTGACCGCCCTCACCACTTCCTTCACCGCCGACATCATAGGCACCGAAGGCAAACCGGAAGAGACGGTGGGCCGCACCCGCAAACGGGTGCACATAGCAATGGCCGTGCTGATGGGGATCGTCGTGTATGGCTTCTACCTTCTTAATACCCAAAGCGTTATCGATGCCGTCTATAAGCTCGCAAGCTACACCTACGGACCGATTCTCGGAATGTTCGCCTTCGGGCTCGCCTGCAGGAAGCCTGTCCGCGACAAGTGGGTACCGCTGGTGGCGGTGCTTTCCCCCATCCTTTGTTACGTGCTGCAATCGCACTCCGAGCAGTGGCTCGGCGGCTACCGCTTCGGTTACGAGCTGCTGCTGGTCAACGCTTTGCTGACCGTCCTCGGGCTGTGCCTGCTGATAAGGAATAAGGCCTAGGGAGCGGCGATGGAGCAGCGGGCAAGCTTCGCCATATCTTCCGGGGGCAGGATGCACGCTTTGGAGAGGGCGTCGAGGGTCCATTCTTCCCGGGGGCTGTTTTCCCGGAAAAGCACGATAGAATGTGCTGCCTGCCAGTTCTTTATATAGGGATGCTGCCGCAGGCTGTCTTCCGGCATCTGCCAGAGCCTGAAAGGTTTAGCTGGAGAGCTGCAGACAACGAGGTCGCTCAGGCCGTCGTATTTTTCCCGGTCGAAATGGTAGATGTCCATCAGCTGCTCCTTGAAAGAGTAGCCGCCGAGCCGGGCCCTGTATTCCACCATCTTTGCCGCGAAATACGGACCTATGCCCGGAAGGGCGTCGAAAGCTGCCGAATCCGCCCGGTTGATATCCAGCCGGGGAATGTCGATCCAGGGCTTGAGCCGCTGGAACACCGAATCGGCGACGACATAGGATTTAGCGAAGTCGGAGGGCCTGCGGAAACGGCCGCCCCTGGCGCGGTAGTTGTCTATCGACTGCGCCTGCTTCTCGCTGAATCCCAGCCGCATAAGGTCCTCGACGCTGACCGTGTTGGGATTGAAGCGGAAGCTCTCCACCCGGCGGGTCCTGTTTCTGGCATGCTGCACGGGGGCGCTGTGGACGGCATTGCGCCGCACCACTTCCGGAGCCGTATCCGCAGGGGCCTTGTACACGACGTACACCGTGTCCGGCTTGTCGCGGGCAGCCGCCACGCGAAGCTCCGCCGCCCTGTGGACGAACAGCGCAGACTGATAACCGATTATTAAAAATGCAAGGGCGATCGCGCCCACTTTGAAAACAGCCGTCGGGCTATCCTTCCTGTCCTTCTTCTCCACGATCCTTCCCCTCCTTGTACTTGTTGTGGTGCTCACGGTGCCCTTCGGAGGGCAGGCCTGCCACGACGATTACAATTTCTCCCTTGGGCTCCACGGCCCTGAAATGTGCGAGCAGCTCGGCCAGACTCCCCCGGCAGTGCTCTTCGTGCAGTTTGGAAATCTCCCGCGCCACGGAGCACTCGCGCTCAGGGCCGAAGAATTCGGCAAATTGCTCCAGCGTCCCGACAAGACGCCTTGGTGATTCATAGAATATCATAGTTCTCGTTTCTTTGGTGAGTTCGGTCAAGCGGGTTTTGCGCCCCTTTTTCTGCGGCAGGAAGCCTTCGAAGCAGAAGCGGTCGCAGGGCAGGCCGGAACTGACTATCGCAGGAATGCATGCAGTGGCGCCCGGAAGCGTCTGGACTTCGATGCCCTCGGCGGCGCACTCCCGCGATAGGAGGAATCCCGGATCGGAGATTCCGGGCGTGCCGGCGTCGCTGACAAGGGCTACCGTCAGGCCCTGGAGGAGCCGCTCCTTGACCAGGCCCACGGTGGCGTGTTCATTGAACTTGTGGTGGGAAAGCAGCTTGCCCTTGATGCCGTAGTGCTGCAGGAGCACCGCGCTCGTGCGGGTATCCTCGGCCAGGATGAGGTCTGCCTCCCGGAGCACGGAAAGGGCCCTGAGAGTGATGTCGTCCAGATTTCCGACAGGGGTCGGAACTATGTAGAGAATACCGCTGGGCATATCACAAGTTTTTATTATATTTGTCTCCACAAAGCTAAGCAAATGTTTTCAGAAAACCACAAAAAATCCGGCTGCATCGAAGTAGTTTGCGGCTCGATGTTCTCAGGCAAGACCGAAGAACTCATCAGGCGCCTGCGCCGCGCCCAGTTCGCCAACCAGAAAATCGCCATCTTCAAGCCCGCGATAGACAACCGGTATTCGGACGTGGAAGTGGTGTCGCACGACTTCCACAAGATTTCCTCCAAACCCATCGCCAAAGCCGCCGACATGCTGGAGATCGAGCCAGACGTGGAAGTGGTCGGAGTGGACGAGGCCCAGTTCTTCGGGCCGGAACTCGTGGACGTGTGCCAGACCCTTGCCAACCGCGGGGTCCGCGTGATCGTGGCCGGCCTGGACACCGACTACCTCGGCAAGCCTTTCGGGCCCATGCCCATGCTCATGGCCGTGGCTGAAGACGTGCAGAAAGTCCACGCAATCTGCGTGAAATGCGGCAATCTCGCCAACCACTCCCACCGCCTCAGCAAGAGCCGCAAGCTGGTGGTCCTGGGCGAGAAAGACATCTACGAGCCCCTCTGCCGCGAGTGCTACAACAAAGCCCTGGAGGAAGAATCCTAACGGCGGGGATGGTGGTCCAGGATGGACCGCTGCCAGGTACTGGAATCTATGTGGGTGTAGATTTCAGTGGTCAGTATGCTTTCGTGGCCGAGCATTTCCTGCACTATACGCAGGTCGGCGCCGTTTTCCACCAGATGCGTTGCAAATGAGTGCCTGAAGGTGTGCGGCGAGATTTCCTTCCGCACACCCGCCAGCATTGCGCGGTTCTTGACCATATTGAACACGGACACGCGGCTCAGCGGTTTCCCGCGCAGGTTAAGGAATGCAAAGTCCGAATACTCCGGGGCGGCGGGCTCGGGGCGGACCTCAAGCCAGGCCTTCAGCGCCTCGAGAGCCGGCTCCCCTATGGGCACCAGCCTCTCCTTGTCGCCTTTTCCCACCACCCGCACGAAGGCCTCGTCGAAGTCCACGTGGGAAATCAGCAGCCCGCAGGCTTCGGAGACGCGCAGCCCGCAGCCATACAGGACCTCGAGAATGGCCCTGTCGCGCAGGTCCGAGGGCTTGCTGTCGGGCACGCTGCCGATAATTGCATCCACTTCCTCGACTGACAGGACCTCAGGAAGATAGCGCCCCAGCTTCGGGGCATCCACCTTGTCGCACGGGTTGTCTTTCCTCTCTCCCTCCAGGATAAGGAAGTCGAAAAACGACCGGAGGGCGCTCAGGGCGTGGGCCTGGCTGCGCTTGGAAAGCGCCCCGGAACGGGACGCCATATAGGCGACGATGTCGTCGGAACTGCACTCCGTCGCCTTCTTCCCGACCAGGAAATCCAGAAAAGCAGCCACCTCGGCGCCATAGGAAGCCACGGTGTTGGGCGAAAGCTGCCGCTCTATGGAAAGATAATATGAAAACTGGTCCACATACAAAATTAATAAATATTTTGTATATTTGTGAATTCTTATGCCAAAGAAGCTGTCACGCATATTCTGTGCAGCAATCTGCGCACTGGTCCTTGCCGCCTGCGGACGGCAGGAAGCCGAAGCGCCCGGCACCAGAAGGGTTTTCCTGATGTACTCCGCCGCCTTCAGCAACCTCTCCCCCAACATCCACAGCAATGAAAAGCAGCTTTACGAAGGAGACCTTCCGTTCGTGGGAAGCGACGACGTGCTTCTGATCTACTCCCACCACACATCCAAGGGCGGCGTCTACAACATCCCCACCAACCCCATTCTCTGCCGCGCATACAAAGACATGACGGGCTCGATACGCAAGGACACCCTGATAGTCTATCCCGACACCGACATAAGCGCCTCCGCCGAGACGCTGCGCAAGGTCCTTACCGACGTGCAGGACCTCTTCCCCGCCTCGAACTACGGCCTGCTGGTCTCTTCCCACGGCAAAGGCTGGATTCCCCCGGGCTACAAGGAAGAGAGTCCCAGCATCTTCAGCGTGGACAGCACCAAGGAGCTCGGCCAGGAGGCCGTGGACAATTCCGGCATAGACATAAGGGACCTTCCCGGCGCCATCCCCATGCACCTGGAATTCTTCATCATGGACGCGTGCCTGATGGGCTGCGTGGAAGTGGCCTACGAGCTGAAAGACCAGTGCGACTATATAGTCTTCTCCCCCACCGAGATACTAAGCTACGGAATGATCTACCCTCCCATGCTCCGGCGCCTGCTCGTCTCGGGCAAGCCCGACCTGCAGGCCGTCTGCGAAGACTATATGGAATACTACAATGCCCAGACCGGGTCCTACAACTCCGCCACCATCACCCTCGTGGACTGCAGTAAACTGGACGCCCTGGCCGCCGCCTGCGCCCCCCTGACGGAAAAATACAGGACCGCGATCGGCAAGCTGGACCGCAACAAGGTGCAGGCATATTTCTACAACGAGCTCCACTGGTTCTACGACCTTCGCGACATTTTCGCCCAGGCCGGGGCCAGTCTGACAGAGCTTGCGCAGCTGGACGCCGCACTGGACGAATGCGTGCTCTACAAAGACGCCACCCCCACATTCTTCGGGCTCAAACTTCTCCGGGTGTGCGGGCTGAGTTCCTACATCCCCATGCCAGAGAGGGAAAGCCTCAACGACTACTACAAGACATTGTCCTGGAACAAGGCAATAAGCCTGATACAATAAAAGATATGTCATTCATTGATGAAAAAATCGCACTGGAAGGACTGACATTCGACGACGTACTGCTCGTTCCGGCTTACTCGGAAGTCCTGCCCAGGGAGGTGGACCTGCATACCAGGTTCTCCCGGAACATTACCCTCAACATACCTATCGTGTCCGCTGCGATGGACACGGTCACCGAGGCCACCATGGCTATCGCCCTCGCCCGCGAAGGCGGCATCGGCGTGATCCACAAGAACATGTCCATAGCAGAACAGGCGGCTGAGGTGCGCAAGGTCAAAAGGGCCGAGAGCGGAATGATCTACGACCCCGTGACCATCCACGTGGACCAGACGGTCGGCGACGCCCTCGCCCTGATGCAGGCCAACCACATCGGCGGCATCCCCGTGACCGACGCCCAGGGGCACCTGGTGGGCATCGTGACCAACCGTGACGTCCGCTTCCAGGAAGACATGGGCATACTCATCAAGGACGTGATGACGGCTGAGAACCTCGTGACCATTTCCATAGGCCGCACCGACCGCACCCACGTCAAGGAAGTGCTCCAGAAACACAAGGTCGAGAAACTCCCCGTCATCGACGGCGAGGGCCGCATCGTGGGCCTCATCACATATAAGGACATACTCACGGAAAAGCTCCACCCCAACGCCTGCAAGGACGAAAAGGGGCGCCTGCGCGTCGCCGCCGGAATCGGGGTCACCCCCGACGCCGTGGACCGCGCCCGCGCGCTTGCCGCCGAAGGCGTGGATGCCGTGGTGATCGATTCGGCCCACGGCCACAGCAAAGGCGTGCTGGAGCAGCTCGCCCGCGTCAAGGCGGCTCTGCCCGAGCTCGACGTCGTGGTCGGCAACGTGGCCACTTATGAGGCCGGCGTGCAGCTCGCCAAGGCCGGTGCGGACGCCGTGAAAGTGGGCATAGGCCCCGGCTCCATCTGCACCACCCGCATCGTAGCGGGCGTTGGCGTGCCCCAGTTGTCCGCCATCTACGAAGTGGCCCGCGCGCTCAAGGGCAGCGGCATCCCCGTGATCGCCGACGGCGGCCTGCGCTACTCCGGCGACATCGTGAAGGCACTTGCCGCCGGCGGAGACTGCGTGATGTGCGGCTCCATGTTCGCCGGCACCGAGGAAGCCCCCGGTGAGACCATCATCTACAACGGCCGCAAGTTCAAGTCCTACAGGGGTATGGGCAGCATCGACGCCATGAACGCCGGCTCCAAGGACCGCTACTTCCAGGACAAGGAAACGGAAGCCAAGAAGCTCGTTCCCGAGGGCATCGTGGGCCGTGTCCCCTACAAGGGCACCCTCGAAGAGACGGTCTACCAGCTCATCGGCGGCCTCCGCTCCGGCATGGGCTACTGCGGCGCCAAGGACCTCGCAGCCCTGAAGAACGCGCGCTTCACCCGTGTGACGGCCAGCGGCATGACCGAGAGCCACCCCCACGACGTCACCATCACGAAGGAAACACCTAACTACTCCCGCGGTGAATAAAATAGTCATCCTCGACTTCGGCTCCCAGGTCACCCAGCTTATCGGCCGGCGCCTCAGGGAGCTGAACGTCTTTTGTGAAATTTATCCGTTCAACAAAGTACCCGCCCTGGACTCATCCGTCAAAGGCGTAATCCTGTCCGGCAGCCCCTGCTCCGTGCGGGACGCAAACGCCCCCCAGATTGACCTGAAGCCCATCAAGGGCAAGTTCCCGCTCCTCGGAATCTGCTACGGCGCCCAGTACATCGCCCACCGCTTCGGCGGCCGTGTGGAGGGTTCCATAGCCCGCGAATACGGCCGCGCCATGCTGGACGTGGTACGTCAGGACTCCCCCCTGCTCAAGGGAGTGAGCCCGCACACCCAGGTCTGGATGTCCCACGGCGACACCATCTCCGCCCTCCCTGAAGGAGGCGAAGTCATCGCCTCAACAGCGGACGTAGCCAATGCCGCCTACCAGATTGCAGGAGAGGCGACCTACGCAGTACAGTTCCACCCGGAAGTCTTCCACACCACCGAAGGCACGCAGATACTCTCCAACTTCGCCCTGGGCATCTGCGGATGCGCCGGAGACTGGACCCCTGCATCCTTCATCGAGACGACCGTAGCCGACCTCCGGGCCCGTATCGGGGACGAAAAGGTGATACTGGGCCTTAGCGGCGGAGTCGATTCCACCGTGGCCGGCGTGCTGCTCAACAAGGCCATCGGCCACAACCTCACCTGCATCTTCGTGAACAACGGCCTCCTGCGCAAGAACGAATTCGAAGACGTGCTGGATTCCTACAGGGACATGGGCCTGAACGTAATCGGGGCCGACGCCTCCCGGGAATTCCTCGACGCCCTTGCCGGAGTCACGGATCCCGAAGCCAAGAGAAAGATCATCGGACGGCTCTTCGTAGAGACCTTCGACAAATACGCCCGCAGCATAGAAAACGCCCGCTGGCTGGCCCAGGGGACCATTTATCCCGACGTCATCGAAAGCGCCGGCATCCCCGGAATAGCCTCTAAGATCAAAAGCCACCACAACGTCGGCGGCCTGCCGGAACATATGGACCTGAAGATCGTTGAACCGCTGCGTATGCTTTTCAAGGATGAGGTACGCCGCGTCGGCCGCGCCCTCGGCATCAAGGAAGAGCTTGTGGGCCGCCACCCCTTCCCCGGGCCTTCGCTTGCCATACGCATCATAGGCGACATCACGGAAGAAAAACTGAGGGTCCTGCGCGAGGCGGACGACATCTACATCCGCGAACTGCGCGCCTACGACTGCAGCGGCATGGGATATCCTTCCGCGTCCGACCCCAGGGTGATGGCGACAAACCTCTACGAGGCCATCTGGCAGGCCGGAGTAATCCTGCTGCCAATAAAAAGCGTAGGAGTTATGGGCGACGAGCGCACCTATGAAAACCCGGTCGCGCTGCGCGCAGTGGTCTCAACGGACGCCATGACCGCGGACTGGTTCCACTTCCCCTATGATTTCCTGTCTAAAGTTTCCAACGAAATAATCAACAAGGTGCGCGGCGTCAACCGTGTGGTCTACGACATTTCCTCCAAGCCGCCGGCAACCATAGAATGGGAGTAACGATATGAGCAATATTATCGACGGCAAGGCAGTAAGCCTTGAAATCAAGGAAAAGCTGAAGGAGAGGGTCGAAGTGATCAGGGCTGAAGGCGGACGCATCCCCTGCATCGCGGTCATAATCGTCGGGGACAACCCTGCGAGCCGCTCCTACGTTCGCGGCAAAATCAAGGCCGCGGAATACACCGGAATGGACAGCCGTCTCATAGAGTTTCCCGAAGATGTGGAAGAAGCCGTGCTGCTCAAGGAGATACAGGCGCTCAACGCCGACCCCGGAGTGGACGGTATACTCGTCCAGCTTCCCCTCCCGCGCCATATCGATGAAGACCGCGTGCTGGACGCCATAATCCCGTCCAAGGACGTCGACGGATTCCATCCCGTCAACGTCGCCAACCTGTGGCTCGGCCGCCCCTGCTTCGTGCCGTGCACCCCTCAGGGCATCATACGCCTGATTGAGAGCACCGGAGAGAGCATCGAAGGAAAGATGGCCATAGTCGTGGGACGCAGCAACATAGTCGGCAAGCCGGTCGCCAAACTGCTGCTCGACCGAAACGCCACGGTGACTATAGCCCATTCCCGCACCCGGGACCTTGCAGCCCTGACGCGCCAGGCAGACATACTCGTGGCCGCTGTCGGGCGCCCGGGAGTCATCACCGGCGACATGGTCAAGCCCGGCGCCATAGTGATCGACGTGGGTATCAACCGCACCGAAGACGGGCACCTGACGGGCGACGTGGATTTCGCCTCCGCATCCCAGGTTGCAGGATGGATAACCCCGGTTCCAGGCGGTGTCGGCCCCATGACCATCGCGATGCTGATGGAAAACACCCTGAAAGCCAGCGGATTGTCCGCATAAATATTTATAGCCACCTACCATGAGCAAACTGAGATTTGACGTAGTACAAGACGCCTTCAAGAAGAAGGCACTGGACGTCGAGGCGCCCGCAAAACGACCTTCCGCCTACTTCGGCGAACTGGTGTTCAACCGTGAGCAGATGCGCAAATACCTCGACGTGAAGGTATTCTATGCCCTCGTGGACTGTATCGACAACGGCCGTCCCCTCGACCTGGAGACCGCGGACAAAGTCGCCGGCGGGATGAAGGAATGGGCGCTCGACCACGGAGTCACCCACATCACTCACTGGTTCCAGCCGCTGACCGACCTGACCGCCGAGAAGCACGACTCCCTCATGGAGTACGACAACAAGGGCGGCATGATCGAGTCCTTCGACGGAAAGTCGCTCATCCAGCAGGAGCCTGACGCCTCTTCGTTCCCCAGCGGCGGCATACGTGCCACCTTCGAGGCCCGCGGCTACACCGCCTGGGACCCCACTTCTCCCGTGTTCATCCAGGGCGACACGCTCTGCATTCCCACGGTGTTCATTTCCTACACCGGAGAGGCGCTGGACTACAAGGCCCCGCTCAAAAAGGCGCTCAAGGCCGTTTCCGACGCAGCAGTACCCATCTGCAGGCTGTTCGACCCCGAAGTGAACAAAGTGAACTCCTACCTCGGATGGGAGCAGGAATACTTCCTTGTCGATGAAGACCTCTACGCGGCAAGGCCCGATCTTATGCTGACCGGACGCACGCTCATGGGGCACGCATCGTCCAAGAGCCAGCAGCTGGACGACCATTACTTCGCCGCGATTCCCTCCCGCGTCGCCGCATTCATGCAGGAGCTGGAGATAGAAGGCTACAAGCTCGGCATCCCCATCAAGACAAGGCACAACGAAGTGGCTCCCAACCAGTTCGAGTTTGCGCCGATCTACGGGGAATGCAACCTGGCCAACGACCAGAACCAGATGATAATGAACGTGATGAACAAGGTCGCCCGCAAACACGGCTTCGTGGTGCTGCTGCACGAGAAACCCTTCGCAGGCATCAACGGTTCCGGCAAGCACAACAACTGGTCCCTTGGCACCGACACAGGCACTTCCCTGCTGGCCCCCGGCAAAGACCCGAAAGGCAACCTGCAATTCATCGTCTTCTTCGTCAACGTACTGGCTGCCGTGCAGCGCCATAACGCCCTGCTGAAGGCAAGCATCGCCAGCGCCACCAACGCCCACCGCCTCGGAGCGAACGAAGCTCCGCCTGCAATCGTATCCGCCTTCCTCGGAAATGCGATGACGGACGTACTGCACAAACTGCTGGAAGTTCCTTCCGGCACACCCATTGAAATCGCCGGCAAGAAAGGCGCATCCGTGGGCATAGTGGAGATCCCGCAGATCTTCCTGGACAACACCGACCGTAACCGCACTTCCCCCTTCGCGTTCACCGGCAACCGCTTCGAATTCCGCGCGGTAGGCTCATCGGCCAACTGCGCCGGCGCCATGACCGTGCTCAACGCCGCGGTGGCACAGCAGCTGAACAAATACAAGGCGGACCTGGACAAGGAACTCGCCGCCGGCAAGAGCCTTGAGGTCGCCGCGATGGACAGCCTGAAGCCCATTATCCGCTCCGTCATCGACGTGGTCTGCTTCGACGGCAACGGCTACACCGACGAGTGGAAGAAGGAAGCCGCCCGGCGCGGCCTGGACACCGAAACCAGCGTTCCCGAGATGATCAGGACATTCACGAAGCCGGAGTCCGTCGAACTCTTCACATCCCTGGGAATCCATTCCCTCAAAGAACTTGAGGCCCGCAACGAAGTCAAATGGGATATCTATTCCAAGAAAGTCCAGATTGAAGCCAGGGTCATGGGGCGCATGGCTGTCAACCACATCATCCCCGCCGCCCTTGAATACCAGAGCAAACTGCTTAAGAACGTGGCTCTTATGAAGGAGGTATGGCCTGATTCCTTCAAGGAAAAGGCCGGGGTGGCCCTGGAGCTGGCGGACCAGGTTTCCGCCCTTGTGCAGGAAATAAGGACCAAGGTGGACGTCATGGTAGAAGCCCGCAAGAAGGCCAACAGGATGGAAGACGAGTATTCCAAGGCCTGCGCCTACCATGAAATCGCCGAGAGCCTGCCCGGTATCAGGCAGCCCATAGACAGGCTGGAGGAAATCGTCGACAACGACACCTGGCCTCTTCCCAAGTATCGCGAGTTACTCTTCATCAACTAGATTCACCATGACAAAGAACAAAATAGACGTAGTACTCGGGCTCCAGTGGGGCGACGAGGGCAAGGGGAAGGTCGTGGACGTGCTGACCCCCGGCTACAAAATGGTTGCAAGGTTCCAGGGAGGTCCTAACGCAGGGCATTCACTGGTGTTCGACGGAGACAGCCTCGTGCTGCACACCGTCCCGTCCGGCATCTTCCGCGAAGGGACAGTGAACATCATCGGCAACGGTGTGGTCATAGATCCCGTCATCCTTATGGATGAAATTTCAAAGATCGAAGCGATGGGCGTGGACGTGGACAAGAAACTGTTCATCTCCAAGCGCGCGCACCTCATTTTGCCCACCCACAGGGCCCTGGACGCCGCCAGCGAAAGCGCCATGGGCAAGTCCAAGATAGGTTCCACCTTGAAGGGCATAGGACCGGCCTACGCCGACAAGACGGGCCGCCACGGCCTGCGCGTCGGAGACCTTCTCCAGCCAGACTACCGTGAGTTCTATGAGGCCCGCAAGCAACGCCACATGCAGCTGCTTCAGCAGTATCCCGCATACGAGTCCCCCTTCGATTTCGACGCCTACGAGCAGCAGTGGTTCAAGGCGGTGGAAGAACTCAGGCGATTCCCATTCATAGACAGCGAAATCTATGTGAACAAGGCCCTTGACGAAGGCGTACCAATCCTGGCGGAAGGCGCCCAGGGCTCGCTTCTGGACATAGACTTCGGCACATATCCCTACGTCACTTCCTCCAGCACGCTGTCGGCGGGAGTGTGCATCGGTCTCGGTGTAGCGCCCAGCCGCGTCGGTTCCATCTACGGCATATTCAAGGCCTACTGCACCCGCGTGGGCAGCGGCCCTTTCCCGACCGAACTTTTCGACGCCGACGGCGAACGCCTTCGCTGCATAGGCCACGAATACGGAGCCACCACCGGCCGTCCGCGCCGCTGCGGCTGGCTCGACATGGTGGCCCTCAAGTATGCCGTGATGATGAACGCCGTGACGGACCTGATCATGATGAAATCCGACGTCCTGGACGGCTTCGACACCATCAAGGTGGCGGTAGCCTACAAGGAGGGAGACCGTATACTCGAGAGTTTCCCCTACGACGGAGGGAAGGACGTCACGCCCGTATATAAAGAATTCCCCGGATGGAAAACCCCGCTCTGCGGCCTCCGCCGCTACGAGGATTTCCCCGAGGCGTTCAAACAGTATATGGCCTTCATCGAGGCGGAAACCGGCTGCCGGATCAAGATCGTCTCCGTCGGTCCCGACCGCGAAGCCACTGTCGTCCTCTAGATCCCTACGCGGTAGAAGATCTCGTCGACGTTACGGAAATAATAATCCAGGGTAAAGCAACTGTCCAGTTCTTCCCTGGATAATTTATTTCCAACCGCCTCCGAGGCTTCGAGAAGCGTCTTGTAGTCCTTGTCCTGTGTCCATGCCTCCATTGCTATGGGCTGGACGGTGTCGTAGGCCTGCTCGCGGGACATCCCCTTGGCAATCAGGGCATTCATCACGCGCTGGGCGAAGATGACGCCGCGGGTGCGGTAGATGTTGGCCAGCATAGTCTCAGGATAGACCACCAGGTTATCCAGAATGCCCTTGAAACGCTGGAGCATGTAGTCCAGCAGTTCGGTGGCGTCAGGCAGGACGATGCGCTCGGTGCTGGAGTGGGAAATGTCCCTCTCATGCCACAAGGCCACGTTTTCGTAGGCAGTGGCCATGTAGCCGCGCATGACGCGGGCGCAGCCGCATATGTTCTCGCTGCTGATGGGGTTACGCTTGTGCGGCATCGCGCTGGAACCCTTCTGCCCCTTGCGGAAGGCCTCCTCGACCTCACGGACTTCCGTGCGCTGGAGATTGCGAACCTCGAACGCCATCTGCTCGAGGGTGGAGGCGATGAGTGCAAGCGTGCCGACATAGCAGGCGTGGCGGTCTCTCTGCAGAACCTGGGTGGATATGCGGGCACTCTCTATCCCCAGTTTCCCGCACACGTAGTCTTGTATGTACGGCGGAATGTTGGCAAAATTGCCCACGGCCCCGCTCATCTTGCCGGCTTCCACCCCGGCGGCGGCATACTGGAAACGCTCCATGTTGCGTTTCATCTCCTCATACCACAGGGCCCATTTGAGGCCGAAGCTGGTGATGTCGGCATGGACTCCGTGGGTGCGGCCTATGCAGGGTGTGGACTTGAATTCGAGCGCACGACGGCGCAACACCTCCATGAATTCCTCCAGGTCCTTGCGGAGTATGGCGTTGGCCTGCTTGAGCAGGTAGCCGTTGGCGGTGTCCACGACGTCGGTGGAAGTGAGACCGTAGTGGACCCATTTGCGCTCATCGCCGAGACTCTCGCTGACGGCGCGGGTGAATGCCACCACATCGTGGCGGGTCTGTTCTTCTATCTCCTGAATGCGGCTGACCTCAAAACGGGCGTTCTTCCGTATCTTTTCCACATCTTCCGCCGGAATCACGCCAAGCTTGCTCCAGGCTTCGCAGGAGAGGATTTCAACTTCCAGGTAGGCGCCGAACTTGTTCTCTTCAGTCCATACGTCCCGCATTACCTTACGGGAATAGCGTTCAATCATATCGCTTGCTTGTCTATAAACTTCCTGATATTGGCTTCGATACGCGCGGCGACATCGGGGCAGTCCGCCGGATGGAATTCTTCGCCGGTAATGTGCTCATAGAGCTCGACGTAGCGGTCGGTGATACCGGCAACCACTTCGGGGGTCATTTCGGGGACCTTCTCCCCTTCCCTGCCCTGGAATCCGCCGGCCATCAGCCACTCGCGTACGAACTCCTTGGAAAGCTGTTTCTGGTGCTCCCCTTTTGCCAGCCGCTCCTCATAGCCATCGGCGTAGAAGTAACGGGAGGAGTCGGGAGTGTGGATTTCGTCCATCAGGATTATCCTGCCGTCCTTTTTTCCGAACTCATACTTGGTGTCCACCAGGATGAGGCCACGCTTCGCGGCGATTTCCGTACCTCTTTGGAACAGGGCCAGGGTGTAGCGCTCCAGTTGCTCGTATTCGTCTTTCGGGACTATGCCGCGGGCGATGATCTCTTCCTTGCTGATGTCCTCGTCGTGGCCTTCTGCCGCCTTTGTGGTGGGGGTGATGATGGGCTGCGGAAGTTTCTGGTTTTCCTTCAGCCCTTCGGGAAGGGCAACGCCGCACAGGGTGCGCTTACCGGCTTTGTACTCCCTCCATGCATGGCCTGCGAGGTAGCCGCGGACCACCATTTCTACTTTGTAGGGTTCGCAGCGCCAGCCAATAGTGACCATGGGATCGGGCACGGCGACCTTCCAGTTGGGCACAATATCTTCTGTGAGGTCGAGGAAACCGGCGGCTATCTGATTGAGAACCTGGCCCTTGCAGGGGATGCCCTCGGGAAGGACCACGTCGAATGCGGAAATGCGGTCAGTGGCGACCATCACGAGGAAGCCGTTATCGAGGCTGTAGACATCCCGGACTTTTCCGGTGTACTTGGATTCCTGGCCGGGAAAATGGAAATCGGTTGATACGAGAGCTTTCATATTGCTTGATGTGCTATATCAGTGCGAAAATACAAATTATTGCAGACAATACCAGCGGCGGCGGCATAAACGCGGTCGCGGGCTGCGGAGAGGGTGGCGGCACGGCACACGGGCATTAGAACGCGGCCCCCGTTGGTCACGTAGCCGCCGTCGCGCAAGGCAGTTCCCATATGATAGACGCGGGCGTCCAGACCGTCGAGTCCGGAGATGGGGAAACCCTTTTCATAATGCCCCGGATACCCCTTTGAGGCCAGCACGACGCCGATTGTGACGTCCCCGCTCCACCGGAGGTCCTCCACCGGACGGCCGGAAGCCACGGCGTCGAACACCTCGAACGAGTCGCTATCCAGGAGCGGCAGCACCACCTCCGTCTCAGGGTCACCGAAACGGGCGTTGAATTCAATCACCTTGATGCCGTCGGCGGTTTTCATCAATCCACCGTAAAGCACGCCGCAGAGCGGACAGCCCTCGGAGACCATCCCGGAAGCCGCCTTGCACATTATTTCCTGGTAGGCAAACTCACGGTCGGCGTCAGTAATGAACGGCAGGCCGGTGTAGGCCCCCATCCCGCCGGTGTTGGGGCCGAGGTCACCGTCGAAGGCGCGCTTGTGGTCCTGCGAGAGCGGCATGGGATACACATCGTCGCCGCACACGAAGCACATAAACGAGAACTCCGGCCCTTCAAGGTAATCTTCGATGACCACACGGCCCTGTCCGAAACTATGGTCGAGCAGCATGGAGCGAAGAGCCGCCTCGGCCTCGGCCATCGTGCCGGCGATGACTACGCCCTTGCCTGCCGCGAGCCCGTCGTACTTCAGGACTGCCGGGAAAGGACGGCGCCGCACATACTCCAGCGCCTCTTCAAAAACGGAGAAACTGCGGTAGGCAGCCGTTGGGATGCCATATTTCTGCATCAACTGCTTCGCGAACTCCTTGCTGCTCTCGATGCGGGTGGCGGCGGCACTGTGGCCGAAAATCCGCAGCCCTGCCGCCCTGAAAGCATCCGCTATGCCTGCGCTGAGCGACGCTTCCGGACCCACCACAGTGAGGTCGACCGCATGGGAGAGCGCAAAATCCCGGAGGCCGGCCACATCCGTATCCTTCAGCGGCACACACTCCGCCTGCGCCGCTATGCCGGCGTTGCCCGGGGCGCAGTAGATCTTCGACACTTTCTCCGAACGCGAGAGGGCGTCCACGATGGCGTGCTCGCGGCCGCCGGAACCTATGACAAGAACCTTCATATCAGTGCTTAAAATGACGTACTCCTGTGAAAATCATACATATGCCAAGCTCGTCCGCCTTCACGACACTCTCTTCGTCCCTGATGCTTCCGCCCGGCTGTACGATGGCCGTGACGCCGTAGCGCGACGCCAGCTCCACAGTGTCGGCAAAAGGCAGAAAGCCGTCGGAAGCGAGCACGAGGCCCTCGGTGAAGCCGGCCTCACGCGCCTGCTCCAGGGCAATGTGGGCAGAACCCACACGGTTGGTCTGCCCGGCGCCGATGCCTATGGTGTGGCCGTCGCGCACCACCGCTATCGCATTGGATTTCACGTGCTTGACTATGTTCCAGCCAAACTGCAGGTCGGCCATCAGCGCGGGTGCAGGCTTGACCTTTGTCACGCACTGCGAAGGATCCAGGGTCTCAGTCTGCGTGTCCAGCTGCTGCACGAGCAGGCCGCCGGTGACGCCGACATACTGGGGCACCGGAGCCGCGGATGGCGTCATGTCCACCTCCAGCACGCGCAGGTTCTTCTTGGACGAAAGGATCTCCAGGGCCTCCGGGCTGAATGACGGGGCAATCACGATTTCGAGGAAGATGGGCTTCATTGAAGCAGCAATGTCCGCAGTGAGTTCACGGTTCACCGCCACGATACCGCCGTAGATGCTCACCTTGTCGGCCTCGTAGGCTGCCTGCCACGCCTCTTCGATGGTCTTCCCCACGGCGGCACCGCAAGGATTCATGTGCTTGAGGGCCACGCAGAATGGGTCGGAGAAGTCGCGCACCACGTTCAGGGCGGCGTTGGCATCCTGTATGTTATTATAGGACAGCTCCTTGCCCTGTATCTGACGGGCCGAGGCAAGGGAGTATGGCACCGGCTCCGGTGCGGCATAGAAAGATGCCTGCTGGTGGGGATTCTCGCCGTAGCGGAGGGGCTGCTTGAGGTCATACTCCAGGAACAGTTTCTCGTTCAGGCCGGCAGCCTTGCGCATATAGGTGGCTATGCAGGCATCATACTCCGCCGTGTGGGTGTAGGCCTTGGCGGACAGCTGAAGGCGGGTTTCGGGCTTTGTGGAGCCGTTTTCCCGGAGCTCACCGAGAACCTTTCCGTAATCGGCAGGATCGCACACTATGGTCACGTCCCTCCAGTTCTTGGCGGCGCCGCGCACCATTGATGGGCCTCCGATGTCGATGTTCTCAATGGCCTCCTCCAGCGTGACGCCTTCCTTCGCGATGGTCTGGCGGAAAGGATAGAGATTCACGCAGACCAGATCTATCGTCTGTATTCCGTTCTCCTTGATGGTGGCCATATGCTCAGGCAGTTCGCGGCGGGCAAGTATGCCTCCGTGGACCTTGGGGTGGAGAGTCTTCACCCGCCCGTCCAGAATCTCCGGGAATCCGGTGACTTCGCTGATACCTGTTGTCTTCACGCCGCTGCTCTCGAGGAGTTTCTGCGTGCCTCCGGTGGCTATTATTTCCCATCCAAGGTCCACCAGCCCCCGCACGAATTCCACAAGGCCGGTCTTGTCGCTGACACTGACTAATGCTCTCATTGTATCAATTTCGCTATGGTCTCGATATATAATTGATGCTCAATGACCTGCCCGAGGCGGTGGACTTCGGCGGGGTCGGAGCCTTCGTAGGGGAAGGCGCGCTGGGCGATGATACGGCCGCCGTCCAGGGTCTCATCCACGTAGTGGATCGTGATGCCGAAGACTTTGACGCCATAGGCGACGGCGTCCTCGACGGCGTGCGCCCCCTTGAATGCAGGGAGCAGCGAGGGGTGGATGTTGATGATGCGGCCGCGGTAGGCCCCGAGCAGCACGCTGCCCACGATCCTCATATAGCCCGCAAGGCAGACCAGCTCCACTCCCGCCTCATCCAGGCGCCTTACAATCTCGCGCTCGAACTCCTCCTTGCCGGCGTAGTCCCGGGGGGAGAACACGAAAGAAGGGATGCCGTGGCGGGCGGCCCTTTCCACAACCTGAGCCCCGGGGCGGTCGCAGACCATGAGCGCCACCCGGGCCGGGATGCGTCCGTCCTCGCAGGCGCAGGCAATGGCCTCGAAATTGGTGCCCGTGCCGCTGGCAAATACCGCTATGGATTTCATATTATCTTCACTCCTTCTCCGGGCACCACTTCGCCGATGACGGAGGCGCGCTCGCCGTGGGAGGCGAGGATTTCGGCGGCCTTTGCCGCCTCGGAGCGGTCCAGCACGACGACCATGCCTATGCCCATGTTGAAGATGTTGAACATTTCCCTGTGGTCCACCCCGCCGGTCTTCTCCAGGAAACGGAACACCGGCAGTATCTCCCAGGAGCCCTCGCGCACCACGACGCCCTGGCCGGGACGCAGCACACGCGGGATATTTTCGTCGAAACCGCCGCCCGTGATGTGGCTGATGCCGTGGACGTCGCAGCTGCGGATCACGTCCAGCACCGCCTTCACGTAGATCCTGGTCGGAGTCAGCAGCACGTCGCCAAGGCGCCTGCCGCCCAGTTCGGGCACCGTGTCGGTGTATTGCAGGCCGGCGTCGGCCACGATCTTGCGCACGAGGCTGAAACCGTTGGAGTGCACGCCGCTGGAAGCTATGCCCAGCAGCACGTCGCCCTCTTTGACCTTGGAACCGTCTATGAGCCTGGACTTTTCGACCACGCCGGTAGTGTAGCCGGCTATGTCGTACTCGCCGCCGCCGTACATTCCCGGCATCTCGGCGGTCTCGCCGCCCACGAGCGCACAGCCCGCCTGGCGGCAGCCCTCGGCCACGCCGGCCACTATCGCCTCGACCTTCGAGGGTTCGTTGTGCCCGAGCGCCACATAGTCCAGGAAGAACAGCGGCTCGGCCCCCTGCGCCAGCACGTCGTTGACGCACATCGCCACGGCATCGATGCCTATGGTGTCGTGCTTGTCAATCGCAAAGGCGATCTTCAGTTTGGTGCCCACGCCGTCGGTGCCGCTGACCAGCACCGGTTCCCTGAGGCCCAGGGCCGAAAGGTCGAACATACCTCCGAACGAGCCTATATTGCCCATCGAGCCCGTGCGGGCCGTCGATGCCACGTGCTGCTTGATCCTCCGGACAACTTCGTATCCGGCTTCCAGGTTCACGCCTGCGTTTTCATAAGTCTTGGCCATATCTATTCATCAGTTTCATCATACAACAAAGTGGGGTACTCGCCGGTGAAGCACGCCTGGCAGGGGTCCGCGCAGCCGAAGCAGGAGTCGCGGGTGGATTCCGGGCTCAGGTAGCCGAGGGAATCGGCTCCAATGGCGATGCGCGCCTCCTCCAGGCTCCTGTGGGAGCAGAGGAGCTCCTCGGGCGTGGATGTGTCCACTCCGTAATGGCAGGTGAAGCGCATCATCGGGCTCGCGATGCGGACGTGGACCTCGCTGGCCCCGGCCTCACGAAGCAGGCGGACTATCTTCAGGGACGTGGTACCGCGCACAATGGAGTCGTCCACCAGCACGATGCGCTTGCCCTTCACTATGCTGCGCACGGGCGACAGTTTCATCTTCACGCCCAGTTCGCGCATCGACTGCACGGGCTCGATGAAAGTACGGCCGACGTATTTGTGCTTGACCAGGCCCATCTCGTAGGGGATGCCGCTCTCTTCGCTGTAGCCCATGGCCGCACTCAGGCTGGATTCGGGTACGCCCACCACCATGTCGGCCTCGACCGGGCATTCACGGTAGAGCCTTCGCCCGGCTTCCTTGCGGTAGGCATGGACGTTGCATCCATCGATGTCGCTGTCGGGGCGGGCGAAGTAGATGTACTCCATCGCGCACATGCGGTACCGGCAGTAATTTGAATACAACGTGCTGCGCAATCCCTTCGCATCCACAGACACTATCTCTCCCGGACGCACGTCGCGTATGAACTCGGCGCCCATGATCTCGAAGGCGCAGGACTCGCTGCTGACCACGTATCCGTCTCCTATCTTACCTATGCAGAGCGGCTTGATGCCGTATTTGTCGCGGCAGGCGTACATACGGTTCCTGGTCAGGATGATGAAAGTGAATCCTCCTTCCATCATGTTCAGCGCCTTGACTATGTTGCCCACCCTGTCCTCGTTGGAGTTCTTCTTGATGAGGTGGGCCAGCAGCTCGGCGTCGGTGTCGGTCTGGAATATGGTTCCGCGCTTCTCCAGATAGTCCGCTATCTGTTTGGCATTCACGAGATTGCCGTCACCTACGACAGCGAAATCGCCAGTCCGGTGGCGAAAGAACAGCGGGCCCACGTTGTCGAGGCCGCTCTTGGACACGTTGGCATACTTGACGCAGCCTATGCCCATGTCGCCCTTCAGCTCGCCCACTTCGCCGTTGGTGAATACCTCGTTCAGCAGTCCCAGGCCGCGGTAACGGTGGGACACGCCGTCAGCGTCGAAAGTGGCAATGCCGCCGCCCTCCTGGCCGCGGTGCTGCAGGTTGTGGAGACCGTAATACAAAAGTGTGGATGCGCCCTTGACGCCGTAAACTCCCAGTACGCCCATTTTATTTGATCTTTATTGAATTCAACTTGTCAAGTACTTTGGCATAGGCCTCCGCCACGTCGCACAGGTCGAGGCGGAAGCAGTCCTTGTCGAGCCGCTCCCCTGTCTCTTCGTCCCAGAGGCGGCAGGTGTCGGGGCTGATTTCATCGGAGATGATGATGGCACCCGTGTCGGAAGCGCGGCCGAACTCCAGTTTGGCGTCGACCAGCTCTATCCCGGCTTCGTGGAAAAGCTTTGTTAGGAGCTCGCCGGCCTTCCTGGCTATGCTGAACATCTTCTCCAGCTCTTCGTATGTCGCAAGGTTCAGTGCAACCGCCTGGTCCTGGTTCACGAGGGGGTCGCCGAGTTCGTCGTTGTTGTAGCACAGGTCGACTATTATGTTGCCGGGCTTGAAGCCGTCAGCGACGCCGAGCCTGGAGGCCAGGGTGCCGGCTATGCGGTTGTGGTACACCACCTCAAGAGGAATGATCTCAATCTTGCGGCACAGCTGCTCCCGCTCGCCGAGTTTCTCCACGAAGTGGGTCTCCACCCCGTTGCGGTTGAGGTAATTGAGCAGCATGGCGGAAATCTGGTTGTCCAGAATGCCTTTGCCGGGGAAGCGCGCACGCTTGACATTGTTGTAGGCCACAGTGACATCCTTGTAGCGGAAAATCACCAGGTCAGGGTTGTCCGTTGCAAAGACCTGCTTCTCGTTACCGTCGAAAAGAATTTCACGCTTTTCCATAATTACTTGTGCTGAAAGTATTTGACTGCGTTGCTGAAAATTGGCTGACTGAGTTCTTCCTCAATATTTTTGAACACCCCGCGCTCATAGCGCTCGGAATGTCCCATCTTTCCGAGTATCTGGCCGTCCGGGCTCACTATGCCTTCGATATCGTACCAGGAGCCGTTGGGATTGGTGCCGTCGGCATACTGGAAGGCCACCTGGCCGTTTTCGAACAGCTTGCGGGCCATTTCGGCGCCCACCATGAACTTGCCTTCGCCGTGGCTCACGGCAATGGTGTGGTGGTCGCCGATGCGGAAACCGGCCAGCCAGGGAGAGTTCACCGAGGCCACGCGCGTGGTGACGAGGCGCGAGACGTGGCGGTTGATGTCGTTGCGGAAAAGGGTCGGCGATTCGCGGGTCACCGAGCCGGGCTTGCCGTAGGGCAGCAGGCCGCTCTTGACCAGGGCCTGGAAGCCATTGCAGATACCGAGGATCAGGCCGCCCCTGCCGAGTAGTTTCTCTATCTCGGCGGCTATCACGCTGTTGCAAAGCACCGAAGCGATGAACTTGCCGCTTCCGTCGGGCTCGTCGCCGGCGGAAAAACCACCCGCAAGGGCGAGTATGTGGCATTCGGAAATGGACTTCGCCATTGCCGCTATGGAATCGCGCACGTCGCCGGAATCCAGGTTGCGGAACACCTCGCTGCGCACTTCGGCCCCGGCAGTGCGGAAAGCCTTTGCCGTGTCGTAGTCGCAGTTGGTGCCGGGGAACACGGGGATATAGACCAGCGGGTGCTCCACCGGGGCCCCGGGATACTTGAATTTGCGCGGTGCAGGGGCGGGCACATGAAGCGGCGCAGGCTGCTGCGGCTCCGCCTCCTGCGGATACACCTTGCCGTAAACTGAATTGGACGCTTCCTCCAGGGAGTCCAGCCGGATGCGGGTGCCGTTGATGCGCAGCAGTCCGTCCTCACCGTCGGTCACGACTCCCAGATACTCTGCAAGCGGGTCGTCCAGCGGCACGCAGGACTCCACCACAATCGAACCGTAGGAAAGACGGTAAAGGTCTGATTCCTCGATTTTTACGCTGGCTCCGAAGCGGTTGCCGAAGCACATCTTCGCAAGCGCCTCCCCCACTCCGCCGAAGCCCACGGCCCAGGCGGAAACTATGTCGCCGGACAGGATGCGGGCGTGGACGAAGTCCCAGCAGCGGCGCAGCCTGTCGGTATCGGGCATATAGTCGGCAAGAGGGGTGTGGCGGACCAGATAGATGCGGTTGCCGTCCCACTTGAACTCGGGAGAAATCACATCGGACACCTTCACGGGCGTGATTCCGAAGGCAATCAGCGTCGGGGGCACGTCGAGCGTCTCGAAACTGCCGCTCATAGAATCCTTGCCTCCGATCGAGGGCAGGCCGAGGGCGAGCTGCATGCGGAGGGCGCCCAGAAGGGCTGCCAGAGGCTTGCCCCAGCGGTGCGGGTCGCTGCCCAGGCGCTCGAAATACTCCTGATATGAGAAACGCATACGCGACCAGTCACCGCCTGCGGCAACCACCTTCGCGCACGCTTCGACCACGGCATAAGCGGCTCCGTGGTAGGGGCTCCAGCTGCTCAGGTCGGGGTTGAAGCCGAAGGCCATCATGCTGGCGGTGGAAGTGGTGCCGTCCACGGGGAATTTCTGCACGGAGACCTGCGTCTCGGTGCCCTGGGTGACTCCGCCATAGGGCATCAGCACGGTGGAACGTCCGATGGTGGAGTCGAACATCTCCACCATACCCCTCTGGGAGGCCACGTTGCGCAGCTTCATAAGATTGAGCATACGCTCTTTCAGGCTTTCCCCGGCGGGCCCGGCGGCAAACGGATCGCGCTGCTCCACGGCTGGCACGGCAGCCTTTGCGTGATGCGCGGCGCCGGCGCTGTCGATGAAGTCGCGCCGAAGGTCCGCCACGAGGACGGAACCGTTGTACATGCGCATGCGCCCGGTGCCGGTGACTTCCGCCACCTGCGTGACTTCTATGTTGTCCGCCCGGGCGAGGCGTTCGAATTCAGCACGGTCGGAAGCCGCCACGACCACCGCCATCCTCTCCTGGGACTCGCTGATCGCAAGCTCGGTGGCATTCAGGCCGGAGTATTTGACGGGGACGCGCTCCAGGTGGATTTCCAGCCCGGGAGCGAGCTCCCCGATGGCGACGCTCACGCCGCCGGCTCCGAAATCGTTGGATTTCTTGATGAGGCGGGTGGCTTCCGGCCGGCGGAAGAGGCGCTGGAGCTTGCGTTCCTCGGGCGCATTGCCCTTCTGCACCTCGCTGCCGGCGGTCTCGAGGGAAGTGCCCGTGTGACTCTTGGACGAGCCTGTGGCTCCACCTATGCCGTCGCGTCCCGTGCGGCCTCCGAGCAGGAGGATCACATCGCCGGGCGCAGGGCTCTCGCGGCGCACGTCGGCAGCCCGCACGGCCCCGACCACGGCGCCGACTTCGAGGCGCTTGGCAGTGTAGCCTTCGTGGTAGATTTCCCGGACGTGGGTGGTCGCAAGGCCTATCTGGTTGCCGTAGCTGGAGTAGCCGGCGGCCGCCTTGCGGCTGATGACCCGCTGCGGAAGCTTGCCGGGAAGCGTTTCGGCGACGCTGCGGCATATATCTCCCGCACCCGTGACGCGCATTGCTTGATAGACATAGGCGCGCCCGGAAAGGGGGTCGCGTATGGCGCCCCCCAGACAGGTGGACGCACCGCCGAAGGGCTCTATTTCCGTGGGATGGTTATGTGTCTCGTTCTTGAACTGCAGCAGCCATTTTTCGATGCGGCCGTCCACATCCACGTCCACGTAGATGCTGCAGGCGTTGTTTTCCTCGCTCTGTTCCAGGTCGTCGAGCAGGCCGCGCCTGCGAAGGCACCTTGCCCCGATAGTGGCAAGCTCCATCAGGCAGAAGCGCCTCTCTTCGCGCCCGAGCTCCCTGCGCACCGCCCTGAACTCCTCCAGAGAGGCCTCCACGGCAGGTTTAATGAAGGAATCTTCGACCCGGACTTCGTCCAGGCTGGTGGTGAATGTGGTGTGCCGGCAGTGGTCGCTCCAGTAGGTGTCGAGGATACGGAGTTCGGTCTCGGTGGGGTTGCGTCCTTCTGTCCGGAAATAGCGCAGCACCTCGCGGAGGTCGTCTTCGTTCATCGCCAGTCCCCATTTGCGGCAGAAATCTGCCAGCCCGTCCTCCTGCAGGTCCAGGAATCCGTCGAGGGAAGCCACGGGCCGCACTTCGGCACGACCTGGCGCCTCCAGCCGGGAAAGGTCCTTCTCGCGGCACTCCACGCCGTTGATGAAATAATGGCGTATCGCCTCCAGCGCTTCGTCGGAAAGGTCGGAATCGAAGATCAGAAGGCGCGAGGAGCGTATCTGCACGTCGGCGTCGGGGTCGATGAGGTGGACGCAGTCCACTGCGGACGAAGCCCGCTGGTCGAACTGGCCGGGAATGTATTCCACCGCAAGGTACTTGGCGCCTTCAAGGGGGCAGGAATCTGACACGCAGTCGGTCACGCGCTCGCCGAAGACGGTGTAGCGGCAGGCCTCCAGCAGTTCGTCGCTGAAGCCGAAGAGATCATAGACGTTTATCAACCTCAGGGAACGCAGTCCCAGAGAAAGGTTTTCGTTGAATTCGTCGCGGAGGCTCCTTGCCTCAACCTGAAACTCCGAATACTTTTCTACGTAGATGCGGTGTATGTTCATTGCCTAAAGTTCTGTCTGCAAAACTTTTTCTGACTGTTTTTTCCGGAAGGCCTCCAGCCGGCGCGCAAGCTCCGGGTCCTGGAGGGCGAGGATGGTCACGGCGAAGAGGCCTGCGTTGCGGGCGCCGTCGATGGCCATGGTCGCAACCGGGATTCCCGACGGCATCTGCACGATGGACAGCAGGGAGTCCAGGCCGTTAAGCGCCGCACTCTTTATGGGCACTCCGATGACGGGCAGGGTGGTCAGGGCGGCGGCCATTCCGGGGAGGTGTGCTGCCCCGCCGGCTCCCGCGATAACGCAGGAAAGGCCGCGCCCGCGCGCGCCGGTCATATATTCAGTAAATTCCGCGGGCGTGCGATGAGCGCTCAGGACCTTTTTCTCATACGGCACACCGAACTCTTCCAGGATCTCACAAGCGGCGGACATGACGCCCCAGTCGCTTTTGGATCCCATCAGCACTCCTACTTTCATTGGAACTTGATCAGATTTCATAGACGTATACACTAGGCTACAAAGTTAATCTTTTCGGTCCACACAAGACAAGAAAAAATGCAATATTTATCCACAGCTGGTTGTTAATAAAATTTTTTCAATATTCCACCTCTTTTTCGTATCTTTGCACAAATGTGCACAGAAATGAACACAGGCGTTGTGGATGAAAGATAAGTTATTCATATCCAACGTGTTCACTCTATCAGGAAAGAGTTCAGTGCTGATAGAGGACGGGCGTATCGCCGCTCTCGGCATCCCCGCTCCCGCAGATGTCCCGGTACTGGACGGAGGCGGCGCCCTTCTCAGCTACGGCTTTGCCGATATCCACGTCCATTTCCGCGAGCCCGGAGCCCCCGAAAAAGAGACCATACTCAGCGGTTCCCTTGCCGCAGCCCGCGGCGGCTACACCACAGTCTGCGCCATGCCCAACCTCGACCCTGTGCCCGACACTGAGGAACACCTGCAGGCCGAGCTCGACATCATAAGGCGCGACGCCCGCATCGAGGTGCTCCCCTACTGCTCCATAACCACCGGCCGCAAAGGGCTGCAGCTCGTGGATATGGGTGCTCTGAAAAAGAGCTGCGCAGCATTTTCCGACGACGGTTCCGGAGTGCAGGACGAGGCGATGATGCGCAAGGCAATGGAGCTCGCCGCCCGCGAAGACTGCATCATCGCCGCCCACTGCGAAGACAACACCCTGCTGCACGGAGGCTACATCCACGACGGCCGCTGGTGCGCCGCCCACGGCCACAAAGGCATCTGCTCCGAAAGCGAATGGAAGCAGATAGAACGGGACCTGCGCCTCTGCGGGGAGACCGGCTGCCGCTACCACGTCTGCCACATATCCACCGCAAGGAGCGTGGAGCTAATCCGCGAGGCAAAGGCGCGCGGGGTGCGCGTGACCTGCGAGACCGCGCCCCACTACCTCACCCTCTGCGAAGACGACCTTCAGGAAGACGGCCGCTTCAAGATGAACCCGCCCCTTCGCAGCGCAGCAGACAGGGAAGCCCTCATAGAAGGACTTCGCGACGGCACCATCGACGCGATTGCCACCGACCATGCGCCCCACACCGCGGAGCAGAAAAGCCGCGGGCTCGAGGGCAGCGCGATGGGCATCGTGGGGCTGGAGACCGCATTCCCGGTGCTGAACACCTGCCTTGTGCGCACCGGGCGCATCAGCATGGAGAGGCTGCTCGAAGCCCTCTGCGAGGGTCCGAGGCGTATTTTCCGGCTCGGCGGAGCCCTCCGGCCCGGCGAAAGGGCGGACCTCTGCCTGATCGCCCCGGACGCCCGGTGGCGCATCGACAGCCGCCGCTTCCTCTCCAAGGGGCACTCCACGCCTTTTGATGGCATGGAGGTCACCGGCCGCATTGAAAAGACTTTTTATAACGGTTATTTAGTATATGATTCGTCCAAAGAAGAAACTGGTGCTTGAAAACGGCATGGAATTCCACGGAATGGGATTCGGAGCAGACTGCAGGAGCGTCTGCGAGATCGTTTTCAACACGTCCGTCGTGGGCTACCAGGAAATCATTTCAGACCCGTCCTACGCCGGACAGATCGTGGTCATGACCTATCCGCTGATAGGCAACTACGGCATCACCGACGAGGATTTCGAGTCCAAGTTCCCGAACATCGGGGGAATAGTTGTGCGCGAATGCTGCGACACCCCGAGCAATTTCCGTATGACCAAGACTCTCGAGGAAGAGCTTGAAGACCACGGAATCCCCTGCCTGAGCGACATCGACACCCGCCGTCTGACCAAGGTCATCCGGGAGCTCGGCCGCCCTATGGCCGCCATCGTGGAGGAAGAAATGCCCCTCGAGGAGGCCCTGAAGCTGATAGCCGGGGCCCCGCGCCACGAGAGCTGGGTGCCCAGGGTCAGCTGCCGCAAGCGCTGGCTCACCCGCACCCCCAACCACCTCTACCAGGTGGTTGCCGTGGACTACGGCATCAAGCATTCCGTGCTGCGTCTTCTGACGGCAAAGGGATGCAACGTGGTCATCGTGCCCTACGACACCCCGGCCGAAGCCGTGCTCTCCTACAATCCCGACGGAATCCTGCTGTCCAACGGCCCCGACAGCGTGCTGGACGTGCCCGGGCTCGCCAACCTCTACCGTGAGTTCAAGGGCAGCCGCCCCGTGCTCGGAATAGGCCTGGGGCAGGAAATCATAGGCGTGGAATACGGAGCCAAAGCCCAGCGGCTTGGCTGCGGCATCCACGGCGACCACCCGGTCCGCGACCTGCAGGACGGCCGCATTGGCATTGCGGTGCTCAACCAGACCTGGTGCTTCCCTTCCGTGGAAGGCACGGGTCTCACGGCCACCCACGTGACGGTGCCCGAAGGGTATGTGGTGGGATTCGAGAATACGGAAGACCGCGTGATGGGCTGCCAGTTCCAGATCGAGGCCGGCCCGGGACCCCATGACTTCATGCCCATAATCGACAAGTTCATTAAAATGATGGAGGACCAGAAAAATGCCCAGAAGAACTGACATACGCAAAGTTATGGTGATAGGCTCCGGTCCTATCGTCATCGGACAGGCCGCTGAATTCGACTATGCCGGCACCCAGGCCTGCCTGGCGCTCAAGGAAGAGGGCTACGAGGTGATTCTGGTCAACTCCAACCCCGCCACCATCATGACCGACACCCATATCGCCGACAAGGTGTATATGGAGCCGCTCAAGCTTGAGTACATCGCAAAGATCATACGCTACGAGCGTCCGGACGCCATAGTGCCCGGGCTCGGCGGCCAGACCGGCCTCAACCTCGCCGTGCAGCTGGCCCGCAAGGGCATACTCGAAGAGTGCGGCGTGGAGATACTCGGCACCACCCTCGAAGGCATCGAGAAGGCCGAAGACCGCGAAAAGTTCAAGGAGCTCTGCATCAGCATAGGCGAGCCCGTGATTCCGTCGGAAATCTGCTACAGCATAGAGGACGGCGTGCGTGTGGCCGCCGAAATCGGCTACCCCGTGATCCTGCGCCCCGCTTTCACGCTCGGCGGCACCGGCGGCGGCTTTGCCGACGACGAGGAAGAGCTGCGCGACCTGATGCGCACAGCGCTTGCCCTCTCCCCCGTGCACCAGGTGCTCGTGGAAAAGAGCATCAAGGGATATAAGGAGATAGAGTTCGAGGTGATGCGCGACGCCGCTGACACTGCCATTGCCGTGTGCAGCATGGAGAACGTCGATCCCGTGGGCATCCACACCGGCGACTCCATCGTGGTCGCGCCCGCACAGACCCTCACGGACAAGGAGTACCAGCTCCTTCGCGACTCCGCCCTGAAGCTCATACGCGCCCTGGGAATCGCCGGCGGCTGCAACGTGCAGTTCGCCCTCGACCCGCTGTCGTTCAAGTACTACCTGATAGAAGTCAACCCCCGCGTGTCGCGTTCGTCGGCCCTCGCTTCGAAGGCCAGCGGCTTCCCCATAGCCCGCGTGACGGCAAAGATAGCGGTGGGGCTCACCCTGGACGAAATCACCATTGCCGGCGCTCCCGCCTGCTGCGAGCCCGCAATCGACTACGTGGTGGCCAAGGTGGCGCGCTTCCCCTTCGACAAATTCACCGAGGCCTCAAATGAACTCGGCACGCAGATGAAGGCCACGGGCGAGGTGATGAGCATAGGCCGCACCCTGGAGGAGAGCATCCTGAAGGCGATGCGCTCCCTGGAAAACGGCTGCTGCCACATCCACAACAAGAAGTTCGACGACTGGGACGAGGAGCGCCTGCTTGACTACATCTGCAAGCCCACCGACGACCGCATCTACGCCATCGCCCAGCTCCTGCGCCTGCGCATCGACCTCTCCCGCATCTACGACCGCACCAAGATAGACCTGCTCTTCCTGGAGAAGATCTACAACATAGTGCGTCTGGAAAGGGAACTTGCCGCCGCCCCCGAGCTGGATGCCGAGCTCCTGAGGAAAGTCAAGCGCATGGGCTTCGGCGACAAGTACATAGGCCAGGTGCGCGGGATGAGCGAGACCGACGTGATACGCCTGCGCGAATCCTTCGGCATCAGGCCCGTCTACAAGATGATCGACTCCTGCGCGGGCGAGCGCGAAACCTATGTGCCGTATTTCTACTCCACCTACGAAGAGGAGAACGAATCGGTGCGAAGCGACCGCAGGAAGATACTGGTGCTCGGCTCCGGCCCCATCCGCATAGGCCAGGGCGTGGAGTTCGACTATTCCACCGTCCACGCCATCCAGGCCATACGCGAGGCGGGATTCGAGGCCATCATCATCAACAACAACCCCGAGACCGTCTCCACCGACTACAGCATCTCCGACAAGCTCTATTTCGAGCCGCTCACCGCCGAAGACGTCCTCAACGTCATACGCCTCGAGCAGCCCGAGGGCGTGATCGTGACCCTCGGCGGCCAGACCGCAATCAACCTGGCGGCTCCCCTCTCCGAATTCGGCGTGCCCCTCATCGGCACCGACCTCCAGGCCATAGACAACGCCGAGGACCGCAAGCTCTTCGAAGCCATACTCCGCAAGACCGGCATTCCCCAGCCCAAGGCGAAGGCCGTGACCAACGTCGAGGACGGCGTGCGCGCCGCGGCGGAAATCGGCTATCCCGTGCTGGTGCGCCCCAGTTTCGTGCTGGGCGGACGCGCGATGATGATAGTGGGCAACGAGGAAATGCTGCGCCACTACCTTGCCAACGCCGTGGAGGTGAACGAAGATTCCCCCGTGCTCGTGGACCACTACATAATGGGACGGGAAACGGAAGTGGACGCCATCTGCGACGGCAAGGACGTTTTCATCCCCGCCATCATGGAGCACGTGGAGCGCACAGGCATCCACTCCGGCGACAGCATCAGCGTCTATCCTTCCTTCAGCCTCAGCGAAAAGGTGAAGAAGCAGATCATCGACGACACCGTGCAGCTCGGCCTC
>JAEEGF011249710.1_pt1 | contig 39254 bp, 27 predicted proteins | sample 9134171 | NCBI WGS metagenome assembly JAEEGF01 (sample SAMN16246542, study PRJNA631951) | gut metagenome | biome: gut microbiome; feature: rumen; material: AP-attached | host: Bos | place: Iran: Karaj | collected 2018-10 | reverse complement strand
TTGGAAGACCGATCCTAAGCGTGTGGAGACAGTGCTTAACATCTGCCTGCAGATTGTGGCTAACCTCAGTATTGCTTTCGCACCGTTCCTGCCATTCTCAAGTAACCGCTTGCGTTCACTCATCAATACCAATGATTTGGAATGGAATCAACTTGGTAACATCGACTTGTTACCTGCTGGTCATCAGTTGAATGAACCTCAGCTGCTGTTCGAGAAGATTGACGATGAGACTATTCAGCATCAACTCGATAAGTTGGAAGCCACCAAAAAGGCCAATGAGCAGGCTCAGTGGAAGCCCGCTCCATTCAAAGATACCGTGAGCTATGAGGATTTTGAGAAACTGGACATCCGCGTGGGCTTGGTTAAAGATTGTAAGCCTGTTCCTAAGTCAAAGAAACTGTTGCAGTTTACCATCGACGATGGTACAGGTACAGAACGTACAATCTGCTCAGGCATCGCAGCTTACTATCCTAACCCTGAGGAGCTGATTGGTCGTCGCATTTTGTTCGTTGCTAACTTCGCTACCCGTAAGATGATGGGTGTTGAGAGTCAGGGCATGATTCTCTCAGCTGTGGATAGCGACGAGAGCCTCAGCGTAGTGACAACCAGCAAGGACGTGAAGCCAGGAAGCTTTGTGAGCTAAAAGTGAAAAAAACGCTTTTCATAATCGCATAAGCGATTTGTCGATAGGATGGAAGTGGAAAGCTTAAAGGAGAAAACAGCTAAAGGACTGCTATGGGGCGGGGTCAGCAACGGCATACAGCAATTGCTGAACCTCGCCTTCGGCATATTCTTAGCTCGCCTGCTCACCCAAGCCGACTATGGTATGGTGGGCTTGCTGACGGTATTTTCCAGTATTGCCGCTGCTTTGCAAGAGGGTGGTTTTATCTCTGCCCTCAATAGAAAGAAAGAGGTGGGGAAGCAGGATTATAATGCTGTTTTCTGGTTCAATGCCACTTGCAGCGTTTCCATATACCTGCTACTCTATCAGGCCGCACCTTTCATTGCGAATTTTTACAACGAGCCAGATTTAACCCCTTTGGCGCGCTATTTGTTCTTAGGTTTTGTAATTTCCAGTCTCAACATTGTTCCTCGAGCGATAATGTTCCGTAACATGATGGTCAAGGAAATCAACTTGATTACCCTCATCGCCTTGATTATTGCCGGCATTGTGGGTGTAACAATGGCGGCTAATGGCTTTGCCTATTGGGGTATTGCTACACAGACCATTGTGTTTGTGAGTATGATTACCTTATTATCATATGCCTTTACACGTTGGCACCCCTCGCTACATATTAGCTTCCAACCGATTAAAGGTATGATAGGCTTTAGTAGTAAGTTGGTTATCACCAATGTGTTTACCATCATCAACCAAAACTTGTTTGCAAACCTAATTGGTAAGTTTTACAGTGTGAATGAGGTTGGTAACTTCTCGCAAGCCAACAAGTGGAACCAAATGGGACATACCTTTGTGAACAGTATGCTTAATGGGGTGGCTCAACCAGTGTTTGCCAAGGTGGATGAAGACCGGGAACGCCAACTGCGCGTATTCCGTAAACTATTGCGTTTCACCGCTTTCGTAAGTTTTCCCGCTATGTTTGGCTTGAGTCTGGTGTCGAAAGAGGTCATCGTCATAGCCATTACTGAAAAATGGCTCGCCAGTGCCTCTATCCTGAGCGTACTCTGTATTTGGGGTGCTTTTGTGCCTATCAACAATCTGTTTGCTAACCTCATTATCACCCGTGGACACTCCAATGTCTATATGTGGTGCACCATCGTGCTGTGCCTCTTGCTTTTGGGGGCTGTGATAGGTGCATATCCTTTTGGTTTCGAGTGGATGCTTTGGATTTTTGTCGGCATTAACATTGCTTGGTTGTTGGTGTGGTGGTGGTTTGTACATCAAGAAATTGGTCTTACTTTTGTGGATTTGTTGCGAGATATCTCACCTTATCTGTTGCTTTCAGCTGTGCTAACCATTGGATGTTATTATCTATTGGAAAGCATCAGCAATATCTATGTTAGCCTCCTATTGAAAGTAGTGATTGTAGGCATTTTATACGTGGCTGTACTTTGGATGGCAGGTTCGGTTATTTTGAAGGAAAGTGTAGGCTTTCTATTGGGTAAGGGCAAATAATAAACATAATGAAAACGCTGGCCATCATCATATCATACAACTTCATGCCCTGGATAGACCGCTGTCTGCCTTCGCTGTTGGCTTCTACTGAACCTGTGGATATCCTCGTAATTGACAATGGCTCTTTTGATGGAACTGTGGCGATAATCAAGGAACACTATCCTCAAGTGCGGCTGATTACAAACGGCTGTAACCTTGGCTTTGGAGCTGCTAATAATATCGGCATGCAAATGGCTTTGGATGAGGGCTACGATGGCGTGCTGCTGATTAACCAAGATGCCTGGCTGGAAGCCGATGCGTTGCAACAACTTATTAAGGTCAGCAAACAACACCCTGAATATGGTATCATATCACCTAAGCACTTAACTGGAGATGGCTCGAAGCTTGACCCCGGCTTTGCTGCTTACGTTGATAGTCTTCAATTTATCAACGCCGCTTTATGGTACATCCCTATTGTTGTCATAAAACAGGTTGGTATGTTCGCACCTTTATTTTATCACTATGGCGAGGATAAGGACTATGTGAATCGCCTTCACTATCATGGATATCAAATAGGTTATGTGCCCACTGCCATTGGCTATCACGACAGGGCAGAAAGGGCATATAGTCGCGAACGATGGCTGCGTACAGAATATGTATATCACCTATCAGAATATGCCAACGTCAACTACTCTTATTTCAAAGCCTTTGCTCTGGGCGCTTTGGCACCTGTGAAAAAAGCGTTATTGGCCATTGGCAAAGGCAAGTGGCGCAATTGTACTGATTACCTCGTCATGAGCATCCGCCTGCTACTGCATACGAATGAAGTTTGTAAAACCCGTAAACAAGCCATATTATGAACACCGCTCCCATCCTATTGTTTGCCTACAATCGCTTAGAGCACTTGAAACGCTGCATCAGCTCATTGCAACAAAACACATTGGCTGCGGAGAGTGATCTTTATGTCATCTCCGATGGTGCAAAGAATGAAGCGACAGCAGATGAAGTTAAGGCTGTACGCAAGTATTTAGCGACTCTCGACGAACGACCAACTGGCTTCCGCAATTTCAACATCATTGAGCGAGTTTCAAACTGGGGCTTGGCCGATAATATCATTGAGGCTGTTACACGCTTTACCAGAGAATATGGTAAAGTAATCGTGGTGGAGGACGACTTAGTGGTGGCTCCTTATTTCCTACAATTTATGAACGATGCACTGGAAACTTATAAAGACGAGCCTCGCGTGGGGCATATCCAAGCGTGCGATTTCATCAACAACAGCAATATGCCTATGACATTCCTCATTAAATGGACAGGAAGTTGGGGATGGGGCACTTGGGAAAGAGCCTGGCAACATTTCAATCCTAACGGTCTAGCTTTACTAAAGCAGTTGGAAGAAAGGCATTTAACTCGCCAATTTGATTTCAATGGTAATTATGGATTCACGCGTATGTTACGTAGGCAAATTGAAGGCAAGAATAACTCGTGGGCAATTCGCTGGAATGCCTCGCTGTTCCTGGCAGATATCCTCTCATTGAACGTAGGACGCTCCTTGGTACAAAACGAGGGATTTGACAACAGTGGCACCAATTGTGGGGGTGGGAACCTCTACAATTCCAATCTTTGGATGCAGCCAATACCTGTGGCAAAGGAAACCATAATAGAAGAGAATCACTTTGCCCGTCGGCAGTTTGAACGCTATTACGGTCGCACCAATTCTTTTTGGGCAAAAGGCTGGCGACGCATCAAACGTACCCTTAAAGGGGATTTTAAGGCGTAATCCCCAAAAAATCTATCTTTATAAGATAGGAATACACCTTATTAAAAAAAGATGAAGTTTTTCTTTGCAGGTTTTCCGCTTTCCACTATCTTTGCACCCAAAATTTTGAGAATATGAAGATAGAAGAGAAATTGACAGGCTCGATTGCGGAGGCAATCCAATCTTTATACGGGCAAGAAGCTCCCGTCAACTTCATACAGTTGCAAAAGACAAAGAAAGAATTTGAGGGTCACCTTACCCTGGTGGTTTTCCCTTTCCTGAAAATCTCCAAGAAGAAACCTGAACAGACCGCACAAGAAATTGGCGAATACCTCCTGGCACACCAGTCAGCTGTATCTGCTTTCAATGTCATCAAAGGTTTCCTAAACCTGACAATTGCCTCTTCTGAATGGATAGGTATGCTCGCTGACATTCACCAACAGCCACAATATGGCTTCCGCAAGGTGACCGACCAGTCGCCCCTGGTGATGATAGAGTATTCTTCCCCTAATACAAATAAACCTCTGCATTTGGGCCACGTGCGCAATAATCTCTTGGGGGCATCCTTGGCTAACATCATGCAAGCCAATGGCAATAAGGTAGTAAAGACCAACATCGTGAACGATCGTGGCATACACATCTGCAAGTCGATGCTGGCTTGGCTGAAATGGGGCAATGGTGAAACTCCTGAATCGTCTGGCAAGAAAGGTGACCACCTGATTGGCGACTACTATGTAGCTTTCGACAAGCACTACAAGGCAGAGGTAGAAGAGCTAATGCAACAAGGTATGAGTAAGGAAGAGGCAGAAGCCACTGCTCCACTCATCAAAGAAGCACATGAAATGCTTGTAAAATGGGAAGCTGGCGATTCTGAGGTACGTGCCCTCTGGGAGAAGATGAATAGTTGGGTATATGCCGGCTTCGACGAAACTTACCGCCGCATGGGTGTATCTTTCGATAAGATTTACTATGAATCCAATACATATATCGATGGCAAAAAGAAGGTGTTGGAAGGTCTGGAGAAAGGATTGTTCTACCGCAAGGACGATGGTTCTGTATGGGCTGACCTAACTGCTGAAGGCCTCGACCACAAACTATTGCTGCGTTCCGATGGTACCTCTGTGTATATGACACAAGACATCGGTACTGCTCAGCAGCGTTTCAACGATTATCCAATTGACCAGATGATCTATGTGGTGGGTAACGAGCAGAATTACCACTTCCAGGTATTGAGCATTTTGCTCGACAAGTTGGGCTTCAAATGGGGCAAAGACCTGATTCATTTTTCTTATGGTATGGTGGAGCTGCCTAATGGCAAGATGAAGAGTCGTGAAGGTACCGTAGTGGATGCTGATGACCTGATGGACGAAATGGTGGCCACCGCACAAGAAACCTCTCAAGAACTGGGTAAGCTGGACGGCTTGACCAATGCAGAGGCTACCGAGATTGCCCGCATTGTGGGCATGGGTGCCCTGAAGTATTTCATTTTAAAGGTGGATGCTCGCAAGAACATGACATTCAACCCACAGGAGTCCATTGATTTCAATGGTAACACGGGGCCTTTCATCCAATACACCTATGCACGCATCCGCTCGGTATTGCGTAAGGCTGCAGAAGCTGGTCTTACCGTACCAACCAACTTGCAGTTGAATATTCAGTTGAACGACAAGGAAGAAAGCTTAATTCAACATCTGGCAGATTTCCCTGTCACTATTGCTGAAGCTGCTAAGGATTACAGCCCTTCTGACATCGCCAACTTCACCTATGATCTGGTGAAGGAATACAACCAATTCTACCACGATTTCAGCATCTTACGTGAGGAAAACGAGCAGGTGAAACTGTTCCGCCTAGCTCTATCGGAGAACGTGGCAAAGGTTATCCGATTGGCTATGAGTCTGTTGGGCATTGAGGTACCAGAAAGAATGTAAAAGAGAATATTCCATTTATAAAATTGAAAGATATTATGCGAAACTTAGTCATAGTTGAGTCACCGGCGAAAGCTAAAACCATTGAGAAGTTTCTGGGTAAGGACTACAAGGTTATGCCTAGTTACGGCCATATCAGAGATTTGAAGAAGAAGTCTTTTAGTATAGATACCGACACATTCAAGCCTGTCTATGAAATTCCTGAAGATAAGAAGGAAGTGGTGGAGAAACTGAAGTCACAAGCTGAGAAAGCCGACATGGTTTGGTTGGCATCCGATGAGGACCGTGAGGGAGAAGCCATCTCTTGGCACTTGTCGGAAGTGCTGAAGCTGAAGCCAGAAAACACCAAGCGCATCGTATTCCACGAAATTACCAAAAATGCCATTGTCAAGGCAATTGAGGAGCCTCGCGACATCGACATTAACTTGGTGAATGCACAGCAAGCACGTCGTGTACTTGACCGCATCGTGGGGTTTGAGCTCTCACCCGTTCTGTGGAAAAAGGTGAAGCCAGCTCTCTCAGCAGGACGCGTGCAAAGCGTGACAGTAAAGCTGATTGTGGAACGTGAGCGCGAGATTCAGAATTTCCAACCAAAAGCTGCTTTTCGTGTGATGGCTGATTTTACCTGGGTAGATGCTGAAGGTAAAGACTGCGAGATTAAAGCAGAATTGGCAAAGCGTTTCACTACCTCACAGGAGATTATAACGTTCTTGGAAAGCTGCAAGGATGCCCAATTCACTATTACCGAAGTGGAGAAACATCCTGTGAAAAAATATCCTGCACCACCTTTCACCACCAGTACACTACAGCAGGAAGCCAGTAGAAAGTTAGGCTTGACAGTTGCACAGACTATGCGCCTTGCACAGGGTTTGTATGAGTCAGGAAAGATTACCTACATGCGTACCGACTCTGTGAACCTCAGCAGCTTGGCGATAAACACTAGTCGTAAGACCATCACCGAGCTGATGGGTGAGCAGTATGTACACAATCGCCAATTTACCAATAAGACTAAAGGTGCGCAGGAGGCTCACGAAGCCATCCGTCCTACATATATAGAGAATCCTACCATCGAGGGTACTGGGGCCGAGAAGCGTCTGTACGATTTGATTTGGAAACGTACCATTGCCTCTCAGATGACGGAAGCCGAGATGGAAAAGACCACCGTAACAATCAGCATGGATAATAGCCCTGAGCAGTTTGTGGCTACTGGCGAAGTAGTAAAATTCGATGGTTTCCTGAAGGTTTATCGCGAATCTACCGATGATGATAACGCTGAGGATGAAATCCGTCAGCTGCCTCCAGTTTTTAAGGGACAGGCACTGAATCGTAAGAACATTGTGGCAACCGAGCGTTTCAGTCAGCATCCATCTCGCTATACCGAAGCTGGTTTGGTCCACAAACTCGAGGAACTGGGCATCGGTCGTCCATCTACCTATGCACCTACCATCTCAACCATTCAACAGCGAGAATATGTGGTGAAAGGCGACAAACCTGGCTACAAGCGCAGCTATCAAATCATAACCCTATCAGGCAACAAGATCTCTACTAAGAATGCTTCTGAAATGGCTGGTGTAGAGAAAGGTAAGCTGCTACCAACCGATATCGGTACGGTGGTGAATGATTTCCTAAATGATTATTTCCCCAAGATTTTGGACTACAATTTCACCGCAAATGTGGAGAAAGAGTTCGATGATATTGCTGAGGGCAAGGAACAATGGACAGATGCCATGCGTTCTTTCTACACCGAATTCCATCCTATGGTGGAAAAAGCTACCATACAGAAGGGTGAGCATAAGGTGGGTGAGCGCATATTGGGAAAAGACCCCAAGACAGGCAAACCCGTTAGTGTGAAGATTGGACGTTTTGGTCCGATGGCACAGATAGGCTCTGCTGAAGATTCTGTGAAGCCTCGTTTTGCCCAGCTGAAGAAGAACATGTCAATTGAGACTGTTACCTTGGATGAGGTGCTGGAGCTGTTTAAATTGCCTCGTAACTTAGGCGAACTGAATGGCAAGGCCGTAATGGTGGGTGCTGGTAGATTTGGTCCATATATCCACTACGACAAATCCTATACATCCATACCAAAAACCATGGATCCTTTGGAAATTACTCTGGAAGATGCCATCACTTTGTTGAAGGACAAGGAGGAAAGCGATGCCAAGAAACACCTAAAGAAGTTCGAGGAAGAGCCCGAGTTGGAAATCATGAATGGTCGCTATGGTCCTTACATCGCATACAATGGTGTGAATTACAAAATTCCTAAGACGGTAAAAGATCCTGAGTCTCTCACACTTGAGGCTTGCCAGGAAATCATTGCCAAAGAGAATGAACACAAGGCATTGAAAGAGCCTGCGACAGCTGAGGACGCGACAAAGGGTGGCAGAAGAAAAAAGAAATAAAAAGTGAGAGGCGGATAAAAACTCCGCCTCTTACTATTTTTTCCAAAACCTATCGGTAATATCATCGAAAGTACCTGCATCATTTTGCCTGTACATTCGCTGGTTCGTCGTAGGTTTCCCCAACGGCCCCAAATGCCTGATATACGGTCCCACTTTGATATAATCAAAATCCGTTTTCGTGACAGATGGCGGAATACGGAGCCTACCACTATACCACCCCACCTTGTATTGCGGATATTCCTCATGTATATACTGAGCTAATTGATTCACTCCTTTGGGATCGCAATCGCCTCCCATAAAAGCCAGGCAAGTGATGTTCTTTCCGTATTTGGAAACAAAGGCATCTATCGCCTCAGTATCCAATGACACTCCGATGTCATCCCAGAGATAATGGCTATGACAGCCAGGGCAATGGCAAGGACAATTCGAGATGTTAATGGCCAACGTCACCTCATCGGGTATCTCTTGAAACACTACGTCAGTATTGACATACTTTAGCATAACAACCTCCTTTTATTTCGCCCCAGAAGCATAGTAACGGCGTGCCGCTTCTTCCTGACGTGGCTGTGAGAAGTTGCTTACACGTTTCAGGTAACCAATGATGCGAGTCATATAATCCACATCTTTAGAGTGGCAATGAGGACACTCCTTCAGATATCGTTTGTCAATGGTACCACACTTGTTGCAGATAGTATTAGGAATATTGAAAGTAAAGTAGTTGCAACCTTCTTGAGCAGCCACCTTCAACAACTGTTTATATTGATTCTTGCTCAAGTGCTCTTCCAGGTTCATGTGAAGAGCAGAACCTCCAGTCAGGTGCTCAATGTACGGAGCTCCATGTAATTTAAACTTGTCCAAGATGGTAAGAGAATCATCCTCAACCACATAGAAATAAGAGTTGTAACAGTCGCGAGGCACGAAATAGCCATCCTCACGATCCCACTTTGCATGCTTCACACCTACATTCTCAGCAGGAATCATCTCGCAATTGAACATCACCTCCTTGGTACGATACTGCTTGTTGTACTTCTCTATCAAACCTAGGATGCCCTGTACAAAGTGCAGGTAATCATCGTTTGGAGTAATCTTCAAGCCCATAAACTCAGCAGCCTCAACCAAACCATTGATACCGATGGTGAGGTACTGACGAGAAATGTTGATATAACCAGCATCGAACAATGGAAGCATGCCATGTGCCTGCAATTCCTTTAGATTTTCGTTGTAAGCCAACTGTACTTTGTGGCAGAGATCGATAACGGTGCCCAGATACTCCAGATAATCCATTCTGTGGTTCACTGCATACTGTACACAACGATTCAAATTGATGGTAAGCACACTCTTAGAGCCAGTTGATACGCCACCAGCACCCAGCGTATAGCTAAAGCCATTGTCTGTTATCTCGTTACGCAGACGACAGCAAGAACTCAGTGAGTCGGCATTGTCACTCATATAAGTGAAGAATGAATGGCCTTCCGCATACATCTCTGCGGTGAAGTCACCCCACTCAGGATCCAGGCACTCGCCATCCTTGTTAGTCAATAATGCCATCGTCTCAACCGGGAATGTCAACAGCGTTTTCGTACGTTCCTTATTGAACCACTTCATAAAACGCTTCTGCAACCAAGAAAGGCCTTCCCAATCGGGCTTTGAACCATCGGGGAAATAGAACTCTCCAAAAATGCTTTCGAAGTAATACTTATCGTAGTATGCGATGTTCCAGAACACAGCCTGATAGTTACGTGCACCTGTCGGCTGATTCAGTGTATAGACAATCTGCTCGAAGCAGTCGGTTATCACCTTATCGATGGTACGTTTCTTCAGGCTCAAGTCTGCCTGATCGTTTGGACGCTTATAATAATCAGCACCATACTCACGGCCGATGAAGTAGTTCATGTACATCAGGAACTCAGGGGTAGCGCACGCTCCGCTCAGCATACTAGACACCATGAAAACCATATTTACGAAACTACCACAGAAACTCTTCAGGTTAGTAGGTGCTGTACTGTTGCCACCAATGGAAATCGTACCGCCTATCAGCCAAGGATACATGGTGATGGAAGCGCAATAATTTGCCAAGCTCGTCTCATCGTTCTTATATATAAAATGGTGTGTCAATTTGTCGATATACTCATCGGCCAACTGCTTTCCATACATCTTCTTGATGCGGTCAGTCAGCAGACGACGATTCAAACGGATGAAATTTGATTTAGGCAACTCACCTATCAAAGTTGCTATATTTTTATGTTCCACGTTTGCATTTGCGTCATACTTTGAACCAGTAGCAGCATTAACAGATTCACAATACTCTGACAAGAACTGCAACTTAGCCAGTGTCTCTCTGTCTTCAGAATGTGCCTGTCGGTACAGCATGAAAGACTTAGCCACTTTATAGAAGCCTTCCTTCATCAGGGCCTCTTCTACTTGGTTCTGGATATCCTCCACCTTAATGTCATCATGCATATCCAAGTGACTCAATATCTTGGAGATAGTTCCCAGGTCAGCTGGCTGTTCAACACTCTCGAATGCCTTCACGATGGCATTCATAATCTTATCTAAAGAGAAGCGGTCTTTAGAACCGTCGCGCTTGGTAATTGTAAAATTTTTAATTTCCATCATATCTATTTTGTCTAATTTTCCATGATATTAGCGTGTCTATTGTTTCCCATTTTGGGAAACTTTTGAAAATTTTGAAGTTAAAAAGTTTCCCATTTGGTATAACCGAAACACGGTTACAAAGGTACAAAAATTCCTCAACATTGTTCACCTCCCATACACTTTTTTTGAAAAAAATATTTGCTTTATCAAAACAATGTTGTAACTTCGCAGACGTAATTCTTCATTAATGCCAATATGAAATGGATTAAAAAATGGGGTATTCCCCTGATAAATTGGTTATTCCCGCACTATTGCGTAGTTTGTGGCAAACGTCTGCCTCAAGATAGGCGTGTACTCTGTCCATCTTGCCAAGAAAAAATGCCTCGCACCCGATACCACACCTGGGAGGAGAATCGCATGGCGAAACAGTTTTGGGGGAAGTTTCCTACAGGGCATGCAGCCGCGTGGTTCTTCTACTCAAAAGATTCATCTTATGTCCACATGATTCATCTTTTCAAATATAATGGTCGCCAGCAATTAGCCTTCGACGTGGGTTATCTGATGGCTGAAGAAATGCTACCTTCTGGTTTCTTCGATGGCATCGACTGCATCGTACCTATACCCTTGCACAAGAAAAGATTTCGTGAACGTGGTTATAACCAGAGTGAACTGCTAGCCAGGGGTGTGGCTGCTGTAACTCACATTTCAGTGATATGTGATGCAGTGGAACGCATACGCTATACCGAAACCCAAACACATAAAACAATGCAAGAACGAATAAAAAATATGGAGGATGTATTTCGTGCCAAAAACGTTGATCAATTAGAGGGAAAACACGTTTTACTGATGGATGATGTGATGACCACCTCCTCCACCCTAACTGCCTGTGCCGATGCCCTAAAAGAAATACCAAATGTCAAATTCAGTTTTCTAACCGTAGCCATCGCTAGCCATTGATGAAATACCATACATATAAAATGTGTAAAAAGGAAGACTTATTTTTTGGCGATTTCATTTTTTCTTTATTATTTTGTAGTTTTTAGGAAAAAATACGCATATGCAACGCACCCTAGAATTAAATAATGACATTGCTGAAATACCTCAGCTATCGGCATTTATAGACACATTTGCCGAAGAAGCAGGCATTGATTTCTCGTTGGTTATGAGTCTGCAACTCGCCTTGGAAGAGGCTGTAGTTAACGTCATGGAGTATGCTTACCCCAAGGGAACCGTAGGCAAGGTACTTGTTACCGCTTCTGTCGAGGGAGATGACTTGGAGTTTGTCATCAGTGACAGTGGTAAGGCTTTCGACCCCACTGCCAAGGCAGAGGTAAACGTGGACCTGGGAGTGGAAGACCGTCCTATTGGCGGTTTGGGCATTCATTTGGTACGCAATATCATGGACAGCGTGGCATACGAACGTAAGAATGGTAAAAACATCCTGACTCTGCGGAAGCGTAATAGCGGGAATGAATCAGGTATAGACTTTGAAGGACTGTTATAAATGGGTGGAGCGGCTACATTTTTAGGTTTGTCATTACAGATATGGTTGATTATCATATTGATTATTGGCCTATTCTATATGTTGGTACGCACTCGCGTGCCAGCCGAGGTGACATTTCTGGGCGCCGTCACTCTCTTGCTTGCCTTCAACATTATTTCCGAACAAGATGTCTTAGAGTCATTCGGTTCTGAAGCCATCATTGTAACCTGTGCTTTCTACATCGTTCTGGCTGGTCTGATGAATACGGGTCTTTTCTATTGGCTGAGCAAACATCTACTGGGCGACCCATCCTCATACCGTAGAGCTATTATCAAACTCATGGGACCTTCTGCCATCTTGAGCGCCATGATTGGCTGTACAGAGGCCACCCACCTGTTCATCGATTTGGTGAAGATTTGGTCACGCAAGCTGTCAATCAGTCCATCTAAATTGCTGATTCCTTTGAGCTATGCTGCCACTTTAGGTGGTATGTGTACTCTTTTGGGACATACATCCAACCTGGTGATTGCGGGTCTCTACATCGAACAGACTGGTCAGGCCTTGAACTTGTTTGCCCCATTGATTCCAGGCTTGGTATGTACCTTGGTAGGCATCACTCTCATGACGCTCTTACGCGACAAAATTCCTCCACGCGAGTCACCTGAGGTATCATTCGAGGAAACCAGTGACTATACCGTAGAGTTGTTGGTACCAACAGACAATGAGGCTGTAATGAAGACCATTGACGAAGCGGGCTTACGCAATGTGCGAGGTGGCTCACTGATTGAGATTGTGCGATTCGACAAAGAGGTCATCTCACCTGTACCAAAAGATGAGTTTGTTTTCGGAGGCGACCGTTTGATCTATTCTGGCCAGATTAACGAATTGTTGGAACTGAAGGAAAGCCACGGTCTGGTTGCTGCTGATCACCATGTATATAATATCAACGAGATAGACAGTAGCCGCAAATTGCGTACAGCATACGTGAACTTCGGCAGCGATTTGATTGGCAAACGCATGAGTAACAGCAGCTTCGAGAAGCGAAGTGATATGGTATTGGTAGCTGTAGCCAGACAGGGCAAACGTGTGGACAAACAACCCCGTGAAGTGGAACTGCAGGCTGGTGACAGCTTATTGCTTGAATGTCCATCGAAAAAAGACACCGACTTGGAGAACATCTACAAGCGTACCCTCACGTTCTTCGACTCGCAGTTTGTTCCTCAGTTAGGTGTGCTCACAGTGGTATCTGCCAGCATCCTCATCCTGATGTTCATGCTCTCATCTTTCCAGCTGGTACCACTCATCACCTCTACCATGCTGGCTGCAGGAGCTATGCTGTTCCTGGGATGTTGCCGAATGGATAGCGTATCCAAGTACATCGACTGGAATTATCTAATGACACTGGGTGCCATGATGGTATTCTCTGTTGCCATCTCCAAAACGGGAGCAGTAACCATCATCTCCGACCCAATCTTGAGACTTTGTGGCGAGAATCCATACGTGGTTATGGTTGTGATGTGTCTGTTGGCGTCATTGATGAGTGAGGTACTTAGCAATGTGTCAGCTGCTGCGGTATTCTTCCCCATTATCTACCACCAGGCAGTAGCTTTGGGATGTGACCCTATGCCATTTGCCATAGCTTTGATGACAGCCGTAACCATCAGTTATGCCACACCAGTAGGCTCGCTCACTCACATGCAGATTTTCGGTCCTGGAGGCTTCAGGTTCACCGACTTCATGAATCTGGGTGTCATTATGCACCTGATATTGTTGACTGTAGATTTAATTACTGTAATTTTGATATTTCCACTGCATTAAATAACAAATAAATACTAAGGAAAATGAACACAACGATTAAAGAAGAAGAAGGCAAGATGATTGCCAAGTTTAGTGGGAGACTTGATACACTTGCAGCCGTACAGACTGCAAAAGATGTACAGCCCTTGATTGACGCTGATTGCACTGAGGTAGAACTTGATTGCGAGGAACTGGAGTACATCAGCAGTTCTGGCCTGCGTATCTTCATCAGCATCCTGAAGAGTGTAAAGGCAAGAAAAGGTACTGTGGTCGTGAAGAACATTAACGACGAAATCAAGAAGGTATTTGAAATGACTGGCTTTAACAAGCTCTTCATCATCAAGTGATAGAGCCAAGTTAACACTACCTTGATGAAAAAAGTAAGCGAGGGGAGGCAGCAAAGCTTCCCCTCGTTTGCATTTATTATAGGTAGATGAGCCATGCTCCATGCACGAGGTCGTAGATTACTGTTTCAGTTTCTTGCTTGCTGCAATGCCTGCCAACCTACCATTGACCACAATGTCAGCGACGCCATTACCGCCCAAGCGGTTGGCACCATGCAGACCTCCCGTTACCTCACCAGCAGCATAGAGTCTTGGAATCGGTGTGCCGTCGGCCTTCAGCACCTGCGTATCTGTGTTCACGCTCAGACCGCCCATTGTGTGGTGGATAGCGGGAGTAACGCGGACGGCATAGTATGGAGCAGTTTCCAAAGCAACCGGCATCTCTGTTGCGCTGCGTCCGAAGTCCTCATCTGCGCCCACTTTCTGCTGAGCATTATAGCGGTTGATGGTTTCAGAAAGTGTTTCTGCAGGGATGCCCACGGCATCGGCAAGCTCTGCAACCGTTGCACCCTCGCTGAGCAGATGCTGGTTAGCATAGGTCTCGATAGCTGCCAGCGACTTCCTTACTCCTTGGTCAAAGATGAGGAAAGCTTCGCCCCTCGTCTGGTCAAGGATGGCAGCCGAGACGACATCACGTGTGTTCATCTCGTTGCAGAAACGATTGCTTTCGTGATTCACAAGGATAGCCCCATTGCCGCGTACCGCCTCTGTGATCAGGATATGATTTGTGACCTCAGCCGTGGGGTGAATCTGTATGTTAGCCATCTGGACGGTCGCTCCACCGATAGCCTTCATCCAGTCGAACGCATCGCCTGTGGCACCCGGATGGTTCAGTGTGGCAAAGCCTCTGAGCGATGGCTGTAAGCTAGTCACCATATCCAGATTAGCTCCGAAGCCACCCGTGGCAATGATGACAGCCTTCGATGTAAGCTTATAGCTACTCCCGTTGGCATTCTGCGCCTTCACGCCCGTCACGCTGCCATCGACAGCAGAGAGCAGTTCTGTCACCTTATTCGATGTTCGTATCTCGATATTCTTATTCGAAGTGGCATCTTTGAGTATCTTCATCAGGTGTGGACCGATAGCCGTGCCTCCCTTGGGGCGATGTGTACGCTTCACACTGCTGCCCCCCATCAGACCTACATCGCTCAAATCTGCACCAAGTCCTGTCAGCCACGAGATGGTGACAGGAGCATGCTCAACAAAGTTCTCCACCAGCGAAGGTATGTTTTCGTATTTGCCTCCACTCATGGTGTCGTCATAGAATAACTTTTTGCTGTCCTCGATGCCGAGTCCTTTCTGAATATCCGTCTCAGCCGCATTGATGCCACCCGTCGAATTATTGGTATTACCACCAATGATGCCCTGCTTTTCCAGCACGACAATCTTCAGATTGCCATCAGTCTCAGCCGCTGCCACAGCTGCAGAGAGTCCTGCTCCGCCTGCACCGATGATGACAATATCGCACGTGTCGTCCTTGTAGGTTTTCTCCCCATCTACGGGCTTACCCATCGCGGCATATAGTGCCATGTTGATGGCATCTATGAGCCCCGTCGAGGTCAATGTGGCACCTGTCACTCCATCCACCTCCACACTCATTACATCCGTCTTGCCGACGGCACTCGCCACAATGCTATTGATGGCATCCTGGGCAAATATCGATTCCGACTGACTGACGACGGTGACCTTAGTCACCTGATGGCTCTCTACTATCACCTTGACTATAAACGAACCGCTGCGTCCTTCACCGTTGCCCGTCCACTCGCCATCGTTCAGCGCCTGCTCCGTGGGATTCATCGGACTGTCATCTTTTGAGCAGGAAATCAGTGTAAATGTAGCCATCAAGGCGACCAGTGCCATCATTAGAATCTTCTTCATATCTGTATTTGTTATTTACCAATTCAGTACACACTCGATAATTGTTCGACAAAAATACAAAAATAATTCCTATCAGCTGAATATTTCTCTTATATATAGAGAAAAAGATGCCATACATACAAAGTTTCACCATAATATATCAAGTGATAGCAACTTGCTAACACTATCTGATGTAAAATAAGTGAGGGGAGCTAAATAGCTTCCCCTCAAACTTTATAGCACTATCACCTTTGCCGTTTTATTATCCATTTCAGGCATAGTAACTCCTATGGGAGCTCCAATATAGGTAGGATCACAAATGGTGTAACGTTTGCCGTTCAAGTTGATATAATCCCCCTCAACGGGCATGTTAAATGCCACAGCAGTCCAAATGCCCTGGATGTAACAACTGATATTATTATGAATCTATCTCCACTCGCTCTATTTCTTCTTGAATAGAGGTAAGCCGTTCCCGATATAGATGAGAACGGTTCTCGGAGGGATTGAGAACGGATTGAGTTAGGTTATTGAGAAGTGGGAGTTTGGTTATTGCTCACCCACGGCTTGGGCATTCCAAGCACCCTACTGACTTACTTCAAGCTGATGGCTTGATTAGTTGAAGTAATCGAGCCTTTTAGTTGAAGTAAGTGCCTAAATTCTCGAGAGAATTTTGGTGCCAGCTTGAAGCTGATCGCTGAGGAGGTCGGAGCTGAAAGTCAATGAGCTTGGAGCTGAAGGTCGATGAGGTCGGAGCTCATTATCTTTCGTTGGGAATATATTGTTCCCTCATTAGGAATTATACCCTCTCTAGTGAGGTAATGAAAGGGGAGAAATAATGACTAACGCAAAAAAAATAGCAGAGATTTTTAAGAAAAACATCCCGACATACCGACAAGATATTACAATCATTTGTAATACTGATAGATATGACAAATTCGCTAAAAGCAAGATGCCGACAAGATACCGATAAGATGCCGACAAGATACCGACATGTCGGCATGTAGTCGGGATGTAATCGGGATGTTGTCGGGATGTCAGATATGCAAATAGACGTCTAACGAACAATAATTCAATATGTTACGATAACATGTCGGGATGTCGGGATGTTTTTCTTAAATTCGTGGCGAAAATTTATAAACAAACATAGAGGGGAAGCTTTACAGCCTCCCCTCGAGTGCTCTTCCTCTTGGACTTGAACCAAGGACCCTCTGATTAACAGTCAGATGCTCTAACCGACTGAGCTAAGGAAGAATTATCCCCAAGATCCTATCCTTACGGTGTTTTGCTCTTCCTCTTGGACTTGAACCAAGGACCCTCTGATTAACAGTCAGATGCTCTAACCGACTGAGCTAAGGAAGAATTATCTTTTGTTTTTTTTTCTTAAATGCGGTGCAAAATTAATAGGATATTTTGAAATATGCAATATCTTTGCAAAAAAAATTTCATTGTATGGATAAAATTTTAGGAATAGGCAATGCTTTGACTGATGTTTCAGTAATTCTGAAAAGCGATGACATACTCACAGAGCTGGGTCTTCCTAAGGGAGGAATGGTTCATATAGGCGATGAATTGTTTGAAAGAATCCAGCAGACTATCAGCCTATTAGATACTATTGTAACCCCTGGGGGGTCGATAGCCAACTCTTGCAGGGCAATGGGGCATCTGGGTGTTCCTGTTGGCTTCATTGGCAAAGTAGGTCAGGACAAAGTAGGTAACCTTTACGCCAAAAGCCTCACTGACGTAGGAGCGAAGAACCTGTTGGTGGTTTCATCCACCTTAAGTTCTGGGGTGTGCACATCTTTCATCTCTGAAGATGGGGAGCGCACGTTTGCTGACCACATGGGAGCCTCTATCGACTTGAATGCTGAAGATCTGAGACCATCCATGTTCGATGGCTACCAATACCTATTCTTGGAAGGCTATCTGGTGCAGAACCATGAATTGATAGAGCAAGCAGCCAAGATGGGGAAAAAGGCTGGGATGAAGGTAGTGATGGATTTGGCGAGCTATAACATCATACAGGTAGATTTGGAATTCTGCACTTATTTGGTGCAAGAATATATTGACATTGTTTTCGCCAATGAAAAAGAGGCTAAAGCATTTACAGGTTTTGAACCTTATGAAGCCGCCAGCAAGCTGACGCAATGTTGTGAGGTTGCTGTGGTGAAAATAGGGTCCAAAGGGTCGCTGATTGCCACCAAGGATCAGATGCTAGAGGTGCCGGCACAGAGGGTGGAATGCGTTGACAGTACAAGCGCAGGCGATTATTTTGCAGCAGGCTTCCTCCACGGTCTTGTTAATGGATACAGCCTGAAACAATGTGCAGAGATAGGCTCTATCATAGCTGCCGAAGCGGTACAAGTGGTTGGTACAGAGTTGCCAGCAGATAAATGGATTGAAATCAAACATAAAATTGCTGAGATATGAAAAGAATGAAAAATTGGCATGCAGCTGCCCTATTGGCACTCATCGTTAGTGCCATCAGTTTCTGGGGCTTTGACAGAGGCGAGAGTCGTGACTTCCAGATTGCCAAGAACCTGGACGTGTTCAACTCCATCGTCAAAGAGCTCGACATGTTTTACGTAGATACTTTGGATGCCGACAAAACAATTCGCGAGGGCATAGACAATATGCTGTATTCGTTGGATCCTTATACGGTGTATTACCCTGAAGATGACCGCGATGAGCTGGAGCAGATGTTACGCAACAAATATGGTGGCATAGGCTCAGTGATAACCTGGAACGAGGAGTTGAAACGCTCTGTCATTTCTGAGCCTTATGAAGGGATGCCTGCCGCGAAGGTGGGACTCAAGGTGGGCGATATCCTGATGGAACTGGATGGCGAGGACTTAATGGGTAAGGACAACCAAAAAGTGAGTGAGATGCTAAGAGGGGATGCAGGCACATCGTTCACGTTGAAGGTGCAACGCCCTGGTGTGAAAGAGCCACTTACGTTCAACATCGTACGTCAATATATCGAGTTGCCACTGATACCTTATTATACTAATATGGATAATGGAATCGGCTACATCAACTTGAGTACTTTCTCTGGCAATCCGTCAAGGGAGTTCAAGCGTGTATTCCAAGAATTGAAGTCGCAGGGCATGACGTCTTTAATCATCGACTTGCGTGGAAATGGAGGTGGCTTGTTGGACGAAGCCATCGAAATAGCCAACTTCTTCGTTCCAAAGGGTCAGACTTTGGTAACAACTCGTGGTAAAACGAAGCAGGCAAGCGATACATACAAGACTTTACGTGAGCCACTCGACTTGGATATTCCTATAGCTGTATTGGTCAACAGTGGTACGGCATCATCGTCTGAGATCCTTGCTGGCTCACTGCAAGACCTTGACCGTGCAGTGATTGTGGGTACTCGCACCTATGGCAAAGGATTGGTACAGACCACTCGTCCGTTGCCATACGGAGGCACGATGAAGGTTACCACTTCTAAGTATTATATCCCCAGCGGACGATGTGTACAAGCGATAGATTACTCACATCGCAATACAGATGGCAGCGTGGGACGCATACCTGATAGTTTAACAACAGTTTTCCATACAGCAGCTGGTCGTGAGGTAAGAGATGGTGGCGGTGTGACACCTGATATTACAGTTGAGCATAAGCAGGCGCCAAATATCTTGTATTATCTAACTCGAGATAACCTAATATTCGACTATGCCACAGATTATTGCATCAAACACAAAAGTGTGGCTCCTGCTCTGGAGTTCAAGTTAACGGATCAGGATTACGAGGACTTCAAGGCGAAAGTAAAGGCGGCTGATTTCAAATATGACCAACAGAGTGAGAAGTTGTTGAAGGATTTAAAGACAATGGCAGAATTTGAGGGTTATAAGCAAGATGCTGAGGCGGAATTTGAGGCATTGGAGAGGAAATTGCAGCATAACCTGGATCGTGATTTGGACTATTTTGCGGATGACATTAAGCCAATGATTGCAGAGGAGATCATGAAGCGATTCTATTATCAGAAAGGTAGTATCATTGAGCAGCTCAAGGATGATCCTGATTTAACGAAAGCAAAGGAGGTTTTGTTAGATCAAGGGAAGTATCGTGAAATGCTGGCGGTAAAGGAATAAAATAAAAGGGGAGCAAAACGTGAAAAATGCTCTCTTATGTGAAATATTCCTCCAAAATGAGCGTTTTTCTCAGACTTTATTCGTACCTTTGTATGTCATCGATGATTTTGTCTGTTTTGAATTGCACCACTAAGGTGAGTAAAATCTAACATGGCTAAATCCTGAGCAACTTTTTATTGCTCATAAACTTATGAAGAATATTAAATCAAAGTGCTACGGATTTTAAGTGATAGGCAATATGAAAGCAGTCCTCAGACATATTCGATTCACGGCTAACACCCTGCGGTGGGCGATGCTGACGTTAGTGGTGCTATTCACCATCCTCTCAGCATGGGGGCAGGAAAGCAATGTTAAGACACTGCCTTATTACTATGGTTTTGAGAATGGTGATCCAGGAGCTGAGGGTTGGACTGTGGTGAGTAATGGGAATTATGTTAGCATTTCTTCTCCAAGTCATAATGGCAATAATGGCTTCTATTTTAAAAAAAACACGTTGAATGAAAGCTCCTATTTAATTTCACCGGAATTAGACAGTAATAATCATGAAATAGCTGTGTCTTTTTACACTAAATATCTAAAGGACTTAAATGAAACTGATCCAGGCTTTTTTCAAGTGGGCTATTCAAAGACCACCACTGATATTGCCGAATTTACTTGGTTTGAAGGGGTATTCCCTGATTCTAGTTCTTGGGAACTACATAACATAGAGGTACCAGCTGGTACTAAGTATGTCGCCATCAAAGTCACTCTAACAAAAACGGGTGATCATTGTTTTTATTTCGACGACTTTTCTTTCGTTATAAGTGCGTGCTTACCACCTGCTAATCTGATATGGACTGATATCACCTACCAAAATGCAACACTTGCTTGGGATGCTCCTGAAACTACGGAAACCACCACAGGCTATGCATACCAGTACAAAAAAGTCAGTGAGAACACATGGTCTGCCGAAACTATAACAACAGAAACAACCGTCATTATCAGTAACCTGAGTGCCAACACCAACTATGACTTCCGCGTAAGAGCTCTTTATGGCAATCAGTCAAGCGAATATGAATCCATTACCATACTCACAGATTGTAACGAGTCTGTGACTCTGCCTTTCTTTGAAGAATTTGAAAATGAACTGGGCTGTTGGCGAATAAGAAATGGCAACGAGGACTCACATATATATCACTTTCCAGGCAGTGCCAGTGGGGGAGTTTTCCAATTCTTTTACCATAATCTTTTACAATACCTCATCACTCCTCAGATTGACAGCAATTCAGAAATTAAGGCGTCATTTAATTATGCTTATGATTTTGATAACGACAATGCCTTTCGGGTAGGTTATTCCTCAAAAAGTGACAACCTCTCTGACTTCACCTGGGGAGAATACATTAACGCCGAGCAAGGTGACAATTTAGGACTACCATATTACGAGCAGCATTTCCCAAAGGGCACTAAATATGTGGCAGTGGAATACAATGCTGGTAGCTATGAATATAACAGCTTAATGATAGACAACTTTAGCATTATCGAGGCTGGCACCTTGCCACCCGATGAGCTTTCCGTGAGTGATGTGACAGATGAAGATGCCACAATAACGTGGACAGTTCCAGCTACAGATCTTACTGTATCGGACTATGCCTATCAGTTGAAAAAGTCTGTTGACCCATGGGGATCAGACAAAATGGTTTCTGCCACCACTAATTCTATAACGTTCAACGACCTGGAAGCCGACACAGATTACGATTTCCGCATAAAAGCCATTTACGGAAACAATGAGAGCCTATATACTTCTATTAGTTTCTCCACTTATACTGGCTTGCCATACGAGTATGGCTTTGAGAACGGTTTAGGTCACTGGACTATGTTGCACAAACACAATGATACAGGGGTTAATCCAGTTGCTCGTCACAATGGAGAAAAGGGATTTGTGTTTTATTGGCACAATACGGATGAACAATACCTCATCACACCTCTGCTGAAGGCATCCACATCAGATAAGATAGTATCATTCTACTACAAGGACATTAAACCTGACTCTGAGTACGCTGAAACGTTTTATGTGGGTTACTCCACTACTTCCAATGACATTTCCGCCTTTACTTGGGATGCTTCAGCAACCGTTGCCCAGTGTATTCCATGGACTTCGTATGAAAAGACTTTCCCTGCTGCCACTAAATACATTGCCATCAAATACATGCCCAGATGTTTGGGCTTATTAATCGACGACTTCAGTTTAGCAGAGAATTCTGCATTCGCCAAACCTACAGACCTCTCATTACAAAGCTTGAGCGAAACTGAGGCAAAACTGATTTGGGCAGTCCCAGAAGGAGCTACTGCCTTTGTCTATCAACACAAGAAGAGTAGCGAAGCCGCATGGTCAGACGAGGCAACCATCAGGACTAATAACGTTACCTTAACCAACCTGACAGCCAACACTATCTACAGCTTCCGCGTGAAGGCCATCTATTCAGGCAACAATGCCAGCAATTATGCCACCATTGATTTTCTTACCGATGCCGAAACCGTCAGTTTGCCTTATTCCGACGGCTTTGAAAATGGCATGGGGGGATGGCGCATGGAAGACTGCACCCCGAGTACAGGGATCATGAATACACAAGATGCTCATAATGGCACACATGATTTCCATTTCGATATTGCGGACCATCACCAATATCTGATTTCACCCCGCTTTATAGGGAGGACATCCATGAAGGTGTCTTTTTATTACAAGAATTTAGTAGGCTTTAAAGCAGCAGCCTTTCAAGTGGGTTATTCCAATAGTAAGGCTAGTACCATCACTTGGGGGGACGTGGTAACTACCTCCAATGGAGAATGGAAGCTGTATGAGACAATCGTTCCAGCAGAGACGCAATATATAACTATCTGCAGCCTCAAGGAAGGCTCATATTTCTACTTGGATGACTTCACCGTCTCGGAAGCCACAGAATTCACTCTTACTGCCCACCAGGCAACACTGAACGGAGTCACCAAGTACTGGACAACATTTTATCATGAAACGGAGAACTATCTATTGCCCAACGGTGCAATGGCGTTGACAATGGACAATGAGAACCATTTGTTCGTAGTTGGCGATGGCAATATCATCCCTAAAGGAACGGCGGTAATCATCATGGCAGATACCTCTGCGTTGGATGCAAGTGACAAGATTACACTGATCCCAACGGCTGTGACCGCCACGCCTGTCAGCGGCAACGTGCTGCAAGGCACTTCCTCTGCAACAGCTGCTTCAACGGTGGCTGGAGGCAAAAAAGTGTATGTGCTGAGCAAAGTAGGAGACGATTTTGGCTTCTTTGAATATACGGGCGAAATCCCTGGAAACAAAGCTTATTATAATAAATAATGAACAATGAAGGATGTTTTTTGCAGCATAGCAATATCGTCTGTCTAAAAAGATGCCACGACAAGCACAGGACGATGGTCCGATGCCTCCGACTCGTTCATTCAATATAGGAAGTAAAACTCCCCTTTATTTATACTTCCTCACCTAATAATGTAGCAGAAGTAGAACCCGTTATCTTAACATTCACAAAGTCGCCAATGTGGTTGTTCCCACGATTGAATACCACAACACGGTTTTGCTCAGTACGACCAAATAGTTGGTCACGTGAGCGTTTAGAAACGCCTTCCACCAAAACTTCATAAGTTTTACCTACGGCTCTGGCATTCGCTTCTGCTGAAAGACGGTTCTGCAAGGCAATAATCTCGTTCAATCGACGAATCTTCACTCCCTCTGGGATGTCATCAGCCAAATGTTTGGAAGCGTAAGTACCTTCACGCTCAGAATATTTGAACATGAATGCGGCATCATAGGCACACTCCTCCATCAACGAGAGCGATAACTGATGGTCTTCTTCCGTCTCGGAATGGAAGCCGCAGAAGATATCTGTAGAAAGTCCGCAGTCAGGGATGATGCGACGAATAGCCGCCACCCGTTCCATATACCACTCACGATTATAATGGCGATTCATCAACTTAAGGATGCGGTCACTGCCACTCTGCACAGGTAGATGGATGTGCTTGCAGACATTGGGCACCTCAGCAATCACCTGTAATGTCTCATCACTCATATCTTTTGGATGAGAAGTGGTAAACCTAACACGCATATTGGGGAAAGCCTCTCCCACTTGACGCAATAACATAGGGAAAGTAACTGTTCCATTGGCACTTTCAAAACGGTAGGAGTTCACGTTTTGTCCTAACAATGTAACTTCCTTATAGCCCTTCGATTGCAAATCAGCCACCTCATTGAGGATGCTCTCCACATCGCGACTGCGTTCACGTCCTCTGGTATAAGGAACGATACAATAGGTACAGAAATTATTACATCCACGCATAATTGACACAAAGCCGGAAATATGATTGCCACAGATGCGTGAAGGAATGATGTCTCGATAAGTTTCCGTCTTCGACAATTCCACATTGATAGCCTTATGCCCTGCTTCCACGGAAGCAATCAAATCAGGCAGGCTCAGATAAGCATCAGGGCCCACCACCAAATCAGCGTGATGATTGTCAATCAAGTCTTGTTGTACGTGCTCAGCCATACAACCCATCACACCAATGATAAGTGGATGACGTTTCCGCATGGCATGTAGGGCTTCAAGTCGGTTGAAAATCTTCTGTTCTGCATTGTCACGCACAGAACAAGTATTGAGGAATACGGCATCAGCCTCATCCAATTGTTCCGTCACCTCATAGCCTGCCATCTTCATCACCGAGGCAATAACCTCACTGTCTGCCACGTTCATCTGGCACCCATAGGTCTCGATGAAAAGCCTCTTTATGTCGTTAATGGGTTTCTCCATAATCTTCTTGTATTGAAATTGTGTGCAAAGATAGCTATTATTATTTACATTTGCAAGCGGCTTTCAATTCGTAGAAAAAAGTGTGCATTTTACACGGAAAAGGCACTTTTTATTAAAAAATATTAATAAAAGGAATAAAAAATGTGCCCTTTCTTGCATAATTGAAGAAAAAAGCGGAACTTTGCAACGTTCAATTAGAATTAAATTAGATTTTTTCATAGTTAAGGTTTAGGTTAAAAAAGGAAGAAGGGGAGTTGTGAAACTGCCCTTTTTTCGTACTTGTATGTTTGATGTCAAGAAAAAAAGCGTTATCTTTGCAAAAAAATTTATCATTATCTATGGACGGACTGATAGACTTTATCATATTCGCGGCCTTCATAGGCATCTGCATCTTCTTCGACAAGTTGAGCAATGTGATGAAGAAGACACAGAAGCATCCTGAATCGGGGCCTGTGACGATGGAGATACCCACCATACCACAACCCCAGAAGCCCATACAAACAAAGCCGGCTGTCAGGAAGACCACCAGGAATGCAGATGCGAGGGTTTGGCCGCAAAAAAGGGAGGACTTGAGCAAGCGCAAGGAATTCCAAAATGAGGGAATCCGTAGTACAGCCAATGTGATTCAGCCCATAGAAACCCAGCAACGTTCAGAGTTTGCAATCGATTCCGCTGACGATGCCCGCAAGGCCATCATCTGGTCGGAGATATTGAATAGGAAATATTAAAAAAACATTATAAGTTAGATTTATGGCATTAAAGTACATCTCTGCCCTTGAGGCAGCTTCGCTCATCAAAAATGGCGATCAAATTGGTCTTAGTGGTTTTACACCAGCAGGTGCGGCTAAGGCTACAACGAAGGAACTGGCAAAGCTGGCGGTTGCAGAACATGAAGCAGGCCGTCCTTTCCAAGTGAGTGTGTTTACTGGTGCTTCCACCGGTCAGAGTACCGATGGCGACTTGTCTTTGGCTCAGGCACTGAAATTCCGTGCCCCCTACACCACCAACCCTGATTTCCGCAAGCATGTGAATATGAATGAAATCGCTTACAACGACTTGCACCTAAGCCACATGGCACAGGAGCTTCGTTATGGTTTCTATGGCAAGCTGAACTGGGGTATCTTGGAAGTGTGTGACATTGAAGAGAAAGACGGCAAGGTGCGCGCTTACCTCACCGCAGCTGGTGGGATCAGCCCTACAGTGGCTATGCTGGCAGAGCACATCATCCTGGAATTGAACGCATTCCACTCAAAGGGTGCTAAGTTGCTGCATGACGTTTATCAGCCTCTCGACCCACCTTATCGTCAGCCAATTCCTATCACCAAGGTTAGCGACCGCATTGGTACTCCATACGTGGAGATTGACCCTGCTAAGATAGTGGGCGTGGTAGAGTGCAACATCCCTGACGAGGCTCGTGGCTTTAAGGGCGAGGACCCAATCACTACACAGATTGGACATAACACCGCAGAATTCCTGGTGAACGATATGAAGCGTGGTGTCATCCCAAGCACTTTCTTGCCTTTGCAGAGTGGTGTGGGTACTACTGCTAACGCTATCCTCGGCGCCTTGGGTAAAGATCAGAACGTTCCAGATTTCAACATCTATACTGAGGTACTGCAGGATTCAGTGGTGGCTATGATGCTGGAAGGTCGTGTAAAGGATGCTTCTGCTTGCTCACTGACTGTGACTAACGACTGCTTGATGCAGGTGTACGACAACATCGATTACTTCAAAGATCACCTGACCTTGCGTCAGAGCGAAATCTCTAATTCTCCTGAAGTTATCCGTCGCTTAGGTGTTATCGCTATCAATACGGCCATCGAGGTGGATATTTATGGTAATGCTAACTCTACTCAAGTAAGCGGTACCAAGATGATGAACGGTATCGGTGGTTCTGGCGACTTCGAGCGCAATGCTTACATCAGTATCTTCACTTGCCCATCAACCGCAAAGGGTGGTCTCATCAGTTCTATCGTACCTTTCGTGAGCCATCAGGATCACTCAGAGCATGATGTAAATGTGATTGTTACTGAGCAGGGCGTAGCCGACTTGCGTCACAAGTCTCCATTGGAGCGCGCTAAGTGCATCATCGAGAACTGTGCTCATCCTGACTACAAGCAGTTGTTGTGGGACTACCTGAAGATTGCTAAGGGTGGTCAGACTCACCACTGCCTGCCAGCTGCCTTTGCATTCCACGATACATTGGCTCGCAAGGGTGACATGCACCTGACAGACTTTGCAGAATATGTGAAGTAAGACAAAGGATTAAGAATAGAAGATATTAGGGAGGGCTCTCAAGAGTCTTCCCTTTTTTATAGGAATTATTCAAATAGAAAAACACTATCTTTCTGGCAAAAAAGTTATAGGTTAATGCCTCCTAAACCATAGGGTTACATAGCCTAAACTATAGAGTTACTATTGCTTGACCAAAAACTCGCAGATGGCATCTTGTAAGGCACGTGCCTCACTGGCCTTGAGTTGGTTTTGGCACATGACAGCAAAGGCAAGATAACGTTTGGAGTTGGTTTCCAAGTAACCTGCCAAGGTGTTGATGCCTGTATAAGAACCTGTCTTAGCATGAACATGCTGGTAAGCCGGAGAGCCTTTACGCATGCGGTTTTTCAAGGTACCATCCACACCTGCTACAGGCATAGAACGAAACAGATGGGGGAAGATGTTGTCTTTGTTGTAGGCATAGCGGAGGAAAGCGACTAACAATTCAGGGGATACATAGTCATACATGGAGAGGCCGCAACCATCGGCAATGCGATAGTCATCTGGGTTCAAGCCCATCGTTCTTATCAAAGATTGTATCGCCAGAATACTCTCATCGGCAGAAACATGATTCTTGCCAGAGGCTTGCACGCCCAAGCGAGTAAACATCGCCTCGGCATTGAGGTTATCACTCTCTTTGAGCATCTGCCTCAACACTTTCGAGACAGGGGTTTCATAAACAGCCACCAGTTGGCAGGAATCGTTTCGTTGCATCTCCGCAAAGTTATACCAAGGCTGGAGAAGGGTAAATCGCATTCCTAAACGCTCTAAGAAAGTGTGCATAAAGAAATCTTGCGATGAATAGACGTTGATTTCCTCCAAACGACGGGCTGTGATATTGCCACTGACAGTAATGTCGTTGGCATTGTTCATCCAATCGCGCATCACAACAAATTTACCTGCTGATGCAGTCTTGGTAAGGGTTTCGTTGATTATATTAAAATAGGTGGAGGTGGGTTTAACCTCCAGAGATGCAGGTTCACCAGGGTTGGTAGGTATGGCAGCAATCTTGACAAAGCCTTTGTTGAGCATCAACGGGGAAAGATAGGGCTGGAAACTCTCTGGGTTATCGTCCCATATCCAGCCTTTACCCCAATAAAGGGAATCCTTCATAGACACATCGCCAAAGACCTGTCCGTCTAATATCCTGAAAGGATAGGCGGCAGTAAGGTTTATCAAGGTGTCGATGGCCGTTTCCATCAGTTCTGGGTCCATTCCACCTATTATATATAAATCACCATGCAAAGTATCGTTGGCTATCTCACCTTTATACCAAACCTCTGTACGGAAAGGCTCTTGTGCACGAGGTTGGTTAAGGGCAGTAATGGCTGTGATGAGCTTCTGTGTAGAGGCAGGGCGACAAAGCCTATCAGCTTGGTAGGTATAAATAGATTGATTGGCGCTGAGGTCAAACACCGATACCCCAACCTGCCCACCTTGCGGTAGCTTGGCTTGGATTAATGAGTCAAGGCTATAAGCAAGGGCATTAGTTCCCCTCTCTTGAGCGATTGCCAAGAGAGGGAATACTAATAGCCATATCAGAATCGCCTTTTTCAATTACCAAATCTTCACTCGTTTGTCTTCTGGGCGCCACATCTTATCACCTTCCTTTACATTGAAAGCTTCATAGAATTCAACTGTATTGGAGAGTGGACCTAATACACGCCACTTAGCTGGTGAATGCTCATCACTCTTAACGCGAGTAGCCAAAGCCTCAGGACGGAATTGCATCATCCAAGCTTGAGCATGACCTAAGAAGTAACGCTGAGCAGGAGTGAAGCCACCAATAATTACATTATTCTTATACTGGTCAGTCTTCTTGAATGCCTCGAAGCCCATGATGAGACCACCTAAATCGGCAATGTTCTCGCCCTGCGTATTCTCACCGTTGATATGCAAGCCATCAACGACCTCATACTCATTAAACTGCTCCACAATCATCTTGGTCTTCTCCTCAAACTTTGCCTTGTCCTCGTCGGTCCACCAATTAGTAAGGTTACCCTCAGCATCGTAGTTGCAACCTGTATCGTCGAAACCGTGAGTCACCTCATGGCCAAAGGTGCTACCACCAATGATGGCATAAAGGATGGCATCGTCAGGCATACGACCATCGAAACCTGGAACGATGATGTTACAACCAGGAATACAAATCTCATTGTTGGAAGGACTATAATATGCATTATAGGTCTGTGGTTGCATGTGCCACTCTGTGCGATCCACTGGCTGACCATAACGACTAATCATGCGCTTGAAATTCCAACCAGCATAGTTAATCATATTGCGAACGTAAGAATCACGGGTAATTTCCAATTCGCTCATATCCTTCCACTTGTCAGGATAAGCCAGTTTCATGTTCACCGCATCCAACTTCTTCAAAGCTTTTTCCTTGGTAGGCTCGCTCATCCAATCAAGGTTCTTGATGTGATTGGCAAACTCAGCCTTGATGGCGTTACCAATCTCCACAAACTTTTCCTTGGTGCCCTTAGGCAAGTATTCAGCTACATACACCTGACCAACCAAATCGCCCAGCACACGGTTGGTAACATCTACTACACGCTTCCAACGTGGACGAGGCTCCTGTACACCACGCAAGGTCTTTGAATAGAAGTTGAAATATTGCATAAAGAGATTATCGTCCAGGTAGTTGGCATAGCTATCCAGCAGGCCTACCTTCAGATAATCCTTTAGGTCTTTGATGTTAAACTGCTTTAAGTGTCCGTTGAGAGCCGTAAAGAACTCTGGCTGACCTACCACGATACTATCCACCTTGTTCAGTCCCATCTCATTCAGGTAAGTATTCCAGTTGAAGACAGGCATCAACTTGCTCACCTGTGCCACAGACATCTTATTGTAATTCAAAAAAGGATCACGGGTGTCTTCCGTCTTGCGAGAGCTCTTTGCCAAAGCCATTTCCAATGCCATCACGTTATTGGCTGAAGTCTTGGCATCAGCATCGGCATAACCCATGGTCTTGAACAGACCCTGCATATAATCCACAAACTTCTGACGAATTTCCACAGACTTGGCATCTTCATCAACATAGAAGCGGCGGTCAGGCAAACTCAATCCACCTTGACGCAGTCCCACAGAATTCTCATTACTATTCTTATCATCTTGGGAAACACCCAGGTAGAAGAAACCGCCACCACCTATAGTACGCAGATAAGCCAATGTTGCAGGCAGGTCTGCCAATGACTTCATGGCGTCAATCTTTTCAAATTCAGGCTTCAGCTCATTGATACCGTTAGCATTAAGTGCTACACTATCCATGCCGGCAGCATAGAGATCGCCAATTTTCTGCTTATTGCTACCCTTGGGGTTCTCAGAAGAAGATGCCTCCAGGCAAATCTGGTAAACCTGTGCCTGTACGGTATCATCAACAGCAGTAAAGATACCCGTGCTCTGCTCAGATGCAGGAATGGGATGCTGCTTGAACCAAGTGCCGTGAGCATATTCAAAGAAATCGTCCTGAGGACGTACTGAAGGGTCGATGTGAGAAAGAATCGGATCCACCGGCTCTTGTTGTTTACATGATGTCAGTGCCACCAAAGAACAGATAGCAAGACATGAAATTGTTTTCATCCAGTTACTTTTCATTGCTTTATTGATTAAATTCTCGCTGCAAAATTACAACAAATAATTGAAAATGTTACAAAGCTTCTCGGAATATCTCACCAACAGTAGGATGAGGGAAGACCATCTTCTTCCAGTCCTCACGTTTGAGCTTAAGTTCTATCGCCATACCTGCCAAAGTGATAATTTCTGAAGCAGGGTTACCAAAGACATGGGCACCCAAGAGGGTATCATCTTCAGCAAAAAGCAACTTACATAAGCCATTAACACCTTCGTTCTCTGCAACAAAGCGTCCAGAATAAGCCATAGGCAACTTTACCACCTGATATGACAATCCACTCTTTTGAAGTGCTTCTTCTGTCATGCCAACACCCGCTACCTCAGGATTGGTATAAACCACACCAGGTATGGCGCGATAACTCATAGCATCTGACTTACCTATGATGTTGTTAACTGCCACTTCTGCCTCACGAACTGCTGTATGTGCCAACAAAGAGAAGCCTGTCAGGTCACCACAAACATAGACTCCAGGCACGGAGGTTTGCATTTTTTCATTCACCAAGATGTGACCACGCTCGCCTGTAACCAAATCCAAGTTCTCCAAACCAAAGCCACGTGTCACAGGACGACGACCTACACTCATCAGCAACTTAACAGATTCAACAGATTCAACAATCCCCTCTTTCTCGAAAAACACCTTGATAGCAAGTCCTTCTTCATAAGAGATGGAGGTAACCTTAGAACTCAGGTGGAATTTAATCCCCTTCTTAACATACTCGGTACGCAACAAGGCAGCAATTTCCTTGTCTAAGCCACCCAAAATTTCGTCCATCATCTCAATAACAGTTACCTGAACGCCCAAGCTATTAAAGAATGAAGCGAACTCCATACCTATTACGCCACCACCGATAATGGCAAGCGACTGAGGTAGTTCCTTATTGTCCAAAGCATCGCGATGTGTCCAAAAAGGTGTCTTATCTACGCCAGGGATAGGAGGCACAAAAGTTTCTGAGCCTGTGCAGATAATGAGGTTATCACATTCATACACCTCTTCGCCACATCGCACATGGTTTTTATCTTCAATATAAGCTTCGCCATTAACAATCTGCACTTGATGAGCCGTTAGCTTGGCCTTTACCCCCAACACCAGCTTACGCACCACCTTCTGTTTACGTGAAATCATTTTGGGCAAGTCGAAGCTTACTTCACCTGCACTAACGGCATACTTGGAGGCATGAGCTGCATTGTCGTATGTCTTAGCCGAATAGAGTAAGGTTTTGGTGGGGATGCATCCCTCATTCAAGCATACGCCACCTAAGTTATTTTTCTCAAAGAGCACCACGCTCAAGCCAGCCTTGCCCGCTGCCTCAGCAGCTGTATAACCAGCAGGGCCGCCACCAATAATTGCTACATTAAACTTCATTTTTATTTCACTTTTATTTCATCGACTTCACTAAAAATTCACTCGTTTGTTAATAACATTCAGGAACTCGGACTCTTTCAATGGCATCAATGCCTCAGTCTTGCCAGCATGATGAACCAATACACATCGCATCAGTTTGAAGCCAAAGAGACTCATGGAATGAGCTTGCTCCACCCCAGTGACCTCAACTAAAGGAATGGTCTTGCCACGCATGAATCTGCCATAATAGAGCACCAACAAACCGTCGCTCGTAATGGTGTAAGTGGTGTGTATAAGCTTCTCAATGCTTAATAACAAAATAATCACCATCACCAATGCCAGGATGATGTGTTTATCCCATAAAGCCCAAAAAGCCATGCCTGAGACCAGCAAAAGGAACAAATATTGCCCTAAAGTGATGCGTGCATGAAAAATTCTATTCATCTTTTGTTTGATTTTGCTGCGAAGTTACGTAATTTTGTGCAAACAAAGAAATATAAGCGTTATGATTTATAAGTACGACTTTCTAATTATCGGTGCAGGCGTGGCTGGTATGAGCTATGCACTGAAGATTGCACGTGCCCAAAAGGGCAAAGTTTGCATCATTTGCAAGACCACTTTGGAGGAGGCCAACACCAAGTATGCACAAGGTGGTGTGGCGAGTGTGACGAATCTGGAACTCGACAATTTCGAGAAACACATCGAGGATACGATGATTGCAGGTGACTATATCAGTGACCGCAAGGCGGTGGAGCAGGTGGTGCGTAATGCTCCTGAGCAGATTCAAGAGCTGGTGCAGTGGGGTGTGAACTTCGACCGCAAGGAAGATGGCACATTCGACCTGCATCGTGAGGGTGGCCACTCTGAGTTCCGCATCCTGCATCATGCTGACGACACAGGTGCAGAAATCCAGCGAGGTTTAATGGAAGCTGTCCGTCAGAACCCTGATATCATTGTAAAGGAGAATCACTTTGCTGTGGAGATTATCACACAGCATCACTTGGGACGTGTTGTGACTCGCCGTACACCTAACATTGAGTGCTATGGCGCGTACGTATTGAATCCAGATACGCAGAAGGTGGATACTTACTTGAGTAAGGTGACCCTGATGTGTACAGGTGGTTGCGGTGCAGTGTATCAGACTACTACCAACCCCGTGATTGCCACTGGCGATGGCGAGGCAATGGTGTATCGTGCAAAGGGTACAGTACAGGATATGGAATTTGTACAGTTCCACCCTACCTCACTCTATCATGTGGGTGAGACACATCCTGCTTACCTCATTACGGAGGCGATGCGTGGTTATGGTGGTATCTTACGTCTGCCTACTGGCGAGACTTTCATGGAGAAATACGATGAGCGTTTGTCGTTAGCACCTCGTGACATTGTGGCGCGTGCCATCGATAAGGAGATGAAGATTCATGGCATCGATCATGTTTGTTTGGATGTTACACATAAAGACCCAGAGGAAACCAAACATCACTTCCCAAATATATACAAGAAGTGCCTCTCTATAGGCATTGACATAACCAAGGAGTATATTCCTGTTCGTCCTGCAGCTCATTATATGTGTGGTGGTATTAAGGTAGATTTAAATGGGTGTTCATCAATCAAACGTCTGTATGCTATTGGCGAATGTTCTTGCACAGGCTTGCATGGCGGCAATCGTTTGGCTTCAAACTCGCTCATTGAGGCAGTGGTATATGCAGAAGCTGCAGCCAAACATTCATTGGCACATGTGGATGAGTATTATTTCAACAATGCTGTACCTGAGTGGAATGACGAGGGTACACTTACTAACGAGGAGAAGGTATTGATTACCCAAAGTGTTCGTGAAGTGGGTGAGATAATGAGTAACTATGTGGGCATTGTACGTAGCGACTTGCGATTATGGCGTGCGTGGGACCGTTTAGATTTACTATATGAAGAAACAGAGAAGCTATTTAAGAAGAGCAAGGCCGACAAGGATATTTGCGAACTGCGAAATATGATTAATGTGGGCTACCTTATTACCCGTCAGGCTCTGGAACGTAAAGAATGCCGAGGTTTGCATTATACTACTGATTATCCGCTGCATGCCTATGACAAGAAGTAGCATCTTGTTGGTTTGTTTGCTGCTATGCTGGTTCACAAACCTAACTTTTGTTGAGTTACATGCCCAGGGGAAGAGCCCTACGGCTTTGTATCTCGACTCGTTAGGTTATATAAATGTGGCCGAGCAAGATGCCAGCATACGGGTAGACTTGATGTATGCACGTGATGATAACTTTACTGGTAAACAACTCTACAACGATTTGCAAGAGGCGTATTTGCATCGCGATGCCATAGCGCCTTTAATAAAGGCTCAACAATTATTGCATGAAACGCATCCTGATTACGATATCATCATTTTTGATGCTGCTCGCCCTATGCACATCCAACAAAAGATGTGGGATACCGTTAAAGGGACCAAGCAACAGAATTATGTATCGAACCCAGCTCATGGAGGTGGTTTGCACAATTATGGTTTAGCAGTTGATATAAGTATTGTCAATGCACAAGGTGACACCATTCCTATGGGTACCAAAGTGGATCATTTGGGCAGGGAGGCACATATCGACTATACTGCCATTAGCTCCGAAGCATTGCAAAATAGGCGATTACTTATTCAAGTGATGCGTCAAGCTGGCTTTAGGTCATTGCCCTCTGAATGGTGGCACTTTAACTTGGTAAGTCGTAATGTGGCAAGAGAGAGGTATAAAGTGATTCCTTGATGGAAGATGGAAGATGGATGATGGAAGAAAAACTAAAAAAGTTCATTTTGGATCACAGGGAAGATGATATACGTCAGCTTGCTTTGCAGGCAAGTCGCTATCCCGACATCGATATACCTTTTGCCTTGACGCAGATTGCTGGTTGGCAAAGCATTCATGACAAAGTTCCCACTTGGGCTGCTTGTCCTGATATTATGTATCCTTCACATTTACCTTTAGAGCAATGCTCGTCTGAAGCAACTGCTATATATAAATGTGGTGTAGTGGCAAAATTAGGACTTACTGACTCTTTGGTGGATCTGACTGGAGGTTTCGGCATCGATTGCTGGTTTATGTCCCATGCCTTCCAACATACCACTTATATAGAAAGACAGGTGGAACTTGTCAAGATAGCTGAACATAATTTCAATGTTTTAGATGATAATTGTCAATTGTCAATCGTCAATTGTCAATCAGAAGAATGGCTCAATACCCACTCCCCTGTAAGCTGGCTCTATATCGACCCAGCCCGTAGAGACAATCATGGAGGCAAGACCATCGCCATCAGCGATTGTGATCCCAATGTCTGTGAATTGGAAGAAAATTTAGTTAAGAAAGCAGACAAAGTTATGGTGAAGCTCTCACCTATGCTCGACCTCAGTCAGGCATGTAACCAACTAAAACATATTCAAGAAATACACATCGTTTCTGTAGATAATGAGTGTAAGGAACTGCTCTTGATACTCTCAGCAGACTGTAACACAGATGCTGAGACCTTACCTATTCACTGTGTAAACATCCGAAAAGATGAAAAGCAGGAGTTTACTTTCAGCAAACAAGAGGAAAAACTATCGCCATGTCAAATGGCTCAAAATATCGCACAATATCTGTATGAGCCCAATGCCTCCATCCTGAAAGCTGGTGCTTACCGCTGTCTTACCCAACGATTCGGCATACAGAAACTACATACAAATAGCCACCTATATACCTCAAATCAAGCTATAACTGATTTCCCTGGCCGAATGTTTGAAGTAGAAGGCTTTTGCGGCTTCGGAAAAAAAGAACTGAAAGCCTTACTTGCCAATGTACAACAAGCCAATCTCACTATCCGCAATTTCCCGGCTTCTGTAGCCGATCTGCGCAAGCGTTTGCATCTACAAGAAGGTGGTGATACCTACTTTTTTGCCACCACCTTGTATCCTCAGCAGAAGATACTGATTCAATGCAAAAAGAGGCGAAGCTAAAAGCCCCGCCTCCATAAATAATCATAAAGGTTTTTAATCTTTCAGCTTAGCCTTGATGAAATCACGGTTAAGGTGAGCGATGTTGATGATAGTCTCATTCTTCGGACACTCTGCCTCACAAGCGCGAGTATTGGTACAGTTACCAAAGCCCAACTCATCCATTTTGCTCAACATAGCCTTTGCACGACGCAAAGCCTCTGGTTTACCCTGTGGCAACAGGTTGAGCTGTGTAATCTTAGAAGAAACGAACAACATAGCCGAACCATTCTTGCATGCTGCTACGCAAGCACCACAACCGATGCAAGCAGCTGCATCCATAGCCTCTTCAGCCACATCCTTAGGAATAGGCAGAGCATTGGCATCCTGAGGAGCACCTGTGCGAACTGTCACATAACCACCAGCCTGCATAATCTTATCGAAGGCTGAGCGATCCACCATCAAGTCCTTGATAACAGGGAAACCTGCTGAACGCCAAGGTTCAACGGTGATAGTGTCACCATCCTTGAAACGGCGAATGTAAATCTGGCAAGTGGTAGCGCCAGTTGCAGGACCGTGAGGATGACCATTAATATAAAGTGAGCACATACCGCAGATACCCTCGCGACAGTCGTGGTCAAACACCACTGGTTCGTTACCAGAGCTCACGATCTGCTCATTCAGGATGTCGAGCATTTCGAGGAATGAGGTATCACCAGGGATATCGTTCATCTGGAACTCGTCAAAATGACCCTTTTCTTTCGGACCGTTCTGACGCCATATTCTCAATTTAAATGATATATTCTTATCCATAGTTATCTTTATTTCTTTAAAATGTTCAACTTCCCTTTAGCTCTTGTAGTTACGGGTCTGTACCTTGATAGCCTCATATTCCAGAGGTTCCTTGATCATCACAGGTTCCTTCTCATCAGAGCCCTGATACTCCCAGCATCCTACATAGAAGTAGTTCTTATCATCACGCAGAGCCTCGCCTTCCTCAGTCTGATACTCCTCACGGAAGTGACCACCACAGCTCTCATTACGGCTCAGTGCATCGTAAGCCATCAGCTCACCCATAGTGATAAAGTCATTCAAACGGAATGCCTTCTCCAACTCAACGTTCACACCATCCTGCTTGCCAGGAATGAACAAGTCGGTTTCGAACACCTTACGGATTTCCTTCAGCTTCTCCAAGCCAATCTTCAAACCTTCAGCGGTACGTCCCATACCAACATATTCCCACATGATGTGGCCCAGTTCCTTATGGATAGAATCCACAGAACGCTTGCCCTTAATGTTCATCAGGTGGTCGATCTTGGCCTGAACAGCCTTCTCAGCCTCATCGAACTCAGGTGCATCTGTAGAGAAGCGAGGAACGGTAATCTGGTCGCTCAGATAATTCTGGATGGTGTAAGGCAATACGAAGTAACCATCAGCCAAACCCTGCATCAAAGCAGAAGCACCCAGGCGGTTAGCACCATGGTCAGAGAAGTTAGCCTCACCGATAGCGAACAGACCTTTCACGCTGGTCTGCAACTCATAGTCAACCCAGATACCACCCATTGTGTAATGGATAGCAGGATAAATCATCATTGGGTAATAATACTTCACACCATTGATTTCATTAGCCACCTTACCAGGATTAACGTCAGTGATTTCTTCGTACATATCGAACAAGTTGCCATAACGCTGACGAATCACATCGATACCCAGACGGCCAATAGCCTCTGAGAAGTCAAGGAACACAGCCAGACCTGTATTATTCACACCAAAGCCCTTATCGCAACGCTCCTTAGCAGCACGAGAAGCTACGTCACGAGGAACAAGGTTACCGAATGCAGGATAACGGCGCTCCAAATAGTAATCACGCTGTTCTTCCGGAATATCAGCACCCTGTAATGTGCCTTCCTGCAACTTCTTAGCATCTTCCAACTTCTTAGGAACCCAGATACGTCCATCATTACGCAAAGACTCAGACATCAGCGTCAGCTTAGATTGCTTGTCGCCATGAACAGGAATACAAGTTGGGTGAATCTGCACAAAAGCAGGATTAGCAAACCAAGCACCCTTGCGGTAACAAGCCATAGCAGCAGAAACGTTGCAAGCCATAGCATTGGTTGACAGGAAGTAAGTGTTACCATAACCACCCGTAGCAATTACTACAGCATGAGCAGCAAAGCGCTCCAGCTTACCAGTTACCAAATTACGTGCAATGATACCACGAGCACGTCCATCAATCAGCACTACATCCAACATTTCATAACGGGTGTAAAGCTTAACGGTTCCAGCATTCACCTGGCAGCTCAATGCAGAGTAAGCACCCAGCAACAGCTGCTGACCCGTTTGACCACGGGCATAGAACGTACGACTTACCTGTGCACCACCGAATGAACGATTAGCCAACAAGCCACCATATTCACGAGCGAAAGGAACACCCTGAGCCACGCACTGGTCGATGATGGCATTAGATACCTCAGCCAAACGATATACGTTAGCCTCTCGAGCACGGTAGTCACCACCCTTCACTGTATCATAGAACAAACGGTAAACGGAGTCACCATCGTTCTGATAATTCTTAGCTGCATTGATACCACCCTGTGCAGCAATCGAGTGAGCACGGCGTGGACTGTCCTGAATACAGAAATTGAATACACGGAAACCCATCTCACCGAGAGAAGCGGCTGCTGATGCACCTGCCAGACCAGTACCTACCACGATGATATCAAGACGACGCTTATTAGCTGGGTTTACCAATTTTTGATGAGCCTTATAGTTGGTCCATTTTTCAGCAACTGGCCCTTCAGGAATCTTAGAATCTATCTTAGTCATAGTTATTTAAGTTCTTAAGTTTATAGTTTTTAAGTTCTTAA
>JAEEGF010754328.1_pt1 | contig 39257 bp, 19 predicted proteins | sample 9134171 | NCBI WGS metagenome assembly JAEEGF01 (sample SAMN16246542, study PRJNA631951) | gut metagenome | biome: gut microbiome; feature: rumen; material: AP-attached | host: Bos | place: Iran: Karaj | collected 2018-10 | reverse complement strand
TCATGAAGGGCCGCCTTGTCGCAAACGGCATCCCGCCCGAGAAGATCGAGGTAAAGCCGCCGGTGATCAGGACGGACGCCCCTGCTCAAGCCCCGCAAGTCCCGGCGGCTCACGTCCCGCATGACTCGCGAGACCCTCACGCCCCAATTTCTTCCAGCCATCCCGTCGACCTCCTTTTTGCCGGTCAGCTCATCCGCGGGAAGGGCGTGCAGCTGCTCCTCGCTGCGATGGCGCGCATGAAGGCGCCGCGCACGCTTGACATCGTCGGAACGGGCAACATGGAGCCGAAGCTCAAGGCGCTTGCGGAGGGGCTTGGAATCGCAGACAGGGTCCGATTCAACGGATTCCAGTCAAATCCGCAGGAGTGGATGCGCGCGGCGAAGTGTGTCGTTGTGCCGAGCTTCTGGCAGGAGCCGTTCGGACTCGTCGCTGCCGAGGCGGTCGCGCTCGGGTGTCCCGTCGTCGCGTTCGCGGTCGGCGGACTTCCCGAGGCGTGCGGCGGGAAGGCCACACTCGTCCCGCCAGGCGACATCGCCGCGCTGGCAAAGGCACTGGAGAACACATGAGTAACGACATCGTAAAAGTCTTCGTCTTCGTCGACGCGCTGGGGTGGAAGCAGGTCGAGCGCTACGACTTCCTGCGCGACCTGCTGCCGAATCGGCGCAAGGTCGAGATGCAGTTCGGCTACAGCTGCACCGCGATACCGACTATCCTCACGGGCGTGCGTCCATCCGTCCACGGACACCTCGCGTTCTACGACTACGCGCCGTCGAAGAGTCCGTTCGCCAAGATGCGCTTCCTCGCCCCTCTGCTGCGCCCGAAGTCCTTCTGGCGCCGCGGCCGCGTCCGGAACCAGCTCTCGAAGCTCATCAAGAAACTCTACGGCTTCACCGGATACTTCCAGCTCTACGGCGTCCCCGTCGAGCGGCTCCCGAAGCTGGACTACTGCGAGAAGACCGACCTCTTCGTGAAGGGCGGGCTTGCGCCGGTGAAGAACCTCGCGGACGTCTGGAGCGAGCAGGGGCACCGCTATCTCATCTCCAACTGGCGGCTTCCCGAGGCGGAGAACTTCCGCATCGCGGCGGAGGCGTTCCGCAAAGGCGAAGTGGACCGCGCGTTCGTGTACTCCGCCGCGTTCGACGCGCTGCAGCACGACAACGTCGGACGCGACGAAGTCCTGAGGCCCAAGGTTGACAAGTACGCAGAGACGATCCGCGGACTCCACCGCGCGCTCGTGGAAGGCGGCAGGCCCTTCGAGCTGACGGTGTTCTCCGACCACGGCATGACGCCGCTCAGGGGCACGGCGGACGTTCCGTCCGCGCTCGCTAAGACGGGTCTCGTCTGGGGCGAGGACTACGCGAGCGCGATCGACTCCACTATGGCGCGCTTCTGGTGGCTAAAGCCGGAGGCGGAGGCGAAGGTGCGCGCGGCGCTCGAGGGCTTCCGCGGACGCTGGCTCACCGAGGAGGATATGAAGCGCCACGGCATCTGGCGAGAGGACCGCAAGTTCGGCGACGCGATATTCCTCGCTGAGGCGGGCGTGCAGTTCGCGCCGAGCGACATGGGCGTGAAGCCGCTGAACGGAATGCACGGGTTCGATCCGGACGACGAGGATTCCCTCGCCTGCTGGCTCTCGACCGTTCCCGTTCCCGACGGAGTCACCCGCGTCTGCGACTACTTCTCCGTCATGGTCAGTTGACTGCCAACGAGCGGGCATAACGGAAATTTTGATATAATATTACCGAATCGGAACGCGGAATCCCATTATTGTTGCATTGAAGACCTCAGCGTGAAAATCATCATCAAGGACAAGACAATGAAGACAACATTTGCGGCATTGACGGCTGCGTCGCTTGCTGCGACCGCGCTTGGCGTCAACTTCCCCCTCGGGTCGTACGTCTACACGGGCAGCGTGCTTGACTTCAGGCACGAGACGCTTACCTCCGAGGCGGACGCGGTAATACAGGCCGTCGCCTCGAACGGGACGGTTCTCGCCTCGTCGCGGATAACAGATCCTGTGCCGTCCTCGGGCGTGAACTTCGTCCTAGAGGTCCCTGTTTCGAGCGAGGCGTCGGGAAAAAGCGCGACGATAGGCGACAGCCTCTCTCTCGTGCTTGTGACTGCCGGCGTCGCGACGAACGTGTCGACTCGCGCGCTTCCTCCCGTCGCCGCGGCTAACGCGATTACGAACCTCACTGTCGTGAGCGCCTCCGCGACAACCTTCCCGTACGGAGACGGCACGGTGCTCGTCGCGGACGACTATCTCGCGGGAATTGCGCCCTACATGCAGGCCGAAGGGAAGTCCGCGTACGACCCGGCAGCGGATTGGGACGGAGACGGCGCGTCCAACTACGAGGAATACAAGGCGGGGACGAATCCGTTCGATCCGTCGGACCGCCTCCGCATCACTGAGTTCCGCCTGCAGGACGATTCGACTCTGCTCCGCTTTGAATACGCCGGCGGACACGTCTACGCCATCGACACGTCCGCCTCTCTGACCAACATGTCCTGGAATGCCGCATCCTTCGCGGTCGGCACGCCCGGCGCGGCGGAACAGCGGGCGTTCTGGGTGAAGGGGAATGAATACGAAGATATCGGCGAGGCGGCGGTCTATCTCGCGCCCGCGTCATCCTCGCCAAGCATGTTCTACGCGCTTCGCGCCGAATGAGGAGGTTCAAGATGAGGACATTCCGTAGTTTTACATTATCCATTTTGCTCTTTGCATTTCTCCTGTCCGCCCGCGGCGGACACATCGCGGAGACGCTATCGCTCTCCGCCGGGTGGAACGCCGTGTACCTTGAGTCGACGCCCGACGCGCCCGCGCCGGCCGATTTCTTCGCGGACCTCCCGCAGGTGGAGCGCGTGGGATGCTACGAGTCAAGCGTGTACTCCTCGCTTGCGCAGATCGCGTCCGACGGAACCTCCATTGCGCAGAAGCCCGCTGCGTTCCTCGTGTGGGAACGCGGCAAGGAGACGGATTCAACTCTCAAGGAGATTCTCGGCGGACGCGTCTATTTCGTCTACGCGACGGCGGCTGCGGAGAAGTCCTTCTACGGGCGTCCGTGCTGTCCGCAGACGTCCTGGCAGAAGTCGGACGGAGGATTCGCCACCGTCATAGGCGTGTCGATTCCCGCCGGAGAGACGGTGTCCTCACTTGTTTACTTCGGCGAGGGGCCGCTCGGCACCGACGCGGCGAAGAAGCCGCACTCGGTCGGCGGTGTATCCGCCGCGGCTCCCGAGTTCACGCAGATGATGTCGTTCCGAGGCGCGCCGACGCTGAATGGCGGCACGGCCTACGCCTTCGAGGGCGATTCGGTCGCGGACTGGCCCGGCGTCGTGAGGGTGACTGTCCCGAGCTCCTCCGGCGGACTCGAGTTCAAGTCTGGCGTGCCTCTCCAATCGATGGAGATCGCGAACGCGGGTCGTACCAACCGCACGCTGCGCGTTAGCCTCGCGCCTGGCGAGCTTGCGGGCGAGAGGGTTCCGCCGATGCAGATATTCCTCAAGGCGACCGGCACCTCCGCGTCGAAGTGGGTTCCGTTCGAGACCCATGACTTCGAGCTCGCACCCGGAGAGTCTCGGCAGATCGTCCTTTCAGTTGACATTACGCAGATCGCGCCCGAGGGCGGCGAATACGCCGCGCTCGTGGCGGTGTCGGACCACTCCGGCACTAAGATGCGCGTTCGCGTTCCGGTGACTGTCTCCGCCGAGGGCGAAAGCGAGGATTCCGCTGCGTATCCGAAGGGGCTCTGGTACGGAAACGTCGAGGTCTCGCAGGTCGACCAGATGAGCGACGGCGTGCCTGTCGCTGCTGGCGGGTCGATGCGGCTCAACGCGATGGTGTTCATCGGCGCGGACGGCGTCCCGAAGCTCATGCAGCGCGTCAACACAGGCGGACGTCGCATCTCCTGCGTGTTTCCCGACCTTGCGCACAACGCGCTGCCGGCGACGAGCGGAACGTTTGGCGATCTTCTGCAGTTCGACTGGGTCGTGGCGGAGGACGCGAAGGACAATCCCTTCCGCCACGCGTGGCATCCTGACCACGCAAAGGGATTCGCGGTGACGAACCGACTCGCGCTCTCGTGGCGCACGGAGGACGGCGAGTCGACGTGGAAGTACGCACCAGAGGAGGTGACGTACGGAATCTGCACATGGACGCTCGGCGGACTCTCCGGCTCGGGCGAGATTACGACGCGCGGCACGTTCGCGCTCAAGAGGATACTTCCGGTTTTGAAAATGGAGGAGTGAAGAAGATGAAGAATGTATTCACGACGGCCGCGCTCGCGGCTGCCCTTGCGCTCGCCGCCGCCGCGGCGCGGGCGGACAGGGCGATAACATACCACGGCAAGCTCGTGCCAACGGGATCGGCGAAGATAAGCACCAAGGTGCCGATGCCGATGGAGTTCCGCCTCTACCGCGAAGCCGATGTCGGCGAGACGACGGCGCTGTGGGGGCGTAGGGTGTCCGTGAGGTTCGACGAAGGAGGGCTTTTCTACGTGGAGCTCTGCGACGGATCCGGCACGGAGCTCGACCGCACGGAGTACAGGCGGCTTGCGGACGCGCTCGCGTCCGTCGGCGGCGCGGACCTCTGGATATCCCTAACGCCGTCTGGATACGGCGAGCTGCTCCCGCGAAAGAGACTAGCGGGAGTCTACCGCGCCGAGAGGGCGGAGTGCGCCGCCAAGGCAGCGAAGTTCGTCGCGCCTAAGCTCAAGGCGGACACGCTCGTCGCTGACAGGCTGGAGACGCAGGGCGGATTCACCGTGAAGAACAACTTCACTACAGGAGGAGGAAAGATAGTGAACACGATCGACGGAAAGATCCCCGTCTCGATAGGGGCCAGCTCCGGTTCCGTGATCTTCACCGACACGTTCGACCAGTGGCACAACCTCACTTCGTATACACTTCCTTCGTCGAAGAACGCGATGGTGGACACGCTTGTGACGCTCAAGAGCGGTTCCGGCTATGGCGTCGCGTCCTTCCCCGTTCCTGCGGGAGGGTCGCCTAAAATCGGAGAGACGAGCGCAATGCAGATGCAGTCGTTCATAACCGGCAACTACAATCCGTTTCCGTGAGACAGGGGGCAGACATGACGAACAACACTTTGACGATAGGCTTTCTTGCGTCCGCGCTCGCGCTTTCGGTGTCCGCCGCGGACTTCAGCTTCGACGGATGCTGGCTCGGCTCCAGCGGCCAGCCTCGCAAGAATGAGACGCGGACGTGCGAGCTCAGGTTCTACTCGTCCGAAAACGCGTCGTCCCCCGCCGAGACGAAGACGGGGGTGACTCTTGCTACGGACAAGGACGGATATTTCGCGCTGTCAGGCACGGTGCCCGCGTCTATGCCCGACACGTTTTGGGTCGGCGTGAAGCCGGACGGGGCGTCGGAGATATCTCCGCGCTTCCGCGTGTCCCCGGTCCCGTATGCATTCGCCGCGTGCGAGGCCGAGCTCGTCGAGAGCAAGGTCGACGTCACGGTTTCCGGAACGGTCGGCGCCGAAATCGTCACTGCCTCTGAAGGAATCGAAGTCGACGACTGGGCGCTTCCTTCTGGCGGCTCCGTCACGGCGACGAACCTGCAGCTCGACAAAGTGCGCGTGGACAGCCTCTCTCTTGCCGATGCCTGCATGATCTCGCTGTTCAACCCGAGGGGGCACGTCGTGTCTCCGGACTACGACGTGGGAGGATTCGACTTCAAGGTCGGCACGGAGGTCAATGCCTACCGCGGCGGATTCCTCGACGCGAATCTCTACGCCAAGACGACGACGGCGCAAGGCGACTGGGCGGTCAACTGGGACAGCCTTGTCGTGATCGCAGTCAAGGTGCGCCCCAAGAAATGTCCGCGTCCGAGGCTTTCGCTCTCTGTCGGAGACGTCGTGTTCTTCGATGAAATGCCGATCGGGACGGACAACAGCTTCGATACGGTGAAACGCTGCATCACGGTCCCGTACCGCGCGGGCGACCGCGTGCGCGTGAACCTGAAGGCCGTTGGATACGACGACAACGTCGATGGATGGTGGGGCGGTGACACGGACGACTACAAGGGGCGCATAGACGTCGGAGTCAAGTTCGTAAAGCTTGGGCTGTAGTTCCAATACCCCGGAGGGCAGTGAAATGAACATCAGATTTGCAGTTGCGACAACAGTTTTCTGCGCCGCTCTTTCCGCGGCGGCCTACGACGGCATGCAGCTCGTGTACCGCGGGCGGCTTAGGCTTGCCGGCGGACAGCCGGATGCGCAGACGCTTCCCATGACTTTCAGCGTCTACGCCGCGAAGGGCGACGCGACGCCGTCGTGGAGCGTCCAGATGGACGGCGTGAAGGTGAACGCCGAAGGGCTCTTCCAGGTCGCTCTTGAGGGAGCGGGGCTCAGGGAGGCGGTCGACGCCGGGAAGGCGAAGTGGATCGGCGTGGCCATAGACGGTGGCAAGGAGCAGTATCCGAGACAGGAGCTCATGGCGAGCGCGTGGGCGTCGAAGGCCGCGTTCGCCGACACCCTGTCTTCGTCGCCTTCAATCGTCACGGCCGAGGTCAAGCGCGTCGAGGCGAAGACGCTTTCCGCGAAATCGATCGCGGTGAGCGGATCCGTCGCCGTTCCGTCGAACGCAAATCCTGCGCCAGAGGACATCAGGCTCACCGGAAGGTGGAGCAACGTTCCGGTGCGAGGGACGGTGAAGTTCTTCTCGCAGACGCGGCCGAAGAGCCTCGGTTCGGTGTCGTGGAACGGATCTACCGCGAACTTCGGCACCGCTGAGCACAACTGCTTCGCGGTGTTCTCCGCGACCGGCACGGACCTCATGCCCGGCGCGTGCTTAATGTTCAGGAAAGGCCAGGCGATCGAGCTGCCCTCGTCGGCGGGCCTTCCCAACGGCGCGAGCGTGCGCTGCTGGGTGTATCCCATAGGGGCGGAGTAAGGAGGAATGATGCCGATGAAACGCATAATCGTTTTTGTCGCGGCGGTCGTGTCCGCCATGTCGCTCCGGGCGGACAGCTCGCAGTGGGAGCTCGTGTCACTTCTTCCGTTCCCCGTCTCGGAAAGCGCCGGAGAGTGGCAGAATTCGTCGCTCAAGTCCATGTACCAGACGGGCGGAGGCTTCTCCGAGGGCGGTGCTCCCGAGATCCAGCCGGTGTCGCAGGACCTGACGCATGAGCGCGACGCGTTTCGCCTTGAGCACGGATCCTGGGGCTTCGGCGTGTCCGAACTGCGCGCCGACTTCACCATAGGCGAGTGCTGCACCGATTTTCCCGAGGGGACGATCGACTGGGATGCGACCTGTGCCGCGATAACGAACTCCCAGGCGTACAGCGAGGGGTATCTCTTCTACGACGACTCCGCGTCGTCGCCCGAGAAGCGCGTCCTGTTCACGCGCGGCGGCGAGGTGACCGTCCCGTGGAAGCTTGTCGGTGGGATTGACGCGTCGCAGGCATACACTGTCGGGCACACCTCCGTGGCGAGGCCGTACCGAATTTTCTGGACCGAGCATCCGTTCAGCGGTCCGAAGATCGACCTATCAGCTCATCCCGACGTGCGGCTTCTCGGCGACCCCGCGATCGTGAAGCCGTTGTACGCCACGACGCACACCTCGGAGCAGACCGGCGTGTCGAACATCGTTCGCGGAGTCGTCTTCGATTCGACGGCGAAGGTCCTGAGAAGCTACTGCCACGTCGTCAACGAGGCTACGCGAGAGTACGACGGACCGGTCGGACAGTTCGTCCTCGCGTACTACGACTCGGGCCAGATGGACAACCTCGTCGCGACCATAGTTGTCGAGGCGTGCCCTCCGGACGTCGACGTAATAAATGCCTGCGTCGGCGAAGAGCTGCGTCCGTCGGGCGGAGGATACGACATCGAGGGGCTGGAGTCGGAGATCCACGCCGGAGACGACCCCGTCCAGGGAGACGCCGTTGCGCCGTACCTCTACAAGCACAAGGGCGAGACGAACTGGAGTCCGAACAACGGCGCCGTCTTCGCTATCGCGCCGACCGACTCAACCACGACGAAGACGGGAGAGTCTGCGCCGTGGCGCGCGGACATATACTGGAAGGCGCCGGATCCGCTCGACGTCCTCTGGCCGTTCGAGGAGGACTGGTACGAAATTTCCTGGCCGAAGGACGCGCCGACGTTCGTCGTGTCCGGAAACTCCAGTGCGCCAGGTCTGCCCATCTTTGCGCCCACCAACCTCACGGCGTCCGTGTGCGCCTACCAGTCGCCTGCCAACATCGCTAAGGCGGACAGCGACGGAATCGTTTCCGCCGCGTCGGCAGGAATGTTCACCATTAAGCTAGTTGGCGACGACAACGTCTGGTTCCAGCCCGTGCATGCGTTCGTCCGCACCGATCCGGCAGTCGCGATGACTAACGCCGTGTCGTGGACGATCGGCAACGAGATCTCGCTCCTCGGCGGAAGCGCAGCGCAGAACACGGAGGAGGCCGCGAGGATCGCGGACGTCTCGCTTCCAGGCTACATATACTCTGTGGCTTCCACGAGCCGCAGGAACTGGAATCCGGTCCTGTACCACGAACCGAAACAGAGCAAGGTCTCCGACAGCGTGGAGGGCACGCCCCCGGAAAGTCCTTTCGCGAAGCTGAAATCCGCGATATACCCCGTGAACACCTCGTCAGACCCGATCGAGGTGTGGTGGTCGTCGCGCATCCGGCAAGGCGGGATGTCCGGCGAGCTGCTGATTCCGTGTGTTGTGCAGCGCTACAAGGCTGAATGGCCTGATGCGCGCGACGTGCAGACCATTGTGATCGCGTCGCAGAAGGGTTCGGACGGCGACATGTCAGGCGGCTCGGCATCCGCGCTCTACCTCAAAGACGTGGCCGACTCGGGATATCTGCTGATGGGCGAGGAGCTGAATCCGCACGCGGACGGCGGCTTCACGTTCGGTTTCTGGGCGAGTCCAGCGCCGCGCGGCGCAGGCGCCGCGGAGCCGTGCGGCGGACTTCTCGCAACACTATACGGACGCGAGCAGGGCTCGGCGGTTACATTCCGCCTAGGCGGAACCGCCGCGGAGCCTGTGCTTTTCGTCTCGTCCAAGGCGAGTTTTGCACAGGCGTGGTCGGACTTCGCCAGCGTTCCGCTCAAGACGGGAGAATGGACGCACGTCGCCCTTGCGCTCGGCGCGGCGGAGGCGGACGGCTCTCGCCCTGCAAAGGTGTACGCGAACGCGCAGGATGTGGCGACGTCGGCGGAGAAGCTCTCCGTCCCCGCGTTGACGAACGACCTCGCGCTTGCGATCGGCGCCTGGGCTCCTACCTACGGTGGCACGCCTGAAGCGTCCGCGCACGGAGTGGCTGTCGACGGGGTGTCGGCGTGGTCTGCGGAGCTCACGTCCGCGCAGATACGAGACGACCTCGGCATGATAGGGGGCAGCGCGGAGGCGAATCTCGCGCTCCAGTGCAGGTTCCAGTTCGACTCAGAAGGCGATCTTGTGCAGATGCCCAGCACGCCCGAGCGCGTCTCCTACGACTCCGTCGGAATGCGCACGCTCTACACCGTCGGTCCGCTCAAGCTCTCGCCCGGCGCGCCTGCGCTGACGAGCGGAATCGTAACTTCCGACAGCGGCGTGACGCCGGCTGTGTACTACGAGAACGATCCGACCGCCGACGGATTCAACCCGAACGACGAGCACGCGTTTCTACTGCAGGGTCCGACCGGATGGATCGTCCACGCGCTCAGGTGCGACCTCGCGTCAGACGACGGTTCGCAGCCTTTCGTCCTCGTCCAGTATGGCGCCGGCGGGAAGGGCGCGATGCGCGTCTACGGAGTCGTCCTCACGAATGACGTCTACTCGACGCTTGGCTCGTCGCGTAAGGCCGGTCTCTCCTTCGCGCCGCCGCATCCGCTCGACGCCCTCGACTATGCGAACAACGAGCGCAGCTTCGTGCTGACCGTCCCGACGTCACAGGTCAACAGCTTCGGCGAGGCGACGCGCGACACCGAGGTTGTGTATGTAGACCGCAACAAGCGCATGTGGGCGAGAAGGGACGGAAAGGCGGACGCGTACTACTACTACGCGAAGCAGTCGGGCTTCTGGTTCCCCGGTCTCGCCCAGCAGCCGGCGGACGGAACATTCGTCCCGTGGCTCGCGCGCATCGTTTCCACGAACGCGGACGTTCTCGCGTCCGCGCCGATGCCGTGGCGCTGGGACGTCGTTTGGCCGGACGACTCGGAGATTCCGACGATGCGCGTCGCCCAGACGCTCACGAAGGCTGCGGAAGGACTCCCCGAGGTGTGGTCCGCCTCCTCGATGGCCGTCGTTTATCCGGCGCCGCTCCCCGGGAAGGAGAAGCGCGAGCGCGTCGTGCATCTCATAGACCCGACGGTCGCGCAGACGGCCGATCTGCCGGTGAAGAGCTCCTTCCCCGACGAGTACGGGTTCACGCTCGGCGCATCCGGGACGACGCAGCTCAGGGCCGGGAAGTACTACTTCGTCGGCGTGCCGCCGGCGGTCGCGGACAGGCTGTACGTGGACGCCGCGAACCAGAAGCTCTGCCTCGTCGGACAGTACGTCGAGAAGGCTTCCGGAGGGAGCTACCTCCAGCTCAACGTCCTCCAGCCGTCCGAGCGCGCGGCCATAAGGGATATCTGCAAGGGCTCCGACGATGCGAAGAAGAACTGGCGGGCCGCGGTCGACTCGCTCGCTGTCTCGGAGGTCTTGCCCAACACAACAGGCAGAACCCCCGTTGAGCTTCCGTCCGGCGCACCCACGGGAACTGCCTACAACGTGAAGACGCAGTACAAGCCTGTCGACCACTATGCGCTCGTCGCTTCCGGCGAGGGCTCTGGCTACGTCACGCTGATCGAGAACGACAGCTCCGACACGCGGATGGTCAACGAGGGCTCTACGATATCGATGCACGTCGTGAAGGTGCTGCCCGAGCTTTACGCCGGCGGACTGACCGTCGTGACCGATCCGTTGAACAAGCTCTCCGAGCAGCTCACCATCGCGTACACGTCGCCGTTCGGCTCTTCGGCGGACGACTTCGAGTTCGAGTGGCGCCGGACGGAGACTCCCGTCGACGGACATGTTCCGACGAACTATCCCGACTGGCGCGTGTACGGCGTGGTGACGAACGGAGTCACCTCGCTTCTCATCGGCGCGAACGGGGCCGATCTCAAGGACCTCCAGAACATGTACTACGTCATGCGCTACCGTGCTGCCGCGGGCACGACCGCGCGCAGCGTCACGGGGGACAAGTGGAGCGGATGGTGCGGCCCGACCCTCGCGGAAGGCTGGGTGCAGCGCGTCCTCAATTCGGTGACGCCGTTCGCGCAGCGCTGCGCGGACTTCGCGAACTACAAGAGCGACCTCGCGTACTCGATGCTCGCCCAGATCGGCGCGCCGTACCACGGTGACGTGGCGCTCAACAACGACAACCTCAACAACGTCGGCCTCCTCGAGCTGTACCAGACCGTACTCAACAAGGCAGAGAAGATGTCCATTGCGCTGGGCGCGAAGACGGACTCCGGCGTGAACAAGCAGCTCCTGCTCGCGGCGTCGCGCATAGCCGAGCTCTACGGCATCCTCGGCGACGAAGCGTACTCGGACGCGAAGAATCCGACGATATGCCAGATGTTCGCCGGCACCGAATACGACTCCGACTCGCTCAGCTCGTCCGTCTTCTGCTTCCAGAACCAGCTGCCGACGCTGCTGGACGAGGAGCTCGCGCTCCTCAGGGGACGCACCTCCGCCGTCGCTCCGAACATGACGACGTATCCGTGCTACAACCGCCTCCTCTGGAACTTCACGAAGGGCGTGACCGAAGGCGAGGTCGCGTACGTGAACAACTACATGATCATCGGCTCCGACGGCGAGATATCGCAGGAGCAGGCCGCGAAGCAGTATCCGCAGGGACACGGCGATGCGTATGGACACTACCTCAGCATGCTCAAGAGCTTCTACCACCTCGTGCGCAATCCGTACTTCGACTGGTACGCGACGATGACCGAGATGCTGATCGGCGACTACATCGTGAACGTCGACTACTTCGACGAGGAGAAGTTCGCCGAGGCGGCCGGAAGCCTCGCGCAGACCGCGCTCGACACGATGGACCTCACGTCGCGCAAGGCGTGGCGCGAGGGCGACGGAACCGCGGGGGCGGGATACTTCGACGCCGACGAGGTGCAGGCGTTCGGCTACGGTGAGTGGGCGACGCGCGGCGGATACGGCGCGTTCTGCAACTGGGCGGCGGTGAATTCGCTTCTTCCGACGAACGGCACGCCCGCCAACGCGGCGTTCGAGGACAAGGGGGTGAGCCGCATAAACCGCTCGACGGCGAGCGCGCTCGCGTACCTCCCGTCGGCGCTCAGGGGGATCCAGCAGAAGCTCGACGCGCTCGACTCGGGACGCAATCCGCTCGGGTTCTCCGACAACGCGATCCCGTTCGACATGGAGCCAACCGAGATGGCCGGCGAGACGGCCACCGCGATCCCCCACTTCGAGCAGTTCCTCGCACGCACCGAGAAGGCGCTCGGCAACGCGAGGAGGGTGCTCGACCATGCGCACCAGTTCGGCTCGCGCCTCGCGCAGATCACGCTGCGGGAGGGAGAGGACGTCGATTCGCAGGAGGAGACGGAGGCGGAGTACACGAAGAACCTCATCGCGATCTACGGCACGCCGCTCTCGGGCGACATCGGCCCGGGCGGAACGTACGCGCAGGGCTACGACGGCCCGGACATCTACCACTACATGTACGTAGACCTCGCGCCGTACGGACTGAGCGCCGTCGAGACCGCGCTGTCCACGAACGTCGTGTTCTACTCCCTCAAGTACGACGATCCCGTCGTGAACGCGTGGAACATCGGCTACAAGACGAACACGACGCTCCAGGTGAAGTACACTCTCACCCCTGACGGAATCCCCCAGGCGCCCAAGTCGAGCGGAACGCGCCGCGCCGAGGGCTCTCTGCAGGCGGCCTACCGCGACTTCCTCTCGGCGTACTCGAAGCTTAGGCGCGCAAACGCAGACTACGACGCGAACGTCCGCAGAATGAAGGTCCAGCGCGATATCGCCGCAGAGAAGATGCGCGAGGCCGGGGTTAACCTCGCGTTCGACGAGATATTCTCCGCCGCCGCCATATTCAAGGCCGGCGTCGACCTTGCGACGGGGCGCACCATCGATGCGCTCGAGACCCTTGGCGAGGGCGCGGTGGATGCAGCGTCGCTGGCCTACAAGTCGGCGCCGAAGATCGTCGGCGCGGGCCTTACGGTCAACGTCGACCCGTCGGCGGTCGTCGGCGCGGTCGGAGGCGTTTCGGCGGAAGTGGTGAAGGCCACGGCTAAGACCGGCATATACGGCGCGAAGACGATCGCGGCGTCCGTCGACTTCTACCTCAAGACCCTCGAGCAGGCGATGAAGATGGTGAACGACGGATTCGACTACTACGACGCGGAGGTCGATTCTTGGGAGCGCATGAAAGACGCAGTCTCCGAAACCTACCAGGCCGCATGTGCGCTCCTGGATGCGTACTCCGAGACCGTCGCCGCGGAGCAGGCGTACCGCAGGATCATCGCGGAAGGCGACGCGCTGCGCGCGGAGCTCACGATGAAGCGCCGCCACTGGGCTAACACCGCGACGAGCATCCGCTACGCGGACATGTACAACCGCATCCAGCGCAACAACGCGCTCACGAAGTACACGACGGCGTTCGACACCGCCCAGCGCTACGTCTACATGCTGGCGCGCATCTACGACTACGAGACCGGCCTCATGTCGACCGATCCGCGCTCCGGCGACTCGTTCATGCGCAACATCATCGCGGCGAGGTCGCTCGGCGAGGAGGGCGTGGCGACTGAGGTCAACTCGACGCTATGGGACGCCGTCTCGCGCATGAGCGTCAACTGGGACGGACTCAAGGGACGCCTCGGAATCAACAACCCCGAAAAGTCGACCAAGTGGTTCTCGCTCAGGTACTCGCTATTCCGGATAAGCCCTGGCGCTGACGGAGACGCGGCGTGGAGGGACGCGCTCGCGGCCGCGTGGAGGGACGACATTCTCTCCGACCCGGAATTCCGCCGCTACTGCCAGCCGCCTGCGAGCGACACGGCGTCCGTCGTCTCCGAGCCCGGACTCGTCATCACTTTCCCGACGGCGATCAACCTCGCTGAGAACTTCTTCGGCAGGCCTCTGCTCGGCGGCGAGGCGACCTTCAGCTCGAGCGACTACGCCGTCAGGATCCACGGCACCGCTGTCCGGTTCAAGGGCTATGCGCCGCTTGCAGTCCAGACATCTGCCGGACTGGCAGCGCTGCCGAACGTCTATCTCGTGCCCGTCGGACGCGACTACATGCGTGCGCCCGTCGGCTCATCGCGACAAACTCTCGCGTTCAGGGTGGTGGACGAGGTGATGCCGATTCCATACGATACGAACGACATGCCTGAGCTCCTCAAGGACGCCAACTGGATATCGACCATGTACGGCGGAGACGACTCCGCGACGATCCGCCGTCACTCGACGATGAGCGCCACAACGGGAGACGAGACGACCTCCACGAGACTCATCGGACGCAGCGCATGGAACGACAGGTGGATCCTCGTCATTCCCGCGAGCTCGCTCTCGAGCGACAGGGTGAATGCGTTGAAGACGTTCATCTATGGACTCGACACCGACAAGGATGGGAAGATCGACGTTTCCGGAGTCTCGGACATTGAGCTCGGATTTAGGGTCTACTCTCGCAGCGGAAACTGACGCAACATGTCGCGTGGCTCGGATGGACAATTTGTAAACTAGGAGGAAAACAATGAAAACAAGAATGATGACTGCGGCGTTTGCCGCGCTGGCGGCGTGCGCCGCCGTGGCGGACAGCACGGTGTGGCTTGACGAGCTGGACCTTGCGGACATGAGCACCGGCTGGGGAGAGCCGAGGAAGAAGCGTTCCGTCAACGGAAAGAACCTCAAGGTCGGCGACAAGGAGTTCGCGCGAGGCGTCGGCACTCACGCGCTGTCGAGCTACGAGGTCGAATGCGGCGGGAAGGCCGTCGCGTTCGACGCGATGGTCGGCGTCGACACGGAGGTCGGCGGCGGTTCCGGCAGCGTCAAGTTCATCGTGAAGGCGGACGGGAAGAACGTGGCCGAGTCGCCCGTCCTGCGCGCGGGCATGCCAGCGCACGCGCTCCATGCGGACCTCTCCGGGGCGAAGACCGTCGAACTGTTCGTCTGCGACGCGCTCGACGGAGTCGACTTCGACCACGCCGACTGGTGCGATGCCCGCTTCACCGTCGCCGACGGCGCGACGGTCAGGCCTATCTCGTCTTGCGCCAGGCAGCTCGGCGTCCTAACTCCGGCGCATCCGGCGCTCCCGCGCATCAACGGACCCAAGGTGTACGGCGTCAGGCCAGGGCATCCGATCCTCTACAGGCTTCCTGTCTCGGGCGAACGTCCGATGACCTACTCCGCTGAGAACCTCCCGGCGGGCGTTGCGTTCGACGCCGCGAAGGGCATCCTCTCCGGCGCGATCGCGGAGCGCGGCGAATACAAAGTGCGCTTCGCCGCGAAGAACGCGAAGGGGAGCGATTCGCGCGAGCTGAAGATCCTTGTCGGCGACAAGATAGCGCTCACGCCGCCGATGGGGTGGAACAGCTGGAACTGCTTCGCCGGACGCGTCACGGCGGAGGACATCCGCAACGCGGCGGACGTGTTCGACAAGTCCGAGCTCGCCAACCACGGCTGGTGCTACGTCAACATCGACGACTTCTGGCAGAACAAGGTCGAGAAGACCGACGATCCGACGCTGAGCGGACCTGTCCGCAACGCTGACGGAACGATCGGCGTGAACAAGCGCTTTCCGTCGATGAAGGAGCTGGCGGACTACGTCCACTCGAAGGGACTCAAGATCGGGCTCTACTCCTCGCCCGGACCGTGGACTTGCGGCGGCTGCGCGGGAAGCTGGAAGCACGAGTGGCAGGACGCGAAGACCTACGCCGAATGGGGCTACGACTACCTGAAGTACGACTGGTGCGGATACTCAAGCGTCGACTCCGACGTGTTCAAGGGCTCGGGCGTGGCCAACCGCTCGCTTCCTTACCGCCTTATGGGCGAGGCGCTCGCTGCGCAGGATCGCGACATCGTGTTCTCTCTGTGCCAGTACGGAATGGCCGAGGTCTCGACATGGGGCGAGAATGTTGGCGGACACTGCTGGCGCACGACGGGCGACATCACCGACACCTGGCGGTCGATGAGCGGAATCCTCGAGGCGCAGGCGGAGCTTTGGCCCTACGCGCGGCCGGGCGCGTGGAACGACCCCGACATGCTTGTGCTCGGTCCGCTCGGCTGGGGCAACATCCATCCCACCCGCCTCACTCCGAACGAGCAGTACACCCACATGTCGTTCTGGTGCATCCTCTGCTCGCCGCTTCTCATCGGATGCGACATGACGCGCATCGACGACTTCACGATGTCGCTCCTCACCAACGACGAGGTACTTGAGACGAACCAGGATCCGCTCGGCGCGGCCGCGGCGCGCGTTGCGCAGGACGGCACGCGCGAGGTGTGGGCGAAGCCGATGTCCGACGGATCCCTCGTCTTCGCGCTCTACAACAGGGGCCCGAGGGACGAGCGAATCTCCGTCGACTTCGCGGCGCTCGGTCTCGAGGGGCAGTGGCGCGTGCGCGACCTCTGGCGTCAGACGGACCTCGGAACCTTCGCCGGCCAATACACTGCTGAGGTGTGGCCGCACGCGACCACGCTCGTGCGCCTCTTCCCGGCGGACGCCTCGTCGCGACTCGTGCAGGGGCTGAGGGACATCCGCGACAACGCGACGTATCTCCACTTCGAGCGCACGCGTCCGGTCGACAAGCCGAACCGCCGCGGCGCATCCGCCGCGCCCTGCGAGGACTGCCCGCGCCGTCGCTGAGGGATGTCAGCGAAAAGGCAGTTCAGAATCGGCCTTGCCCTGGAGCGTGAGAGCATTTTCGCCCGCAGACTTCTCGAGGGCATGGCCGCAGAGGCGGCGGTCCTGTCCCGCGCGGGAACGCCGCTCGACCTGCGCTTCCTTCACGACAGGCTCCTGAGGGACCGTGACGAGATGGAGTCGTTCGACGCCTTTGTCGCGCAGATACAGGACGCCGGAATGGCCGCCGCTCTCAAGGCGGCGCGAAGGCCGTTCGTCGACGTGCTGATGCTGCGCCGCTTTCCGTGGGCGCGCGTGGTGAACGTCGACAACGAGGCGATCGCCGCCGCCGCGGTAGAGCATTTCGTCTCGCGGAGGTTTACCGAGTTCGCGTTCTGCGGACGCAGCGGCGTCGCCTATTCCGACGAGCGGCGCGGCGCATTTGCCGCGCTGCTGCGGAAGAGGGGATTCCCTTGCCGCATGTACGATCCGCCGAAGGCCGCCGGCCGCGCGCTTGCGAGCGGAGGGGCGAGAAGAAAGGGAGAGGCCGTCGACGAACCTGCGGACGCGCGCAGTCTCGAAAAGTGGGCCGCGTCGCTCAAACCGGGCACGGCGGTGTTCTGTTGCCAGGACCTGCGCGCGTACCAGCTTATGCGCGCGTGCAGGGCGAAGGGAGTCAGGGTTCCGCAGGACGTCGCTGTGCTGGGCGTTGACGACGATCCTCTCTTCTGCAGCTTCACCGATCCGAAGCTGTCGAGCGTGGACCCGAACGCCGAGGAGGTCGGACGCGAGGCGGTGCGCGCATTGGCGGAGTCGCTGCGGCGTACGAGGGGACGCACGGCAGCGCGCGACGTGTTCGTGAAGCCGAGAGGGGTTACGGTCCGGGAGTCGACGGACGTCTACCGAGTTGACCATCCGTGGCTCGGCAAGGCGCTCGAGTTCATCCACCGCGATCCCGCCGCGTGCATAACGGCGGCGGACGTCTTCGCGCACGTCGGTCTGTCGCACACGATCGTCGACAGGGAGTTCCGCTCGAAGCTCGGCACGAGCGTGCAGAAGGAGATCATGAAGGCGCGGCTCGACCGCGCCGCGGAGCTCCTCGCGAACACCTCGATCCCCGTTGCCGAAGTCGCCGAGCGCTCCGGCTTCGCGTCGTTCCCGTATTTCTGCAGCTCGTTCTCCTCTCGCTTCCGCACAACGGCGGTCCGCTACAGGGAGTTGCAGAAAAAGAAAACAAAATTGCATAATTAGATACTGACCTCCGCGGCGCCTTTTGCTACAATTGTGGCGTCATTAACAACCTAGGAGGTCAAATGAAGAAAGAGATGCTGCTGGCCGCGTCGGCACTTGCCTGCGCGATTTCATTTGGAGCGGAGCTCAACGTTGCAGAAGGCGAGACGCTGACTCTGCGCGAGGACATGTCGGTCACCGGCGGTTCGGTGGCCGGAACGCTCGTGCTGGAGAACGGGATGACGCTGAGTCTTTCCGACAACGTCTTCGCTTCCACCGCCGTGGTCGAGATGCGCGGCGCGACGATAGTGGGTTTCTCGGGTACGACCGAGCCGACGTTCTCCAATGTCTTCGACGTGGCTGCGGACACGCAGAACGAGATAAGGAACGTCGACGACAGCTGGTCCCACGAAGGGTGCAACGTGCATTTCAACGGAAAGGTTGTGGGATCTGGCTCGCTGAGCCTCGTGTCAACTGGACGGGGATTCATCATCGGCGCGGATTTCTCCGCCTTTGAGGGCGAGCTCAATCTCGCAATGGACGGCAATTATTTCGCGGGACGCTTCGGCTCGTCGGACATGTCGAAGGCCACGCTCAACATCGTCTCGGGTCTCGTCAACTTCAGCCTGACGGACATCTACATCGGACATCTCAACATTAGCGAGGGCGCAGCGTTCAACGACGACAGGGGATGGAACGACTCCAACAGCGTCCATCTCATGGGCGACAGCGTTCTTGCCGGCGATCTCACGGGGAACGAAATAGACCTGTTTGTCCACGACGGAGCGTCAGTCGAGATCGGCTGCGAGGTGCCGCGCGTCTACGTCGAGTCCGGTAGCCTTTCGGGGAACGGCACGATCGGAAGGCTGCAGACGGACGGGCGAGACATCGCGGTGGAAAACGCAGTCGGCTCCGTCCTTACGGTCAATGGCAGCTGGGGAACTCAGGGCAGGATGGTCGTCACGGGCGGTACGGAGCGTCCGAGCGGAAACGACATCGTCCGTTTCGCCGACGCGTCGCCGTTCAATGTCGAGCTTTCGGGCGAGCTTGCGTCGAAGGGCTGGAAGCTTGTGTTTTCCGACGGAACCTATTCCATATGGCGACCGGGTTTTGCTATAATATTGCGGTAAACGACAAAAGGGGAATCGAAAGTCAGATGAATATCGCAAAGTTCATTTCCGCAGGCATAATGGCTGCAAGCGTCTGTGCGTTCGCCGAGGACGCGCGCTGGATCTGGTATCCGGGTGACTACGGCATATGGTGGGGCAACGAGCTCCAGAGCGAGAGGCTCCAGTGGGGTGCGCGGCTCACGCCGTTCTGGCCGCTGTACGAGCCGCATTCGCGCGTGCTGTTCAGAAAGGACGTGAAGCTCGACGCCGACGAGCCATTAGAGATTCGCTGCGACGGAAACGCCGCGGTGTGCTGGTGGGACGCCAACGGAGGCTACACCGAGAGCGCTGCGCTGCTTGGGAAGTTCACGCTTCCGAAGAACGCGCGTGCCATCGAGATCAAGATTCAGAACAATGCGCGTCCGCCTGCTGTGTGGGTGAAGGGTCCGCACCTCGTATCCGACTCGACATGGAACGTCACCTGGACTGCTACCGGGGACTCGCGCGAGGATGTTCCGTGCGATTCGTCCGCGCGCTACACCGACCCCGCGACGCCGCCTGGCCTTGCGAAACTTCCGACGAGCGAGAAGAAGCCTGTCTGGGTGAAATCGTACAAGGAAACGCATCTCATCGCCGACTTCGGCGAGGAGACGTACGGCTATCTCAGGCTGCTTGATGTCAAGGGAAGCGGTGCGGTGAAGATCATCTACGCCGAGAGCGAGAGCGAGATGTACGCCGAGGATCTCACCTACACGACGCCCGGCGCGCTTGACGGATGGGAGATGATCGAGCTTTCCGAGGCGAAGGAGTTCCGTCGCGAGATTGCCCACGGGTTCCGCTACATACACGTAATCCCCGCGTCCGGCGACGTTTCGGTCGGTGGTGTTTCGATGGACTACGAGACGAAGGGCATGCCGGTGCGCGGGGCGTTCCGCTGCAGCGACGACGAGCTCAACCGCATCTGGGATGTCGCGGTGCATACGCTGGACCTTACGTGCCGCGAGGTGTTCATCGAGGGCGTGAAGCGCGACCACTGGGTGTGGAGCGGCGACGCCGTGCAGAGCTTCCTCATGAACTACTACGTTTTCGGCGACTACGACGGATGCCGCGACACGCTTTGGACGCTGCGCGGGAAGGATCCGGTGAAGATGCATCTCAACCGCATCATGGACTACACGTTCTACTGGTTCGACGCGGTTGAGCGCTACCGCCTCTACTCGGGCGATCCCTTCTTCGCGCGCCAGGTGTATCCGCGCATGAAGACGCTTATGGAGTTCGCGCTCGCGCGTCTTGACGGCGAGGGGCGTCCGGCTGACCGCGACGGCGACTGGATGTTCATCGACTGGGCGCCGAAGCCGCTTCCGAACAACGGCGGCGTCACGAGCTTCGAGCAGATGCTGCTCGTGCGCGCGCTGGAGGCGACGGCGGGAGTCGCGCGCGACATCGGCGACAAGGAGGACGCGGAGTCTTACCTCGAGCACGCGAAGAAGCTGCGCGCGGAGATCGTTCCGCGCTACTGGAACGCTGAGAAGGGCGCGCTGATGCACATGATCTACAACGACGGACGCGTCGACCCTATGGTGACGAGGTATCCGAACATGTTCGGACTCTTCTACGGCTACTTCGACGAGGCGCAGAAGGCGAGCGTCGTGAAGAACGTCATGCTCAACGACGACGTTATGAAGATACAGACGCCCTACATGCGCTTCTACGAGCTCGAGGCGCTCTGCGCTATCGGTCTGCAGTCGGAGGTGCTCAAGGAGATGAAGGCGTACTGGGGCGGAATGCTCAAGCTCGGCGCGACGAGTTTCTGGGAGTTGTACAACCCCGAGGAGAAGGGCGAGGCGCACTATGCGATGTACGGACGCCGCTTCGGCAAGTCGCTCTGCCACGCGTGGGGCGCGAGCCCCGTGTATCTTGTCGGGCGCTACTACCTCGGCGTGACCCCGACGGCGCCTGGCTTCGCAAAGTACGAGGTGAAGCCGTGCCTCGGTGGGCTCGAGTGGATGGAGGGGACTGTCCCCGCGCCGTTCGGGTCGATACGCGTGAAGGCGGATGCGAAGGGCGTAACGGTCGAGTCTGACGGAGGCGAAGGAACGCTCGTGATGGCCGACGGACGCCGCGTGCCGGTTCCGGCCGGGAAGGCTGTGACTGTTCCGTCGGCGCGCTAAGCCGGTACACGGCAGAGGGAACTTGGCAGCTATGATTTCCGTTCTGGTTGTAGATGACCATCCGATGGTGCGCGACGGGCTGGAGGTGATGCTCTCGGCCCGCCGCATATTCAAGGTCGTCCACTGCTGCGCGAACGGAGAGGAGGCCGTGGCGTATGTCCGCGACAAGGGCTGTCCCGATGTCGTTCTGTCAGACGTGCGCATGCCGGTGATGAACGGATTCGAGATGACGGAGAAACTGCTGAGGCTCCATCCCGGCGCGCGAGTCCTTCTCCTCGCCGGGATGCCGCTAAGGGAGGAATCCGAGCGCGCCAGGGAGGCTCGCGCCGCCGGCTACATGTCGAAGAGCGCGGACATCGAGCGTCTGTCGCAGGCTATACAGGAGATCGTGGAGGATCCCGGCTTCTTCGCCGAGGATTCCTTCATCCCCGCTCCGTCCATACTCTCTCCGCGTGAGCTCGACGTGTTGCGGCTCATGGCAAAGGGACTTCAGCGCGAAGCGGTCGCCGCGAAGCTCGGGATAGGGTCCGAGACCGTGAAGAGCCGCACCAAGACGATGATGCTCAAGCTCGACGTCTCCAACGCGGCCCAGGCAATAAGCAGGGCCTACGAACTGGGGATACTCCGCGTATGACCGTCCCGAGACGTCTTCTGTGCGTGCTCGTTGCGCTTGCGGCTTTCGCCTGCGCCGTCCGCTGCGACGCGAGGCGCTGCCGCGAGAATCAGTGCCCGCTTTCCTCGGACGATCTCTTCTCGCCGGAGTGGGTCGGCCGGATGGTTACAGTGGAGGGGGTGGTGCATCGAGCGGAGAGGTTGGAGGACGGGCGCATGGCGCTCTACGTATACCGAACAGTCGCGGCGTTCACGGTTCTTGTGTCCGATCCAGAGGGGATGAAGCCGGAAGACCTCGTCGACGCGCTTGTTTCCGTCCGCGGCAGGCTCAAGGTGCGGTTCGGACCCGACGGAGTGCCTGCGGGCGTCGAGATAGAGGCGCGCAGTTCCAGCTCCGTCGCAGTGCTGCGTCCGCCGCCCGACGACCCGTATGCGCTTCCGTGCGCCGACGTGGGAAAGCTGCGCTTCAGCCCGGGCGAGGGGCGAAAGCACCGTCTGCACGTAAAGGGCGTGGTGACGTTCTCTCGCGGAATCGACACCTCCTTCATGCTGCATCTCGAGGAAGGACGCAACGTCTGCGTTGTGCCGACCGACCCGAAACAGCTGCCGAAGGTCGGCGATCTCGTGGAGGCGTGCGCCTTCCTCGCCGAGGTAAGCGTTACGCCGCGTCTCGAGGACGCGGTGTTCAAGGTCGTCGGACACGACATGGGCGCGGTGCCGCAGCCGCGGAGGCTTTCCGTCGACGAGGTGGTGGCGCTTCCCTTCGCCTCCGACGCGGACGCTGAGAGCCTGTATGCGCAGACGGTGGAGACGGAGGGCGTTGTCTATGAAGTGAACAGGCGCGAGAAGTTCATGCAGGTGTTCATCTGCGACAAGGGGGAGACGCTCCTGGTTCTCGTGCCGTACGACCAGTCGCTTCCGACGCCGGACGGCTTTGCGCCTGGCGCGCGCCTGCGTGCGCTGGGGAACATCTCTTTCTACAGGCGGGGCGGGCTTCTTCTGAGCGACAGGCCCGATCCGCACCAGAACCTTACGCTTCACGTGGAGTCGGTGGACGATATTGCCGTAATCTCCCGCGCTCCGTACTGGACCGCGGGGAAGGTGTGGTTTCTCGTCGCCGCTCTTCTCCTCGCCTTCCCGGGGGCGGGATTCGTGCTTGCGACGGCGATTCGCCACTTCGAGCGTTCGCGCTACGACGCGATTCGGCGCGAGAGGCTCAGGCTCTCGCACGACTTGCACGACAACCTGCAGCAGCTCCTCGCCGCGACGATGTTCCGGCTGGACGCCGCGGAGAGCTTCTTTGATTCGGACGCGAAATCGGCCAGGAGCCAGCTCGCATGGGCGAAGAAGGCGGTGGAGGGCACGCAGGCCGGCCTCAGAAGCGTTCTCTGGGATCTCCGCGAGGAGAGCGAGGGTCCGGCGTCGCTCGCGGGCCTTCTGCGCTACGCGATAGGGCGCATGCCGCACTGGGACGGGAAGGTGGTCGTTGAGACGAGCGGATCCGAGCCCGACAGCGCTCGGGCGTTCGGCGGGCGGTTCCTGATGATCGTGAAGGAGGCGGTCGGAAACGCCCTGATGCGCGGCTTCGCGTCGCATGTGCGCGTTAGGCTCTTCTTCAGGCGCGGACTGGTGCGGCTTGTAATCTCCGACAACGGATGCGGCTTCGCCGTCGACGACGTGCCAGGCGAAAAGGACGGTCATCTCGGCCTTGCGAGCATGGCCAAGCGGGCGGCTGAGCTCGGCGGCGTTTTCGTCGTCAAGAGCGAGCCGGGCAAAGGCACAAGCGTCATCGTCGAAGTCCGGGTGTAGAGTCCGATTCGGCGTTTATTTCGCTGACAAGCAGGATTTTCAAAAAAATGATATAATATTTGCTCTTTCACAACAGGCGAAAAAGCAATGGACAAGCACTACGACTCGAAGGCCGCAGAGGCCAAGTGGTACCCGATCTGGGAGAATAACGGCTACTTCCACCAGGAGCCCGACGGACGCGCTCCGTACTCCGTCGTCATACCTCCGCCGAATGTCACCGGCATTCTGCACATGGGCCACGCGCTAAACCAGACGATCCAGGACATCCTGGTCAGGTGGCGCCGCATGCAGGGGCGCAACACGCTGTGGCTCCCCGGCACGGACCACGCCGGCATCGCGACGCAGAACGTCGTCGAGAAGGCGCTCAAGAAGGAGGGCAAGCGCCGTCAGGACCTCGGGCGCGAGAAGTTCCTCGAGCGCGTGTGGGAGTGGAAGAAGCAGTACGGCGGCACGATCGTGCACCAGCAGCGCATGCTCGGCAACTCGACCGACTGGCAGCGCGAGCGCTTCACGTTCGACGAGGGCTGCTCTCGCGCCGTCGCGAAGGTGTTCACCCAGCTCTACAACGAAGGTCTCGTCTACAAGGGCAACTACATCGTCAACTGGTGCCCCAGGTGCGGCACGGCGCTCGCCAACGACGAAGTCGAGCACGAGCCCAACCACGGCCACTTCTGGTACGTGCGCTATCCTGTCGTGGGGAGCGCTAAAGGAGTGAAGGGCGAGCCGTACAAGGACTACGTCATGGTCGCGACGACGCGTCCGGAGACTCTCCCGGGCGATACCGCAGTCGCGGTGAACCCCAAGGACGACCGCTATGCGCACCTCGTCGGCAAGACCGTGATCCTTCCGCTTACCGGGCGCGAGATCCCCGTCATAAGCGACGACTACGTCGACCGCGAGTTCGGCACGGGCATCGTGAAGATCACGCCCGCGCACGATCCGAACGACTTCCTCGTCGGCAAGCGCCACGGCCTCGCCGAGATCAACATCATGACCGACGATGCGCACATGAACGAGCTCGCCGGAGAGAAGTACTGCGGAATGGACCGCTGGGAGTGCCGCAAGGCGATCGTCGAGGATCTTGAGGCGGGCGGATTCCTCGACCACATCGAGGACATCGACAACCAGGTCGGACACTGCTACCGCTGCCACGAGACGGTGGAGTCGCGCCTCTCGAAGCAGTGGTTCGTGAAGATGAAGCCGCTCGCCGAGCCCGCGATCGCCGCGGTCAAGTCCGGCGAGGTCAAGTTCGTCCCAGAGCGCTGGAGCAAGATCTACTTCAACTGGATGGAGAACATCCAGGACTGGTGCATCTCCCGTCAGCTCTGGTGGGGGCACAGGATTCCCGCGTACTACCTCGGCGACGACGTCTTCGTTGCGGAGACCGCCGAGGAGGCGCTCGCGCAGGCGAAGGCGAAGACCGGCAACTCCGCGCTTACGCTCGCCGACCTCGAGCAGGACCCCGACGTTCTCGACACGTGGTTCTCGTCGTGGCTGTGGCCGTTCTCGACCCTCGGCTGGCCCGAGAAGACGAAGGACCTCGAGTACTACTATCCGACGACCGACCTCGTGACGGCACAGGACATCATCTTCTTCTGGGTCGCCCGCATGATGATGGCAGGCATCCACTTCATGAAGAAGCCGCCGTTCAAGAACATCGTCATCCACGGCATCGTCCGCGCTGCGGACGGCTCGAAGATGTCGAAGTCGAAGGGCAATTCGCTCGATCCGCTCGAGCTCATCGACCAGTACTCCGCGGACGCGCTCCGCTTCTCCATCGCGCTCATCACTTCGCTCGAGTGCGACACGAAGGTGAACAAGGAGAAGTTCGAGATCGGCCGCAACTTCACGACGAAGATCTGGAACGCGGCGAAGTTCCTCGAGATGCAGGAGACGGCCCTTCGCCAGGAGGGGTCGGGGAGCAGCATTGATGGCCTAACTGCGTTTGGCCAATCCCTCTCCGCCGACGACCGCCACATCCTCTACGCCGCCGACCTCGCCTGCCGCAAGGTCAACGAGATCCTCGAGGCGTACCGCATCCAGGACGGGGCGCTCGCGGTCTACGACTTCTTCTGGACGCAGATCTGCGACGGCTACGTGGAGTACGTGAAGGACTCGCCGAACAAGGCCGCGTCGGTCGCGATTCTCCGCGACGTCTTCTGGAAGGCGCTGAGGCTCCTCCATCCGTACATGCCGTTCGTCACCGAGGAGGTCGCGCACCAGCTCGGGTTCCTCAAGGACGACGAGACGATCATGCTGCAGAAGTTCCCGGAAGGCTACACGGACGCCGAGAAGGCGGCATGGGGCGTCACCGAGGAGAACTACTACTTCGTGAACGCGAAGCGCGAGGCGATCACCGCCATCCGCGCGCTGCGGGCCGAGTACAAGGTGCCGCCGGCGACGTTCGTTAAGGCGACCGTCGCGACCGACGACCCGAAGGCAAAGGCCGAAGTCGAGTCGCTGAAGAAGGCGATGCGCGCCGAGTCGGTCGAGTTCGTGCCCGCGGGGAGCGACCTTGCGATGCCGTCGAAGATCACGAAGTTCGGCACGGTCTACCTTTCGCTCGAAGGTCTTGTCGACAAGGCTGCCGAGTCGAAGCGCATCGCGGGAGAGCTCGCGAAGCTCGCCGGGTTCATCAAGTCGAGCGAGGCGAAGCTCGCAAACGAGAACTTCGTCGCGCACGCGCCTGAGGCGGTCGTCGCGGAGGCGCGCCGCAAGCTCGCCGAGAACAAGGAGAAGGTCGCGCAGCTCGAGAAGCTCGCGAAGCTCTTCGCTTAATTGACAGAACCTAGTCTCAAGTTAGCTCGCGAGGTGCATGTAGTTCACCTCGCGAGCTGCTATATACCCACCTCGCGAGGTACCCCATGCCTACCTCGCGAGGTACCCTATGCCCACCTCGCGAGGTGGCTTGTCTCTACTTCACGAGTATATTTTCCATCTTTCTTGCGGCGTTGTTTCGTAAAACAGACGGAGAAAAATTTTTTAAACAGACGGCAATCGCTTGTCAATGCGCGATGTATATGGTAATATCTAGGCATGAAAGTCAGGAATTGAATCTTTCATGGAGGTAAAATGAAAAAATCAGTTGTTGTCTTTGCCGCGCTATGCGCGTCTATTGCGTTCGCCAACGAGATACCTGCCACCGATGTTCCGATGTCGGGCAGTTTCTCGGCAGGGGTTCCGATAAGGGCGTTTCTGCATCTCGGGTCGTCGTATAATACGGAAGACATGGCAAAGAAGTCCGGGGATACGACGTATGGCCTCCACTACGACTATCTCAAAGATTACGGCGGCGAGTCGAGTCAGCGTCCCTATCCAGGGCTTTCGTACACAGGGCTGATGACTCATAACGACGCCGCCAACCAGGGATACCTCGTCTGGAGCGTTGTCGCGTCCGGTGACGATACGTGGACTACCGGCGGCAGCGGCAAGGACAGGGACAACTACGACAAGTATCTCTGCATATATCTCTACAACCCTGGTACAGCGGAACTGCCTGTCCAGTACCAGACGCAGCACGATGACGGCCTTTGGGTATGGAACAACGGCAATGTCGTTTTCACAAACGACAATAACGCAATAGACAACGTTGATGGAGTCATTTATCCTGGTGTGAACTGCATTCTCTTCAAGTTCGAGGAAATCGGCGGAGGCGACAATCTTCAAATCAGGATCACGTCTCGAGACAACGCCGACATGTCCTCTGTGAAATATTCATTTGCCCCACCGAGTCTGTCGGTATCCGACAATGTGACGCACAGTTCGTCCTATCTTACGCAGAACACCATCGCCGTCAACTGTTTCCATCCATATGCATACACTCATTATCAGATTACGATGTCGTCTGATTCGTCGTCCATTAACCCAGATGGTTGGGCGCCTTATGCTACGGGGAATATGACTTGCACTCTCGCATCAGCTCCGACGGAGGGCGCAGTCATCACTCCATGCATCTGGCTTCGCGACGGTGAGAATGACGACAATCCCATCTGCATGGAGGGAAATTCTCTTGTCTATACGACCTCCGCCCCGCATGCGTCCGCTAAGAATATCGAATTCGACATCGATCCCGTTAACGGTTCGTCAATTCCGGTGAGTCTTGTTGACAACGGATCGTACGACATGGTTTCGGGAATTGAGTCGATGTGGGTCACTCCGGTTCTTACTGCATCCGGCGTTGTCACGTTGCATGTTCGCAACAATGCGGGGTTGGAATCGACGGCTACTGCGACTGTCACAGCCACTCACCGCAGCGCAGTATATGTAGACGACAGTGGAAGCGACGACACGGGCAACGGTACGGCGGAGAATCCATACAAGACGATTTCGCATGCCTTCCAAAACATGGGCGACAAGAGCGAGGTTGTAGTAAGGGATGGCACATACAATGCGGCGACGGGGTGGACATTCCCGGTGTCAATTCCTTCAGGTGTAAGTGTCATTGCGGCGCAGGGATCGGCAGTTGTATTCGATGCGGCGAATAACGCGGAGTGCGCAGTCGTGTTCGACGGTGTTTCAGATTCGTCGATCGCGGGCGTCACGTTCATGAACACGACTCATGAGGCCGTGTCCGTGAAGGGCGGCTCGAGCGGAATCGTCGTTGAAAACTGCTCGTTCGCCCAGTCCGCCGCGAACGCCTACGGCTACGCGCTCGCGGCCAACGTCGGCGCCGCGAGTTCCGTGACTTTCGAAGGATGCGAATTCTCCAACCTCTCAGGACGCAGGTTCGTCGTCAAGGTCGATGACGTCAACTCGGCGCTTGTGTTCAACGGCTGCACCTTCTCGGGCAACACGCTTGCGTACACCGGGGCGAACAACTATGACAACCGCTGCGGCACGATCTTCTCAACTGATGCAAACACCATCACGCTGAACCGCTGCACGTTCGAAGGCAATGCCGCGCCGGAGGGGGTTCCGCACGACAGCGCGCACAGCGCGGCAATCTACTGCGGTGGCTGCACGGTCACGATCGACTCGAGCCGCTTCATCGGCAACCACGGAGCCGGGCTCTTCGGCTTCAGCGGCGGCGGAGAGAACTTCAACTACAACGTCAGGAACTCTCTTTTCGCCGACAACGACGTCACCGCGTCGATGCAGTGCGGCTACAACTGCCAGGTGCTCTGGTCGAACTGCACGTTCGTCCGCAACAGCGGAGGATACGCGGGGTATGTCACATACATCTCGGAGTTCGACAACTGCATCTTCTACAAGGATGGTCCGGCATCGCGCAAGGCCAGGGGAGACTGGAGCTCCGGCGCGGCGAACATCAGATTCATCAACACTGTCCGTTACATGTCTGATGATGGCCTAGGGTATGACGTATCGCATAGCAGCGACATCTTCACGGAGAATCCGTCCTTTGCAAACGCAGAGGTCTCCTCGTCCAACGCTGCGTTCGACGTGCATCCGCGTCCGCAGAGCTATGTAATCGACGCCTCCACCGCTTCGCTCGTCCACGGGTCGTTCGATGTCGACGGCAATGCGCGTGTCGCGGACAACAATCTCGACGGCATCGCCGCCGCCGATCTAGGCTGCCACGAGTCGCTTTTCCATGCGACAACTGTGCCGACGTTCGAGCTTGATGTTCCCGGCTTTGTCGGCGCTATCCTGGGGTCGACCGAAAGGCTTCACATAACCGTGTCCCATCGCGAGGTTGTGGATGGAGCGATTGTTGCTTCTGTCTCCTACGGTGAAGGCATCTCGGGCCCGGCGCAGATAACTTTTGCGGAGGGAGTCTCCGAGGCGTACATTGAAGTCGAGGTTGCGGCAAATGCGCCGGAGCATTCGAGCATCGTGATCTCCGACGCGGGCTCGACCGGGGTTGTCGGCAGCCTCATCGATGTGGTTACCTCCGAGCTTGAGTTCACGATCGGTGGCAATCCGGACATGTACGTCCACAACGGAGAGAGACTTGAAATTCCTGTCTCGTTTGCACTATCGGGCGGCGGTGCACCTTATAACATCACCTTCTCGGCGTCATCGCGGGAGGGCGAAGGGACGTCTCAAATTGAGCTTACCGGCGATCCCGTTATCATCAAGGGCACGGCCGAGTCGGTCGGCCGGCTCCTCGTCGTCGGCGGGTCGGGAGTGAACTCCATCACACTCACACTTTCGGCGGGCACGTTCAAGGAAAGCGGCACATCTTCGGTTACCGTCCGCGTTGCCGTGTATGACGGATATCTTTTTGTTCGTCCAGGAACGGGACATGACGAGTTCGGCGCGGGACTCACGGCTTCGTATCCGCTTGGGTCAATACCGTACGCTGTCTCGCTTACGGATGCGGGCGATGAAATACGCATCCTGCCCGGCGTCTATGATTCTGATGTTGTCTCCTTCCCCGTTAGGACGGCCGGCAGGATTCTGCGCGGATGGAATCCGTCTTCCGAAACGAAGCCTGAGGACGTCGTTTTCGATGCGGAGAATTCCGTCGCGAATGCATTTGCCTTCGAGGGCCGGGATGCGTCTTCCGTGTCGTTCATCTCCCTGCGCAACACGTCGGCCGGCATCGTCTCCGCCAACGGAACGACGGTTTCGCTCACAAAATGCGTGTTTGCCCAGGACACGGCGAACTACGACGCGGGCGGAGCCGTTGAGCTCATGAACGCCGCGTCCGTGACGGCCGTCGACTGCGTCTTCACCGGAATGGTCCGCCGCGCCGTCGCCTACTGCCGCAACATGGGCGAGAAAAACTCCTCGTTTACCGCCAAGAACTGCCTCTTTGAGAATAACGACGTTGCTTTCTCGGTTCTCGCCGGTGACGTTACGAGGAACAATTCGAACCCGAGCGAGGGAGGCGGTGGGGTCGCGGCGACATTCGACATCGAGGACTGCCGGTTCGTCTCCAACAACGCCGGCGCGGTGTACGGTTACGACTACCTTTCCGACTACTACCGCTCGTCCATTCTCACAATACGTCAGGAAGGCAACGCAAGGTTCAACCGCTGCAGTTTCATCGCGAATACCGCGTTCAACATGTTCGGCATCAGCGGCGGAACGTCTGTCCGCATCCGCAACTCCCTCTTCGCTGGCAACGTCGCGACGCAGGGCATGTTCCACGGCTACAATACCACCGTTTCTATGAACAACTGCACGATGGTGAGCAACTCCGGCGGATACGCCGCAATGGAAATCAAAAACGATATCTACGATTCAATTATCGTCAACGACACGAAGCTTCACTTCGGTTCCGCTGCTCATGGACTCTGGGGCGGCGCCTATGTTAAGCTCCACAATTCCATCCTCTGGAACACGCCTGTGGACGAGGAGCATCCTTACTCCGCCGACAGCACGCCGATTCTCGCGGATCCGAAGCTGAAGAACATAACCGCCGACGTAAAGTCCAAGACGTTCATGCCTATGCCCTTGAGGGGCAGCCCGGCAATTGACGCTTCGCTATCGTACAACGCCGAGTCGTGGGGCGACAAAGACGCATACGGCAAGCCGCGCTTCACAGGCTCCGGCGCGTCGCCTGCCGCAGACCTCGGTGCGCTTGAGTACGACAGCAGCCTCAACCAGTTAATCATAATAGTCCGCTGACGCGGAGGCATCTCAATACAATGACATTCAGCATACTTCTCGCCGCCACTGTTGCCGCCGCTGCGGTTGACCCGGTGGAGTTCGTAGACCCGTTTATAGGCACGTCCGGGAACGGACACACCACACCTGCCGCGGCGTATCCGTTCGGAATGCTCCAGCCCGGGCCCGACACCGGGCTCGAGGGCTGGGAGCACTGCTCCGGATACCAGTTCGGTGACAAGCGCATAAAGCGCTTCTCGCAGACGCACCTCAGCGGAACGGGCGGAGGCGATCTGTGCGACCTCGGGATTCTTCCGTTCACCGGCGACGACGTGCCCGTGGAAGACGGACTCGCCTTCGACTCGTCGAGCGAAAAGGCCACGCCCGGATACTACTCCGTCGAGCTTGAAGGCGGCGTCACCGCCGAGATGACTGCGTCCGAGTACGCTGCCATGTTTCGCTTCCGGTTCGCGAAGGGCACTCCGCGCGTGCTGCTCGACCCCATGTGGGCGCTCGGACGCGTCACGGGCAGCAAGGTGCGTCCGCGCGAGAAAGGGCTCCTCGTCGGACACCTCCAGCGCGACGGATGGGTTCGCCGCGACGTGTTCTTCGCCGTCGAGCTTTCGCGCGAGCCGTCGGCCGAGGAGGTGATTCCCACTCCCGGGTACGGGCTTCCTCCGCGCTTCGTCTGGACATTCGAAGGCGCCGAAGAGATTCTCGTCAAGGTGTCGCTCTCTCGCTCCTCGATTGCCGGAGCCGTCGGGAACATCGCGGCGGATATGCCGCGCTGGGATTTCGACGCCGCGAAGGCGTCCGCCGAGTCGCGCTGGCGCGAGATGCTCTCGCGCGTCGCGGCGGATGGTCCGCGCGAGCGCCTCGTGGCCCTCTATACCTCGCTCTACCACCTCTTCTTCCAGCCGAATCTCATTTCCGACGCCGGTGAGAAGCCGTTCTACTCGACGATGTCGCTCTGGGACACGTTCCGCGCGGCGCATCCGCTGTACACGCTGCTGTGCCCGGAATACGTCGTTCCGTTCGTCGAGTCAATGTCGCGCCACTGTGACAAAAACGGGTACATGCCGATCTGGACGCTTTGGGACTCCGACAACCAGTGCATGATCGGGACGCACTCGGTCCCCGTTGTGGTCGATGCTTTCCTCAAGGGGTTCCCGGGTGACTGGGAGGCGATGTACGCTCGCGTCAGGCAGACCCTTACGGCGCCGCACGTGAGGTGGAAGGAGGACTGGGATCTCCTCGACATATACGGATACTACCCGTTTGACATCATCCGCGGAGAGTCCGTCTCGCGCACGATGGAATGCGCATACGACGACTGGTGCGCGGCGCAGATGGCGGAGCGCCTCGGCAAGGCGGAGGACGCGGCGTTCTTCCTGCGCCGGTCGCGCAGCTGGCGGAACGTCTTCGACGTCGAGAGCGGATATGTTCGCGGGAAGGACAGGTTCGGCCGCTGGCGCGAGCCGTTCAATCCCTTCGCCCTCGGGCATGGCTCGGAGGCGGAGAACGACTTCACCGAGGGCAACGCCTTCCAGTACACCTGGCATGTCATGCAGGATCCGAAGGGGCTCGAGGAGGCGATGGGCGGACGCGACGCCATGCTCGAGAAGCTCGACGCGCTCTTCCGCGCGCCCGAGAAGATCGAGGGCAGCGACTGTCCGGTGGACATTTCGGGCCTCATCGGACAGTACGTGCACGGCAACGAGCCGAGCCACCACGTGATCTACTTCTACTCGCTCCTCGGAAGGCCCGACAGGGCCGCCGAGCGCGTGGCCGAGGTGTTCGAGCGCTTCTATGGCACGACGCGCGACGGACTGTGCGGGAACGATGACTGCGGACAGATGAGCGCGTGGTACGTCTTCTCGGCGCTCGGGTTCTATCCGTTCAATCCGTGCGGAGGCGAATACGTGACAGCGTCGCCCCAGTTCGACAAGGTCGAGATGCGCGTTGGAGGGAAGAAGCTTGTCGTCACGCGCGACGCTCCCGGGGCGACGAAAGCGTCGTTCCGCGGCCGCGCGGTCGAGGGATGCATCCTTCGGCATGCCAACCTGCTGGAAGGCGGCGAACTCGTCTTCTCCGGCAAGTCGAATTAGCGTCCGCAAGGGCGGGGCAGTTTTTGGTATAATATACAGAATATGGATCGAATTATACCTATAGCTGCCTGGATAGCCGCCGCATACCTTGTCGGCGGCATCCCGTTCGGCTTCCTTATCGGCAAGGCGCGCGGGGTGGACGTGCGCACGGTCGGCTCGAAGAACATCGGGGCGACCAACGTCTTCCGCACTGTCGGGAAGAAGTGGGGGCTCGTAGCCTTCGTGTGCGATGTCCTCAAGGGGCTCGTCCCAACGCTTCTCGCGAAGCGCTTCGCGGCGGATCCGTCGTGGCTTCCGCTCGCCGTCGGCGTCGCGTGCGTCGTAGGCCACATGCTCACGCCCTACATGAAGTTCAAGGGCGGGAAGGGCGTCGCGACGGCGTTCGGAATGCTCATTGGGCTTGTTCCCGCGCTTGTCGGCGTCGCGTTCGCGCTCTTCGCGCTCGTCTTCGCCTGTTCGCACTTCATCTCGCTCGGCAGCATCTCCGCGGCGGCGTTCCTCATGGTCGCCGTCTGGTTCCCGATCCTCGGCACCGAGGGGCGCGCGAACCTGCCGCAGTGCATCCTCGTCTCGGCGATCGCCGCGTTCGTTATCTTCAAGCACCGCGCGAACATCGGTCGCCTACTGTCGGGGACCGAGAGCAAAATCTACCTCTTCAAGAAATGACTACTGGCAACGAATTCAAAACGGTTGAGACTCATGTCCCTCACGAAACCCATGCCCCTCATGTCTCGGAAGGCGTGAGGGGCGAGAGGGGCGCGAAAGACGTAAGCCGCATCTAACCAAATAACCTTAAACCTTTAACTTTCAACTTATGAAGAAGCAGCCGATCATCCGAATCACAGACACGACCCTCCGCGACGCGCACCAGTCCCTCTGGGCGACTCGCATGCGTACGGACGACATCCTCAAGATCGCCGAGACGATTGACAACGCCGGCTACTACTCGCTCGAATGCTGGGGCGGCGCGACGTTCGACGTGTGCATGAGGTTCCTCAGGGAGAACCCCTGGGAGCGCCTGAGGCAGATCAAGAAGGTCTGCAAAAAGACCCCCCTGCAGATGCTCCTGCGCGGCCAGAACATCCTTGGCTACAAGCACTATCCGGACGATGTCGTTGACCGCTTCGTCGCGCTTGCGTGCGAGAACGGCATGGACATCTTCCGCGTGTTCGACGCGCTGAACGACCCGCGCAACCTCGAGACGGCGATCAAGTCCGTCAAGAAGTACGGCGGACACGCCCAGGGCACGCTCTGCTACACGACTTCGCCCGTCCACACGGTCGAGAAGTACGTTGAGCTCGCCAAGCAGCAGGAGGCGATGGGCATCGACACGCTCGCGATCAAGGACATGGCGGGCATCCTCACGCCCGGCGCTGCGCGCGAGCTCGTTGCCGCGCTCAGGAAGGCAATGCCCGACATGCCGATCCAGATTCACTCACACATGACGAGCGGAATGGCCGCGGCGATGTACCTCGCCGCCGCGGAGGCGGGCGCGGGATGCTTCGACTGCGCGATCTCCACTCTCTCGTCGTTCTCTTCGCAACCGCCCGTCGAGTCCGTGAAGGTGATCCTCGAGTCCGAGGGCTTCCAGACCAACCTCGATACCGCGGCGCTCACGAAGATCAACGCGTACTTCAGGGAGCTCAAGGCGAAGCGCCAGCCCGCGTCGACGGCGAAGGTCGAGCCGGTGGACGCAGGAGTGCTCGTGCACGCGATCCCGGGCGGGATGATCTCCAACCTCCGCTCGCAGCTCGCGCAGCAGGATGCCCTCGACCGCCTCCCGGAGGTGCTCGAGGAGCTGCCGAAGACGCGCGCGGACCTCGGCTATCCGCCCCTCGTCACCCCGACTTCGCAGATCGTCGGCGTGCAGTCCGTCCTCAACGTCCTCAGCGGAAAGCGCTACTCGATGGTGACGGACGAGACTAAACGCTATGCGGCCGGCTACTACGGACGCACCCCGGCGCCCATCGCGCCGAAGCTCCGCAAGCAGCTCTGCGGCACCCTCAAGCCGATCACGTGCCGTCCTGCGGACCTCCTCGAGCCCGGTCTCGCGAAGGCCGCGTCGGAGCTTCCGCCGAACACGATCAAGGCCGAGGAGGACATCCTCTCCTACGCGCTCTTCCCGGAGGTCGCGCTCGGATACTTCAAGTGGCGCAAGGAGGGCGGGCCGATCCCCGCCGACCAGGAGGCGACGGCTGGGAAGGCTGAAAGTGTGAAAGTTGAAAGCTCGGGCGCACAGGCGACCGGCGGACAGCAGGCGGCTGTCAAGGGCACGCCGGTGCTCGCGCCGCTGAACGGAACGTTCTACAGGAGCGACGCGCCCGGCAAGCCGCAGATGGCGGCGGACGGCGCGGCGGTGAAGTCCGGCGACGCGGTGTGCGTTGTCGAGGCAATGAAGCTCTTCAATCCGATCAAGGCGCCCGCCGCCGGAAAGATCACCTTCCTCGTGGAGCACGGCAAGGCCGTCACCAAGGGACAGGTCCTCGCGACGATCGAGTGACTGATGTAGTAATTTCAAAATGGAGCAGAGAAATGTTTAAGCCGGTATCAAACAAGGTGGCCTTTCCGCAGATGGAAGAGGCCATTCTGAAGGTGTGGGAAGAGCGCGGGACGTTCAAGAAGTCCCTGGAGAAGAACGCGGGCGGAGAGCGCTACAAGTTCTACGACGGACCTCCTTTCGCGACGGGTCTGCCGCATTACGGGCATCTCCTCGCGGGCACGATCAAGGATATCGTCCCTCGCTACCAGACGATGCGCGGCAAGTATGTCGAGCGCCGCTTCGGGTGGGACACTCACGGCCTCCCGATCGAGGCCCTTGCGCAGGACGCGCTCGGCGTATCGGGCGCGCACGAGATCAAGGCGCTCGGCATCGACAAGTTCAACGAGCAGTGCCGCTCGATGGTGCTCAAGTACGTCTCCGAATGGCGCAAGACCGTGACGCGCATGGGGCGCTGGGTCGACTTCGACAACGACTACAAGACGATGGACTTCGGCTTCATGGAGTCCGTGTGGTGGGTGTTCAAGCAGCTCTGGAACCAGGGCCGCGTCTACCGCTCGCACCGCATCATGCCCTACAGCTGGAAGCTCTCGACCCCGCTCTCAAACTTCGAGGCGGGCAGCAACTACAAGGACGTGCAGGATCCGACCGTGACGGTGAGGGCGAAGGCGCTCTCCGGCGCGAGCGACGAGCTCAAGGCGCTTCTGGCGAAGGAGCCTACCGTCTATCTCCTGATCTGGACGACAACTCCCTGGACTCTTCCCGAGAACCTCGCGATCTGCGCGGGCGCGAACATCGACTACGTCGCAGTGCGCGACGTGACTGACGACGCGCGGCCCGTCTACGTCATGGCGAAGGCGAGGCTTCCGCACATCTTCAAGAAGGAGGAGCAGTACGAGGTCGTCGCAGAGTTCAAGGGCACGGCGCTCAAGGGCGTCGAATACGAGCCGATCTTCCCCTACTTCGCCGACAAGAGGGCGGAGGGCGCGTTCCGCGTCCTCAACGACGACTACGTTACGACGGACGACGGCGTTGGTCTTGTCCATATCGCGCCGGCGTACGGCGAGGACGACTTCCGCGTCTGCCGCGAGGCGGGAATGAACGCGTTTGTCGATCCGCTCGACGAGTCCTGCGCCTTCACGGCCGCTGTTCCCGAGTTCAAGGGGCGCTTCTGCAAGGACTGCGACAAGGACATCATCAAGATGCTCAAGGCGAGCGGGAAGCTCGTCCATCAGGCGACGATCGTCCACTCGTATCCGTTCTGCGACCGCACCGACACCCCGCTCATCTACCGCGCGATCGACGCGTGGTACGTGCGCGTGGAGGATCTCCACGAGCGTCTCGCGAAGAACAATGCGGGTGTGCACTGGACGCCCGACTACGTCGGCGAGAAGCGCTTCGGCAACTGGCTTGAGGAGGCGCGCGACTGGAACATCTCCCGCAACCGCTTCTGGGGCAGCTGCATCCCGGTGTGGGTGAACGACGACGATCCGTCGGACATGATCTGCGTCGGCTCGGCGAAGGAGCTCGAGGAGCTCTCCGGCGAGAAGGTTACCGACCTCCACAAGCACTTCATCGACAAGATCGTCATCAAGAAGGACGGCAAGACATACCACCGCACGCCCGAAGTGCTCGACTGCTGGTTCGAGTCGGGCTCGATGCCGTATGCGCAGCAGCACTACATGGGCGGAACGGACGGGGGTTCTGGCGCCCCCGCACCCCTGCCCATGGACGACAAGGTCTCAAGGTTCTTTCCCGCCGACTTCATCGCCGAGGGGCTCGACCAGACGCGCGGCTGGTTCTACACGCTCATGGTGCTCGGCACCTGCCTCTTCGACAAGAGCCCGTACAGGAACGTCATCGTCAACGGACTCGTCCTCGCCGAGGACGGCAAGAAGATGTCGAAGCGCCTCAAGAACTACCCCGATCCGACGAAGATGCTCGACACCTACGGGGCGGACGCGATTCGCCTCTACATGATCTACTCGCCCGTCGTACGCGCTGAGAACCTCAAGTTCTCCGAGAACGGCGTCAAGCAGCTCATGCGCGACCTCCTCATCCCGTGGTGGAACGCGTATTCCTTCTTCGTCACCTACGCGAACGTCGACGGGTTCAACGACGCTGAAGTCGTCTATCCCGAATCGGACAACGTTCTCGACCGCTGGATCGTCTCCTCGATGGAGACCCTCATCGCCGACGTTACCGCGGCGATGGACGTCTACGACCTGCAGCGCTCGGTGAGGCCGTTCGTGAAGTTCGTCGAGGATCTCACGAACTGGTACATCCGCCGCTCTCGCCGCCGCTTCTGGAAGTCGACGAACGACGGCGACAAGCTCTGCGCCTACAGGACGCTTCGCTACGTGCTCGTCCAGCTCTCGAAGGTCGCGGCTCCGTTCACGCCTTTCATGGCCGAGGAAATCTACACCAACCTCAAGGGCGCGAACGACCCGGAATCCGTGCATCTCTGCGACTTCCCGACGGCGAACGCCGCGGCGCGCGACCTTCCGCTCGAAAAGCGCATGGCCGCCGTGCAGACGGTTGTCGAGCTTGGACGCCGCCTGAGGGCCGACAACGACCTCAAGGTTCGCCAGCCGCTCAGCGCAATCCGCATCGCCGGTGCCGACGTGAAGGGTCTCGAAGACCTCATCATGGACGAGCTCAACGTCAAGTCGGTGCAGTTCGTCGCCGACGAGACGGAGCTCTGCGAGGTCAGCTACAAGGCGAACTTCAAGACCCTCGGCAAGAAGTGCGGTCCGAAGATGAAGGCCGTTGCAGCGGCTATCGCGAAGGGCGGGTTTGGCGAAGACAAACTCTTTGGACGGGGTTCGGGGACGCCGGAGTCCCCGTCCGTTCCGGTTGAGGGCGTCGAGATCACCGCCGATGACGTGCTTGTCACACGCTCCCCGAAGGCGGGGCTCGTCGTCGCCTCCGAAGGCGCGACGGTTGTTGCGCTCGAGACGGCGCTCACGCCTGAGCTCGTCGCGGAGGGACTTGCACGCGAGTTCGTGAGCCACGTGCAGTCGATGCGCAAGGAGGCGGACTTCGAAGTCACGCAGCGCATCGTCGTGAAGGTCGAGACGGATGCCGAGATGCGCGCCGCGCTCGAGGCGCACGCGGACTACGTGAAGGGCGAGACGCTTGCCGTCGAGCTTTCCTTCGGCGAAGTCTCCGCGGAGGCGACCGATCTCAACGGCCACGCCGCGAAGATCTCCGTTGCGTGCGTCTAGCGCTCCAGAGGGGAGCGTCCGAAGTAGGCGCGGAAGGAACGGCAGAAATACTGCGGAGAGTTGAAGCCCGTGCGGGCGGCAACCTCCTTGACGCTGAGGCGGCCCTCCGAAAGGAGCCTGGCCGCCTCCTTCATTTTCATCGAAAGGAT